>Ga0193728_1000940_pt1 | contig 14500 bp, 12 predicted proteins | sample U1c1metaG_FD_143037 | JGI IMG/M metagenome (GOLD analysis project Ga0193728, IMG submission 143037) | Soil microbial communities from a riparian zone of the East river system, Colorado, United States - U1c1 | ecosystem: Environmental > Terrestrial > Soil > Riparian zone | place: USA: East River...
ACGTAGCCGTACGCCAAGTAGGCGTCGAGAGCGTGGTGGTCGATCTCCCGTGGGACGTCCGGATCTTGAATCAGCGCCCAGAGCTCTGAGGCGAAGCTCAGCGCACCCGGTCGCTCGCAGTAGAACAGCGGCTTCTTCCCGACCCGGTCACGCGCCAATAGCAGCTGGTGCCTGCGGCTGTCCCACAGGGCGAACGCGAACATCCCGTGCAGCTCACGGACGCACGCCGGCCCGAGCTCCTCGTAGAGGTGGACGATCACCTCGGTGTCGCCCTCCGTGGCAAAACGGTGCCCGTTCGCGCGCAAACGGCGTCTGAGCTCGGGAAAGTTGTAGATCTCGCCGTTGAGAACCACGGTGACCGTGCGGTCCTCGTTGTGGATCGGCTGGTCGCCCGTGACGAGGTCGATCACTCGCAGGCGCTGGATGCCGAGCCCAACTCCGTCGTCGAAGTGCAAGCCGCGGGCATCCGGGCCTCGGTGCGCCTGTTCCTCGCACATACGCTCGAGGACCACGCGGTCGACCGGAGCGCGAGTGGCTCGTGCGATGCCCGCGATCCCGCACATCGGTCGTGCTCAGCTCTCGTGGGCGGCGGCGGAGAATGTGCTGCGGCCACGGGGCAGCCGTCGGGCGAGCTCACCGCGGGCGCGCGTCCGCAACTCACGTCGGACGAACTTGCTGAACACCGGATCTTCCACTCGCGCAACGCGGCGAACCGCGGATCGCAGGTAGCCGTAAAGGAAAGCGATGCCCGATAGGCCGCGTGGTCGTGTGCGCGCCAGCTTGAACGCCCGCAGGGTTACCCACGGGAGCGTGAAGTGGACGATATAAGCGCACTGCCCGTGGCGCGCACGACCCCTCAGCGTGCCGTCGGCGCTGCCCCAGGGACGGTGGTGACGGGCTATGAGGTCGGGGAACGCGCGCGTGCGAAAGCCGCGCATGCGCGCGTAGGTCTCATCGATGGTGTCCCACCCCAGTCGCTCCTGAATCCCACCTATCGCCTCCAGGCAGGCGAGCGAATAGCACTTCAGCGTGCCGGGCACGTGATGCGCGGTCGGGATGCGGACCACTCGCCAGCCCTCACCATGTCCGTGCGGGTCGGGATCGGCATACAGCCCTCCTGCCAATCCAAGTTCGGGATCGCGCTCGAACTCGGCCAGCAGGCGCTCGAAATAGTCTGGTGGCAGCTCGGTGTCCCCGTCGAGCTTGGCGATGTAGTCGAAGGATTGCCACGCAACGCTGTTGAGGCCCAGATTGAACGTCCTCGGTGCGGCGGCTGTGGCCAGGCGATCCTTCGCGGGTCTCTGAGGCGAGACCCCGGCTGTCTCGGCGGCGTTGACCACCTTCAGGAAATCGATTCGCTCAGCCAGCCTCGCGAGAATCTCGGACGTGCCGTCGGTGGAGCCGTCGTCGACCACGACCCACAAAGCCGGCGGGCAAGTCTGTCGCTCCACGGCCTCGGCAACCAGCTCGAGGTAGGCCTCCTCGTTGTGGACTGGAGATATGAGAAGAAGGCGTTGGGTCATCGCGAACTGAGCGGCTCGGCAGGCAGCATCCAAAGAACGAGCTGTACAGCGCTCTGCTTGCAATGCCATCCCGCGGCTGGACAAGTAGGCGCAGAGTCAGCTGACAGCCGTGGCATCGGATGCACAGCCGGCTGACTGCTTTCACCAGGCGCGAGCTGCGTCGCGGATGCTGGGAGCGAGTCTCCGCCGGGATAGCTGATTGACGGCGAGCGGGAGCCGACGCGAGCAACCAGCGGCGCGGAGCGTTATCTGAACATGGTCTTGAAAGGCTTGATCGCGCCCTCCGCGCACTCGCTTTCCGCGGTCGGGGAGTCGAGCGCGGCGCTCCAGCGCGTGGCTAACCGGCCGATCGTCTGTCACGTGCTCGAAGCGATGCGCCAGGCCGGCATCACGGACATCGCGCTGCTCGTGTCCATCTGGGAGAGCGCCGAGGTGCGGGCGTGCGTGGCGGCGGAGGGACCCGCCGGGCTCGACGTCGAGTATGTGCCCTTTGCGGATGGCGCGTTCGAGCAGGCGCTCGCCGCCGCAGGACGGCTCGTCGGCGAGGCGGCCTGCGTGGTGCACGCCGCCAACGGACTGCTGACCCAGCCGCTCGCGCCGCTCGTCGAGCTGCCGCGCGAGGACGCCCCCGACCTCGTCGTGCTCGTGCACAGACAGTTCTCCTCCGCCGGCTCGATCGGCCTCGCGGCGAGCCGGCTCCTGCGTCTCGTCGGCACGCCCCAGGAGGATCGCGCGCTCGATCTGGCGGACGTGTGCATGTTTGGTCCCGGGGCGCTGCGCCACGCGATCGGGGCGCGCGAGTCGCTGGGACGAGAACTCGACCTGGTGGCGACGGCGGAGCGGTTGGTGGCAGGGGGAGGGCGGTTGAGCATCGAGCGCGTCGACGGCTGGCGGTGCAACACGGGCAACGTGGACGACCTGCTGGAGCTGAATCGCATCGCGCTCGACGGAATCTGGCGAGGACCCGCCGAGGATGCTGGGACGACGGCTCCTCCCGCGGTTGTTGGCGGAAATCGAATCGAGGGCTATGTCGATGTGCACCCGACGGCGTGCGTGCAGTCCAGCGTGATCGTCGGCCCCGCGGTCATCGGGCCGGGTGCGCAGGTGCTGGACGCATACATCGGGCCCTACACCTCGATCGGATCGGACGTCCGCATCGAGGGGGCCGAGGTGGAGCGCTCGATCATCCTGCCGGGAGCCAGCATCATGCACATCGGCGGGCGTCTGGTGGGGAGCGTGGTGGGCCGCGACGCTCGCGTCTTCCGCGACTTCTCGCTGCCCCGCGCGCTGCGGCTGAACGTGGGCGACGGCGGCGAGGTCTCGTTGTGTTAGGGACTCGCTCCCTCAGCCAACCGCCGGCGGACGCGGCGTTGACCGACGCGTCAACGACCACGCTCGCGCGGGGCGCCGCCGCGTACCCAACCCACGTCCTCGACAGGGCCCTGGGCACCGGCGCGGGCGCCACGCGGGACGCACCCCTCCGCTACGGCCCACGCCGCAAGCTGCGCATCGCGATGGTGCACATCTCGGATTTCCGTCTCGATTCGCGCATCCAGCGCCAGGCGCGGGCGCTGGCCGAGCGCGGGGACGAGGTGGACCTGGTGTGCGTGGGCGAGCGCGAGGAGTTGCGCGTCGGCGAAGGGGTGATCCGCGTGCATCCTGTGGCGGCGGAGAAGGCCGGCGGGAGTCCGGCTGCCTACCTGCGCGGCTACGGCGGCTTCCTGGCGCGGGCGCTGTGGCGCGTCGGCGCGCTGGACGCGCGCGGGCGGTTTGACTTGATCGAGGTGCACAACATGCCGGACCTGCTGACGGCCGCGGCGCTCGGACCGCGCCTGCGGGGGACGCCGGTGATCCTCAACGTGCACGACACCTTTCCCGAGCTGTTCGCCACGAAGTACGGCCGTCCCCCCGGCGATCGGCTGGAACGGCTGTTGCGGTGGGAGGAGCGTATGAGTGCGGCGCTGGCCACGCGAGTGGTGACGGTGACCGACCAGGCTCGTCTGCGGCTGGAACACCGCGGCGTCGGCGTGGCGCGCACGACGGTCGTCATGAACTCCCCCGACGAGCAGGTGTTCGGAGCGCCGCGCGAGCCTGTCCACTGGCCGGAGCGGGGGCCGCTGCGGGTTCTCTACCACGGAGGGCTGGCGCCGCGCTTCGGCGTGGAGAGCACGATCCTCGCGTGGAGGAGGCTACGTGAGACGGTGCCGCGCCTGCAGCTGCGCGTCTGCGGCTCGGGCGAAGATCGCGACCGTCTGGCGGCGCTCGCGGCTCAGATCGACCCCGAGCGCATCCATATCACACCGAAGCCCGTGCCGTTCGAGCTGATTCCCGACGAGCTCCAGCGGGCGCACATCGGTGTCGTTCCCACCCTGCACGACCGCTTCACGGAGCTGCTGCTGCCGGTGAAGCTGTTGGAGTACGTGCACATGGGCCTGCCGGTCCTCGCCTCGCGGCTGCCGGGCATATCGAGCTGCTTCTCCGAGGGCGACCTCCACCACGAGGGCGACCTCCACCAGTTCACCCCGGGCGACCCGGACGCGCTCGCATCGGCGATCGAGTCGATGTGCGCGCACCCGGACGATGCGCGCCGGCGAGCGGCCGGCGCCACCGAGCGCCTGGCGGAGATCGCGTGGACGCGCCAGCGCGAGCGCTACCTGAGTCTCGTAGACGAGCTCACGCTCGCACGCGCCGCGCGCTGATCGCCTGCTTGCGTCAGGCCGCGACCCTTGCCTCAGGCCGCGACTGGAACCGTGAGGCTGGGGGACTCGCCGTGGTCGTACCCGGCGGGCCGCTGTCCGTCCGCATGCACGCGCGCGAGCGCCTCCTGCGCGACGCGTTCGGCCAGCTCGAGAACGGACTCGCCGTTGAGCAGGCGCGGATAGATCTGGCTGGCCGAGGCAAGGGCGAGACCATCGACCCCGGGCCAGATCGGAGCGGAGCGCGGCGCATGCCCGAGCGCGTGGACGGGCTCGACGAGCGGTGCGCGCTGGACGGTCCAGTCGACGACGTCCTCATCGCTGAACTCGGGGGCGAGCTTGGCGAGCATGTCGGTGTAGTTGCGATAAACAGACTCGTCGTCCTCGCCGAACTCGGGGGAGCCGGGGTCGCAGTACTTGGGCAGGTAGGCCAGACGCAGGCCGTCGGTGTGTTCGGTGCCGACTACGTGCGAGGTCTCCACGACGGTCGTGATCGGCGTGGGGTCGCAGATGTTGACCGAGTAGTAGGGCAGCAGCGAGCGGCGCAGCTTGAGGATCAGGCAGACGACCCCGAGATAGCGGCCCGGGTAGGCGGCGAGCAGCGGGTGCAGCTCGACCGGCAGCAGCCGGCGCAGCGCGGGGGGCTGCAGCGTGGGGATCGTCAGATCGAAGTGCTCGTCGACGCCGTCGACGCGTACGCCGGCGACCCCGCCGGCGTCGTCGCGCACGAGCCCTTCGACGCCCGCTCCGAGACGGACGTCGACGCCGAGCTCGCGGGCGCGCTGGGCGGCGGCGAGCACGAGCTGTTCGTGGCCGCCGCGCAGGCAGCCCATGGTCTCCCCGGAGGAGCGGCTCTCGCGGGCGGAGCGCATGCGGTTGGTGCGCGCCCATAGGTAGGTCGCGGGCAGCTCGTCGTGCTTTGAGTTAAAGCGCGAGTCCAGCAGCGGCCGCCAGATGCGCTGCACGACCTCGCGCCCGCAGTGGCGCGTCAGCCAGCGCTGCAGCGGCTCGCTCTCCAGGGCGCGGTAGTCGTGGCGCAGCTGGCATTGCAGGACGAACCACGCCAGGCGGGCGCGCCCGAGCGGCGAGAGGGGAGAGAAGCGCAGGAAGTCACCGACCCCGTTGAAGGGGTGCATCTCGCCGTCGACGTAGAAACCGACACCCACCGGGGTGAAGCTCAGCCGATCGGCGAGCCCGAGCTCACCCGCGAGCGCGATCATGCGCTCGTCCGAGGGCACGATCACGTGGTAGAAGCGGTCGACGCGGTGCCCGCCGAAATCGAATGCACCGGCGAGCCCGCCCGGCGTGGGGGCGCGCTCCAGCAGCGTCACGCGTGCCCCGCCCTGCGCGAGGCGCAGCGCGAGCACGGTGCCGAGGATGCCGGCGCCGACGATCCCCACACGCGGCGCTGCGCCCTCGTCGCGCGCGCGCTCAGCTGCGCCGGGGCTGCTTGCGCGCGTCGCGCTCGTCATCGCCGGCCGGCGATCGAGTACAGCTGGGCGCTGGGTCGCTCTTCGGCGCGGGCGGCGAACTCCTCGCTTCCCAGTGGCGAGATCGGGGGCGGTTGGATACGCCCCACGAGGTGTGCGGCCATCAGCCGTCCGTAGGCGAGCACGGTGGGGCGCAGGCTCATCTTGGAGTTGCCCAGGCGCCGGGACCAGTCGTTGACCGTCGGGACCTCGCTGACGCGCGCGCCGGCGTTGTAGAGCTTGAGCAGCAGCTCGACGTTGGCCGCGAACCCCGGCTCGCGCACGAGCAGGTAGCCGTAGGTGTCCGCCGCACGTCGCAGCGTGCCCGCGCGGTAGATGCGATACAGCGAGGAGAGCGTGTGGATTTCACGCAGGCCGCCGGTGTAGCGAAACACGTTGGAGACCGCCTTGGACGCGGTCAGCCGCCACGGCGCGACCCCGAGGATGCGTCCTCCCGGAGCGTATACCGACGCGAGCACGACGTCATAGCCCTCGGCGAACAGCTCGAGCATGCGCGGGAGGTCGTCGAGGTCGGAGGTGTTGTCGGCCTCGAGCGTGACGATCGCGTCGTCGTCCTGTGATTCGCCGAGGGCGGCGCGCAGCCCGGAGTTGATCGCCGTGCCGAGGCCGCGATTGACCTGGTGAGAGACGATCGAGACCGGCAGTCCGTCGCTGTATTCTTCGATGGTCTCGGCGGTGCCGTCCGAGGAGCCGTCGTCGACGAATATCACGCGGGCGCCGAGCTCACGCACCCGCGGCGCCATGTCGGCGAGCAGGTTCGGAATGTTCTCGCGCTCGTTGTATGCGGGTATGACGAATCTGATCACGGCGATCTCCTTTACGCCGCGATCCGGACGGGCCGGGTCGCGGGCATGTCGAGCAGGGTCACGGGACGGGAGTTGGCGGCGGAGTCGCGCACCGCCAGCGCGGCGGCGAGCGCGCGGCAGCCATCCTGGGAGCTGACGGGCTCGGGGGTGTCGTCCAGGACGCAGCGGGCGAACGCCTCCAGCTCGGCCTGCAGTGGCTCGACCCGACGCAGGGCGAAGCGCATCGCGGCGCCCTCCGCGTCGCCGCGGATGCGGGCGAACTCGCCCCATGCGGTCGGCGCTCCGGAGGACTCGGTGAACCACACGTCCTGAGTGAGGTAGGAGGCGCTCAGCATTCCCCCCTCGCCGATGACCGTCATCTCGCGACGCTTCTCGGGCGTCAGCCAGTTGACGTCGAGCAGCCCCTGCGGGCCGTCCTCGCCGAAGCGCAGCAGGCACGAGATCATGTCCTCCTGGCTGGGGTGCACGCAGCGGCTGCCTTCGGCGTAGATGCTGGTGATGTCGCGACCGAGGACGAACTGCATGAGGTCCAGGTCATGGGTAGCGAGGTCGATCGCCACGCCGGTGTCCTGGATGCGTGCGGGCAGCGGCCCGACGCGCGTCGCGTGGGCGCGGAACACGCGCCCGATGCGACCCTCCTGGATCAGCTCGGCGAGCTTGCCGACGGCGGGGTTGAAGCGCTCGACGTGGCCGACCATCAGCTTCAGGTGAGCGCTGCGCGCGGCGGCGGCCATCCGCAGTCCCTCCTCCAGCGCGGTCGCGATCGGCTTCTCGACGAACACGTGCTTACCCGCGGCGAGCGCGTCGAGCGCGATGCGGGCGTGCTGCTCGGAGGGGGTGCAGATGCACACGGCGTCGACGTCGGCGCGCTCCAGCAGCCAGCGGTAGTCGCCGACCCAGTCGATCGGGCGCCGCCCGATGCGTGTGCGCGCCGTCGCCTCGTCGGGCTCGGCGACGGCGACGAGGCGGCCCGCCTCCACGCGCTCCCACGTCTCGACGTGATACGCGCCCATGCGCCCGGCCCCGATCAGCGCGATGCCCAGCTCCTCGATCATTATGCCGCTACCTCCATGCGCGCGCCGGCGAGCGGCGCGGCCTCGACCTCTGGATGGCTCGTGGACTGGAGGTATGCGACGACCACCCCCGCGATCCGCTGGGCGGCATGGCCGTCGCCGAAGATCGGGGGTCGCTCGGCGGGCGGCGTGCGGCGCAAGGCGGCGGCGAAGGCGTCGGGATCGACGCCGACGAGCGTGTTCCAGCCGGCCCGCACGGTGTCGATCCACTCGGTCTCCTCGCGCAGCGTGATGCAGCGCACGCCCCACAGGTAGGCCTCACGCTGGACCCCGCCTGAGTCCGTCGCGATCGCGCTCGCTCCGCGCTCCAGCTCGAGCATGCGCGTGTACGGGACGGGGTCCAGCAGCTTGACCGACGCCGGCGCCGGCAGGCCCCACTCGTCCATCCGCGCGCGGGTGCGCGGGTGCAACGGCATGAGGACAGGCAGCGGCGAGCGCTCCAGACAGCTCAGCACCGCCGCCAAGCGCTCGGGACTGTCGGTGTTGTAGTTGCGGTGCACCGTCGCGAGCACGTACTCACCGTCCGCGCTTACCGGCACGCGCGCCCGCCAGCTCTCCAGCGTGTCGCACAGCGGATCTCCGGTCACGTACACCTCGCCGCGCACGCCCTCGATTTCGAGGTTCTCGCGCGCGCCCTCGGTCGGTGCGCACAGGACCTGTGCGAGCCGGTCGGTCTCCACGCGGTTGTGCTCCTCGGGCATGTCCTCGCGATGCGAGCGCAGGCCCGCCTCGACGTGCACGAGCGGCACGCCGCCGGCCACGGCCGCGCGCGCGCCCGACAGCGTGGCGTTGGTGTCCCCCCGGACGAGCACCGCATCGGGGCGCTCGCTCGCGATCAGATCTTCCAGTCGCGCCTGCGCGAGATCCAGCTGCTCCTCGCGGGCACGCGAGCCGACCCCGAGGTTGTGGTGCGGACGCGGCAGGCGGGTCGCCAGGATCTGGCTCTCGGACATCGCCTCGTCGTAGTGCTGGCCGGTGTGCACCAGGATCTCCTGCGCGCACGCCGCCAGCGCCTCGCACACGGGCGCGGCCTGGATGATCTCCGGGCGTGCCCCGATCACCGACAGTATGCGTGGGCGCTCGATCATCTCATCGCCTCCTCAGGCCGCCGCCCGGTCATCCAGCACGGGCAGCGCGAGCGGCTTGCCGCCCGCGCGCAGCGAGGTTTCGGCGAGCTCGACGGCCGCCACGATCTCGATCCCGAGCGCCAGGTTCGAGCGGGGTTCCTCGCCGGTGCGGATGGCGTGCGCGAAGTCTTCCAGCTCCAGACGCAGCGGCTCCTGCGGATCGACGCGCGGGATCACCACGTCGCCGGTGCGGTAGATCAGTTGGTGCTCGCCGAAGTTGGCGGGCGTGGGGGGCAGCATGTCCATCCCACGGTCGTAGATCCGCACCGGTTCGTCGGAGGCGATGTCGTCGTACTGGACCATCCGCTGGCTGCCGACGACGATCATCTGACGGAGCTTGCGCGGCGCCAGCCAGGAGATCTGGACGTTCGCGGTCGGCCCGCCGGCGAACGTGAGCGTCATGAACGCCGTCTCGGGCACTCCCCGGCGCAGCACGCTGCTGCCTGACACCGCGACCTCGACGATCGGCTGCTCCAGCCAGTAGAGGAGGATCGAGAGGTCGTGCGGGGCCAGGTCACAGACGACGCCGTCGCCGTTGTACTTGCCGAGGTTCATGCGCGAGGAGGTGACGAAGTGCACGTCCCCGACCACGCCGTCGCGGATCAGCTCGCGCACCGTGTTGACGGCGGGGCTGTAGATGAACGTGTGGCCGGGCATCAGCAGGCGTTCGTTTGAGGCGGCGAGCTCGGCCAGCTCGTGAGCGTCCCGCAGGCGCGTGGTCAGGGGCTTCTCGACGAGCACGTGCTTGCCGGCCTGCAGCGCGCGCTTGGCCAGGGTGTGATGGGTTTGGGGCGGGGTGGCGATCACGACCGCCTCGATCGTGGGATCGACCAGCAGCGCGTCCAGCTCGCGCACCGCGCGGGCGTCGGGGTGGCGCTCGCCGAACAGGCGCAGGTTGGTGGGGTCTAGATCGCACAGGCCGGCCAGCCGCAGTTGCGGACATTCGGCGATGTTGCGCACGAGATTGGGTCCCCAGTAGCCGTAGCCGACGACGGCCGTCCCGAGCGGTGGCTCGCGTCTGAGGATGCGTCCGCGCCCGGCGAGATCCGCGAGCGTGGCCGTATCGCCGCCGCCGTTGCCGGCGGCGCCGTTGTTGGCCCACTGTGCGCTCATGGCTCAGGCCACCCCCTGGCGAGAGAGCACGACGGGCACCGTCTTTATGAGGATGCGCAGGTCTCCCAGCAGCGAGCGTTCCGTGGCATATTCGAGGTCGAAGTGCACCATTTCCTCATAGGTGCGTTCGTTGCGACCGCTCACCTGCCACAGCCCTGTGAGCCCCGGCTTGACGTCGAAGCGACGCAGGTAGTCCTCGGGATACATCTCGACCTCGTAGGCGATCACGGGACGGGGGCCGACGAGCGCCATCTGGCCACGCAGCACGTTGAGCAGTTGCGGCACCTCGTCCAGGCTCCAGGAGCGCAGGATGCGCCCGACGCGAGTGACGCGGTCGTCGACGGAGAGCTTGTACAGGCGCCCGCGCTCGGGGCCGCGGTCATCGCCGATCAGCGCCTGCACGTACTCGCGATGGGGAGTTGCGTCGGCGTCGCTGCGCATCGTGCGGAACTTGAGCATCGTGAACTCCCGCCGCCCGCGCCCCACCCGGCGTTGGCGGAACAGCGAGGGGCCGCCGGTGTCGATTCTGATCGCGAGCGCAACCGCGATCAGCAGCGGCGCCAGTGCCAGCAGCATCGTGCCGGCGAGCAGGATGTCCAGCAGCCGCCGCACGCCATCGGCGATCATGTGCGATTGCCGCACGTGCGCTTGCGCGGCGCTCGGCTTCGCGCGCGCGGCTGAGCTCTCGACGTCGGCGATGGGCTCGGGACGATCCAACATCACACCGATCGCCATTCCCTTACCCGGTTGTGTGGGAGCGAGGCTCATATGCTCAAATCAACGCGCGGGTGTCGGTGCGTCTTTTGTGAACTCTTCGACTGCGCCGACGACCTGCTCGAGCTCGGCCTGGCTCATCCCGGGAAAGATCGGCAGCGAGCAGATCTGCTCGGCCAGCGCCTCGCTCACCGGCAGGCTGCCCGGATGCAGGCCGAGACCGGCGTAGGCCCCCGTGCGGTGAATCGGCACGGGGTAGTGAATCGCGCTGGCGACCCCTGCTCGCGCGAGGTGCTCGCGCAGCTCGTCGCGTTCTGCACAGCGCACTACGAACAGGTGGTGAACGTCATCGCCGTGGGGCGGGGGCGCCCGCACCGGGTCGACCGCGCGCGGATCGGCGCTCGCCGTCTTACCCGCTCGCCCGAGCCGTGCGTGCAGCTGCACCCCGAGCCGGCGGCGTTCGTCGTTCCAGCTGTCCAGGCGCGGCAGCTTGCGTCGCAACACCGCCGCCTGCAGCGCGTGCAGGCGCGCTGTCGCGCCGATCGCGCGATGGTGGTAGCGCGGGCGCTCGCCGTGGGCGCGCAGCAGCCGCACGCGATCGGCGAGCTCGGGAATCGCGGTCACGACCGCGCCGCCGTCGCCCCATGCGCCGAGGTTCTTGGCCGGGTAGAAGCTGAAACAGCCGAGCGCCCCGATCGTGCCGACCCGCCGGCCGCGGTAGCGCGCGCCGTGCGCCTGGCAGGCGTCCTCGAGCACGTGAATGCCCGCTTCGCGCGCGAGCTCGACGATCGGATCGAGCTCCACTGTCGCCCCGTACAGGTGCACCGGGATCACGCAGCGCACGCGCGGACCCAGCGCGGCGGCGACGTGCTCGGCGGTGATGAGATGGGACTCGGGATCGACGTCCACCACGCGCGGCACGGCGCCGACCGCGCTGACGGCCTCGGCGGTCGCGATGAACGAGTTGGCCGGCACGATCACCTCGTCCCCCGGCCCGATTTCCAGCGCGCGCAGCGCCAGCGCCAGTGCCTCGGTGCCCGAGGATACGCCCACCGCGAAGTCGGTCTCGCAGTAGGAGGCGAACTCGTCCTCGAAGGACTCCACGTGGCGCCCGAGCGTGAAGGCGCCGTGCTCGGCGACTTCCCGCACGGCCCCCATCAGCTCCTCCAGCAGCTCCGGATCGGCATGGTCCATGCGCGTGAACGGGACCTGCGCGGGGCTCGCGGGCGCCTGCGCCGGGCTTGCCCCGGCAGCGGCCGTGCGCACGGCGTCGTCTGTCGCGGTTGCGCCGGACATCGCGCTCAGCCGGCGGCGACGGCGACGGCGACGGCGACTGTGGACGGTGCGGAGTTCAGGCGCAGCAGTTCCTGCTGCAGCGCTTTGCGGCCGCGATGGTGCAGGCCGTGGATGGAGCTCTCCGAACGACCCATCCGCACCGCGATCTCCGGCGGCGTGAGGCCGATCACGTGGCGCATCACCACGACGTCGCGCTGCTCGTCGGGCAGCGTGTCCAGCGCGGCGTGCAGGCTGCGGGCGCGGTCGAGCGAGTCCTCGTCGACATGGGTGTCCGCCCCGTAGGGCTCTTCGGTTGGGATCGCGCGCCGGCGGCGCAGATGGTCGAGCGCGGCGTTGCGCGCGAGGCGCAGCAGCCAGGCTGAGAACGGAACGCCGCGGTCGTCGTACTTGCAGATCGCGGTTATCAGCTTCATGAACACGTGCTGCGTGAGGTCTTCGGCCTCCTTGTCGTCGCGCACGATGCTGCGGACGTAGCCGTAGATGTTGTCCGAGTAGCGCACATACAGCAGCCGCAGCGCCTCGCGATCGCCCTCCTTGGCGCGGGCGATCGCCAGTCGTACCTGACGCATCCCCTCGGGCGACTCGTCGAGGGTTGTGCGGCAACGAAACCCCGCCTGTCCATCCTTGGCATAAGCGCTACGGAGCACGGAACGGTCCCCCCTGTTTGTCATTTGCCTTGCGAGGGCATCATCAGGAGTACGAAGCCGTTCCACAATGGGCCGACATGCGTGACCTGCGTTCAGGTTCTGAACGCAGTGCTCCGCCGTGCGTCCGGTGTGCCCGCCGGCACGTCTGCCGCCGCGCGGGCGGTCAATGCGGCGCGGCAAGGGCGGTTAGTGCGCCAGTCCTAACGGTCAGCGCGCCAGCCCGAACGCCCGCTCGGCCTGCTCGGCCACATGCCGTGCGATCGCCAGCGAGGACGTCGCCGCCGGCGAGGGAGCGTTGCGCACGTGCAGCGCGCGCGGGGTCGCGGAGAACACGAAGTCGTCGATCAGCCGCCCGTCGCGCCCGAGCGCTTGGGCGCGCACTCCCGCGAACGACGATGATGCCCCCTCCACGTCCTGGGGTCGCAGCTCGGGCACGTAACGCGCGGCGGCGCGCACGAGCGTGGTGGGCAGCGTGGCGTGGCGCAGCTCGGTCAGCCCCGTGCGCCACCAGCGGCTCATCATCCGCCATGTCCCTGGCCAGGCGAGCGTGTCGCGCAGATCGTCCGCTCGCACCCGCGTGAGCTCGTATGCGTCGCGGGCACCTGCCAGCAGCGCCGTCGGGCCGATCAGCACCTCGCCGTCGATGCGTCGCGTCAGGTGCACGCCCAGGAACGGCAGCGATGGGTCGGGTACGGGGTAGATCAGCGAGCGCACGAGTCCCCTGCGCGCCGGCTTGAGCCGCAGATACGCGCCGCGGAACGGCACGATCCGGGGGTCGGGGTCGGCACCCGACGCCGTTGCCAGCCGATCGGACCATGCGCCCGCGCACACGATCGCGTGTCGCGCCTCACTGACCCCGCGCGCGTGCACGATGCGCAGCGAGCGGCCCTTGGCGTTCATCTCCCGCACCCCGCTCCCGGTCGCGATCGCGCCGCCCGCCGCGAGCACGTCGTGTGCGTAGGCGCGCGCGAGCGCCCCGAACTCCACGATCCCCGTGCTCGGCACGTGCAGCCCGGCGATCCCGCGCGCGTGGGGCTCGATCGCCTGGATCCCGTCCGCGTCGATCCGCCGCACGCCCGCGACGCCGTTGGCGAGGGCACGCCGCTGCAGCTCCTCCAACCGTCCCAGCTCGCCGGGCTCGGTGGCGAGGATCACCTTTCCGCAGGCCTCCACGGCGATGGCGCGCTCCTCGCAGTAGGCATACAACTCGCGCGCGCCCTCCACGCACAGTCGCGCTCGCAGCGAGCCGGGCGTGTAGTAGACGCCCGCGTGCACCACGCCCGAGTTGTGCCCGGTCTGGTGGGCTCCCAGCTCGGATTCGCGCTCGAGCACGCACAGCGAAGCGCGCGGATGGCGCAGTGTCAGCTCGCGCGCTACCGCCAACCCCACGATCCCGCCGCCGACCACCAGCAGGTCGCAGCGCGAGGGCGGCGGCGTGAGCGAGGGCTGAGCATCGCCGCAGGACATCGGGCAACTGTAATGAGCCGCCCGCAGGGGGATACAGGCGCGCGACGGATGCTGTTCCGGTGGCGCATGCGCCACCGGCGGGAGCGCGCATGCGCGCTCCCGCGATGGGCCGCATGCGGCCCATCGTCCGACCGGCGCATGCGCCGGTCGGCGCCTCTGCACATGTGCAGAGGCGAACTACACCCCTCTCGAACGGGCAGTCGTCGCGTCGGCGTCCGTCCACAGCGTGGCGATCGGCCAAGCTTCCAGCCGCTCGCCGAAGGGTAGACGCTCGCCTCCGGTGTAGAGCACGACGCCGCGGACGAAACGCTCGCCGATCTGGTCGCGCACTCTTGCCAGGTGCCTGAAGTCCTCGCCGCGGATGGTCGCCGATGCCTTGACCTCGATGCCGGCCAGGCGGCCGTCGGAGCCTTCGAGGACGAAGTCGATCTCGGCGCCCGTTGCAGTGCGCATGTGCATCAGCGATGCTCGCGTCCTCGTGGAGGACAACTGCTTGGCCAGCTCCATCCCGGTAAAGCACTCCAGGACGGAGCCGAGCAGCGTGTCGT
>Ga0193728_1000941_pt1 | contig 14493 bp, 11 predicted proteins | sample U1c1metaG_FD_143037 | JGI IMG/M metagenome (GOLD analysis project Ga0193728, IMG submission 143037) | Soil microbial communities from a riparian zone of the East river system, Colorado, United States - U1c1 | ecosystem: Environmental > Terrestrial > Soil > Riparian zone | place: USA: East River...
GCTTTTCCCCTCCGGCAGCGCTCGCGCGACTTCATGCCCAATAATCAATCCGCCCATGGCCGGGGACACCACCGCATCCAGCTCCAAGTCTCCAAACAAACTCGCCAGATTTTGCCCCAGCTTCTCCGCAAACCGCGGATATTGCAGCACCAGTGCGCACTGCATGTACATTCCGCTGTGCAGCCCGCTGGACAACTCAAAATGACCGTGCCGGATGGCTCCGGCACTCTCAAACATGGCCATTAATTCTTCGCGTTTCAGCATTGCCTCCGCTAACCGCGCCCCCGCCCTAACCGTCGAAACGTCTGCAGCCTAGCCGCCAGTCTCTGCGTTGTCAAGGATGCACGCCCCTGCTAGACTGCTTTTCGTTCGGGCACGCCGCGCGCCGGCGTTCATTAGCCCCCTTATTTTCATAATTTATCTAAATCGAACGAAACAAATTGAGTCTCATTAACGTTTTAAAGGTGAGTCCGACATTTCCAATCTGTCCCTACAGGGGCAATTCAGAGGGGTAAAGAATACTATGAGCTTGATGCGGATGACCGCGCAGCGGTCCGCCTATTGCCCGAACAGAAAACGGATCAAAAAATTGTCGGGACGATATGCTCGCCCATTGGTGGCGGCATTCTTGGCAATGCTTATCGCCATCGGAAATGTCGTGCCCGCCTTTGCTCAAAATCCCCCTCCCAAGCAAGATCCCACGAAACAAGATCCCTCGCAGCAGCAGCCTCCGCCGCCCGGCACCTATGGCAACATACCGCCCGCCTCTCAAGCCGGCCCGGAGGCCGCCACGGGCACCGCGCCTCCCTCTGCACCGCCCATCCCCGTCTCACTGGGTTTGTCCACGCACAGTTTCGTAAACGGCCCGCGCGCATTTCCAACCTTGATCGCCCCCTACAAGGCCATTCAAATCGATGAGCCCGCGCTGGTCAATTCGCCCCGCATCGACCAATTGATTCATGACAACAAGCTGCAAATAACTTTGCAGGACGCCGTCGAGTTGGCCCTCGAGAATAGCCTCGACATTGCCGTGGCGCGATACAACCCCTGGATCGCCGACACCGATCTTCTCAGAACCAAAGCTGGCGGCCAGGGCCGCGGCACCCCTGGCGCGGACTTTCCCACCTCTCAAGCAAGTATTGACCCCTTCAATACAATATTTCCATCCTACGATCCCATCATCAACGCCACCACTTCCATTAATTCGCTCACCACACCGATAAACAATCCGTTCCTTTCGGGAACCGGGGTAGGAACGAGCACTTTGCAGGGCTTGCACTCTCATGCCACCCTTTTTGCCGTCACATACCAGCAGAGCTTCACTCCCGGCACCACCATAAATGTTGCCTGGAACAATACCCGCTCTTCGTCCACCTCGGCGGCCAATTTCTTCAACCCCAGCGTGCAGTCCTCGTTTAGCGCCGGGTTTTCACAACAGCTCTTAAATGGCTTCGGGTATTTCGTCGGGCGCCGCAACATTCTGATCGCCAAAAACAATCGCAAGATTGCCGATCTTGTTTTCGTCAACCAGGCCATCACCACCGTAACCAGTGCCATCGACGCTTACTGGGAACTGGTTTACGCCCGCGAAAACGTCAAGGTGCAGCAGCAGGCCGTCGGCGTCTCGGAAAAGCTCTACAACGACAACAAGAAGCAATTGGAAATTGGCACCATGGCTCCCCTGGACGTCACCCGCGCCGAATCCGAAGTCGCCAGCAACCGCCAGAACTTGATCGTCGCACAAACCGTTCAACTGCAGGACGAACAGGTCCTGAAAAACGCCATGACCAAAAATCCCTTGGCGCCCAATCTCATCAATGTGGAAATTATTCCCACCGACCTTCCCACTCCTCCTGCAGCGACCGAATCGGCTTCCTTCGAAGACGCTATTCAGGAAGCCTTCGTCAAACGGCCCGATCTTCAAGAGCAGGTGTACAACCTGAAAAACGCTGGAGTTGAGGTTCGTGCCACCAAGAACGCCTTGTTGCCTACGCTGACCTTGAGCGGGCAGTACAGTTCGTCGGGTCTGGCGGGAAATTCGCCGATTACCGGGAGTCCGGTGGTCATCAGCAGCGGCATTCCTATCGTCGACAGCAACGGCACCCCCATCACGGTCACCGGTGCTGGTGGAGTCCAGACGCCTATCTTTCAATCAACGACCACCGCGCCCATTGTAGGGACTGCTCAGCAGGGCTTTGGTACCGCGCAAAATCAAATCTTCACCAATCAATTCCCCGACTACTTCGCATCGCTGAATCTGTTTCTGCCGTTGCGCAACCGTTCCGCACAAGCTGACAACGCTCGCGCCGTGCTGACCCAGCGTCAGCTGGAAACTCAGTTACAGCAATTAAAGAATGCCGCGCTGCTCGACGTTCGCAACACTTACATCGCGCTCGAACAGGATCGCGCCCGCGTGGATGCCGCCATCAAAGCCCGCGAACTGCAAAGACAAACCTTCGAGGCGGAGCAGAAAAAATACGCCCTGGGCGCCTCCACGGTTTACAACGTAATTCTCACCCAACGCGATTACGTCACCGCGGAAGGCGTCGAGTTGCGCGCTTTAGCTGACTTGATCGAAGCCAAAGCCAATTTCGAACGCGCCGTAGGCCGCACCCTGGAAGTGAATCGCGTGACTATCGCCAGCACTGGCACCAAATCGGGCCTCGCGGAGTTTGAACCGGAAACACTAATTCCCGGCACCCTCCACGGCCAAGTCGTGGGCACCGACAAAATCTTCAGCAATCCAACGCCGTCAACCGACAAGTAATTTAGTGTGAGCGAGCTGAATACAGAGTCGCGCCCCTCGCCGGGATCGCCCTGATGAATCGCGTTAAGGCCTTTCCGTTTGGGCCGGTCCTGGGCCGCCAGCGTCGCGTATAGCGTCCAAGCCGGCCATTAGATAACGTGAAATGCCGGTGCCTCCTCCAAGCTGCTCTATGCGGACAAATCCGTTTTCATCGATGAAAAGTATTCGGATAGCCATAAGCGCCAAATTTCTCCATCAGCCCCGGCGGAGTCGGCGCAATCCGCAAACTCGCCAGCCGCTGTTCGCGAATTAAATCCCTGAGATCCTTAGACTCCGCTGTCGTATCCACCGCAGTCAAAACAACCACTTCCGGATGGTTCTGCTGAAATTGTTCTAGTTCCTTAAGCTCCGCCCGGCAAGGTCCACACCAAACCGCCCAGAAGTTCAGGATGACTTTTTTCCCACGTAGGCGTGACGGGGCATGGATGTAATCTTCTAGAATCTCGACGGCCTTCGCGTAATTCACTGGCCGTTCTATCCCTTCCGCTTCAAGTATTCCCGTATACGACTGCGCCTGCAGACTGACACTCTCCTCTGCTAGCCTCCCGTGCAGGTCACAGAACGGAACTTCAAAATATTCTCCGGCGTTAGCGTCCACCTGTTTACTCCGGGACTCCTCTACCCAGTAAATCGCGTAGCGCGGCGCACGAAAGTTTTTGTATGTAACCTTCGTCACCCAGACTCCATCTTCGCGCCGCGTAAACGAAATTGTCTGCTGATCAAAGGGCATGAACTCGTGGCCCAAAACCAGGTGCAAGGCCAGTGACTTCGGGTCCTTTATCGCCGCAGGTCTTCCCATCGGATAGTAAAGAACGCGAATTTCATTGGTAATCGGAGCAGGAGAAAAACCGTTCGTTACCGGGCAAGCCGGCTCTGTTAACGAAGCAAAGTTGAAAGGACTTTCCGTGGGCGGCTTTTCGGTTTGAACCGTTTGCGCAATTGCAGCTCCTACAAAGGTGATACTCCAAAAAATGGCCACGCAAAATATCGTCAGAATCCTTACATTAATCAACTTGGCTTGACGACGTGATAAATGACGGCGGGAAGCGCGGAGTGGAAACATAATATTCCTCCCAACCGAGCCAAATATTAACACTGGGCTGACGTTATGAAGATAACTTTTTAGATAGATAGTTAACCCCTAACGGCGTAGAGCGACCCGCGATGCACCTATCGTCCCAAAGTCTGACGCAGGTCTTTGACGCGAGCTGTTATATCCCGAAATCCCTCTGCTCAGCCGTTCCCTTGCCCAAGTTCCGTCTTTCGCATAGCATTAAAGTCCGCACCAGTTACAGCGATTCGCAATGCTGTGCCAGCGGGAGCCGCGCCGAAATGACGGACAAATCAAAGGTTCAGACCGAAATCGCCACGCCCGCAACACCTGTTTCGCCGCGCCGCCCTTCGCCTAAAGAAAGATCCTGGGAAGAAAATACCCTCAAGCCCACGCTTGAAAAAAGTCCGGAACGCCGCGCTGAATTCACTACCATTTCAGCCCATCCCATCCGCCGTCTGTATACCGAAGCCGATTTGCAGGATTGGAGCCCGGAAAAAGATTTAGGCCTGCCCGGTGAGCCGCCTTACACCCGCGGCATTCACTCCACCATGCACCGCGGCCGCTTGTGGACCATGCGCCAGTTCGCAGGCTTTGGCGCCGCCGAAGACACCAACGCGCGTTTTCGCTACCTTCTCGCGCAAGGTCAGACCGGCCTTTCCACCGCTTTCGATCTGCCCACGTTGATGGGCTACGACTCCGATCACGCGCTCTCCGAAGGCGAGGTCGGCAAATGCGGCGTGGCCATCTCTTCGCTGGCCGACATGGAAGTCCTCTTCGACAAAATTCCGCTGGCCCACGTCACCACTTCCATGACCATCAATTCGCCCGCCGCCATCATCTGGGCGATGTATCTGGCCGTCGCCGAAAAACAGGGCGCGGACTGGAAAAAACTCTCCGGCACTTTGCAGAACGACATCCTCAAGGAATACATCGCGCAAAAGGAATACATCTACCCGCCGGAACCCTCCATGCGCCTGGTGATCGACACCTTCGAATTCGGCGTAAAAAATACTCCCAAATTTAATCCCATCTCTATCAGCGGATATCACATTCGCGAAGCGGGCTCCACGGCCATTCAGGAATTAGCTTTCACGCTGCGCGACGGTCTGGAGTACGTCGAATGGGGCATGCGCCGCGGCATGGATGTGGACGCTTTCGTTCCGCAGCTGTCTTTCTTCTTCAATGCTCACAACGACTTCTTCGAAGAGATCGCCAAGTATCGCGCCGCTCGCCGCATCTGGCACAAAGCTATGGTCGAGCGTTACAAATCAAAAAATCCCCGTTCCTGGGCACTCCGTTTCCATACTCAGACCGCCGGCTGTTCACTTACCGCGCAGCAGCCCTACAACAACGTAGTTCGCACTGCGATCCAGGCGCTCGCTGCCGTGCTCGGCGGCACCCAATCGCTGCATACCAATTCCCTCGACGAAGCCTGGGCGCTGCCAACCGAGTTCGCAGCCACGCTGGCGCTGCGCACGCAACAAATCATCGCCCACGAAACCGGCGTCGCGAATACCGTCGATCCTCTCGGCGGCTCCTACTTCGTTGAAACCCTCACCAACGAAGTCGAGCGCGGCGCCTGGGATTACATCCACAAGATCGACGCCATGGGCGGCATGGTCACCGCCATCGAACGCAGCTATCCTCAACGCGAAATCGCCGAAGCCTCTTACCGCTACCAGATGGAAGTCGACCGCAAAGACAAAATCGTCGTGGGCGTGAACGATTTTGTCACCAAGGAAAGCCCGCTTGAAATTCTGCAGATCGACGAAACCGTAGCTCATCGCCAGGCCGAACGCTTGGGTAAGCTTCGCGCCGAGCGCTCTCAGGCGGAAGTCCACCGCCGCCTCAACACCCTGCGCACCGCGGCCCGCGGCAAAGAAAATTTGATGCCCTTCATCTACGACACCGTGAAAGCTTACGCTACGCTGGGCGAAATCTGCGAAGCCATGCGCGATGTCTTCGGCACCTACGAAGAAGTGGCCATCACCTAACTAGCAACCGTGCAAATCCAAATCAACCCATGCCTACAAAAAAAATCCGCGTCTTAATCGCCAAGCCCGGCCTCGACGGTCACGATCGCGGCGCAAAAATAATTGCTCGCGCCCTCCGTGACGCTGGTATGGAAGTCATCTACACTGGCTTGCGCCAAACTCCCGAAATGATTGCCTCCGCCGCCATTCAGGAAGACGTCGACGTCATCGGCCTCTCCATCCTTTCGGGCGCGCACAACACCATCTGCCCCCAACTAATGTCCCTCCTCAAAGCCAAAGGCATGGACGACGTGGTCGTCCTGGTCGGCGGCATCATCCCCGAAGCCGACATCCCCGCAATGAAAAAATCCGGCATCGCTGAAATCTTCCTCCCCGGCACCTCCACCCAAGACATCATCGAATTCATCAACAAACGCCTGGCCGTCGGCACTTAACACAGCTACGTCCGTGGACGACACAACAAAATCGGCTGGCGCAAATTTTTATCTGCAGCACAGCTGTTGCACGAGTTGCGGAGTGCCCCCCTGCTATCGCTCCGGATCTTGTCGGTTGGACGAAAACTTCCTCAAGGCTATTGGATCAAACAACCAGAAACTCCTGATGACCTTGACCGGGCTATAGCGATTATTCATGCGCAGGAACTTGGGTGTCATCGATATTCCGGAACCGACCCGGCCATCTTGCAATGGCTTCCAGCTGACGACTGCGACCATCTTCGTCCGGACCTTGCGTTGCGTCCTCCACTTTATTTCGCTTCTTATGGCTCGTCCTCCAATTTTACTCTTTCCGTATCGTCGAAAAACGCCGCATTCAGAAGACTGTGGAGCAGACTGAGGCGCAAAGAACGCATGTGATACGGATGGCAGGGATTCGCTTCTTCCGGGAAAAAACTCGTATACTGGATTCTCATTTCAAATTAGGAATCTATAATTTTCGGTTAGTAGTACGAGGTCCTGCGTGCCCGCTTCCGTCTTGAAAAGCACCGTCGACACCAAATCGCCAGCCGCTCAAAAAAACCACCGTCGCATCATCGATTTACTCACCCAGCTCAAAAACGAAGAAGAACAAATTTGCGTCGGCGGCGGCCCTAAAGCCGTCGATTCCCAACACAAAAAAGGCCGCCTCACCGGCCGCGAGCGCGTAAAACAATTAGTCGATCCCGGTTCTCAATTCTTCGAACTAGGCATCTACGCCGCCTACGAAATGTATGAAGAATGGGGCGGCGCCCCTGGCGCTGGCGTAATTACCGGCCTGGCGCGCGTCGCCGGCCGCACCGTCATGCTTATCGTCAACGACGCCACCGTAAAAGCCGGCGCGTTCTTCCCCATGACCGCGAAAAAGGTAATTCGCGCGCAAAATATCGCCATCGAAAATCGCATCCCCACGATTTATCTGGTCGATTCCGCCGGCATTTTTCTCCCCTTGCAGGAAGACGTCTTCCCCGACACCGACGATTTCGGCCGCGTCTTTCGCAACAACGCGGTGATGAGCGCCATGGGCATCCCGCAAATCGCCGCCATCATGGGCATGTGCGTAGCCGGCGGCGCGTACCTCCCGGTAATGTGCGACCACATCTTGATGACCGACGGCTCCGGATTATTTCTGGCCGGCCCCGCGCTGGTGCAAGCAGCCATCGGCCAGAAAACCTCCGCCGAAGAGTTAGGCGGCGCAAAAATGCATTCGCAAATCAGTGGCACCGTGGACTTCCGCGAGCCTGACGACGAATCCTGCATCGCACGCATCCGCTCGCTGGTCGACAAAATTGGCGCACCGAATGTCGCGCCTTTCAGCCACACTAAATCGCGCGACCCCTTATACCCCGGAGAAGAAATTTATAGCATTTTCACCGCCGACCCCGGCAAACAATACGACATGCGCGACATCATCGCCAGCATCGTGGACGCCAGCGAGTTCGACGAATATCGCGCCGAAAACGGCGAAACCTTGCTCTGCGGCTACGCGCGCATCGGCGGCTGGGCCGTCGGCATCGTCGCCAATCAGAAAAAACACGTCCAGACCTTCGCGCGCGGTTCAGACCAGAAACGCATCGAATTCGGCGGCGTCATCTACACCGAATCCGCGGAAAAAGCCGCCCGGTTCATCCTCGACTGCAACCAGAACCGCATCCCGCTGATTTTTCTGCACGACGTGAACGGTTTCATGGTCGGCAAGGACGCCGAATGGAGCGGCATCATTCGCGCCGGCACAAAAATGGTCAACGCCGTAGCCAACAGTGTGGTGCCCAAAATTTCCGTAATCTGCGGCGGCAGCTTCGGCGCAGGCCACTACGCCATGTGCGGCAAAGCTTACGACCCGCGGTTCATGTTCGCCTGGCCCACTGCGCGTTACGCGGTGATGAGTGGTGACGCGGCCGCTACCACGCTGGCGGAAATTAAATTGAAGCAACTGGAGCGCGAAGGCAAGAAAGTCGACGAAAAACAAAAAAAAGAAGTCTACGAATCCATTCGCTCCACTTACGAACATCAAACCGACCCGCGCTACGCCGCCGCTCGCCTGTGGGTTGACGCCATCATCGATCCAGCGCACACGCGCGACGCGCTGATCTGGGCCCTCGAAGCCGCCGCGCTCAACCCAGAAATTCGCGAATTCAAAACCGGAGTCTTACAAACGTAAATGGAAACCGTGAAACTGGTCGAATGCCCGCGCGATGCCTGGCAAGGCTTGCCCGACTTCATTCCCACCGAATATAAAGTGGCTTATTTGAAAGCTCTAATCGCCGCGGGCTTCAAACACATTGACGCCGTGAGCTTCGTTTCTCCCAAACATGTAAAACAAATGTCCGACAGCGAAGAAGTCATGCGTCAGTTAGAAGCTTCTTCGGCGCCTGCATCTTCTAAAGACCACACCGCGCCGGAAATTATCGGCATCGTCGTAAACGAAAAAGGTGTCGAGCGCGCACTCGCAACTCCCGGAGTCACAACCATCGGCTATCCCTATTCCATCTCCGCATATTTCCGGCGCGCTAACGCCAACATGACTCGCGCCGAATCGCGTTCGTTGGTCGAAAAATTAAAGAAAGAGACCGCCACCGCAAAACGCGGCCTGGTGATCTATATTTCCATGGCCTTCGGCAATCCATACGACGAACCGTGGGGACCGGAAATCGTGGCCGAAACCCTCGAATGGCTAAAAGACATTCGCATCAATACCGTGTCACTCGCCGACACCGTCGGAACCGCTTCTCCAGAACTCATCGCCGACCTTTATCGCGGCGTAAAAGATCACGTCGCAGGCATCGAGCTGGGCGTCCATCTGCACAGCCGCCCCGAGAACGCCGAGGAAAAAATCCTCGCCGCCTACGAAGCAGGTTGCCGCCGCTTTGACTCCGCTCTCACGGGGCTCGGCGGCTGCCCTTTCGCCGGCGATACGCTGGTCGGCAATATCGCCACCGAAGATGTCCTCGCCGCCGTTCGAAAAGCCGGAGGCGACCCCGGAATCGATTCAACGGCCCTCGCGCCGCTGCTGAAAATGACCAACGAAATTCGCTCTAAGTATGCGCATGCGCCCATGGTGCAGTAGTTTTGCAGTAAGCTTGGACGCACCACCCTATTCGACTAAATTATTCGCTGCGATGCTTCGATGCCACAGAAAGGCCGGTTAGAATTACCGTATGTTTGAAACGCTAAAACTGGAATTCCCCGGCGAATTGGCCATCCTCACGCTCAATCGTCCAGAAAAGCGCAACGCCATTTCCCCGCAAATGCTCACGGAGTTGCAATCTGCGTTCGACGCCATCGAAAAAAGTCACGCGCGCGTGGGCATCGTCACTGGCATTGGCAAAGCTTTCAGTGCAGGCATGGATCTCGAAACGCTCTCCGCGATCGCTCGCCAGTCGCCCGAAGAAAATATGGACGACTCCCGCCGCATGGCGCGCATGTTCCGCCGCATCTGGAGTTTCACCAGGCCGCTGATCGCCGCCGTGAATGGCGCTGCGCTCGCCGGCGGTTGCGGCATCGCCACGTTATGCGATTTCACCCTGGCCGTTCCCGAAGCCAAATTTGGATACACCGAGGTGAAAATCGGTTTTCTACCCGCCATCGTTTCTGTTTTTCTCACCCGCCAGATTGGCGACAAACGCGCTCGCGATTTGCTGCTCACCGGCCGCCTGATCACCGCCGCGGAAGCCAAAGAACTGGCCCTGGTCAATGAAATTGTCGAACCTGATCGTCTAATGGATCGCGCCAAAGAATTAGCCGCCGTGCTTATCGAAGCCAGCCCCAGCAGCCTCACGCGCGCCAAGCGCCTGATGACCGCTGCGGCCGCCACCACCATCGACGCCGACCTCGAACGCGCCGTGCTGGAAAATGCCAGCATCCGTTGCACCCCGGATTTCAAAGAAGGTTTGGCTTCCTTCCTCGAAAAACGAAAACCCCAGTGGCGCGGCGACTCCGAATGACGCAAGCCGCAGAAAGTTTCAAAAGGAATTCTAATGCTTGAGTATCACGACGCCGGCGTTCGCGTGCGTTACGCCGAAACCGACCAGATGGGCGTTGTATACCACGCCAACTATCTCATCTGGTTTGAGGTCGGCCGAGTGGAACTGATTCGCGCCCTCGGCATTGAATACAAAACCATGGAAATCGCCGACGATTGCCACATCGTCGTCGCCGAAGCTCATTGCCGCTATCTTTATCCCGCGCGCTACGACGAGCGCTTGCGTGTGCGCACTAGAATCGCCGAAGCCAAAAATCGCACCATTCGCTTTTCCTACGAAATATTTCGCGCCGACGACGATCGCCTGCTCGCCACCGGAGAAACCGTCCACGTCATCTGCGGCAGCAATGGCAGACCTAAACTTCTTCCAGCAAAATATCGCAACGCTTTCTCCGCAGCTCTCGCTGCGCCTGCCGGTATTAGCAAATCGTGAATATCATGAGCACAGCAGCAACAACTCCATGAGCGTAATTCTCACTGGCAACGATCTGTCCTTCGAACAACTACGCGCCGTGGCGCTGCAGCATGAATCCGTCTCCCTCCACCCATCCGCCATTGAGCGCATGAACACCTCTCGCGCCGTGGTCGACAAACTTGTAGCCTCCGGTGCGACCGCGTACGGCATCAACACCGGTTTCGGCAAACTCGCATCCGTTCGAATCTCCACGGAACAGGTCGCTCAGCTCCAAGTGAATCTCGTTCGCTCTCATGCCTGCGGAGTTGGCGAACCGCTCAGCGAAAGCGAAACTCGTGCCATGATGCTTCTCCGCGCCAATGCTCTCGCCAAAGGCCTCAGCGGCATTCGCCCGCACGTCGTCGGCACCCTCTGCAAAATGCTTAACGCCAAAGTGCACCCGATAATTCCCTCGCAGGGATCTGTGGGAGCGAGCGGCGATCTGGCGCCATTGGCGCACCTGGCCCAGGTTGTGATCGGCGAGGGCCGCGCCAATTACGACGGCAAAATTCTGGAAGGCGCCGCCGCGCTGCAACGGGCTGACATCACCCCAGTAGCCCTCGAAGCGAAAGAAGGCCTCTCACTCCTGAACGGCACGCAAGGAATGCTGGCGCTTCTGAGCCTTGCACTTCTTGAAGCCGACGCTCTTGTGGATGCCGCGGACATTGCCGCAGCGCTTTCTTTGGACGCTCTGCGAGGCAGCCCTGGCGCATTCGACCCACGCATCATGCAGGCACGCGCTTATCCCGGCGCGGCCATCACCGCCAAAAATTTGGCGCGCCTCAACGAAGGCAGCCAGATTCGGGAGTCACACCGCTCGAATACCAAGGACCCGCGCGTCCAGGACGCCTACAGTCTGCGCTGCACTCCACAAGTCCACGGCGCAGTGCGAGATTCACTCGCGCAAGCGCGCGCCATAGCCGAAGTGGAACTCAACAGCGCCACCGACAATCCGCTGGTTTTCGCGCCATCGCTTGGAACTGGAACCGACGCCGCGTCCGCAAACGGTGACATCGTCAGCGGCGGAAATTTTCATGGCCAGCCATTAGCCATGGCCGCCGATCAGGTCGCCATCGCTCTCGCCACCCTGGGCGGCATCAGCGAACGCCGCATCGAACAGATGACCAATCCCCTCACCAGCATGCTCCCAGCATTTTTGACGCCCGAACCCGGATTGAACTCCGGCTTCATGATCGCGCAAGTAACCGCCGCCGCATTGACCAGCGAAAATAAAGCGCTCGCCACCCCACATTCCATCGATTCCATCTCCACCTCCGGCAATCAGGAAGATTACGTCTCCATGGGCATGAGCGGCGCGCGCCGCCTCTCTCGAATGCTCATCAATCTCCGCCACACCATCGCCATCGAACTGCTTTGCGCCTGCCAAGGTATCGACCTGCTAGCTCCCCTGCAAACCGGCACCCGCGCGCAAAAAGCCTACAACGCGATCCGCCGGAAATCCCCCAAGCTAACCAACGACCGCCCGTTGGCTCCAGACATAGAGGCAGTGACCGCGTTAATATCCGCTGATTCATTTTCTAAGATTCTCTCTTCATGACGCCGATACGTTTTGTATCTCACGATGTAAAGTTGCCCGGAGGGTGCCCCACGCTCGTTTCGTAGCGTGGGGCTTGTTTTTACCTTGGCTGTTGTTTTTTCCTGGGCCTTGTTTTTGTCTTGCGGTTTTTTTTAGTGAGAGAAACAACGTGCGAACCACGCGCCGAAATTTTCTACGTGTCGCAGCAGCTTCCGGCGCATTCGCATCGCTGCCGCGCCGTTCATGGGCACTTTCCTCGGACAATTTGCAGACAAAACTAGCTGCCGATCCCCTCCGCCCGCAGTTTCATCTACTCCCGCCAAAAAATTGGATGAACGATCCCAACGGCCCAATCTTCTGGAAGGGCGCCTACCACATGTTTTATCAATACAACCCCGGCGCGCCCGTCTGGGGCGACATGCATTGGGCCCACGCCATCAGCGAAGACATGATTCACTGGCGCCATTTGCCTATAGCTTTAGCGCCCACGCCAGGTTGGGATGACGCCGACGGTTGCTTCACCGGAAGCGCCGTCGACGACCATGGTACCGCCACGATTCTTTATACCGGCGTAAAGTCCGTCGCAAAAGAACGCGCCACTCTCCGCGATAGCCACAACAATTTTCGCGAAGTCCAGTGCCTCGCAACCTCCACCGACCCGCAACTGCGCGCCTGGACTAAATGGAACCAGCCCGTAATTCAGCCGCCGAATGATCCCTCGCTCGCGGGATTTCGCGATCCATTGCTGTGGCGGCAGGGTGATGACTGGATCCTGGGCGTAGCCTCCGGCCATTTCAAAAAAGGTGGCTGTGTCCTCCTCTACCGCTCCAAAGATTTACGCAACTGGGAACCGCTGCACGAACTAGCCTCGCAGCCTTGGACCGGAAGAGAATCCATCAATCCCGTCGAGTCCGGCGAAATGTGGGAATGCCCCGACTTTTTTCCGCTCGGCAAAAAGCACGTGTTCCTCTACTCCACCGCCGGAAAAGTAGTCTGGGAGAGCGGCGAGCTCGATCCCAAAGAATTAGAATTTCATTCCGAGCGCCGCGGCATCCTCGATCACGGCGCCTATTACGCGCAAAAAACGCAGCTCGATGCTCACGGCAACCGCATCCTCTGGGGCTGGATACCGGAAAAACGCCCCGACTCCGAACTCATCGCCGCCGGATGGGCCGGCTGCATGGCCCTCCCCCGCGTCTTATCTCTCAGCCCTGAAGGCGAACTGGAAATGACTTTCGCGCCGGAGGTGCAGTCCCTGCGCGGCAAGGCCTCCCCATTGTCGCGCGAATTACGCGACGGCGAACGTAGCGGTTCGTTACCGAGTGTTACGCTCGAGAACGTTCACGCCGAACTAACCTGGAAGGATTCGGCCCCAGCGCTTGCGTCTCTTCAAGAAGACATCGGCTCCCCACAGTGGTTAGCTACACTTAGCGCGCCTGATTCCGGTACTGCCATCCTGAACGTCAATGGTTCCCAAATCGAAATTCCTTCAACGGCCAACTACCTACACGACTTTCATCTGTTCCTCGACGCGTCTGTCGCCGAACTCATCGTGGATCGCCGTCACGCCATCACCACACGCATTTATCGGAAGCCGTATGGACCCTTGCACCTCAAACTCGGCGACAGACATGTCGCTCTAACCTCCCTTAACGTCTGGCCATTGCAACCAATCTCGTCGGACCGCCTCACCACCTGACGCGCCTCTCGCTCTTAAAGAGCCGATAAATAATCTGTCGCACTCCACAAAATCTCGAAACATTTCCTGACCATTCCGCGTTATCTGATCTGAGGTAGAACTCCGCATGCTCAACCTTCTCCCCGACCTCAAACACGGCCTCCGTGTTTTGCTAAAAAACCCCGGCTTCACCGCAGCCGCCATTATCGTCCTCGCCTTAGGCATCGGAGCAAACACCGCCATCTTCAGCGTAGTGAACGCCGTGCTCCTGCGCCCACTCCCGTTCCATGATCCCACTCGCCTCGTTCAGGTGTGGCACGTGCCGCCGCCAAAAAGCTTCCCCGGCATGACCCAGTTCGCCGTCTCCGCCGCCAACTTCATCGACTGGCAGCAGCAGAATGACGTTTTCGACAAAATGGCCATCTACACCGGTTCGAGCCTCAACTTGACAGGCCGTGAACAGCCCGAGGCCCTCCAGGGCGCAGCCGTTTCAGCAGACTTTTTCTTTACTTTGC
>Ga0193728_1000942_pt1 | contig 14492 bp, 16 predicted proteins | sample U1c1metaG_FD_143037 | JGI IMG/M metagenome (GOLD analysis project Ga0193728, IMG submission 143037) | Soil microbial communities from a riparian zone of the East river system, Colorado, United States - U1c1 | ecosystem: Environmental > Terrestrial > Soil > Riparian zone | place: USA: East River...
ACTTTGTATGAGACGCCTTTACACACCAGTAAATGCGTCTGCCTCAGGTGATGACATATAGTTTTCTAATACTTTTTCAATAGCTTCTTTGTCCTCCTCAGCTGTATATTCTTGATATCTTGTAAAGTCAAGTGGAGTAATTATACCAATAGGTTTGTTTAAACTACCTTCATCAACAACAAGTAAATGTCTAACGTTGTTTTTTAACATCATGTCAGCTGCAGCTGATGGAGATGAGCTAGCCTCGATAGTAATAAGAGGAAAAGACATTATCTCTTTGCTTGTCACGGTGCTAGAACGTACATCATTAATGCATACTTTTCTGACTAAATCACGTTCAGTAACTAAACCCATCGGTTTACCGCGCATATCGACTACTACTAATGAACTCACATTCTTATCTTTCATTTTCTTCGCTGCTTCTTGAATATTAGTTGTTTCTTCAATACTTTCTAGTTTTTTTCTCAATATGTTGATGATAGTTAAAGTCATTAGGTTATACACTTTTTACTTACTCTTTTAAACATAATGTTTGTAACAACAGGTAGTTGTCGCATCATTGTGCCATCACGCTACAAAAGCTTCTCTGGGAACATCGTGCATCGACACATACGATCCGGATAAATATATCCACATACTCAAGTTTCGAAATGGTTAGATAAAACAGCTGTGATTGTTCTAGGACAGTGAGTGTCCTCTGTAATCCTAATTCATAACTTAACTTCAGAGTGTACAAGAATTCGGCATCACTTCGTCTTTCTTCAAGATCAGCTATCAATCCGAATCAAAAGCCATAGTAATCAGTACGCCGTAGCAATGTTTCAGCTTTACATACCCGACTAACTCATCACATGTTGTCTAAAAGCGTTGAATTGTAACTATCTAAATTCATGCATACAAAGATATACAGAGTTAGTTGCAGATTCTTGCAATTCAGTTCCTAAGCCGTTTGGCTTGACATTACCAAGTAGCAATTATGAGGCCAACAAAGATACTATTTGGAATGATTATTGATTCAGATCTAATCGACTAATTGAACTCAAGTTTATTTCTTAATTCTTTGGCTCTGTTTCTGACAGTAACTTCCGTAACTCCTGCTGCCTCTGCAATATTTGATTGAGTAATAGTCTCTCCATTTTTGATACTTGATAAGTAGAGTACAGATGCAGCAAGTCCCATAGGATCTTTTCCTGCCGATATTTCGTCTCTTGTAACATTGCTCATGATTTGTGCTGCCTGTCGTCTTGTCTTCTCACTTAGCTTAGCCTTACTTGCAACCTTAACTATACATTTCATAGGATCTTGTTGTGGAATTTTAAGGTCAAGTCTTGTGTGAAGCACTCTAAAATCTTTTGAGAGTTCTTTACGCTTTACATTGCAAGCTGTCGCTATATCATCCAATGTTCTGTGAGCTCCCATTTCTCTACATGCAATATACACTGCAGCTGCTAAGACTCCAGAAACAGTTCTGCCACGAGTAAGCTTCCTTGACTGAGCTTTTCTGTAGATGTATGCTGTTTTCTCGACTATGCTATCTGATAATCCTAGCTTATCTTTTAATACATCGAGTTGGAAGAAAGCTTGTCTAAGACTCCTATCTTTGGGAGTATGCAGTTGAGATCTCATATCCCAGGTAGCTAACCTGTTCATCCTAGTACGCATAGCTGCATCAAGCTTGTTACCGCTCGCATCTCTGTCAGTTCTTCCGATGATTGTTGATAACCCCATATCATGACGAGCCAGCGATTGTGGGATTCCAGTTCTCGTCATTGCCTCAGTTTCATCTGTGGAAAACGTACGCCACTCTGGTCCTATCTCCTGCAATTTATCAGAAATTACTCGACCACATTTGACACAAATTATCTCCCCAGACTCAGAATCCGTGATTATCTTTTCGTTGCTACAGCCAGGACATTTGACTAAGGGACTAGAAATTGCTGTTGTTGCATGATTGCTTGAAGACTTGTTACTATCGTTATAATGTGCTAACATAATCATATCTAATATAATAGAGTAATTACATATAAAGTATATAGTAAGTTATAACTAACTTATACAAAACCAACTGGAGCTGCATGAACTCTAAGTATTTGAAGTGAACTCATTAGACTCAATAAGGTATCTATAGTAAATTGAGTTATATGATTTTTATTATATACCTTGTGATTAGTATGTAAGAAGGCAAAAAGATTGAGACAAGTTACATTAGCACAAGACGTAATAGCCATAGAAAAATCCGAAGGACATTGTTTTGGTCTCAACGCCTCTGAGACTGATAACCGGAACAAAGGAATCTTCAGAATTATTAATAGAGGTAAAAATTGAGATAGGAGATTGTGAGAAAACTCGAACAAATGCGCGCAAGCAAGTAGTTAACTTTTCTCCCCCTGATATGCGTTATATTATAGTGGCGCATTTCCTGAATATCATTAAAGAATGGCTGAAACTCTGGATTTGTGCGAAATCCCTTGATAGGACCTTCCTCAGAATCCCACTCAATTCGAAGTGTGAAGTATTCAGGTTCTTCCACACAATGAGAAAGCTCGTAACGTAAGCAGTGAGGGGATACTTTAAGTGAATGATCAGCTTTTGTTTAAGCTTTCTCAAATTCTTTTCGTTTTTCATTGGCAAACTTTTATCGTGTATACTCAACTATCTTGGTTAATTGGTATTAAAAAATAGAACTATAAAAATACTGAAGTTTCACATGATATAGGTAGTTACTATTTGGTAACCTACCCGAAAACGGCTTAGGTGATGAACAATTTGAGAAGCAGTAAGAATTTTCCCATGAACACTGTAGGATGGAAGAATGCTTTGGGAAAAACCGGTACTCAGCGCCGATAGCGTTTATGCTATCAAAGATAATTCATTTGTGAGTCATTTGATTTGTCTTTTTGAGTAACATGCTTTCTTACATTAGGGCCATAATCGTTAAACTAAATCCAATCTATGCTCTATTCGGTAAGTTGGAGTCAATTTGGAAGAATCCTTGAATTGAGGTGACGCTAGATGCATACGATTTTATGCATGGCCTCAGTATGGTTACAATTTTCGCGTCGTTGGATCATTGTTTCTTATTCCTAATGTAGACCTAATCTGTATAGCCACTAAAGTCGTTTAAGCGCCATTCGTTATCCTGGTTGCCTTTGGAGTTGATCACAGTTTTTGATGTAGCTTTAGCAGTCCGCCGCCATTTCTTACTAGGACTGAAGCAGTTGTGGACTAAATATTATATCGGTGAAATTAATATCCTGGGGTTCAACGACGCATCATGATGACACGGTTTCTTGCACCAGGGGCAGTTCCTTCTATCTGTGTTATTACAACCACAAATATGATGTTCGATAAAGCCTTTTGAAGCCGATGTAGATTCTTTAGTACCGCTACAAAATGGACATATAGTGTTAGTGGTTCCAGATGATCCTAGACCACCACAAATTTCACATGTTTTCATTTCTCGAATTCTATATCGCTATTATTGATAAACTCTTTGTTGTGTTCATTAATTATCTTCGGTGTAAATGAATATACCATTTGAAATGCTGAATAATTGATAGCAAAAAATAGGATGAACCCGAGGTGAAGGTATGAATTTACGAATATTCATAACTTAGCGTGATGGGAGCCACGTAGCATGGAGGAAGGCTAAGCAGGTTGGTTGCTACGAAATCAAGAAAATACACTACCGACAATACATTTCTAAGCATTATTGCTATTATAGCAGCATTCGCACTTATAACGGCAAGCACATTTGTCACGCCCGCATTCGCATTAAAACGATACTTTAATTGTGTGACTGAAATTGCTAACAAGGCTGGGCAACTCTTGTATTTTTACTGGCAACTGAGCAAGCGATAATTCATCCTGTCTTCAAGCTGATGGTTGTTTAAACAAGAAGCGTCATCCATTACTTAGGCGATGTTTTATCTTCTTTTGCCATACTTGGACGCCAGCTTTCAGTCCATTCGTACCAACAATGTTTGCATCTGAGATTGTAATTATCTCCGACATATGCAGTAGCTCCTTTATCATAACTACCTGTTTAGTCGCAAATATCTACTGTTGAGATTTAGTTATTCATATCATTAACTGCCTATATTTTATTATCGCAATGATTGTTGTTTTTGAAAAGACAGATATAACACAAAACATACACAAAAAGAAATTACCGTCGGCTCAAAGGGGCATGGTGGATAACCTTAGGAAATTAGATCGGCTTTCGATAAGGTTCTAACTAACGATCTCTTTTCTTTTTCACCAACCTATAATTACCATCAATAAATTGAAGTTCAATGCCATTGTCTTTAATAAATTTATCCAGTTTATCAAAACGCTTCTGAAGATCATTATACGCCCGCTCGTCTGTTTTGCAGAATTATAATAATACTTTGCAACCTCTCGCATCACATCAACATCCGTAATTAACTCAAATTCATTCAGGTGGTAATCACTCGGTCCCTTTGGACGTGGAGGAAAAACATTTTCCTCCCAGGGTATTCCAAACCTATCCCTTTCTATATGCTCCTCTGCCTTTCTGTTTGTCTTCATTGTGATCTATTGCTTAATGCCCCTTTATCTGCGCAGCTGGAACGATCTCTAAACGTGCTAACATGTTTTGCATATAGAGTAGCATTGCATTAAGACGTGCTACTGTTACGTTAGCATTGTCCTGATTGAGTGATGTCTGTGTCTTCTCCAAAGATATCAGCTTGACATATGGTAAAAATGCATATTTCAGCACAGGATTACCTCGCTATCTTCAAGGCCTGGCCTGTCAAAACCCATGCTGCCGATTGCTGCGTTACAGGTTTTATGTAATTGGTTTTATGTAATTTTTATTTCGTTGCAAACCACCTATGGATCAGAACAAGCTTTCAAGGTTTTTTGCTGGATACCAGATAAAGCGTAACAGGTTCCTCATACTCTTCCTTAATCCACAGTATTTCAAAGCGTTCTGCTGCTAACAAATCATTTATTTCCTTTTCTGTAAAGAATCGGATTTGAAAGCCGTCTATATCATAGATTCCCTTGTCTATTTCTATTCCTTTGCAGTAGGAATTGTCATTGTGATTTCTGACAGAAAAGAAGTTCAAACCTTTTGGTTTTAGTACCCTACTTATTTCTGAAAATACAAGATGAAGATCCTCAAGTGAAAAACGCATGTTAAGAAGCATATGTGAGTATGCAGCATCAAAATAGCAGTCTGGAAATGGAAGCGGGTTCTTTACATCAAAGAATTGTGGTTTTATCGGCAGTCTTTTTTCCTTTGCTATTTTATCCAGTATCTCAACAGCAATGACAGAATAGTCTAATGCTTCCACTTCAATTCCATTTGTTGTAAAAAATATTGTGTCTCTACCATGACCTGCTCCTAACTCCAATACTTTCGCTATATTATTGGTTTTCATATGATTAAAGCAAAGCAAGGTAAAGTTGCTTGCTTCCTCTCCAAAGAAAGTGCTGTCTGATTTGTAGACATTGTTCCAAACTTCACTCATTATTACTATCCTTCTTTCTTATTTCCATAGTCTTTCCAAGCAGAATAGCCTCCTTCAATAGTTATGGTATCAAATCCTTGCTTGTTTAATTCATCTGCTGCAATATTCCCTCTATATCCACTGTTGCAGTAAGTAATAATTTTTTTGCTCTTAAGATCATCTATATCCCCATGTCTTGCCTTTCTTATTAGTTGTCCAAGTGGAATATTTACTGCTCCATCTATCTTGCCTTCTTCTAATTCATCAGCTTCCCGCACATCTATGATCGTGTATTCCTCTTTTTCTTCTTGTAGTTCTTTTGAGGTTACTTTGTTTGCCATTGGATGATGATATCATAATCACCATATCTCATTTATTACTTGAGCATCGGGAATTTTATGATCTATGGTTGCAAATGATTGCAGGTCTATGTAATTATTCACTATGGGCGTCATATCCTAGAAATTATACTAAAAAGAGTTTATAAGAAATAAAAAAATAGACAGTCTAGTCTTATCTAAGCGAGTATACTCTAATCTCCCCAAACAATATAGGAGAAAGCTTGCCATCTCTGGATTTAGTAGCTTGGCACTTGCTCTTTTTATACAGAAAAACACTAGTAAACAATCATAGTAGGCCTTCTAAATCAAAAAAACATCACAATTCCAGGGTTGTTGTATGTAGTTATAATGGGTACCGCATATCTTTTGTTTCCACCAAATCCTGATAAAATTACAATATCAATGGATCTGATTATGACGTTTAGAGTTGCAGGTGCATTCACTATTGGCATTTTCTGGGGTTTAATGGGTTTAATTCTAGGCTCATTCTGGGATATACTCAAACCACATGAAACCAGCAAGATAGCATCATTCTAGTAGTAGAATGTTGCACATATGCATGACTTCTTTTGCTAATACTGCCGTGTACAAATTTCTGGCAATGACGGACTGTACAGGGAGTAGTAGTCTTACTATGTAGGAATCGCCTATTTTGGAACATTATGGATAGACAATCAAGGTTAATGATTGCTTCAAGATTGTCAGAACAATTTTCTTGTTTGGACGAAACCTTCTATTTAACAAAGGGACTTTAGATAGACCTTGGGCTAAGTCATAAATACCAACAATCTAAGATCCAACTCTTTTCATCTTTGAACCGCATTTAGGACATGCAGCTTGTTTATGCTGAGTTCCACAGCTCATACAGTAATACTTCAACAATGAAGAATTGTCACTGCTGCCGAACACTGATCCTGTCATACTGCCCGTTTTTCGCATCATTATCCTTCGCATATACAAATTTAACAATATGAATACTCCAAAAATAGCTGCTAAGGATATTGGAAATGGCAATAACATGGAGATCATAAGACTAATTCCAAAGGATATTCCTATCCATACTAATTGATTGGTAAGGAATTGCTTGTTATTATTGACGCTCAAATCCGACTCACACTTAGTACTTCTGGTTTACGGTTATTTAAGGAAATTCCCAAATTGCATCCATATTATCTCCATTAATAGCGCCAATCATGCCAAATTTAGAGTTAATTACAATGTTATTAGGCCTCCACAAGACGTAAAAATGCTTCTATCTATCCCGATGGGGTCAGCATGGATGGAATTGCATCCCAATTTTCTTCAAGCCGTTCCAGCAGCCAAAGATTTGTCTGCTGGTATTCCTCCTAATACCATAAAGCAGCAGAATCACATTTCACAAAACTGGCTTGCAACCAACTGGACTGGCGGCTGTGATGAGCTTACAAAAGTATCCAATCCCACTTTGATCATAACTGGAACTTATGATAATAATGTGCCAACAGCCAATTCTTTAATTATTGCAGGAAAAATCCCTGGAGCTTGGCTGGTACAGATAAAAGATGCTGGTCATGCACTATTCGTGCAATATCCAGATAAAGTCAATAGAGTATTACAAACATTTCTTTCGACCACAATAAACCCTGGTTGACGAACATATTATCTGATTTTTCTTTGTAACTAATCTGCTTTAAAAAATATATAATAAGCCTAAAATATTTGCTCTGAAAGCAAGACACAACAAATGAGAGGTTAGGAAGTCAATACGGTGACTAGGCAGGCAGGGCAACAATAGCCTTCGCTACGGTAAGAAAGATGACAAATCCGTAGGCAGCAATAATCATATAATCTCTCAGATGGACATGCTGACCCATAGATTTAGAAACAGAACGTTCTTTTTCATAAAATATTCTTCTATTTGGCCTAGTATACCGCATTGTTCCGGGAAATACCTCATAAACAGGAAATATTCTTGGACGAAATCGAAAAGATTGATTTTTGTTGATTAGGATTAAGATTCGTGAGGACAATGTTTATACATTAAAAAGATTATCTGAAAATGATTTGATCTGTCAACAGAAAAGAAAATACATGAACGGAAAATATTAGGGTATTTCGTTTCTGCAATTATTGTTGCAGTCATTGTTGCGAATTCTATAATACTTTTCTCAGATTCACACAATAAACCTTCCTCTACTTTTTTGATTCTAAATATAACAGCAGCTATTGCATCAAGTTTAGGTATTATTGTAGTATACCGTCATGGACTCCATGGAGTTCATGGTAGATCATATTTGTTTTTAACACTAGGTATTATTTCTTGGTTCGCTGCAGACCTGACTCTTGCTTATTACTATTTTGCCTTAGGTATAGAGGAACAAATACTTGTATCTGGTACAGATGTTTTATGGTTTATCGGATATCTATTTCTTGCAGCACATTTGTTCACAGTGATTCGATTCATACGCAGTAGGATCAAATTAATGACTATCATTCTAACATCGATAGTTTCACTGTTGTTCATTACTTACATTGCGCCTAACTTATTCCCTTCATCACGATTTCTTGCCGAAGGTGATTTTACAGCTTTCGTTGTTACTATCACCTATCCAATTTTGGATATGATGTTATTTGTTCCCTCAATCATAATACTAATTAGCTTACGAAAGGACGATGTACAATCCATTCCATGGATTCTTTTATCCCTCTCTCTGTTAGTCAATGCTGTAGCGGATGAGCGATATGTAAATGACTTTGTAAATGGCCGTCTGCACAATCTATTGTTTTGGGATATATTTTATGTGACGGATTTCATAATTATGACAGGTGCTCTATTTTGGTATTATAGATTTCATATTTCACCCGAACGAAGAAAGATGAAAATTACCAAGTTACCGGTTAATAATATGACTTTATCTCATAATCTAAACCAGATAATGCAATCTCATTCCTAGTAAAAAATATTTTGTCCAACGTGGCATAATCGAGTGCATGGTTGTATAACCAGATTTTTGAAGAAGGTCAGCTGGACTACAAAAATACCATTGAGTATAACGCTTCTATGTGTATAGTGTAAAATTATACCGAAAATTGTTACGGATTATTTCAATTTGTTGGTGTATATTTGTCATCCCCATTATTTCGCTCGTTACTATACTTGTCTTTCTGGTCTACGTCCTCTCTTGTTTGTTGTGTTTTAAATTCGTCTAATAGATGTCTTGTTTTTGTGCTTTTAAGAATATCATACATTATCAATCCAAAACCAGCGGCTCCGCATACAATTACAACGGCATATGTCACTGCAGCAATGCTAAGCCCCGACTGAGCGCTTGGACTCTGGAAATACCCTGTTAATATATTACTCATAACGAATGAGATACAAAGAAGAATTATGCCGCCTATTGAAAGCTTTCGTTTGTAAAATTTATGCGCTGACGTGGCTCAGTGGATGAGAAGTACTATATTTATTCATACTCGCTACACATTTGAATTAACATTTTCTCAGCGCGTTCTTAATTACTGTTTTCCATTCGCTTTCGCCTTCAAGAATTATCATGTTCTCAGCAGGAGTCGGAGGCAGGATAGAAATTAATCAGAAAAAGAAAAGAGGAAGCGGCTACTCACGTCCATTCCAAGATTCTCTCTGTAAGATTTCCCTCCGAGTCAATTTCGGATTCAAAGACTCCGACAATATTGTTAAGAAATGACAGCTTACCGGTTGACAATGTCCTATAGAAAACCGCTCCACCAAATTTTATGCCGGAGGAAGTAAATCTTCCCATCCCCTTGCCGGTATAGGTGGCCATCTCCGAATCTCCAGCCATTATTATTCCTTGTCCTTCACCATGAAGTACTCCTGCGGATGTTGGTCTAGCAACAAAAGTCAGATTTTCACTGACTTGTGTGCCCCTAACACTTCCCCTCGCTGATATACTTGTTTCCATCGCACCTTCTGAATCCAAAACCCTCTGACCCGTTATTTTTCCCTTTAATTCTGCAATTTGTTCTCCTAACATATTCTTATCAGGACATGATACTCAGGAATTTAATATAGGAGATGCTCTGGGGAGGGACGTACATGATATTATTCTTGTAATCAAGTGACGTAGCACTTGTCCGGGATTTTATTTCGCCATATCGGCAAGAGGCTTATTTGTTGTTTGGAACCAATTTGCAGTCCCTCCCCATTCGGGGCTTCATGTCTTAAAAAGAAGTGAAGATGATTAAGAGATAATGAGTCTCTTCCCAAATGAGGATATCCTTACCAAAGAAATTGAGTCATGGAAAGGATTTGCAGATAGTCTACCAGCCGAAGACAGGAAGACGTTCATTAAAATTCTTAACGATTGTTACAAATATACCAAAGCAATTAACACCAAAGCCCAGCCATTTCCTAGCGAGCCTGTAATTATGGCCCCTGTTGTTTTCACAGCACAAAATGATAGAGTGGTTGGAACAACAAATTTCTAAACCAAAAATAAATATTCTGAAACCTCTGGATCAATCATTAAACGAAATTTGACACAATTATAGGCCCAGTGGTTCACAGTGAATATAATTACGGTTAGCGATTATCTACGTATTATTCTCCAAAGTTCTAATTGTTGCTGCCTTTCTATGATCGAAGAGTTTCTGCAGCCGCCTATATGCATAACCCTCAAATAACTTTCCTACGGGGTAATATGGCATTTCAAAGTCAACCTCATCTAATACTTCTGTTTGTTTTTGATTATTATTGATGTTGATATCATAGAATTTGTGTAAATGTCTCCACTCTTTGAATGGACCAGTTAACATTTCATCTATATACTGGTATGGTCTTAGAGCTTTTATTATAGAATGCCATCTTCTCTTAGAAATCATTAATTTACCTTCAAGCCAAATTTCTGATCCTTGGGTAAGTTTTTGGCTTGTGGCATCAGTAACCTTAAGTTTCATCTCCTTTGGGGTTATTATTTCAAGATGTTTGATATCTGTATAAAATTCCCAAACTCTATCTATATGACTATTCACAACGAAGCTGTGTTTAAAGGCTCGCAAATATCGTAGAAGATTCTGTGTCATATATTAAATATCTATGTATTATTGCAAATTTCGAGCTATCTTAAGGAGAAAGAAGATTCGTCCTAAATGTCATTGTTGTTATTGTATTCATACCTGTGTGCTAAAACACATACATGTCTTTTTGAGAATCAATTCCTTCTTAGATAAAGACCTCTAACATGTAGACTTAAATGGCTAAAGGATTTCTCTCTGAGAAGTTAATAGATCACTAATAATGTCTGCGTCAGGTTTTGGAAGATATTCCTGATACTTGTTTTGCAATTCGTCAAATTGTTCTTTTACTTCTAATAATTTAGACAATTTTGGATGTAACCTTCCTCTGTTGCATCGCTCTCAGCATACCTGACCCCATTATTACGTATCCTATTATACTTACTGTCAAAAATGTTGCTACCCATCCGCCTCTATCCATCACTGATACTCCTAAGGCGGTCGTTCCGATAAGTGCACCACCCACTATAAGGAGGGTTGTTGTTACGTTTGATGTCTTTTTTTCTCGTATATCGATCCCAAAAGCCAGGAAGAACAAGATTATTGATGATATTCCAAAGTTAGATATACCAAAGGGCCTCTTATCTATACTCACTGGTAAAAATCCATGTTTGATAGTTCGTTCCATCGATCCATTTGCCATATGGATCAGTAACAAGGTCATCGCGCCTATGGCAAGCATTTCAGATATTTGGTGTTTGCACAGCTTTGTCTGAATCAATTAAGTGAGCCCTAATTCTTGTATTATCAACTAACTATAAAATTAAACTGCTCAATTCCAGTTTTGGAATCCATACTTGGAATCCAAAGTCGGAATTTGTCCCCATCTTTATAATCATAGGAAGGTAACAGAGGTCTGACAAGAAAATTGTATTGCAACAAAGAACCAAGAAGAATCGCAATAAAGAAACATTCAGGAATAATCGCAGCGGCGACTATTATGGTAGTGATTGCATCCGCTGCTATGATTCTTGGAATACAAAGCCAAACATCACAGAAGGTACTAGCACAAACTAGCAGCAAGGGAGCAGCTAATGCTACTGTAGTTACAGTTACTCCAAACCAATCTACCAACAAGACATTCTGGATAAATACGGTACACGTAGACGGAAATACAAATATTCATGCTGCTGTAGCATGTGATACATGTAGTCAGAATACTCCACTACATCCGGCCGAGAAGTTTCCAAATGCTACTGTGACTGCTGGACCAGGACTAGTGTTAAGACCACCCAACAAAGTAGGAGCTTGGGACTTTAGAGCATTTGCATTCGATCCGTCTATGATAGTCGTTAACCAGGGCGATAAAGTCACTCTCCACTTCGTAGGTGTACAAGGTTTCCATCATGTCATAACTGTCGAAGGTGTAGGAACCTTTCAGCTTGATAGAGCACAAATCCATACTGTATCGTTCATAGCAAGCAATCCTGGAACAATCACCTATTACTGCCACATACACTTTCCCAACATGGTTGGCCAAATATTGGTACTTCCCAGAGCTGCATGAATATAGCAATGACAACGACAACAGCAACAACACCAAATGATATTCGTTATGTGTAATACAAAGCATGACAAATATCCTCCATAATTTTTGCAACAACAATTTCATTCACCAGCTAGAGCACGCTTGTAATCATGCCAAGAGCATTAGATGCACCTTATTTAGTGATTGTTGGAAGAGGTGTAATGAAAAAAAAGGAGGTAGGCTAGCTCATGGTGAGCCAGACTTCTACACCATTCGAATGTAGACTACAAAAAGGAAGCGCAATAAATAAATAAATAAATAAAAAGATTAAAATGACAAAACAAGCGACTGAGGTAGAAATAATGACTTGTAAGGGCATATGCTTTCGTCATAAAGCTATCAGGCCAATCGAGAGCAATGGCAATCGCTATTCTACTGGCCAGAAACGTTGCCAAGTCTGCGAGATATTCATAAAGTGGGATGATCTATGGTGTCCGTGCTGTGGATACAGATTGAGAACAAAGCCCCGTAATTTAAAATACGAAGCGAAATTGAGAGCGAGAAAGAAGATAGCGGAATATCTTGAAGTTAGCAGAAGGGTTTGACGGCCTAATAATGTCTATGGTATCTAGACCTATAGCTAGAATCCTCAATTCATTTTTTCAAAGTTCTTAAAAAACTATAAATTGGAAGTCATTATTTTACATAAATAGTGACTATTGTAAACAAACCGCTTCCACTTTTTCCTTTATTACTGGCTAATTTTACAAAGGTAAGTATACAACAAAGTCTGCTACATCCCTTCTTCTCTTCTAAGTTGTAATTGCCTCAGCCTTTCCTTATCTTTTTTATTCGTTGGTGACATTCGTATGCATACCACAGCAAGGACAGTACATACCTTCGTGTCAATAATAAACTTCACACCTTCTGCAGTATTTCTTACCAACTTCATAATGGCTCTTACCAAAAATAATTTTGGAGTACAATCTCACAAATATTCCTGCAAACCATAGTGAATTGTAAGGAAAAGGCTTGACTGCTAAAAATATGGGACTACTTACAGAGGCCTAGATCCGACCCAGTTAAGGTCACAGAACCTAAATTTCAAAGTGGTCCACGTCCGAGGCATCAACTATTCTACCGACATATTTGCCTTCTTCTCTATCCTCAATTACCCTGTATTTGCCTCCTCCTATGTGTATTATTTTTACTTTAACGGTATTGAAATCATCGAGATAAAATCGACACCAGATCGCCTTGTTATTATCATCATTTCGCATTCAACGGGTTACCCTAAGACTTCAATACGGCATCCTTCTTTTTAAATAAGTTTATTATGAGCAGCAAAACAGACTCCGGTTCAACAAGCCCTTCTTCTGCAACAAAGACTGATTGAAGTAAATCATCCTGATCATACATTGATTATCTACCCAGGCCTGGGACATTGTCGCTACTACTGCTGCATTTGGCAACATAAGTGAAATAATGAAATTAACTAATAGAAGAAATTTGCAGTTGATACCAATCCTAGACTTAAAAGGGGCAACCACGCTATTATCAAGAGATCCTTTTACTTCCGCTATACAGGACGTCAAGATATTCCATAATTGCTACAAATTTTTCGGCTTATCCCAATGCAAATAAGGGCTAAGACATGGTGATGGAAGACCCTAGACAAGATTCACGAAGATGGCCAAGCAAGTTGGATATATAACACAGTTTGAAGATTTTCGAACCCGTCTTGCAACCTTTTATTTCCGGGTGCTACGTAGTCTACATCTACGTCTAGAGTGTTTTCCTCGTCTGATTCCTACTACAATAATACAAATAATCTAAATTTGTTTTTCTTCCATAATTCAAATCTTTTAACAATCGATTTAGATCAACATATATTCGAAATCGTGTAGGATGCCTCTGAGTTGAACGATTTACCAAAACACTTGCAGGCAATCTCTCCAATGCTGGATTCACGGTAACCGTTTTCTCCGGTAGGTGATGGAATGCGACACTAGAGGCTGAAATTGCGCTTAAAGGCTATCGATGCGAATGTTGCCATCATATTTTGATTAAGGAATTGACGGCGTCCTTTCCTTTATCGTGTTGAGAAAATCCTCTAGGACTTTTATGTAATCGCTGTATAATTACTTATGGAATTACTTCCAATTGAAC
>Ga0193728_1000943_pt1 | contig 14489 bp, 14 predicted proteins | sample U1c1metaG_FD_143037 | JGI IMG/M metagenome (GOLD analysis project Ga0193728, IMG submission 143037) | Soil microbial communities from a riparian zone of the East river system, Colorado, United States - U1c1 | ecosystem: Environmental > Terrestrial > Soil > Riparian zone | place: USA: East River...
GATCGAGCGTGTTGCCGGGATGACGCTGCAGGAGGCGAAGGCCCACCTGCTGGAGCGGGGCGAGGAGCTCGTCCGGCACGACCTGGCACGCCGGGTCCGGATGCTCGAGGAGGAGGCGCGCGCCGAGTCGAAGCGCCGCGCCCGCAACCTGGTCGCCGACGCCCTCCAGCGGGTCGCCGCGAGCCACGCGGCGGAGACCACGGTGACGGTGATCGAGCTTCCTTCCGACGACATGAAAGGACGCATCATCGGCCGCGAGGGCCGCAACATCCGGGCGCTCGAGCATCTCACGGGTGTCGACTTCATCATCGACGACACGCCGCATGCCGTCGTGCTCTCGTCGTTCGATGGGCTGCGCCGCGAGGTCGCGCGCCTGACGCTCACGAAGCTGATCGAGGACGGCCGCATCCATCCGGCGCGCATCGAGGAGATGTACTACCAGTCGAAGGCGGAGATCGAAGAGGTCGTGCGCCAGGCCGGGGAGCAGGCGGTGTTCGAGGCGAACTGCGGCCCGTTCCCCGAAGAGCTGGTGCGCGTCCTCGGCCGGCTGCGGTTCCGCACGAGCTACGGGCAGAACGTCCTCAAGCACACGCTCGAGGTCGTTCACCTGGCGGGAATCATGGCCACCGAGCTCGGTGCGAGCGTGCAGACCGCCAAACGCGCCGCAATGCTTCATGACCTCGGCAAGGCGATGACGCACGAGATCGAGGGCTCGCACGCCGCGATCTCGGCGCAGTTTGCGCGCCGCTACGGCGAGTCGCAGGGCGTCGTGCACGCGATCGAGGCGCACCACTATGAGGTACAGCCGCAGACCGTCGAGGCTGTCCTGCTGATCTCCGCCGATGCGATCTCGGCGTCGCGTCCCGGCGCGCGGGGCGAGAGCCTCGAGCACTACATCAAGCGCCTCGAATCGCTCGAGCAACTCGCGGCGGCGAAGCCCGGCGTCGACAAGGTGTACGCGCTTCAGGCCGGTCGCGAGATCCGCGTGATCGTGCGGCCGACGGAGGTGGACGACGACCTTGCGGCGCTCCTGTCCCACGAGATCGCGCGGGAGATCGAGGACCAGCTCGAGTACCCGGGGCAGGTGAAGGTGACCGTGATCCGCGAGAGCCGCTCCGTCGACATCGCGCGCAACCACACGATCCCGGCCCAGAACGGCGTCGAGCCACGTCCCTCCGACGTCCCGCTCGAAGCGCCGCTCGGCGACGCGCCGATTCAGGCCGCGTAGGCGCGCCAGTCTAGGTGCGGTGGACGCCCATCGTGATCGAGCCCACGTACCCGGCGCCGCTCTTCTTCATCGTGAGCAGTGAGCGGCTGCCGCCGTTGCGGTAGATCGAGTCGTTGGAGTCGCGCACGTCGCGGGCGCCGCGCGTGTTGTACGGCGTGTGCGTGTATGCCGCATCGGTGATCGCGTCGTTGAAGAAGAACTGCCCTGTGTGCACGACGTTGCCCCCGATGTGCACCTTCACGTGGATGTGCACCGCGCGGCCCTGGTACCAACCGGGATAGACGGTCATGAAGTGTGCGAGCCCGCTCGCGTCGGTGCGCTGGACCCCGCGCATGAACGTGCCCGTGTTGCCCTGCACGCCGGAGTACACGCCGAGCGCGTCGCAGTGCCAGATGTCGACCGATGCGCCCTTGATCGGCTTGCACGTCGACGCATTGACGACGGTGAGAGCGAGCTCGAGCGGCACGCCGGGTCGCCCTTCCGTGATGTTGCGGCGAACCTTTTCCCCGCTGACGTAGTAGGGGCCTTCCGTCATCTCCGGCGTCAGCACACAGCTGATTGCGCCGGAGGCGACGGCGGCCGGGCCCGCGCCGGCGGGCTCTGCCGTCCAGCCGAGAGCCCCGGCCGCGAGACCGCCGAGGGTGAGCAGGGAGGCGCGGCGTGTGATCGGTCTGTCCATGTCGAGGACGGTATCGCGGGAATCTCAGAGCGGCCTGTGAGCTTTCTGGGGAGCTACCCTTGAGCCCGATGCGTCGCTACCACGTCACCACGTTCGGCTGTCAGATGAACGCCCACGACTCGGAGCGCATCAAGGGCCTGCTCGAGGAGCTCGGGCTCGGGGAGGCGCAGAGCCAGGACGAGGCCGACGTGATCGTGCTCAACACGTGCACGATCCGTGAGAAGCCGGATACGAAGTTCGCGGCGTACATGGGGAACGCAGCCGCGCTCAAGCGTGAACGACCCGACATGGTGATCGCCGTCGGCGGCTGCTACGCCGAGGCGCAGCGCGAGCGGCTCTTCTCGCTCTACCCCGACGTCGACGTCGCGTTCGGCCCCGGCACGATCTCGCATCTCGGCGACTGGCTCGGGGTCGGCGGCCTCGGCATCGACCGCGGGGCGTGGGGGATCGCCGGCGAGCGCCGCTTCGCCGCGAAGCTGCCGATGCACCGCGAGCGCGGCTTCCAGGCCTGGGTGCAGATCTCGATGGGCTGCAACTCGACGTGCTCGTACTGCATCGTCCCCGCCGTGCGCGGCCGCGAGGTCAGCCGCCGGCCGGGCGAGGTGCTCGCCGAAGTCACGCAACTCGCGCAAGAGGGCGTGCGCGAGCTGACGCTCCTCGGCCAGAACGTCAACTCGTGGGGACGCGACCTGCTTCCCGACATCCACACCGAGTTCGGCGAGCTGCTGCGCGCGTGCGACGCCGTCGACGGCATCGACCGGATCCGCTTCACGAGCCCGCACCCGAAGGACTTCCGCAAGCCCGTCATCGAAGCGATGGCCGAGTGCGCCGCCGTGTGTGAGCATGCGCACCTGCCGCTGCAGTCCGGCTCGACGCGGATTCTCAAGGCGATGAGGCGCACGTACTCGCAGGAGCGCTACCTGAAGCTCGTCGACGAGCTGCGCGCCGGGATTCCCGACCTCGCGCTCTCGACCGACATCATCGTCGGCTTCCCCGGCGAGACCGAAGCAGACTTCCAGGAGACGCTCGCCGTCGTCGAGGCCGTGCGCTACGACAGCGCGTTCACGTTCGTCTACTCGCCGCGTGCCGGCACCGACGCAGCCGCGATGACGGATCAGGTCGTGGACGACGTCAAGCGCGACCGCATCGAGCGGCTCGTCGACGTCGTGCAGCGAATCGCGGGCGCGCGCAACGACGAGCGCATCGGGCTTGTCGAGGAGGTGCTCGTCGAGGGGCCGAGCAGGACAGACCCGAGCGTGCTCCGCGGTCGCACGCGTCGCAACACCACCGTGAACTTCGCGGGCGACGCGCGCGCGGGCGACCTCGTGGACGTCCGCATCGAGCGCGCGACATCGACGACGCTCGGCGGCTCGCAGCTCGCTGTCGCCGTCGTCTAGCTGGCTTCCGCGGCCTTCAGGCTTCGCAGCCCGAGCGCGGCAGGGAGGAGCGGCAGCCAGAAGTTGAAGACGCGGTACGTGAAGACCGCGAGCACGGAGGCAGAGAGCGAGATGCCGGTGCCCCACATCGCGAGCGGGAGCAGGAGCTCGACCGCGCCTGCGCCGCCGAACGGCAGCGTGCGTCGCGTCAGCGCATAACCGGTCGCGTAGCCGATGAGGATGATCCCCACGTCGGGCGTCCCGTGCGTGAACGCCTGGAGGCACGCCCACAGGCAGACGATGTCGCCGAACCAGTAGACCGCGGTGCCGATCGGCGCGGCGAGATGCTGACGCCGGGAGAAGAGGCAGCGCAGGACGTAGATCGAGTCGAGCCCCTGGGCGAGCTTCTCCCGCCAGCCGGTCTTGCCGTGGAACCGCGCCCGATGGCCGACGGCCCAGACCGCGGCGGCGAAGCCGATCGGCACTGCGATGGCCCAGGGGAGCGTCAGCGCCGGAGCGGGCTTCGCGACGCCCATCAGGAGCAGCGCAATCGCAGCGATGCACGTGGCGGGTGCGAGCAACGCGTACTCGAGCGCGCCGAGCCCGAGCACACGGACGCGTGCCTCACGGTCGGTGAGGCCCGTTTCGCGAAACGCATGGAGATCGACGGCGAAGCCGCCCTGTGCGACGAAGGCGCCGAAGCCGGCTGCGACCGCGGCGAGCGCGTCGCGCACGGGCATCTCCGCGCCCTCCTCGACGCGCGAGACCTCGCGGTAGCTGAGGACGTAGCCGACGTAGGCCATGGCCTCCGCGCCGAGCGCGACGAGGAACCAGATCGGCTGCACGGCATGGATCCGCGCCCACACGTGGCCGAAGCCTGCGTACCAGGCGACGGCAAAGAGCGTGCCGAGGGCGATGCACGTGCTGCCGACGACAAAGACGAGCGATTCCGCCCGCGTTCGTTCCAGATGGGTTCTCCGTGCGAACTGCCCGATCGTCATCCGATCTTCTTCCTCTCCCGGCCCCTGCCACCTACAACGCAGACGACAATGCTCTGGTGACGGTTATCGGCATCTTCGGCCCGACCGCGAGCGGCAAATCTGCCGTCGCCGAGGCGGTAGCCGAGCGGATCCCGGCGGAGCTTGTCTCGGCCGACGCAATGCAGGTGTACCGCGACCTGCCGATCCTCACGAACCAGTCTGCCTACCCGGCCAGGCTGGTGGGGATTTGGCCGCTCGAGCAGGAGGCTTCCGTGGGGGCGTATGCGCCGCTGGCCCACGCCGCGATCGATGAGATCCTCGGGGAGGGCAAGACCCCGGTCGTCGTCGGCGGCACCGGGCTCTATCTCCGGGCGGCCCTCGCGGAGCTCGAGCTGCCGCCGGCGCCTGCGCCCGGCGTCCGTGCACGCTGGTCGCGCCACTACGACGAGGTGGGAGCCGCGGCTGCACACGCCGAGCTCGTCGAGCGTGACCCGGTCGCCGCCGCCGCGATCCACGCGAACGACCGGCGTCGCGTGATTCGTGCGCTGGAGCTCGCTGAGGCCGGCTCATCGCTCGCGCCGTCGAGGGATCGCCTCTGGACGGGCGCCACCCGGCATCCCACCGTCGTCGTCGGCCTCGAGGTGCCGAAGGTCGTATTGAACCACCGGATCGCCGAGCGGACGCGCGAGATGTTCGAGGCCGGAGTGCAGCACGAGGTGCGGGCAGCGCTCGCGCGCAAGATCTCGCCGACCGCGCGGAAGACGATGGGCATCGACGAGGTCGCGAGCCTCGAGCCCGACGAGGCGATCGCGGCGCTGATCGCGCGGACGCGACGCTACGCGACGTATCAGCGCAAGTGGATGCGGCGTGTCCCGGGCATCGTTATGGTCGATGGCGACCGCCCGCCGGGCGTAATCGCCGATGACATCGTCGCCTTGGCACGCACACGGGAACGTCTACCTGATCAGTGAGGAGACCGACCTGACGCCGGAGCGCGTGCGCGACGAGGCGATCGGCACCGACGGCATCGTCCAGGTCGTCCGCGCCGGCGACGACGAGGCGGAGATCGTGATCTGGAACACTGATGGCTCAACGGCGGAGATGTCGGGCAACGGCACGCGCATCGCCGGCGCGTGGTTGATGGCGCGCACCGGAGCGGATGACGTGCGAATAGTCGTCGGGCAGCGCGTCGTCACCGTTCGCACGCTCGGCACTGCGTTGTTCGAGTCGGACCTGGGGGAGGTGACGGTCGGCGAGCGCGAGACCGTCGACGGGATCGAGCTCACGACGGTCGACGTCGGCAATCCGCACGCGGTCGTCGTCGGCGACCCCGACGACGTGACGCGGCTTGGGCCGCTGCTCGAGACGCACCCGCGCTTTCCGAACCGCACGAACGTCCAGGTGGCGCGTGTCGACGGACCCGGCGAGGTGACCGCGCGCGTCTGGGAGCGGGGAGTAGGGGAGACCACAGCATCCGGCTCGAGCGCCGTCGCCGTCGCTGCCGCAACGCACGCCGACGGAGACGTGCTCGTGCACTTTCCGGGTGGCGACCTGCGCGTGCGCCTCGAGAACGGTCGCGCGTGGCTCACCGGCCCGGCCGAGCCGGTTGCGGGTGCGACGGATTCGACCGCCGGAATCGTCTAACGGCCGCAACCTGGTGCTGGAGCAACCAGGTCGATCCGTCGAATGTCCGTGCCGCGCCAGGTTGCCGACCTGGTTGCGACCAGGTTGCTAACGGAATGGGCGCTTCGCGCCCGCCTGCTCATGCACCGATCTCGTACTCGCGCAGTACGTCGTTCAGGCTCGTCTTGAGATCCGTCTGCGCGTTGCGCTTGCCGATGATCAGCGCGCAGCCGAGCTGGAATGTCCCGGCGGGGAACTCCTTCGGGCGGGTGCCCGGCACGACGACCGAGAAGGGCGGCACGTAGCCACGGTGCTCGACCGGCTCCGAGCCCGTGACGTCGATCACCGGCACGGAGCCCGTGAGCGACACGTTCGGCGCGAGCACCGCGCCCTCGCCGATCAGTACGCCCTCGGTGAGGATGCAGCGCGAGCCGATGAAGGCGCCGTCCTCGACGATCACCGGCCGAGCCTGCACCGGCTCCAGGACGCCGCCGACGCCGACGCCGCCGGCGAGATGCACGTCCGCGCCGATTTGCGCGCACGAGCCGACGGTCGCCCACGTGTCGACCATCGTGTTCGGCCCGACCCACGCGCCGATGTTCACGTAGCTCGGCATCATCACGACGCCGCGCGAGAGATAGGAGCCGTAACGCGCGGTCGCCGGGGGCACGACGCGCACGCCGAGTGACTCGAAGTCGTGCTTCAACGGGATCTTGTCGCGGTATTCGTACGGCCCGAGCTCGATCGTCTCCATCTCGCGGATGCGGAAGTAGTCGAGGATCGCTGCCTTGGCGCTCTCGTTGACCGTCCACTCGCCGTCGACCTTCTCCGCGACGCGGATCTCGCCGCGGTCGAGCGCGGCGATCGTTTCTTCGGTGGTCACAGGGCCTCCTGGAGAATGACGGCGGCACGCTCGCACTCTTCGAGTGTCGGGACGAGTGCGAAACGAATGTAGCCCGCGCCACTCGGGCCGAAGAACGTTCCCGGCGAGACGAGGAGCCCGTGCGGGAGCAGGCGCTCGGCGACCGCTTCCGCGGATTCTCCCGTGGGGATGGCAACCCACAGGTACATCGTCGCGTTGCTCGCGACGACCTCCCAGCCCTTCGCCGCGAGCACGGGCATCAACACGTCGCGCTTCGCCGCGTACCGTGCGCGCGTGTCTGCAACGTGACGCTCGTCGCCCCACGCGACGACCGACGCGCGCTGCACGAACTCCTGCGGCGCAGTGCCGACGTTCGGCCGGTACGACTTCAGCGCGGCGATCACCTCGGACGGCGCAGCGACGAAACCGGAGCGATAGCCGGTCATCGACGAGCGCTTGCTCAGGGTCTGGAACACGAGTACGCGCGACCGGTCCTCGATCTGCAGTGCCGACACGGGCGGCTCGTCGAACCACAGCTCGCTGTACGCCTCGTCCGACGCGATGGCGAAGTCGAAGCGCTCGGCGAGCTCGGCGAGACGCTCGTAGAAGGAAAGCGGTGCAAGCGCGCCGGTCGGATTGTTCGGGTAGTTCACCCAGACGATCGCGGTGCGGCGCCAGGTGTCCTGGTCCACGGCGTCGAGATCGGGGAGAAAGTCGTTCGCGCGCAGGAGCGGCAGCGTGTGCACCTCTGCGCCGGCAAACAGCGCGCCACGCTCGTACACCGGATAGGCCGGCTCGCAGTACGTCACGACGCGTTTGTCGGCGTGCGGATCGACGAGCACCTGCGCGAGGGAGAAGATCGCCTCCTTCGAGCCGTACGTCGGGACGATCTCCGTGTCGGGGTCGAGCTGTACGCCGAACCGGCGGTCGATCCAGCTTGCCGCGGCGTTCCGCAGCTCCGGCAGGCCTTGCGCGAGCGGATAGGGGGAGCGCTCGGGAAGCGCATCGATCAGCGCCTGCCGGATGATCGGATCGGTCGGCTCGTTCGGATCGCCCTTGCCGAAGTCGATCACGGCGATCCCCTGCGCGACGAGCGTGCGCCGCGCCTCCTCGAGACGGACGAAGGGGTACGACGCCATCTTGGCGAGCGTCGGCGCGATCGAGATCGTCATCTAGCTCACGCTATCGAGGAACGTACGGAGCGTCGTGAAGCACTGCTCGAGATTCGCGATCGCGATCTGCTCGTCGACCTTGTGCGCATACGGCGTCGCGCCCGGCCCGTAGTTGATCGCGTCGATGCCCTGCTCGGCGAACTGGGCCACCGGCGTCCACGCCTGTTTCGGCGCGACGTCGGGCACCAGCTCGCGCAGCTTCACCGCGAGCGGGTTTGTCAGGGACGGCCGCGCCGACGGCGAGTTGCTGAGGATCTCGATGTCGCCGTGCGGCACGAGCTCGCGCAGCCTCGCCTCGGCCTCTCCCCGCGAGCGCCCCGGCGCATAGCGGAAGTTCAGCTCGACGCCTGCCTCGGCGGGAATCACGTTCGACGCGATCCCGCCATCGACCCGCACGGCACTCACGACCTCGCGGTAGACGAGCCCGTCGAGCTCGACGTCGAGCGGCTCGAGTCGCACGAGCTCCTCGAGGCCGCGCACGAGCTCATGGATCGCATTCACGCCCGTCCACGGCCGCGCCGAATGCGCGCTCTGCCCGCGGAACGTGACGCGCGCCTGCACGTTGCCGAGGCAGCCCGCGTGGAGGATGACGTCCGTAGGCTCCAGAACCACCGCCAGCTGGACACCGTCGAGGAGCGACGTCGCGAAGAGCGCGGGCAACGGGCTCTCCGACACCGGTACCTCCTCGCGGTTGAAGAAGAGATAGCGTCCTGGCACGCCGGCCCGGGCGAGCTCGATCATCACGGCGACGCCGCCCTTCATGTCGCTCGCGCCGAGCCCGTGCACTACGCCGTCGGCGATCCGCCCCGGGATGTTGCCCTGCGCCGGGATCGTGTCGAGGTGGCCCGCGAGCACGACCGGCGCGTCCGCGTCGCCGTAGAGCAGCACCTCGCCGTCGTCGTAGAGCGGCTCGAGCGGCACGAGCTCGCGCACGAGGGCGACGAGAGCGGCCTCCTTCCGGCTCTCGGAGGGGACGTCGACGAGCTGAAGGGTGCGGGAAGCGAGATCGGGGATCGGCATGGCAGTCGTCATAATGACTGTCGATGATGCCCCGCCAGCCTGATCCCTCGCCGGGCCTGGAGCCCGAGCGCGGGTTCATCCTGGCTGTGCTCGCACAGGGCGTCGATGCGGACGACGAGCTCGCGGAGCTCGAGGAGCTCGCGCGCACCGCCGGAGTCGAGCCCGTGGCGCGCCTCGTGCAGTTCCGGAATGCGCCCGATCCGCGCACGTACGTCGGCAAGGGGAAGCTCGAGGAGCTGAAGCAGGCGTACAACGACGCGGGCGCAGAGGTGCTGCTCGTCGACGACGAGCTCTCCCCGTCGCAGCAAAAGTTGCTCGAGAACGAGCTGAAGGCGCGCGTCGTCGACCGCACGCTGCTCATCCTCGACATCTTCGCCCAGCACGCCGTGAGCGCCGAAGGCAAGCTCCAGGTCGAGCTTGCGCAGCTCGAATACATCATGCCCCGCATGCGCGGCATGTGGCAGCACCTCGAACGCCTCGGCGGCGGGGTCGGCACGAGAGGCCCCGGCGAGTCGCAGCTCGAGACCGACCGCCGGATCGCGCGACGCCGCGTCTCGCTGCTCCGCAACCGCCTCAAGGTGCTCTCGAAGCAGCGCGACGTGCGCCGCAAGGAGCGCACGCGCACGGAGACGCCGACGGTCGCGCTCGCGGGCTACACGAACGTCGGCAAGTCGACGCTGCTGAACGCGCTCACCGATTCCGCCGTGTCGGTGCGCAACCGCCTCTTCGAGACTCTCGACCCGACGACCCGCGGCTTCGAGCACGAAGGTCGCCGGTATCTCGTCACCGACACCGTCGGCTTCGTCCGCCGCCTGCCGCATCAGCTCGTCGAAGGATTTGCTGCCACGCTCGAGGAGACGCTCGTTGCAGACCTGATCCTGCACGTCGTCGATGGCTCGGCCACCGAGGAGCGACTCGTCGAGCAGATCGCGGCTGTCAACTCCGTTCTCCACGAGATCGGCGCCGACGACCTGCCGATGGAGCTCGTCATGAACAAGATCGACGTCGTCGACCCGATGCACCGGCGACGGCTCGCCAACCGCTACCCCGACGCGCTCCAGGTGTCCGCCGTCACCGGCGAGGGGCTCGACGAGCTGCGCGCCCGGATCGCCGAGCGATTTGCGGAGCGGTTCGAGGCAGTGCGGCTGCTGATTCCATACGGCGAGGGCGGCAAGCTGAACGAGCTCTACGCGCTCGGCACGCCGATCGAGCAGCGGGAGGACACCGACGAAGGTGTTCTCGTCGTCGCTCGACTGTCGCGGCGTGAAGTGCGGCGGTTCGCGCACTACCTCGTCGCGAGCTCCGAGCCCGCCGCCGGCCACCACTCGTCGACCGCATGATCGAGCTCCCAATCCGCCGCCTGCGCGACGACGCCGTTGTGCCGAGTCGCGCCTATGCCGGGGACGCGGGCCTCGATCTCTCGGCATGCGAGCGGGTCGAGCTCGGAGCGGGGGAGCGCGGGATCGTCGGCACCGGCCTCGCGGTCGCCATCCCGGACGGGTATGCCGGCTTCGTCCAGCCGCGCTCCGGACTTGCCGCGAAGCACGGCATCACCATCGTGAACACGCCGGGTCTCATCGACTCCGGCTACCGCGGCGAGCTGAAGGTCATCTTGCTCAACACCGACGCGCACGAGACGTTCGTCGTCGAGCCCGGCATGCGCATCGCGCAACTCGTGGTGCTCGAGGTGCCGGGCATCGATCCGGTCGAGGTGGACGAGCTTCACGACACCGAACGAGGCGTGCGCGGCTTCGGGTCGTCTACCGCATAGATGGGGGCCGAGCCGCGTATCCGTGTGTCCGCGGTGCTCCGCTGGGAGGACCGGTTCCTGCTCTGCCGCCACGAGAAGCCCGGGAAGGGCGAGTACTGGCTGCTACCGGGCGGCGGCGTCAACTCGGGCGAGAGCCTGACGGATGCGCTGCACCGTGAGCTCTCCGAGGAGTGCGGCATTCATGACGAGCTGCCGATCGAGGGGCCGGTCGCGCTCGTCGACTCGATCTCCCCCGAGCGCGGGTACCCGAAGCACGTCGTGCACATCATCTTCGCGAGCGATCTTTCCGGCCGCTCGCTCGAGGCCGTCACGTCACAGGATGCGGCGGTTCGCGGCCACCGGCTGTTCGACTCGGCCGAGCTCGACGGCGTGATCGTCCATCCGCCGATCCAACGCTTCCTGCGCCGGTGGGAGCCGGGCGACCCGGCGGTGTACCTGGGCGCCCTCTGGGCACCTTGATGGCTGACGCCATGACAGGGCACACGTGGATGGTGGCTCATGCGCTGCGCCCTGCGGCCGTGTCAGCCTCGGAAAGGCAACCAGCCTTCCCTTCGGCTGACACGGCCACATGGCTTGGCCTGAGCCATCCCCACGCGCACCCCGCCATGACGTCAACCATCTAGACCGGTGCCTTCCCCGCCGCTGAAGTGGATCTCGATCCAGGGCTATCGCGCGGCGCGTGAGCTCGAGTTCGAGCCCGGCCCGCTGATGGCGCTCGTCGGCGAGGCCTCGAGCGGCAAGTCGACGGTGCTCACCGCGATCTGGACGCTGCTCGAGGCTGCCGCGCCGCCGCCGACGATCGAGGACATCTCGCAAGGGACGCGCGGCCGGATCCATCTCGAAGCCGAGCTCGACCGCGGCTCGATCTTCCTCGACGCGACTCCGCCCGACACGTTGAACCTCAACCGGGCGGGCGCGCCGCCCGTGCTCTTCCTGCCGGCGAATCTGCGCTCGCGCACGATGGTCGCGCCCGCGACGGGCGCCGGAGCCGCCGACGTCGCTGAGCTGCTCCGCCCGCCTCTTGCCGACCACCACTGGGCGGCGGCCGACGGCGGCCTCGCGCTCGTCCGAGGCATGGAGCGGCTCGTCGTCTCGAGCCTGCGCAAGTTCGTCCTGCTCATCGAGGAGCCTGAGCTCTATCTCAGCCCGCACATGCAGCGGCACCTGCACCGGGTGCTGCGCACGCTCGCAGAGCGTGGCAACCAGATCCTCTACTCGACACATGCGCCCGTCTTTTTGAGCGTTGACCGAATGGAGGAGCTCGCGCTCGTACGCCACACCGCCGATCAGGGGACGACGCTCTTCCAGCCGGAGCCGCTCGCAGAGGCCGAGAGTTTCCGCGCCCTGTCGGAGTTCGACAGCGACCGCGCCGAGCTCTTCCTCGCGCGGGCGGCGCTGCTCGTCGAGGGGCGCACGGAGAAGATGACCTTCCCGCTCGTCTTCGACGCGCTCGGGATCGAGGCGGACAAGGAGGGTGTTCTCGTCCTCGAGTGCGGCGGCAAGGGCAACATCCCGCTCTTCGCGCGCATTTGCAACCACTGCGGCATTCCGTACGTCGTCGTGCACGACCGAGACGCGCCGCCCGGCAGCCGGCCCGTCGAGTCGGAGCGCGTCATGAACAGGCTGATCCAGGAGGTTGCGGGGCGACGGCGCACGGTCGTGCTCGCCCCCGACTTCGAGGCAGTGGCGGGCCTCGACGCGCGCGGCCGCAACAGCAAGCCGCGCAAGGCATACCGCCGCTTCCACGGCAACGGCGACGTCCCGCCGGCGCTCCGGCAGGCGGTCGAGAAAGTGCTGCGCGAGGCGCGCGCCTAACCGCTGAAGTCGACGTCCTTGGTCTCGACGGTCCCGGCCGTCCGGCCCGGCGCGCTCTGGTACTTCCAGTACAGGTTCGTGTGCGCGATGACCTGCTCCGGCGGCGGCGCTCCCCAAGCCGTTTGATCCTCCGTCGTATGCGCGTCGCTGACGAGCATCGCGTCGTAGCCGCGGACGAAAGCGCCGTGAAGCGTCGAGCGGATGCACGCATCGGTCTGCGCGCCGACGACGACGAGTCGGCCGACACCGAGGTCGGATAGCACGTTCTCGAGCGGGGTGTCCTCGAAGGAGTCGCCGTAGCTCTTCTCGATGAGTGGCTCGGCCCCATCGGGCGACAGCTCGGCGACGATCTGCCACTCGTCGCTGCCCTTCGCGAGCCCTTCGTCGTTGTGCTGGACCCAGACGACGGGCACGTGCTCCTCCCGCGCCTTCTCGACGAGGTTGCCGATGTTCGCGACGACGGTGTCGCGCCCGGGAGACCCCTCGACGACGCCCTGCTGCACGTCGACGACGAGGAGTGCGGTCTTCGGCCTGTTCTCGAGTGTGGTCATGGCTTCCCCTTTGGTCGCGCTTGCACGAAAGATTAGAACTTGCCGCCGCGTGCGCGAGCGCGCTCGGCGGATAGCGCATGGGCACGTGCTTCGAGCTCGTCGGCCAGCGGCGTGAGTTGCGGCGGCTCGCCGCCGGTGCGATGGGCGAGCGCCTGCTCGAGCAGCCAGTCGGCGAGCCACGGGTTGCGCGGCAGTAGCGGCCCGTGCAGGTACGTGCCGATCGCTCGGCCGACGCGCGCGCCTTCGAACCCGCTTTCGCCGTCGTTGCCGAAACCTGCCACGACGCGGCCGAGCGGCTCCGCGTCGGGGTCGAGCCGAGTGCGGCCGGCGTGATTCTCGAAGCCGGCGAGCGTGTGGCGCGCTCCAGGCTCGAGCTCGCATTCGAGCAGCACGTCGCCGATCATCCGCCGCTCGCCGGCGACGGTCTCGAGCGGCAGCAGTCCGACGCCCGGCATGTCCTCGCCGTGGAAGCCGCGGTAGCCGCGCCCGAGCAGCTGATAGCCGCCGCACACGGCGAGCAGCGCCGCGCCGCCGCCGAGTACAGCTTCCTTCAGCGGCTCGGCCTTCGCAGCGAGGTTGTTCGCGACGAGCATCTGCTCGCGGTCCTGTCCGCCGCCGACGTAGTAGAGGTCGTGCTCCCCCGGAACGATTGCGTCGTGCATGCCGAGGCTCGTCACGTCGAGCTCGTGCCCGCGGAGTGCCGCACGGCGAGCGAAGACGGCGATGTTGCCGCGGTCGGCGTAGATGTTGAGGTAGTCGGGGTAGAGGTGGCCGACACGGATCGTGCTCACGCCGTCCGCTCCCAGTAGCGCCTCGCGAGGCCGCGATCGGAGACGATGCGCTGCAGGCCGAGCATCGCCGTGTACGTCGGTAGGACGACGAGCTCGCCGCCGTCCGGCGTGAGCTCGAGCCCGCGGTCTAGTGCACGCGCAAGATCCGGCTCGACCTCGATCGCCGCCTCGTCGAGGCCGCCGTACGCGAAGCGGAGCGCGAGCTCGGCCGCGCGATCGCCGCTTGCGATGACGCGGTCGAGGCCCGCGAGCAGCGGCTCGAAGTCCACGTCCCAGATCCAGGAGACGTCGCGGCCGTCCGCGATCGCGTCGTTCAGCGCGATGACCGCACGCGTCGGCGCGCCGCCGTCGACGAGCGTGCGCACCGCCTCGTTCGCGCCGGCCGGGTTCTTGATCAGCAGGAGCAGGATGCCCTTATCGCCGACCGGGATCCGCTCGAAGCGGCCGAACGCGGCGCTGAACCGCCCGAGCCCGGAGACGATCTCGTCGAGCGACGCGCCGAGCGCGCGGGCGAGCGCCGCCGCCCCGACCGCGTTGTACACGTTGTACAGACCGGGCAGACCGAGCTCTATTCGACGCGTCCCCTCCGGTACGACAAGGTCGAACGCCGAGCGCTCCAGG
>Ga0193728_1000944_pt1 | contig 14466 bp, 11 predicted proteins | sample U1c1metaG_FD_143037 | JGI IMG/M metagenome (GOLD analysis project Ga0193728, IMG submission 143037) | Soil microbial communities from a riparian zone of the East river system, Colorado, United States - U1c1 | ecosystem: Environmental > Terrestrial > Soil > Riparian zone | place: USA: East River...
TGAGCCGCCAAAAGTGTTTCAGTACACCTTCGCAATGGGCCAAAATGAGAAGGCGTCACGCGCAACTATCGAACTGGTGCCCGAGACCGAAGCCACCAAAGTAACGGTGACGCATGACGAGTGGGCCGAGGATGACGCTACTTACGCTGCTTGCGCCGATGGATGGCCACGTATTCTTTCCCGCCTGAAGACGCTGCTTGAGACCGGGAAGACTTTCAAACCGCATTGATACGAGGTGGGAATGGTCAAGCCACGATCCTAAATCATCAGGGCAGTCGCAATACCATCATCAAGAATCAAAAACAGATTCTAGCTTTGCTGAAAAAATAGTTCTCCACGCCGTGAGTTTCTAGTCCTGCTCAGGCTGGCGGTCGCTCGCCGCCATGAATTTTAGCCAGCCGCGAGCCTCCAAGTTCCCGTTACATACTCCTTTTATATTATTGACCCCCCTGCGAATGACCCCAATAATCACCCCACTTTAATTGTGCCTAGGGTTTCCTGGGCGTCGAGAACGCGTTAACCCGGTGCGGTTGACGCAACACACGAAATAAACATCGTCGAGCCAAAAACTGGAGAATCGAATGAGGAATCTCGTGAGCCTGGTGTGCGTTCTTGCGCTTGTGATTTTGTCGGGGGCCAGCGTCTCCGCGCAGCAAATCACCGCGGTCGTGCGCGGCACGGTCACGGATGCGAGTGGCGCCGCAGTTACGAACGCGGAAGTAACTGCCATCCAAAAGGAAACAGGGTTCACGCGCACAGTGACGAGCGACCAGCAAGGAGGTTACCTGCTGGTGGAATTGCCGGTAGGCCACTACCAGCTTTTCGCCGAGGCCAAAGGATTCCAGAAATTTATCCAGGAAGGCATTTCGCTGGATGTAAATCAAAACGCCACGGTGGCCATCCATCTGGCCGTCGGCATCCCCACCCAGGAAGTTCGGGTGCAGGCCAATGCTCCATTGGTTGAGACCACGGTAACGAGCCTGGGAAAAACTGTGCAGGAGCGCGAGATTCTAGGCTTGCCGCTGAATGAGCGCCACTTCACACAACTTGGATTGCTGCAACCCGGGGTCGTCCCTCTCACGCCGGGGCTGAAAGACGCCGGAGGGTCGTTGCGTAACGGTCAGGCATACGCCGTGAATGGCCAGCGCCCGGAATCCAATAATTTTCTGATTGATGGGGCCAACAATTTCAACGGCGTGGATGCCGGATTCGTGATCGAACCTCCCGTCGATGCTATATCGGAGTTTCGTATTCTGACCAACACCGCCAACGCGGAGTTTGGCCACAGCGCAGGCTCAACTACCAACATCATCACGCGGTCTGGCACTAACGAATTTCACGGCGCTGCCTGGGAATTTCTGCGCAACGACGCTTTTGACGCCAGCAACGCCGTTTCTCGTACCGTCGAGCCTTTGAAGCGCAATCAATTTGGTGGAGTTTTTGGCGGGCCAGTCAAAAAAGAGAAAACGTTTTTCTTCGGCTATTACGAGGGTATTCGCAACCGTCGTGGTGAATCGACCCTGACCGCTGTTCCCACAGCCTTGGAGCGCACCGGCGATTTCTCCCAAAGCGGCGGTCCGCTGATCAACGAGTTTGCTGGAGTAGAGTTCCCAGGCGACAAATTACCTTTCATCAATCCGATTTCACAAGCGTTGCTGGACTTCTATCCGCTTCCTAACGCGCCAGACATCGGGCCCAATGCTTACATCGCTTCGCAAACTGAAGCAGACACCACCGATCAATTTGGTTTGCGCGTGGATCATTACCTGACCTCGCGGGATGTTTTCAATTTTCGCTACGTCTTCACGCAAACAAATGCCACCTTCCCACTTTCCACTGCCGGAGCAAATGTCCCGGGTTTTCCGGTCGGCGAAAACCAGCGCGCCCAGAATTTTGTCGCTCAAGAGACGCACACTTTCTCGCCGGCGTTGGTTGGTCTAGTCAGGTTTTCCTTCTTGCGAAACAAGTTCCTTTTTGATGAACATCTAAACCACACCACGCCCAGTAGCCTGGGCTTTCAATATCAACCCTCTCTGGACGCGGCCATTGGGCCGCCCTTCGTGCAGGTGGCGGGATTTGCGTCCATCGGAGACCCCATTACCGGCCCGCGAAACACCTATGAAAACGCGTTCGATGTTTCGGGCTCGCTGACGTGGGTTCATGGCCGCCACGAAATCAAATTCGGCGGCGGGTACGAACATGATCAAATCAACGTGCTTCAGGGTATCGCCACCAACGGCTTTTTTGTCTTTTCAAACTTCCCGGTAAGCAATTCTTTCGCTAGCTTTGAATTCGGCCAGCCAGTCTTCTTTCTTCAGGGTGGAGGCGATTTCTCGCGCGGTCTGCGGGGAAATAATCTCAATGCGTACGGGCAGGACACTTTTAAGGTCACGCCGCGTTTGACCCTAAATGCCGGGCTGCGTTATGAATTGCCCTACCCTTACACGGAGATTCACAATCGCCAGAATCTGTTTGAGCCGGGCGTACAGTCGCAGGTATTCCCCACCGCTCCGGCTGGGCTGCTCTACCCAGGTGACCCTGGAGTTCCTGCTGGATTGATCCAAACGAAAAAAACCGCGTTTGCACCTCGCGTCGGTCTGGCGTGGGACATTCAGGGAAATGCCACCTGGCTGGTAACCGCTGCGTATGGAATTTTTTACGAACCGTATTACACCGGTCAGGGTGGCCCGCTGCAGACCCCCATCAGTGCTCCCCCCTATTTGCAGACGCCGCAAATAAGCCTTCCCAATTTTTCCGATCCTTACAATGGAGGCAATCCGTTCAACGGCACATTCGCGCAGCCCATGACACTGTTGACGCTCGACAAAAATTTAAGTCTTCCATACGCGCAGGATTGGAACCTGAATATCGAAAGAGCTTTTGGTGCGAACTGGTTGCTGCAAGCTGGATACGTGGGCACCAAGGGCACGAAACTCCCGCGCTTTATTGAAGGGAACCCCACTACTTTTCCCGCCGGCAGTACGGCTAACAATGCTGACCAGCGTCGACTCTATTCCGGCTGCACCATCGCCCAGCCGGCTCCTTGCAATTTCTCTTCGGTCGGTTTGATCGCCGGTGTCGCTAACTCAAACTACAATGCGCTCCAAGTCAGTTTGAAGAAGCGTTTCAGCCAGCAATTCTCTTTTTTGGCCTCCTATACGCTTTCAAAAACACTTGATGACGTTTCCTCGTTCAATATCACTGGGTCAGCGGCGCAGAGCACCGCCGGCGAAAATGATCTGGCGCAGAATCCCTTTGATCTTGGCGCGGAACGAGGCCGTTCGATCTTTGATTCTCGACACCGCTTTGTGCTGAGTTATGAATGGAACCTGCCATTGTGGAGGCAGCCAGAGAATTGGTATCAATCCGTCCTGGGGAACTGGCAACTCAATGGCATCACCACATTCATGAGCGGCACGCCATTCACCGTGTATGACTCGCGGGATGTTTCGCTGCAGGGTGGAGCGCCCGAAATTTCCGGCTTCTCCAGTGATCGGCCCGACCTGATTGGAGATCCCAACTCCGGACCACGTACCACCGCCGAGTGGTTCAACACTTCCGCGTTCCAGCAACTTCAGCCCAACGGCCAGCCGCAGAGATTTGGAAATGAAGGCCGCAATATAGTCGAAGGTCCGGGATTTACCCAGTGGGATGTCGCGGCCATCAAAAACTTCCGTATCCGCGAGTCCCAAACCCTACAATTCCGCGCGGAGTTCTTCAACGTTTTCAACCAGACCAACTATCGCTTGCCCAACAATGACATCAACTCGCCGAACTTCGGGAAAATCCAGGGAGCCCTCGACCCGCGTCTGCTCCAACTGGCCCTCAAATTCCTGTTCTAATGCGGTTCGCAGCTGTGAAGTTGTCAGACGTAGCGCTGACGGTCCCTCGGCTTGGCGGGAATTCTGTGACTGAAGGCCGTTTCCTTATCTGGCTTGGAGTCAGGCCGATTCCTTGACTTGCTCGCCCCGCGAATCAATAATGATAAGGCATGAACCTGCGCGCGGAGGCGCTGCCGACATGTTCCTTGACGTTAAGGATCTGGCCGTTCGCAAGTTGCGGATCCGGAAGACATACGCGCCCGGAAGCGTCGATTTTCATTCCTCGGAGATCAAGCAGCTAGGCCCCCTGGAAGTAAACGCCACGGCGGAACTGCTGGAAGGGCAGATTCGCGTGGAAGGCCAGCTCGACACGAAGATTGAGCTGCAGTGTGCGCGGTGCCTGGAGCCGGTGGTGGAGGAAGTAAACCGCGCTTTCGATCTGTTCTATGCGCCGCTGCCGAAAGAGGAGAAGCCGAAAGAGGACCGGCTGAAGGACGACGATACCGAGATTGGATTCTTCCAGGGTGAAGGTCTCTTCCTGGCCGACGTGGTGAAAGAGCAGGTGCTGCTGGCGTTGCCCCTAAAGGTTATTTGCCAAAGCGACTGCCGGGGTTTGTGCCCCAACTGTGGCGCAAATCTGAACCACGAAGAGTGCCGGTGTGAGACCCACGCGACGGACCCACGTTTGGCCCCGCTCGCGCGCCTCAAGCAAGACTGGCTGAAAAAACAATAGTTTCCGGGCCGTGAAAAGCCCGATTATCTCCGCCAGCGCGCGGAACAAGGAGTAGTGTCATGCCTAACCCTAAACGACGGCATTCCAAGCGGCGCACCAGCACCCGGCGGGCTAACGATTTTTTGACCAAGCCATCGCTCGGCAAGTGCCCGAATTGCCATGAAATGAAGCAGCCGCACCAGGTTTGTCCCCACTGTGGTTATTACAAAGGGAAAGCCGCTCAAGAACCGGCGTAGTTCTTAATCTCCCGTAGTCTGCGGACGAAATCCAATGATCACGATTGCTGTTGACGCCATGGGCGGAGATCACGCGCCCCGGCCGGAGGTGGAGGGCAGTGTGCTAGCCGCACGCGAGTACGGCGTGCGCATCATCCTTGTGGGGCAGCCGAATGCGCTGCGGGCGGAACTGGCCAAGCATGCCGCGCCCAACTTGCCGATTGAGATCGTGGCCGCCAGCGAAGTGATCACCATGGATGATCATCCGGCGCAAGCGTTTCGCAGGAAGAAAGACAGCTCCGTGCACGTGGCGGCGCGTCTGGTTCGTGAAGCCAAGGCCGATGGCCTGGTGAGTGCTGGAAATACCGGCGCGGTCATGACCGTGGCGAGATTTTTGTTGGGTACGCTGGAGTCGGTGGACCGCGTGGCTCTGGCCGCGCCGTTTCCGAACGCCAAAGGCGGCATATCTGTTTTGCTGGATGTCGGAGCCAACGTCGATTCCAAGCCTGAGCACCTAGTGCAATTCGCGGTGATGGGTGAAATGTACTACCGCGCGACGTTTGGCAACCGGCGTCCGCGTGTGGGCTTGCTCTCGGTGGGCGAAGAGGAAATCAAAGGCAACGAATTGACGCGCGAAGTGTACACGCGCTTGAAGAAAAGTCCCGTGCATTTTGTGGGCAATGTGGAAGGCGGCGATCTTTTTTCAGGGATTGTGGATGTAATCGTGTGCGACGGATTTATTGGCAACGTCGCGCTTAAAATCTGCGAAGGGCTGGCGCTGGAAATTTTTGGTTTGCTGAAAAAGTCCATACAAAGTTCGCTGGCGTCGCAAGTGGGATTTCTTTTTTCGCGTGGAGCGTTGAAGGGTTTGAAGAAAACCATCGACTACACCGAATATGGTGGCGCGCCGCTGCTGGGCGTGCGCGGAGTGTGCGTCATCGGCCACGGGCGATCCAACGCCAACGCTATTAAGAATGCTATTCGCGTCGCCGCGGGACTCGCGCGTGCGCAAATGAACGACAAAATCGAACAAGAGCTTTCGGCCGCTGCGGTACACCCAGACCGTCCCGGCGTTCGCGCGCCAGAAATGCGAAAGACATAAGACAGGAAGACAAATGGGCAAAGTAGCATTTGTGTTTCCCGGACAGGCTTCGCAATATCCGGGCATGGGCAAAGAACTGGCGGACATGTATCCGTCGGCTAAAGCTGTTTTTGACGAAGCCGACAAAGCGCTGGGATTCTCCATCTCGAAAATGTGCTTTGAAGGCTCGGAAGAAGACTTGAAGCTCACCGCCAATACGCAACCGGCGATTCTGACCTGTTCAATTGCCACGTATCGTGTGCTCGAAGAAAAGGGGCTCGCCCCTGACTTTGTGGCCGGTCACAGTCTTGGCGAGTATTCGGCACTGGTGGCTGCCGGATCGTTGAAATTTGCTGATGCGGTACGGCTGGTGCGCCAGCGTGGCAGCTATATGCAGGAAGCGGTCCCCGCTGGGAAGGGCGCCATGGCTGCGATCATGGGACTATCGCCCGCGGTGGTGTCTGATGTTTGCAAGCGCGCGGCCCAAGGGCAGGTTTGCGCTCCCGCGAATTTGAATTCTCCGGATCAAACAGTGATCTCTGGTGATGCTGACGCCGTGAAACGCGCCGTCGAACTGGCTTCTCAAGCAGGCGCAAAACGCGCCACGATCCTACCTGTGTCCGCGCCATTTCATAGTGCACTGATGAAGCCGGCGCAGGAAAAATTAGAGCACGACTTGCAGAAAACTCAATTTGATAAGTTGCGCGTTCCGCTGGTCACCAACGTGGATGCCGACACCATCGAAACCGGCGAGCAGGCGCGTGAGGCGTTGGTGCGCCAGGTTACTGCCGCGGTGCACTGGGAAGAATCGGTGCGCCTGTTGATTGAAGAAGGGGTCAACACCTTCGTTGAAGTTGGTCCCGGCAAAGTGCTCACCGGACTACTGCGGCAAATTGAACGCTCGGTTGCTACTCTAAACGTGGAAGACGAGACGAGTTTGTTGAAGACCGTGGAGAAAATTGCCGGCGCACGTTCCGACGCGGCGTAAGCACGGGAAAAGTTGCGATAACCGACCGACGGGGCGATTTAAAAAGTTTCAGGGGCAGTTCTATAGATGTTCAGTTTAAAAGACAAAGTCGCGTTGATAACCGGGGCGTCCCAGGGAATTGGATGGGACATCGCGCAGGCACTGGTGGTTGCTGGCGCCAAAGTGGCTGTTACCGCGCGGACAGCGGAGAAACTCGCCTTGCTCGCCGGTGAAATAGAAACCGCGGGCGGAGAAGCGCTGGCCGTAAAAATGGATGTCGCCGATGCGGAGCAAGTGAAAGCCGGCTTCAAGCAAGTGATCGATAAGTTTGGCCGCCTGGATATTTTGGTCAACAACGCGGCCATTACTCGCGATGGCTTGGCCGTGCGCATGAAAGCCGATGATTGGGACGCGGTCATTCGGACAAATTTAACTGGCGCACATTTATGTATTCAACAGGCACTGGGCACCATGATGCGCGCGCGCGCTGGACGGATCATCAACGTCAGTTCGGTGGTGGCGCAAATGGGCAATGCCGGACAGGCCAATTATGTGGCTGCGAAGGCCGGTCTTATCGGGTTAACCAAAGCCATCGCGATGGAGATTGCTTCCCGGAACATCACCGTGAACGCCGTGGCTCCGGGATTTATTGACACTCCTATGACCAGCGTTCTGTCCGAAAAGGTGAAAGAGGAGCTGAAGACGCGCATTCCGCTCGGACGCCTGGGGGTGCCGCGTGATGTGGCCGCCTCGATCGTCTTTTTGGCCAGCGATGAAGCTGCTTATATAACGGGTCACGTTCTGGACGTAAACGGCGGGATGTACCTGGCATGATTTACCGGTGGTGCGCTTTAAAAGCCGTTAAAGTTGACCTAGCCGGATACGGTGACTAGAATGAACGGGTTATCGGCGCCATCGATATTCAGCGGTAAAGCTGGCACCTACGCCCGGCTGAGCGGATACCAATTTTCCAGAACGACCTTGAGCCTCATCGGTAAAAGGCAAACCAAGCGATAGCAGATCGCGGAGGAAACAGGAATGGCCAGTGTGGAAGAACGCGTTAAGCAGATTATTGTCGAGCAGCTCGGCGTCGATGAAGCGGAAGTTACGCCAACAGCGTCCTTCGTGGACGATCTGGGAGCGGATTCGCTCGACCAGGTGGAATTAGTGATGGCCTTCGAAGAAAGTTTCGGGATTGAAGTGCCTGACGAAGACGCTGAGAAGATGACGACGGTAAAAGATGCCGTCGAATATATCGATAAGCACTCCAAGGGAAAGTAAGTCACGGTCTTATCACCTCAACAGGGAGCACTAAACAGTTGACTCGCCGTGTAGTTGTGACGGGCGTTGGATTGGTCTGCGCGCTGGGCACCGGCACGGAGGAGAGTTGGGCGAACCTCGTCGCGGGTAAGAGCGGCGTGGGTTCTATCACGCTGTTTGATACCACGGGCTTCGATTGCAAGATTGGCGGCGAAATAAAAAATTTCGATCCGTTTCGGTGGATTGAAAAAAAAGAATTGAAGAAGATGGGCCGCTTTATTCAGGTGGCGCTGGCCGGCGCGGACTTCGCCATCAAGATGTCCGGTTGGAAGAGGGAAGATTCCGACCTGGATGAAGTTGGGGTGTATGTTTCATCGGGCATCGGTGGTTTCGACATCATCGAGCGCGAACACATTAAATTGATGCAGGGCGGTCCGGGCCGCATCTCACCTTTCTTTATTCCCTCCGCTATCGTAAATCTCGCTTCGGGCCACATTTCGATTCGTTACGGTGCGCGTGGGCCGAATTCCGCGACTGCTACGGCGTGTTCTGCTTCCGCTCATGCCATTGGCGACTCTTTCAAGATTATCGAGCGTGGCGCGGCGGAAATGATGATCTGCGGCGGCACGGAAGCCACTATTACACCGATGGGCGTGGGCGGGTTTTCGTCCATGAAAGCGCTTTCCACGCGTAATGACGATCCCTCGCATGCCAGCCGCCCCTTCGATGCACAACGCGACGGTTTTGTGGTCGGCGAAGGCGCGGGCATCCTGATTCTGGAATCGTTGGAGCACGCGCAAAAGCGAAATGCGCCTATTCTGGCGGAGATTGTCGGTTATGGAATGTCTGGCGACGCGTATCACATCACGCAGCCCGCGGAAAATGGCGACGGCGCATTCCGCGTGATGCGCGCGGCAATCAAGGACGCTAAACTCACCCCTGAAGACATCGGCTATGTGAACGCTCATGGCACGTCTACTCCGTTGGGCGATGTGATTGAGACGCGCGCGCTCAAGCGTGTCTTTGGGGAACGCGCCAAAAAGGTGCCCATCAGCTCGACCAAATCGATGACTGGCCATTTGCTTGGTGGTGCCGGAGGATTGGAGGCGGGCATCAGCGTGCTCGCGCTCCGCGATCAGGTCATCCCGCCGACCATTAACCTCGAATCGCCCGATCCCGAATGCGATCTGGATTACGTGCCGAATGTCGCGCGCAAAGCTACGTTGGATTATGCGCTATCCAATTCTTTTGGATTTGGCGGCACCAATGCCGCGTTGATTTTTAAGCGCTGGAGCGGGAAATAGACGCTGCTGCGCCGTTTTTGCCAGGAAAAATATCGTGAAAATTATTGTTTGCATCAAGCAGGTTCCCGCCAAGGATGCGCCGCTGTCCATCGCCGGCAACTGGATCAAGGAATCCGATATCGGATTCGAGATGAACGAGCCGGACAGCTTCGCGCTTGAAGAAGCTTTGCGTTTGAAGGAAAAGCATGGCGGCGAAGTGATCGCGATTTCCATGGGCCCGGAACGCGTGAAGCAAACGATCAAAGAAGCTTTGGCCAAGGGGGCCGACCGCGGCATTCACATTTCCGACGATCAGTTCGCTCAACTCGATCCGCTAAGCTCCGCGCGCATGCTTGCGGAAGCTTTGCGCAAAGAAAATGCCGATTTAATTTTGACTGGTCTGCAAAGCGATGATCACGGTTTTGGACAGACAGGCGTGCTTGTGGCTTCGCTGCTGGACCTCCCGCACGCCACGATCATTATGCAAATTGAAGTACAGGAAAAGAAGATGCGGCTGAAACGGGAACTGGAGGCCGGGTGGTTTCAACACATTGAATGCCCGTTACCGGCGGTGCTTTCCATCCAGTCGGGTATTAACAAGGTACGCTACGCCACTCTCAAAGGCATCATGGCGGCGAAGAAAAAGGAGATTGTCTCGATCACGCGTGAATCGCTGGGCGTGAAGTCTGAGGTTACGCAGAAGATCGAGAAGATTTATGTGCCTACCAAAACCAAGAAGACCGAATTTCTAACCGGTACGCCGGCGGAAATGGCCACCAAGCTGGTCGAGAAATTGAAATTCGATGCCCGTGTCATTTAATGATTTGCGGCGTGCTGAAGGATCGAGACCGTAAATGAAAATCCTAGTTATTACCGAGCAGCGCCAAGGCAAATGGAATAACACCAGCTTTGAAACGCTGGTGGCCGCGCAGCAGATAGCCGCCGATACCGGCAGCGCCATCAGCGCGCTGGTGATTGGAAAAGACCTCGGGAATTTCGCCGAGGACCTGGCGGGCAAAAATATCGCGGAAGTTTTGCTGGTGGAGCATGATTTGCTGGAAGCCTACACGCCGGACGGATATTCTCTCGCGCTGTCGCAGGTCATCGCCTCGTCAAAACCGGATCTTGTTTTGTTTCCGCATACCTATCAGGTGCGCGATTTCGCTCCCAAGCTTGCGGCCATGCTGGGCAAAGGGATGATTGCGGATTGTGTCGGGTTTCACAAAGAAGGCGACAAAGTTGTTTTTGTGCGGCAAATGTTTCAAGGAAAAACGGCGGCTGATGTCACCTTTCAAGGCGCAGCTCCGTGGTTCGCTTCATTTCAGTCCGGCGCGTTTCGCGCGGATTTGTTAAAAGCGCATCCCAGCGGCAAGGCACCGATAAATAAAATTGCCGTGGAATTGAAAGCTGAACAGATTCGAACCAAGCCGTTGGAACTGTTCAAGGAAGCCAAGTCCTCGGTGGATCTAACGCAAGCTCCCGTGATTGTCTCCATCGGGCGGGGTATTAAAGCGCCGGAAAATATCCCTCAAGCGGAAGCGCTGGCCAAAGCGATTGGTGGAGAAATGGCCGCGTCCCGTCCGATTTGCGATGAAGGCTGGCTGCCCATGGAACGCCAGATCGGCAGTTCGGGCCAGACCGTGGCTCCCAAGCTCTATCTGGCGCTGGGCATCAGCGGCGCGATTCAGCACGTAGTGGGCATGAAAGGCGCGCGCACTATCGTGGCCATCAACAAAGATCAGAATGCGCCGATTTTTGAGATTGCCGATTACGGCATCGTCGGTGATATCTTCGAGATTATGCCGGCGCTCACAGCCGCTTTGGAAAAAGCGAAGACCTAATCAGCCAGCTCCGATTGTGGTCCAGAACCCAACCGTAAATTGACCTTCGCAGCCCCTGCCCATACCATTATCTCTGGAGAAAAATGGGTTCGGCCGTTATGAAAATTAAATTATTTTGGATCGCTGTTGTTTTATTTCTTCCAGTGTCCGCGGCAGCGCAGACCGCCGACGAAATTGTCACCAAGGTGCTGGCCGCGCGCGGAGGAGTATCCAGAATCAAAGCCGTGCACTCGCAACGGATCTCTGGAACCATCAATTTTGGCCCAGGCGCTGACGGGCCATTTCTTGTGGAGCTGGAGCGGCCTGGAAAAATGCATATTGAAGTAACCGTGCAAGGCCAAACGTTGGTGCGTAGTTACGATGGCAAGTCCAGCGGTTGGATTCTCAATCCATTTATAGAGAATAAAGCGGTGACCCCGATGTCCGCCGAGGACATCAGCAATATCTCTGACGAATCCGACTTTGATGGCCCGCTGGTCGATTACAAACAGAAAGGCAATCTGATCGCTCTGGTAGGTAAAGAGGACGTCGACGGCAAACCTGCATATCGCTTGAAACTCACCAATAAAAAAGGCGACATGCGCAACTATTTCTTCGATGCCGACACATTCCGGTTGATCAAATGGGAAGGCACTCGCAAGGTTGGCGATAAGGATGTGCCGTGGGAATCGGTGTTCCACGATTATCGTGAAGTGGACGGTCTACAATTCGCTTTTGAGATCGATTCCGACGCGCCGGGCACGGGCCAAGCTCAAAAAATTATCGCGGACAAAATTGAAGTTAATCCAGAAATAGATCAGTCCCACTTCGGCAAGCCCGTTGCTCCGGCAGCGCCTCCGGCCGACGCGCCAGCCGATTCACCGGATGCCACGCCGCCAGCGAGTTCCGACAAACCGCCTTCAGACAATTAGGTTGTTTGTAGAGTAGTCGCGCTCAATTCGCAGCGTTATTCTTTAGCGGTGAATGATCCTGCCGAGGCCCTGGAGCGCGATCCTATCGCGGGGTTGTGCTCGCTGTGCGTCCATGCCCGCCGGATCGAGTCTGCACGAGGCTCAACCTTTATGCTCTGCGAACTGTCGCGGACGAATCCACGATTTCCAAAGTATCCCCGCTTACCTGTTCTGTCGTGCGACGGCTTTCAACCAGCGGCAGAATTCCCGACGAAACAGTGAGCTAACCTCATCGGCCCGTACTTCGGGGGGTGGCACTCAGCTGGAAGCCAAGATCGTGTATGTCGATCCAGATCTTGATATTGCTTTGGCAAAAACACCTGGCGACGGCTTCGGTCATTTACCCCTTGCCGAGGCCGCCGTGGTGCGCCAGGGAGAAAGCGTGCTGGCCATCGGCAATCCCGGTGACGCGATGCTTTTCCGTGTTACCAAAGGAATCGTCAGCGCCATTGGGCGCTTCGACGCTGCCGGACCTGGCACCTGGATTCAAACCGATGCGCCCATCAACCCCGGCAACAGCGGCGGGCCGCTGCTCAATTCCCGCGGCGAAGTGATTGGCATTAATTCCCAAAAATTGATCAAGAAAAATGTCGCCGGGATCGGCTTTGCACTTAGCGCTTCGGATTTGTTGGAAGTTCTGCACCGTTTCTATCCGACGGGCCCCAAATCAAACGAAGGCATTGCGGCTTCCGCGAATGCAAAATTGCCTTCCGGCAGTTCGATGATAAACACCGCTGCGAGTGCGCAAAGCGCCCCTGGTTTTGGAATCACCGAGATCGCTTCGGATCCCGACGGTGCGGAAATTTTTGTGGACGACAAATTTGTCGGCAGTTGCCCGGCGACGCTTCGCCTCAGCGAAGGCGCGCACACGCTGACTCTAAAGTCTCCACATCACGCGGACTGGCAGCGTTCGATCACCGTTTTGAGGGATAGCGTCGTCACCGTAAAAGCTACACTCATTCCAATTTAGCTGCGATCAAATGGAGGCCAGGTTTTTTCGCTGCTAACAATTGCGGCCACACAATGCGGTGTGCTAGCATCCGCCCGATTGGCTGCCAGGGGCGGTCAATCGCCTGAAGAGCAGACCATAGATTAATTAGTTCTTCGCCCTGCTGGTGTAAAGCAAAAAGAGCGACAGACCAAGGGCCGCGCTTTTCAGAGTATTTAACTCGCCCGAGGCGCAGGCCCGCGCCCTTTTCATCGAGCACGGACCTCGCACGATGGAGGTCTACATGAAAAGCTATCTCACCAAGGACATTCGCAACGTTGGCATTGTCGGCCACGGCGGCACCGGTAAGACGCAGCTGGTGTCGTCGTTGCTCTTCACCGCGGGCGCGACGCCGCGCTGGGGAAAAGCTGCGGAGGGAAGCACCACCACCGACTGGGACGAAGAAGAAATATCGCGCAAACTTTCCATTCAAACGGCGATCGCGCACGCCGAATGGCCCGCCACCGCGGATCCCGCCAGCCATGACCCCGGCAGCAAAGTTAAGATCAATTTTCTCGATTTACCCGGTTACTCCACGTTCATCACCGAGTCGAAGGCGTCGCTGATCGCCGCGGACGCCGCGCTGATTACCGTGGACGCGCACGTCGGAACGCAGGTTACCACCGAAAAAGTTTGGGATTATTGCGTGGAGTATGACATTCCGCGCGCGTTCGTACTCACCGGAATGGATCGCGACCTGGCCAGCTTTGAACGCTCCATGGAATCGCTGGAACAGGTTTTTGGCCGCAATGTGGTCGCGCTGCAACTGCCCATCGGCCACGAGCGAGCTTTCCGCGGCGTGATTGATCTGGTGGCCATGAAGGCTCATTTCTACCAGCCGGATAGCGACGGAAAAGTTACCATCGAAGAGATTCCCGCAGCGCTCGCGGATGATGCCAAGGAGGCGCACGAGAAATTGGTCGAAATGGTCGCCGAGGGCGACGACGCGCTGATGGAAGAATTTTTCAACGAAGGCACCCTTCCGTTGCCCGATCTTTTCGCCGGACTACGGCGTGCAATCGTGGGAGAGAAAATCATTCCGGTGCTAATGACCTCGGCGCTACATAACATTGGCAGCGTCAGCCTGCTGTCCTTCATCGCCGATGTTTTCCCGCATCCCGATGAGCATTCCATCGTGGCCTACAAGGAGCCGACGGGCAAAGGCGAAGCGATGCCGCGCAAATTCGATGATGCCCAGCCGCTTTCCGTATTTGTGTTCAAAACGCTGGCCGATCCTTTCGCCGGCCGCATCAATTATTTCAAGGTGATGAGCGGCGTGCTGAAAAATGACGCCACGCTGATGAATTACAACCGCAGCGTGCCGGAA
>Ga0193728_1000945_pt1 | contig 14459 bp, 18 predicted proteins | sample U1c1metaG_FD_143037 | JGI IMG/M metagenome (GOLD analysis project Ga0193728, IMG submission 143037) | Soil microbial communities from a riparian zone of the East river system, Colorado, United States - U1c1 | ecosystem: Environmental > Terrestrial > Soil > Riparian zone | place: USA: East River...
AGCTCTCATTTGCGTGGCCAGTCGCCCAAGGCTGCTAGGTTCATTCATACGGAAGGGCACTCCCCGCACCCTCGCCCCCCAATCCGCGACCTCACAACGGCAAACTGAAGGTATGAGATTGCGAAGTCGGTGCAACTTGGATATTCACGGAGAAGAGGCAACGAATGACAGTGACAACTTACCAGGACTATGTTCGATCTACGATGACACACCCACCAAAGGGAGGGGGAAGGTCTACCTGCGATTTGAGAATCTCCCGGGCAGTTGGCGGGCCGATACTTGGTCCATATCCTTATGTGTCCTCGCCACGAGAGCCAAGAAATGGCGTGGCTTGTCACGAGTTCAGCACAAGCAAATCTGATCGGCTGCGCGTGCGCGGCACAAATGGGCGCGCGGTGATCTGGCCTTGAAACGCGGATGCCCATTTCCCCGGGATGCTGCTGTCGCATGATGGACAACACCCGTTCGGCGTCAGGTGGTAGCCGAGAATCAGATAGCCAAAGCGCTCGATCAACAGAGTTTTGCAATTGGGGCAGCGCGTGTTTTCCAGATCGCCCACCTGGCCCGGCAGGTTCCCTGCATAAACGTAGCGGAGTCCCGCTTTCTTTCCAATCTCCGCCGCACGTATCAAAGTCTCCGGGCTGGTGTTCTCTGGGTCAGTCATTTTGTAGTCTTTGTGAAACGCAGTCACATGCCAAGGAATATCCGGCGACACGCCCGCCACGAACCCGGCCAATCGAGTCAGTTCGTCGTCGGAGTCGTTGAACCCGGGAATCACCAGCGTAACGATCTCCAGCCAGAAAGCCTATGTCATGCAAGAGACAAATCGTATCCAGGATGGGCTGTAACCGGCCGCCGAGCTGACGATAGTGGCGGTCATCGAAACTCTTCAGGTCCACCTTGTAAAGATCCACCCACGGCCGCAGATATTCGAGGACCTGCGGGGTGCCGTTTCCGTTGGAAACGAAACCGGTCACCAATCCGGCCGCGCGCTTCCTTAAAGACAACCACAGCCCATTCACTCGTGATCAGCGGCTCGTTGTACGTACTGACGATGACCCTGCCTCCCTGGCGGATGGCGTCAAGAACAAGTTCTCCCGACCGTGACGCGCATCGGGCCGACAGCGGCGGCGGGATCGCGTAGGGCTTGCGAGGTCACCCAATTCTGGCAGTAGGTGCAGCGCAGATCACAGCCGAGCATTCCGAAGCTGTAAGCCAGTGCCCCTGGATGAGCATGGAAGAAGGGTTTTTTCTCGACGGGGTCGCATTGGACGCCGCCCACATAGCCCCAGGGCACAAACAGGGTTCCGCCCTGGTTGTAGCGAACCTTGCAAACCCCGGGTTGGCCATCTGGGATCTTGCAACAATGACCGCAGGCAAAACACCTCACCCAGTTGCGGTCGAGCTTTTCGTAGAGTTCGCCGTCGCGAACGTTTTCATGAATGATTTCGCGTAGTGTACTCATACGTGCCAAGCGTAGTGCCGAGGTGGCGGCCGTCAGCTACCTGGTTTTTGATACTTGTCGGGCTGAAACTTACCACCGTCAACGTAATTCTTGTTGGTCTCTATGTACGCGTGCCACTTCTCCGGCAGATCTTCCATCACGAAAATGGCCGTCACTGGACAGACCGGTACGCAGGCGCCGCAATCAATGCACTCAGTGGGGTCGATATACAACTGAGGCACTTCATCGAACGTCGGTCGGTCATCGTCATAGGTTCGGCCCTTTGCCGGATGGATACAATCCACCGGGCACACATCCACACAGGCGGTGTCCTTGGTTCCGATGCAAGGTTCAGCGATGATGTAGGCCATCGGCCAACTCCCGCGGGTAGGATCTTCCCTCCGAGTCTATGCTCATTCCTTTTCTTCAGGTAGAGGGGCGTCTCTTGACCCTTCTTGCGCCCAGCATTTTGTGCAAAGCGTCTTGATGGGATACGGGCACTCGTCCTGGTAATTTGCCTCGCCACATTCCCATCTCATTCCGCAGCGTGGGCATTCATGAATGTGAGTGCTGAGTTTGCCCATAATCCGCGCTCTGCCATGCACGGCTCATCCCAAGGAGAAACGCCCTGGCGGAATACCGCGCACGGCTCACTTTTTTCTTTCCCTGGAGCTTCTCGAGCCCTCATGCGAAGGGTTCCCAGAGGCTCACCTTTCTAGCTCTTCTTCGAGGTCACTGCGTAGAAGGCTGCCCACCGCTGCTCCACGTCCTTGCTTTTGCAGTGCGGGCAGACAATTTTGCTCTTCTCATGCTCCGAAAGTGTCAGGATTTTTGAGAATTCTTTCTTGCAGACTCGGCAGAGGTTGTATTGGGGCATAGCTCCCTCCCCATCCCGAACTCTTGTTCACGAAGATCCTAGACGCCCGTCCTGCTGGCGTCAATTGGTGCTGAGAGCGGACGTAACGATGGTCGCCAAAGCGAGACAGTGTTTCCTCAGCAATATAAAAGACTACGGCTCAGATGGGCCGGGGCCATGGCGGCACCAAGAATCCATTTCTGGCATGGAGAGGCGCGCCCAGTTCACCCCGAGTTCGGGTTCCTTTAGGTTCGAGTTTCGCCTTTCAAGATTCGAGCGGAGCGGCGGTCTGGAGCTAATTTCGCGAGGCGAGTTCGAGCAAGGCGCGGAGCTTGTGCGAGCGCGAAGGATGCCGCAGCTTGCGCAGCGCTTTGGCCTCGATTTGGCGGATGCGCTCGCGGGTGAGAGCGAACGTCTGGCCCACTTCTTCAAGCGTGTGCTCGCTGCCGTCCTCCAGCCCGAAACGCATCATGATGATCCTTTCCTCGCGGGGGGTGAGCGCCTTCAATAATGACGCGATGTGCTCCTTCAGGTTCAACCAGATGACGGCGTCCGAGGGGGAGACCACGGCCTTGTCCTCGATCAAGTCGCACAGGTGGGAATCTCCCTCCTCGCCGATGGGCGTTTCGAGTGAGACGGGCTGCTGCGCGATCTTCCGGATCTTGCGCACCTTGTCGATGGGGATATACATTCGCATGGCGATCTCTTCCGCAGTGGGCTCGTGGCCGAGCTCTTGCACGAGCTGGCGGCTGGTGCGCAGCAGTTTGTGGATCGTCTCGATCATGTGCGCCGGAATACGAATCGTGCGCGCCTGGTCGGCGATGGCGCGGGTGATGGCCTGGCGAATCCACCAGGTGGCGTAGGTGGAGAACTTGAAGCCGCGACGCCATTCGAACTTGTCGACTCCCCTCATCAGGCCGATATTGCCTTCCTGAATCAGGTCGAGGAACTGCAAGCCGCGGTTGGTGTACTTCTTGGCGATAGAGACAACTAGGCGCAGGTTGGCCTCGGCTAGCTCTTTCTTCGCCTGTTCGGCTTCGACCTCGCCGCGCAGGATTTGTTGCAGTGTGCGCTTGAACTCGGTGAAGCCGACCTCGCTCGAGACTCCGATCTCTTTCAACTCCGAGCGGCGCGAGCGTAGCTCCTTGCGCACTTCGCTGGCGGTGTCGCCCTTGGCGGCGTCAGCGCGGCGCTCGAGCCGGACGACCTCGCGCTCGAGCGAATGGAGCCGCTCGACGGGGTGGAGGATGCTGTCCACCAGCCTCTTCTTCTCCATCGAGTTGAAGTCGATTGAGCGGACCAGCTGCGACATCTGGATGCGGGTCCGCGCGAGCGCGTGCTTGGCCCGCAGGTAAGCGCGCTTCTTCGATTTCGAGGTGTTTTCGAGCTTGGCGGCCTGCTTGAGCCCCACTTGGTAGAGCTTCTGGATCTTGTCGATGATTTTGAGGATTTGCTTCGTCTTGTTCTCGATCTTCTCTTCGGTTAGCTTTTCGTCGTCGAACAGCACGATCTCCTTGATCGACCGGATGTCTTTCCGGAGCTCCTCGCCGATCGTCAGCATCGCCTTGAGAACGATCGGGGAGCGCGAGATCGTCTTGAGCACCAGCATTTGTCCGCGCTCGATGCGCTTGGCGATGGCCACCTCGCCCTCGCGCGTCAGTAGCGGCACCGTGCCCATCTCGCGCAGGTATATGCGCACCGGGTCGTTCGTCTTCTCCCGTGTGCCCGGCGGCAGGTCGAGTTTGCCTTCCTCGGCGGTGACTTCTTCTCTGGGTTCGGTATCGGTGATCTCGGCGGCTTCCGCGGCAGCGCGCGCGGCCCTGGCGCTGGAGACATCCTCGTAGATGTCGATGTGGTAGCGCTCAAAGGTGGAGAACAGGTCGTCGATGTCCCCCGATGGTTGCACCTCGGCCGGGCGCATGTCGTTCACCTCATCGTATAGCAGGTAGCCGCGTTCCTTGCCCATGTTGATAAGTCGGCGAACCTGGTCATACTTTTCTTCAATCACCAGCGACAACGGTTTATCCCCTCGTCAAGCCTCTGCCAGAGTTGGCCGAGCCTGCTCCAAGACGATAGACCGAGGGACTCATGCGGTTAACGACCAGTGCATATTGAGAGGTACGTGCACGGGGATCATAGGAAAGTTCGGTGCGAGCAAGCGATCATAAGGGATGCCGCGCCGGTCGAGCCCAGCAAATAGTGGCTGAAACCACTCGGAATGCTTGAACAGGATCGCAATCCCTGGAGATAAAAGAGACATTTCGAAGCCTCTGCGCCTACAGTTCCAGCTCAATGTCCGGACCATTCACCCGGACTTTGTAGCAGCCCACCCCTTGCGGCGCCGGTGGGCTGAGCACCTCGCCCGTGCTGACCTTGAACTTGGCGCCATGCCAGGGGCAAGTGACCTCGTCGCCCTCGAGCTCCCCCTCTGAGAGAGGGCCGCCGCGATGCGTACAGGTGTCATCTATGGCGTGGAACTTACCGTCCACGTTGAACAGGGCGATCTTCTTTCCTTGCACCTCGACCAATTTGCCGAGATTAGGTTCAAGCTCGCTCGCCTGCGCTACTTTGACATATTCCGCCATGCTAGCCTCCAGGTCCGCATCTTGTGGACGAGAACCTTCGCTAGGTCCTGACCCAATCGCCCTTTGTGTTGGCATTGTAACCATAATCGCAACCTTCGACGCCACAAAACCAACGAACACCCGGTTCCGCCTCCATATTCTCTCGGCGATACAACCAGCGGCCGTGTATAGGGCACTTCACAGTGTTCACGCCAGGCTCGTCGACGGCGTTCGCGTGGTCAGGCATTCCAATCAGCATGTAATATCCGTCGGTTGAGTTATACCGAACGCTGCATCCTACGAGACCGCAATGGTACGACGCTTGGTTCCCAGTATTTGCCCCAGAGCCGCCAGATTCGTACTTCATTACATGGTTGTCGCGGGAACAAAGCGGTTTCAGATGGCTGCTCAAAACATCTGCTGACGAGATCATCATTGAAATTCTCCCGAACGATTAATTGGGCGCCGGAGCCGATTGTAAAGATCTCAAGCTCAGGAAACGAGCAAGTCGTTTCAGGCTCTGGGCCGTAGCAGCGAGAAAGAACTGTTCGCGAACAAACTTCATTCTTCGCAAACGCACCCGGCGCAGTCCGATCTGATTTCTGAGCTCTGCAAACAGCGCTTCTACTTTCCGACGTTGGCGTTGTGCCGCGGCGAAGGCCGGAGCCTTCGCACGCTCTCGCGCCCGTTGGCGCGCCGGTTCGTGGACATGTATCGCGACCTGTCGCGTGGTGCACTGCGCCTTTTTCGAGCACTCCCGACAGCGCTTTCGCGTAGCGACATAAACACGCGTTCGATTTATGACGTTGATTGTTCGTTTCCGCACGGTATCTAAGCTTCCACGCCGTTCAGTATCGCGACTAGGGTAGCGATGTTCCCGGCCGTCGCCGCCTGTTTCCCGAAATACATCAAACTCTTTCACGGCGGCAGGGCGCACGGAGCCTGCATTTCCTCGCTCTTTGCACGTTCATCGTATTTCCCCTGGCCGCCGCCCAATTCGCCCAATTACTACAGATTGGCTTGGCGGAAGCTATCGTCCACTGAGGGATCGGGTCCCGTTGCACCCCTTAGCAGAGCTTGCAAGACGACCCGACCCTCCAAAGAGGACCGTGATATTGGTACAGATCAAGTTTGACCACGTATTCTGGTTCAGAGCCTTCGGCACTACGACTTTACCTTTAGTTTCTTGCTCCGGCCGCCTCTGTTTCCTGTCCAGCGTTGTATCGCCGTTTTTCTGCAGTCAAACTGCAGTTGTTTCTCAATGCCATTCGCTTCCAAATAGGTATGCATCGGGGCGACTGACCCTCTCGGCTGGGACTGGCCCAGCGTTTTCTTTTGAATGGTCTGGGTCATGGGCGCGCGAAAATGGAGCGGGTCTCTCAGGTTCTGCAATTCCCGGTAATAATAAAGCGGCGTCGGGCGCTTTCCGTTGAACCTCAGCTTCTTCAAAAAGTCGATTTCCTGTTCGGTAATGTTACCGCTCACGGACTGGTGCCGAAGGAACTCTTTGAGCCCCGCTTCTTCCTCCGGTTGGGGAAGTTCGCTTTCGACAAACTCAAATTTTTTGGCGTACCTCAGAATAAGTTCCTGGTTTAACACGATCTCCATACCAAAGGTTGCTAGGTCGATATCCCATGATTCAACCAGCGGATCAAGGAAGGAAACGCAGTTCTCAACTGACACATTGAAGACATCCGTCTCCACAAACTTGAGAATGTTGACTCGCATCGCTTCATAACTTCGGCCGCTGAGTCGCGCCACCGATTGGAGCCAGGGTTTACTTGACAATTCGTCCCTGGCAACTCTTTTGACTACCTCCAATAGCTTTTGTGTCACAAGACGCTCGAGTTCGCCGAAGGGCTGCTTCTCAAAAATTGCGTGAATTTGTTTTTCTTTGTCGGGTGCGCACTTGCGGAGAACTAGCTCCCGAACTTCTTCAAACAACGGTGTCGGTGGTTCCACCAGGTTTCTCTTCAATTCTTCCTTGCGCTGGTGGTCCGCCAGGTTCGCAAGCTTACCGCTCGGGAGTTTCAAGAATTTCCCTATCTTGTCGTAAATGTCCGTGCGGCTAGGCACAGGGGGCAATTTCTTCCCGGTCAGCAGCTGCGAGATATAAGATTCCGTAACTTCGGCGGCCGCTGCTAGATCTCTCTGCTCAAGCCCCAATTCATCCAGTCGCCGCTTAATCACTAGACAAACGTTCACTTAGCCCTCCACCTGGCTTAACTCGACAGATTAACTATTGAAATGGTCCACGATTTCACTTGACACGTCAAGTTAATTAACTCAGTGTGGTTAACAGTCTGAGGGAGCCTTCAGAATATCTAAACCGATAGTGGTTATCTGAACCGCCCCTTGGCAATGACAACCAAGGAGAGTGACATGTTTACACGCAGAGTTTCCATGCATCTGAAGCCCAATAGCGTTGCGGAGTTTACCCGGACGCTCGAGAAGGAAATCATTCCCCTGCTTCGAAAACAGAAGGGATTCCAGGACGAAATCACGTTCGTTGGTACGACAGGAACAGAAGCGTTCGGAATCAGCTTGTGGGACACAGCAGAGAACGCGGAAGCTTACAACCGCGGAACCTATCCAGAAATAACAAAGATGCTGGCGAAAGTGGTCGAAGGAACTCCCCAGGTTGAAACCTATGAGGTTGCCAACTCGACCTTCCACAAGATCGCCGTTGCCGCAGCAGCCTAACGCAGGCAAGTCTTTTCATTCGGGGGGGGCCAAGCCCACCCCCGCACTAGTTTCGGCGAAGAGGGACTCGATGGCGAAACGAAGTTGCCGATGGTTTGGAAAAATCATGGCGACAAAAGAATGGAAAGTTTTTTGGCCTGTAGCGCTGGCCTAGAGGCACACCGAGTTAATTGCCCAAATTCTTGGAACGGATTTAACGGAGGTCAAAGAAATGGCTTTAAATATCACTCCCCTGCATGACCGCGTCCTCGTACGCAGGTTGGAAGAGAAAGAAACCGCGAAGGGCGGCATCATCATTCCCGACACGGCGAAAGAAAAGCCTCAGGAAGCCGAGGTGATGGCTGTCGGCGCCGGCAAGTTCGAAAAGGGACGTCGGACCCCGCTTGATGTGAAGGTGGGTGACCGGATTTTGTTCGGCAAATACACTGGCAGCGACATCAAGATCGACGACCAGGAGTACCTGATCCTTCGGGAGGAGGAAATCCTGACGAAGGTCAGCAAAATGGCCAAAGCGGCGTCCGGCAAGAAATAGGTTTCACCCGACCCGAAGAACTCGGACGGTGCACAAGTGCTCAATCACCCCGGGAGGGTGAAGTCTGATGGCAAAACAAATTGTAACTGGTGAGAATTCACGTCGGGCGATTTTGCGCGGCGTCAATATTCTGGCTGACGCTGTAAAGATCACGCTCGGCCCGAAGGGACGCAATGCGGTTATCGAAAAGAAGTTCGGGGCACCGATCATCACAAAAGACGGCGTGACCGTGGCCAAGGAGATCGAGCTGCAGGATCCGCTTGAGAACATGGGTGCACAGATGGTGCGCGAGGTTGCTTCCAGGACCTCGGATGTGGCTGGCGATGGCACCACCACCGCGACCGTGTTGGCACAAGCAATCTTCCGTGAGGGTGTACGAACGGTTGCCGCGGGCGCGGGTCCGATGGCGCTCAAGCGCGGTATCGATAAGGCCGTTGAAGTGGCTGTACAAGAGATCAAGAGGCTCTCCCGCGAGGTGAGGGGCGACATGATCGCGCAGGTAGGGACCATCAGCGCCAACACCGACAAGCAAGTCGGCAGAATCATCGCCGAGGCGATGAAGAAGGTCGGTAAGGACGGCGTCATCACCGTTGAAGAGTCCAAGACGATGGAGACCACCCTTGAAGTAGTCGAAGGTATGCAGTTTGACCGCGGATACCTCTCGCCTTACTTCGTCACCGATCCCGAGCGCATGGAGTGTGTTCTCGAGGATGTCCGCATCCTGATCCACGAGAAGAAAATCAGCTCCATGAAGGACCTGCTCCCGCTGCTGGAGCGGACCGCCAAGTTGGGCAAACCGCTGTTGATCATCGCTGAGGACATCGACGGCGAAGCCCTTGCGACTCTGGTGGTCAACAAACTCCGCGGCACGTTGCAGTGCGCTGCGGTCAAGGCCCCAGGCTTTGGCGACCGCCGCAAGGCCATGCTGGAGGATATTGCCACCCTCACCGGCGGCAAAGCCATCACCGAAGAGTTGGGCCTCAAGCTCGAGAACGTAAAAATCGAGGAATTAGGCAGCGCCAAGAAGGTGAGCATCGACAAAGACAACACCACAATCGTCGGTGGCGCCGCCAAGGCTGGCGAAATCGAAGGTCGCATCAAGCAACTTCGTGTCCAAGTCGAAGAGACCACCTCGGATTACGACAAGGAAAAACTCCAGGAACGCTTGGCTAAACTGGTCGGAGGAGTCGCGGTAATAAAGGTTGGCGCGCCGACCGAGACGGAACTAAAGGAGAAGAAGGCTCGCGTCGAAGACGCCATGCATGCCACTCGCGCAGCCGTCGAGGAAGGTATCGTCTCGGGCGGCGGTACTGCTCTTCTGCGCTGCGTGCCGGCCCTCGAGAAACTAAAGCTGCATGACGATGAGGCCATTGGCGTGAACATCGTAAAGCGTGCTCTCGAAGAACCTTTGCGCCAGATCGCCGAGAACGCAGGGCACGAAGGCGCTCTGGTTATAGGACGCGTGCGCGAATCGAAAGATGAAAACTTCGGCTTCAACGCCGAGACTGGTGAGTTCGGCGACTTGGTCAAGGCCGGTGTGATTGATCCAGCTAAGGTCACACGTCTCGCACTCCAGAACGCTGCGTCTATCGTCTCACTGATGCTAACAACCGAGGTCCTGATAGCGGATCTTAAGGAAGAAGAAACGATGGCCGTGGCGGGTGCAGGACATGGCGGCGGTATGGGCGGAACGTATTAAACGCTAGTTTAATTTGCACCGGATTGCGAACGAACCCTGAAACGTGAACACAGTCATTGTGTACCACATCGAGGGAACACTACGAGACATTTCGGTAACAGCTGCGTAATTAAGCCAACGGCAATCTGAGCTGACATGGGTTATCTGGAATTGCCCTTGGTTAAAAGACAGATCCCTAAACGTTTAATGGAGGTGGCTAAAATGAGAACAATGAATCGCTGGGAACCTTCCGGCGGGGCAACGACCCTGCAGGAACAATTCGACCGAGTGTTTGGCAACATCCTGGAGCGTGCGGGCGACGAATCGAACCTGACCCGTTGGGCGCCAGCCGTCGACATCTTCGAGACCGAACATGAGCTGGTCGTGAAGGCCGACCTGCCCGAGGTGAATCCGCAGGACCTGGACATCCGCGTGGAGAACAACATCCTCACAATTCGCGGCGAACGCAAGTTCGAGAATAAGGTGAACGAGAAAAACTACCTGCGTGTCGAACGCGCGTATGGCTCGTTCAGCCGGAACTTCTCGCTCGCGAACTCCGTAAAATCGGAGGAGATCAAGGCCGACTATCAGGATGGCGTGCTGACGCTAAGCATCCCGAAGCGCGAGGAAGCAAAGCCGAAGCAGATCAAGGTGAATGTAGGGACGCCGGCCATGGCGGCCGCGGCAGGAGCTCGCTAAAGAGACCAAGGAGCGAAGATGAAGTAGCAAGGGGGCTGGCGATATCGCCAGCCCCTTCGCGTCAGAAGTGAGACCCTTGGAACTACATAACGTGTCCAAATTGCCGAAGTCCGCTGACGCACAAGTCGAAGACCAAGGGAATCCTTGAGTCTGTCTTAGTAGCGGTGATTTTCATGCGCCCTTTTCGGTGCGAGGAATCAGATTCCCGTTTATTCCGATGGTCCATCAGCGAAAAGCTAGGTCCAGGCCGACCGATGAGAACAAGCTAGTTCTCTTTGCGTGGGATCCGAAGTTGATCCTGAGTATCGCCGCTCTCCGTCCGGTACGCTCTTTGAGCTGACAATTGAAATCAGACAATACCCGAATGCCTGGTTTGCCAGAAAGGTCACCTCAGGATTCACCCTACATGACCTGGCGCGAATACCATGAATTGACGAAGCACAGTGTCGAATCGCTGCGGCGAACCGAGCACTATCTCGACTGGGCCAATATGCCCAATCCGTTTCGGCATTATGAGGGCGTACCCATCCTCGATTTTCCGGCCGACCCGCCGGCTCCGCAGATTTCAGCTCTCGAAGTACTCGAGGGTAAAACAGGAAATACTTCAGTCAAGGATGGTGCGGGATTCCTTTCGCAGTTGATGTTCTATTCGGCCTCGATTAGCGCGTCCAAAAGAGTCCCGTCAACCGGAGATACATACGTACTCCGCGTTAATCCTTCTTCCGGCAATCTACACCCGACCGAATTTCACTTCTGCACCCATGGCCTCGTCGATTGGTCCGAGGGTCTCTATCATTACCGTCCCTCATCCCACATGGCAGAACAACGCGCCATCGGAGATTTTCGCTGGAAACTTATCGACACCTCTGCTCCGCTTGTTTTCGTTCTGACCAGCATTGCCTGGCGCGAAGCTTGGAAATACCGGGACCGGGCATATCGGTATTGCTTGCACGACATCGGACATGCTTGGCAGGCTCTCACCCTTGCTGCTCGATCCATCGGATGCGAGAGCTTTGCGCTTGGCCATTTCTTAGATGACAGGGTGTCAGAATCGTGTCTCCTCAGTGAGGACGAGTGGCCCATGTTGATCATCGCGCTTCACGGTCCATCCACTCCCGTGAGGAGGCTGGATCCAGTCGAGACGATATTGTTTGGTGGCCAACCCAACCGGCTGTCGGAGGAGGAAGTACCTTATCCACTGATAAAGAGAATCCACGCTGCTACGAAGCTCAACACGGAAGCCACCACTCCTTTTATTGGCCAGCCGAAGTCATCCGGCTGCGGCGAAATCAGCCTGCCACCTCCTGTTTCCACAAGCCGCAGTTTCGGCGATGTCGTTCGTACTAGGCGTTCCGCTCTTGACTTTAGGGGTGGGGGCGAGTCGATCTCACTCTCGCAACTTGCGACTCTCCTCACCTGTACAAAGGAGCCGCTCTTCGCGGATTTCGCTACAGCTCGTTTCGTCCACCTGTATCTTTACGTCCACCGCGTCGAAGGCTTGGCGCCGGGTGTTTACCGCTACTGGCCAGAGCACGCAGAGCTGGAGAAAATCAAAGAAGGAGACCAACACTTAGTAGCGGCTGCTCTCAGTTTGGGACAAGACCTGGCGGCGAACGCTTGTCTAGCATTTTCCATGATCGGCGATCTTGAGAATGCTGCCCGCAACTACGGCGATCGTGGATATCGATACGTGCATTTCGAGGCGGGTGCTATTGGTCAACGAATGTACCTTGCTTCCGAGGCGCTTGGCCTGCGAGCAACAGGCATCGGAGCGTTTTTTGATGAGGAAGTGAACCGATATCTGAGTCTGGGCTCTGAGCTAGGGCAAGTCGTCTACCATTTCGCAATCGGCTACCCGGTTCCCGATCCGCGCCTGGAGGCTTGAAATTAAATGGTCGGCATCCTAGTGCATGGAAACAACCACTTTATTCTGTCCGGACCGTTACCTGACGAAGCCACCGCATTGGCGTTGGTGTGGTACTGGTCCATCATCCAAATTGGTGAGGCAAAATCGTCGTCTTTCGGCCAGTGGCAAATTTGTTCAAAAGAGTTTCGAGAGAACCTGGAATGGGCGGTAATCGTCCCGGGAGACCGTGAAGTTTCTCCGGAAGTGGCGCAATTACTTCGAGAACTTTCCACTCGCGGCGTGGACATCCGGAGATTGCCTACCCGTTGCTGGTAAACTGCAAGGGGAACCGCAGCATAGGGCCATAGTGAAATTCGCAGACGAACTGAAACTCAAACCGTCTGTTTCCGCTGGGGTCAGCGTGACGCAAGAATGCTAGTCATAACCCAGGGAGGATGAATGAACATGCCGGTACGGAGATCGAAAACAAGAATCTTGGTTGATGGCGGTGACCCTGAAGAGACCGTGCGCGTTAAGAGTCTGGTCGGATACGTTGATGGCCAAACTACTAATACGACTCTAATTGCCAAAAATCCTGAAGTTCAGCAGCTTGTTGCATCCGGCCACAAATTGAGCTCCCAAGAGGTGTTGGACAGAAGTGATAGGATTGCCGCCTAATCTCTCGGCTTTCCTTCTGAGATACACAAGCATTCTTATTGGAAATGGTAAAGAATCATAGATGAGTACAGGTCGACAAATTTCTAAGGCTGAGTCCGGACTCATCATATCCGGTTGGCGTGATTCGGGTGTTGTTATCAAGTCGCAATGCGAGATAGACCCTGTGGCCTTCTCTTTTCGTGGGCGCATTGTAGAATTTAGCGATTCGAGGCGCGTTCGCTTTTTGAATGTTGATGGCAGAGCAGAATTTGCTTTCGATATTGGAGACGATTTCGATTGCTGGTATCTCGAACCACGCGACTTTCCAGAAGATGCCAAAACGACAGTCTGCGCTTTAACCTTCTTTTTCTCTCGCCGCACTGGACTCCCTAAAGATGCAGATTTCATTGTCCTTTCCGAACTCGCCTAGCCACCATTTAAATTCAAACTGACCCACTACCAGATTTTTTCACGACTTCTTCACTCACCTTTTAATTTACGACCGTGCCAAGAAATACCCGCCCTTCCGCAGCACTTTAATCCGTTCACTGTTCACTAGCACTTCGTAATCACCATCGGGTAGTCTTCTGGTTGCCTCGGAGTCCATAATCCGGTAGTCAGAAAATGCAGGCGGAAATGGCGGGACTCCGCCGAGCGTGGACTTCGTTGCTTGAATTTCACACACGACTCGTTGAGCGTCCCCGACGATTATTCCGCTAAAGAAGACCCTTTCTTTTACGCTCATGATGCGGAAAGTTTATCACTCTATGCCGCGCTAAGGAGTTCGCCAAGCGATCTGCACGAAGGTCCTTAACTTTAGGTTTGTTTCACTCGGCGTCAGCATGAAAGCATTCTGCTTGCATCCTATTTTGTCGAACACGGCTTGCATTGCAGGTTCGCGCGTTCAGCGGTTATACAGACTTGCGGGTGTATCAATCAGGTCCGGTAAGCAATACCTTAAAACCCTCTAATATGCATCCCAGCCCACTGGAACATGTTCCAATGCCGCAGTGGGTCCTCAGTTGTCCGCAGTGCCATAAAATCTTCACTCACAGCAAAAGCAATCCACGATCCGCGACAACTCCCTTCGACCCCCTTTGGCCGACCAAGCCCGACTTTCCAGATGGCGGCTTGAACCTAGCGTGTCCAAACTGTCAAACGCCTGCGATCTATCAGCGATTTGAACTGATGTACCGCCCTGACTGATGAAACCACCACTTTGTAGCCCAGCCTACATATGGCAGGCGCTAAAGCGCCTACCAGGCTCCGTGATTTGCACCGCATTGACCCAACCAAGACAGTGATTTACCTCAGTCATTATTTGTGACAAGATGGCCTAGGAAACTAACACCCGTGGCCAAAAAGCCCAAGAAAAGAGAGCCCTTCGATATTCAGGAATTTCTTTCGTCCGCTGGGACATCGCGAAGTATTGCGAAGTTCAAAAAAGGGCAGGTCATCTTTTCGCAGGATGATCCTTGCG
>Ga0193728_1000947_pt1 | contig 14447 bp, 12 predicted proteins | sample U1c1metaG_FD_143037 | JGI IMG/M metagenome (GOLD analysis project Ga0193728, IMG submission 143037) | Soil microbial communities from a riparian zone of the East river system, Colorado, United States - U1c1 | ecosystem: Environmental > Terrestrial > Soil > Riparian zone | place: USA: East River...
ACGTAGTCGCCCTGGCGGGCCAGGACCACGCTGCGGTCGGGCAGCTCGATCCGGAAGCGGCCGCTGATCAGCAGGATGGCGGCGGTGCGGTGGTCGTCGGTGACCCACTGCTCGCGCTCGTCGCCGACGGGGTGGATGCCCCACTTGATCTCGACGTCGTCGCTGTGCCGCGGGTCGTCCTCGGGCAGGAAGTGGCCGAGCAGCCAGCCGCGGTTGCCGGGGGCGTCCGCCGCTGCGCTGCCGACGTAGATCTGGCCCGATTTCGTCCGTGACTGCGTCATGCGCAGTGACGCTAGCAGCCGACCCCTCAGCCGAGGATGCTGTCGAGCCTGCCGGCGGCCCCGGGCGGGCACCGGACATAATGAGGCCATGACCTACACAGGCGATGTCAGCGTCGGCGGCGCCGCCGACACCCGGGAGCTGCCCGGCCTCACCATCACCAAGGTGGCGGTCGGGCCGATGAACAACAATGCCTACCTGCTGCGGTGCACGGCCACCGGCGAGCTGGCCCTCATCGACGCGGCGAACGAGGCGGACACCCTGCTCGCCCTGATCGGCGACGTGCCGCTGGCGACCATCATCACCACGCACCAGCACTGGGACCACTGGGGCGCGCTGAAGGAGGTCCAGGAGTCCTCTGGCGCGCAGACCGTCGCCCACCCGGAGGACGCCGGCCCGCTGCCGGTCCCGGTCAGCCACCTTGTGCGACATGGCGACGAGATTGCGGTGGGGAACGCGACGCTATCCGTTATTCATCTGCGGGGTCATACGCCGGGGAGCATTGCCCTGCGTTATGACGATGGCGGCGAGCCGCACCTGTTCACCGGGGACTCGCTGTTCCCGGGCGGGCCGGGGAACACCCAGAAGGATCCGGCCCGGTTCGGGTCGCTGATGACCGACCTGGAGGAGCGGGTGTTCGGCGAGCTGCCGGACGTGACCTGGGTGTATCCGGGCCACGGGCTGGACACGACGCTCGGCACCGAGCGCCCGCACATCGGGGAGTGGCGCGCCCGGGGCTGGTAGCGCCTACGCCGGCAGCGCCTACGCCGGCAGCGACTGTGCCGGCAGCGACTGTGCCGGGCCGAGGAGGCCGGTGAGGATGCGGGCCATGATGTCGGCGTAGCGGTCGGCCGGGTCGGGCGGCTGCGGATCTATCTGGCTGGTCTCGCCGGCCGCGGCCAGGAGCTGCGCCAGCCGCGGAAACTGGCCCGCGCCCAGGGCGTGCCACAGGTAGCCGAGCTGCCGTTCCTGGACAGCCGACCCGCCGGCCAGCTCGTGCTGGACGAACATGGCCGTGATCGAGTTGAACATGGCGAACGCCTCCAGCTTGGCGTTCAGGTTCGCCGGGTGGGCGGCCAGCAGCTCCAGCGCGTGCTGCATCAGTTCGAGGCCCGCCGGGCCGAGGACCGGCCGGGTCAGCACCAGCGCGGGGAGCCAGGGATGCCGCCGCATGATCGAGCGGCCCTGCTCGCCCAGCGCGACGAGGTCGGCCAGCCAGTCGCCGGTCGGCGAGCCGAAGGCGTACTCGGCGCCCGTGGCGTCGGTCATGAGGTCCAGCAGGTCGTCGCGGTGCTCGAGGTACCGGTACAGCGAGGCGGCGCCGGTGCCGAGCTCGGCGGCGACCCGGCGCATCGAGACGGCGTCCAGGCCCTCCCGGTCGGCCAGCGCGACGGCGACGGCCGTGATCTCGGCGCGGCTGTGCTGCGCGGGGCGGCCGACCGCCGCCCGCTCGGCCCGCATCCAGATGACCTCACCGGGCCGCTCCGCCGTCATCCTGCCTGCTCCTGACACCCGGCCGCGGCCGGGACTCCCGGGCCGGCCGCCCGCGCCGATTGCGAACACCGTACCCGAGCGCCTAGTATAGTTCGCGAACAACGTTTGCGAACTGGAGGCAACGATGACCACCGACCAGAACAACTCACCGGGCGCGGCCGGCGCGCCCGCGCCGACGCAAGGGCCGGCGCGGGGCCGGGTGGCGGCGGGCCGGCTGCCCGGGCATGTCCGGGTGATGCGGCGGCTTTCCGGGCGGGGCCTGCCCCGGCCGGTGTGCGATGTCGGCCTGGAGCGCGGCATCGCGGTTCCGGCCGCCGACGGGGTCCCGCTCATCACCGACCACTACGTGCCGCTGTCGGGCGGGCCGTGGCCCACGCTGCTGGTCCGCTCGCCGTACGGCCGCGGCTTCCCGTGGGACACCCTGCTCGGGGCGCTGTTCGCGGGGCAGGGGTTCCACGTCGTCATCCAGAGCTGCCGCGGGACCGGCGGCTCGGGCGGCGACTTCGAGCCCGCGCGCGACGACGGCGCCGACGGCCGGGCGACCGTGGCCTGGCTCCGGGAGCAGGACTGGTTCACCGGGGAGCTGGGCACGATCGGCATGAGCTACCTGGGCTGGGTGCAGTGGGCGCTGGCCGCCGACCCGCCGCCCGAGCTGCGGGTGATGGTGGTGCAGGCCGGGATCTGCGACCTGCACCGGTTCCTTTACCAGGGCGGGGCGTTCAAGCTCGAGGACGCGCTGACCGGGAGCACGGCCGCGCTGTCGATGGGGCGGGGCTTTGTCCCGTTCCTGCGGGCCGCGCTGCGCGCGCAGCGCCGGATGGGCCGCGCGGGCGCGCGGCTGCCGCTGATCGACGCCTACCCGGACGTGCTCGGCGGGCGGCGGGTCGGGTTCTTCGAGGACTGGCTGACGCACCCCGACGCGGCCGACCCGTACTGGCGCGGGCTGCGCGCGCCCGCCGGCGCCGGCCTGGCGGTGCCGGTCAGCCTGGTCAGCGGCTGGCACGACGTCAACCTGGACCAGACGCTGGACCAGTACGCCCGGCTGCGGGAGAGCGGTCACCAGGCCCGCCTGCTCATCGGCCCGTGGACGCACACGTCGGCCTTCGACAAGGGCTGGCCCGTGGTATTCACGGATGCCCTCGGCGTCCTGCGCGCGCACCTGGGCGGCGCGGGCGGCTTGGGCACCGCCGCCGGGAGCCCGGTGCGCGTGCAGGTCGGCGGGACCAGCGGCCAGTGGCGCTCCTGGCCTGACTGGCCGCCGCCCGCCGCCGCGCAGGCCTGGTACCCCGGCCGCGACGGCGGGCTGGGCCAGGCTCCGCCGGCCGGGGACGCGGTCTCGGACCTGCGCTACGACCCGGCGGCGCCCACGCCGTCGGCCGGCGGGGCGGTGGCCAACGGCCAGCGAGCGGGCCGGGTCCGCAACGACGCGCTGGAGCGCCGGCCCGACGTCCTGGTCTTCACCGGCCCGCCGCTCGCCGCGCCGGTGACGGTGGCCGGGCCGGTCAGCGCCCGGCTCCGGGTCCGCGGCAGCAGCGGGCACTTCGACGTGTTCGCGCGGCTGTGCGACGTGGACCCGCGGGGGCGGTCCTGGAACGTATGCGATGGCCTGGTCCGGGTGGACGCCGCCGGCTGGACGGACGTCACGGTCGCGATGAGCTCGGCCGTTTACGAGTTGGGGGCCGGGCACCGGCTGCGGCTCCAGGTTTCCGGCGGCGCGCACCCGCGGTTCGCGCGCAACACCGGCACGGGCGAGCCGCTCGCGACCGCGACGGCGCTGGTCCCCGTCACGACGGAGCTTGACCACGCAGCCCAGCGTGCTGACTCTGCCGGTCATCCCACCAGGCGCCGGTACCGGATCCCGCTGACGCCGCCGAGGCGGCTCAGCGCGGCGCTCTCGCCGGTACCGGCGAAGCCGGCCTGCTCGTAGAACCGCCGGCCGCGCTCGTTGCCCTCCAGCACCCACAGGCTGATGTCGGCGTAGCCGGCCTCCGCGGCTAACGCGAGGGCGCGGTCGACCAGCGCCCGGCCCACGCCGGAGCACCAGTGCCGGGGCAGCACGTAGAGCGCGTACAGCTCGGCCCGGTCCTGGTCAGACGGGCCGGGCTGGTCGGGGCGGTCGTCCTCGCCACGCTCGGGGCCGAACGCGGTGAAGCCGATGATCTCGGCGGCGGCCGGGGCGGCCGCCTCGGGGGCTTTCGCGTCCGGGGCGGCCGTCGCGTCCGGGGCCGTCGCGTCCGGGGCCGGGGCCTCGGCGATCAGGAGGCCGTCCATGGAGTGCTCGGCCCGCCACTGCGCCTCGCGGCGGACCGCCTCGGGCGCGGTCAGGTCGGCCAGCGTCTGGTCCGGGATCACGCCGGCGTAGGCCGCCCGCCACGTCTGCGCGCGGACCTGCGCGATGGCGTACGCGTCGGCGGCCTCAGCCGGGCGAATGCGGATCATGCGGACAAGCATAGGTAAGGAGTCATGACGCAAGCGACGCATAGGCGATCGTGTTGCTCAGATAGTGACCTGTGGCCGGGTCGAACGTGCCGCCGCAGGTAATGAGCCGCAGCTGCGCGTTGGGGGTCGGCCCGTAGACCGCGGTCGTCGGGAAGCCGGACTTCGGGTAGGAGTCCACCGACGTGACCGTGAACACAGCCAGGGTGCCGTCCGCCCGGCGGACGTAGACCTTCTCCCCCGGCTTCAGCAGCTGCAGCCGGAAGAACACGGCGGGACCCTGGACCGAGTCCACGTGCCCGGCGATGACCGCGCCGCCGGGCTCGCCCGGCCGAGGGCTCCCGGTGTACCAGCCGGCCACCGTCGTGCTTTTCGGCACCTGCAGCGCCCCGGAGGGGGTGACGCCCAGCTGGATCAGCCTGGTGCTGACGCCGATGGCCGGGATGACCAGGCTGACCGGCTCGGCCACGGCCTGGCTGACCGCGGCCGGGACCGCCGCCCACTTGCCCTTCGGGATCGGCGCGAAGGAGACCCGGCTGACCGGCGTGACCGGCGTTGCCGGATGGCCGGTCCGGCTCGCGACCGCGAACCCGGCCGCGCCCACCCCGACCAGCAGCAGCCCCGCGATCAGGGCCGCGGCCGCGGCCGGCCGGCGCACCACCCGGATGGGGGAGATGTGCCGGCCCGGCCGGGCCGTGCTCTTGGCCGCCGGATCCTCAGCGCCCGGATCCTCAGCGCCCGGGCCCTCAGCGCCCGGGCCCTCGGTGTCGGTGCTCGTAGCGTCCGTGCGCATGAGGCACCCGGTTCAGCGCGCGTGCAGGGCGGGCCGCCGGCGGCGGCTCACCAGCATCGAGCCGCCGGCCGCGGCCAGCAGGCCGGCCAGGCCGACGCTCAGCCACGGCAGCAGCGGGGCGCCCGGCCGGGCCGCGGTGCCGCCGAACCCGGTCTGGACGCCGCCCGCGGGCTTGACCTTGCTGCCCTGCGCGTCGATGAGCGCATCGACGCCCAGCTTGGTCGAGTTGTCCTCGACCACGAGCGTGTAGATGGCGCCGGCCTTGAGGTTGACGGTGGCATTGGCCGATTCCGAGGAGCCGGCGGCGTGCACCGTGAACGAGCCCGGCGAGACGGCCACGTAGGAGCTGATCTTGGAGAAGGCGAGCTGGCTGGCCAGGCTCTGGCCGTTCAGCCCGACCGACACCTTGGGCTGGCGCATCGATGCCTGGATGACCCGGACCAGCGCCTTGCCCTGCGGGGTGGTGAGCTTGTCCTGGACGACCTGCAGCCGCAGGCCGGCGTAGGGGCCCATGCCCGCGACGGTGTAGGCGCCGCCCGGCTGCACGTCGACCGACGCCGACAGCACCGGCTTGGAGGCCGGCGCCGCGCCGGCGCCGCGCATGGCCACGGTGTACTCCCCGGCCGGCACCTGCTCGTAGGGGGACACGGCCCCGTACGCCACGTGGTGCAGGACGATCTTGGCGTTGGGATTGTCGAAGGAGTACAGGTAGCAGTCGACGGCCGGCGTGTTCGGCGACAGGTGCGCCAGCCGGAGCCAGCCGACGCCCCCCGAGGCCGGGGCGGCCGAGGCCGCCGGTACCGCGAGCCCGAGGGCACCGACGACCAGGGCCGCGCCGGCGGCCAGCCGGGCCAGCCGGGCCAGCCCGATGCGACGCCGGGACCCCCCCAGCGTGTACTTGAGAGCAGACATTGGTTTCCCCACCTTTGTGATCTGTAGACCCGGCGCGTGTTCCGCCGGGTCCCCTTACCGAGGTACTAAAAGAGTCCGGGTCATGGCGCAGTCCTCGCGCCGAGCAGCCCGAGCGGGCTGGGCGCGGCGAACTCGACCTGGACGATGGTGTCGCCGCCCTGGTGCAGCACGGACACGCTGGCCAGGAACGGCGGCCGCTGGGCCTTCAGGAAAGCCAGCACCGCCTTCAGGTAGGAGGCGTTCTGGCCCGGGTGCCCCGGCGCCACGAGCGTGCTGATCTCGAGCATCCGGAGCGGAACTCCCGCCGACGCCCCCGGACCGGAGTCGCCGACCGCGATGACGTTCACCCGGTGCACCTGCGCTGCGAGCGTGGCCAGCGTGATCAGGAGCCGGGTGTCCAGGTTGCCCGCGGCGATCTCCTCCCCAGCCGCCGCGGACACGCGCAGGTTCTTGTTGGCCAGCAGCTGCTGGCCGGAGGCCTGCCGGGCGAGCTGGTCGGCCCGCTGGGTCACCAGGTAGGCCTGGCCGCCGTCGGGGGCCTCGACCCGGATGTCGACCCGCGCCTGGCCGGTGCCGAACGTGGCCAGGACGACAGGGGCGTAGACATCGGGCAGGCGGGGGCCGAACTGGTTGCGCAGGGCGGTCGTGGACACCACGACCGCGGAGCCGAGCGGGTCGTTGGCCGACGCGCTGACCGACAGCAGGTCCCCGGCCGGGAAGCCGTCCGCCTGCAGGGCCGCGCACATCACCGGGTCGCAGGCGACGACCACACTGTGGCTCACCTGGGCCGCGACCCAGGTCGCCGCGGCCTGCCGGTTCGCCGTGGCGGCCGCGACGGCGCCGGGGCTGAGCTGCGGCGGCGCGGAGCTGCGCGCGGGCCTCGGCGCGGGCGCCGGCGACCGCTGGGCCAGCGCGAAGGTCAGCCCGCCCGCCGCGAACACGATGATCACGGAGCCGAAGACCGCGGCCCGGCGGCGCGCGCCCGGCCGCCCCGCGACGCGGCGCTGCAGCCAGAGCCGCAGCGTCGTGGCGATGACGTTTGGCCAGGACGGCTGCTTGGGGCTGGCGGCCTTCGGGGCGCCCGGCGTCGGGGTGCCGGCTGGAGGCGGGCTCTGGCTGGCGGGCGGGTCATCGCCCGCCGGGCGATCACCGGTCACGGGGGGCTGCTCCGCGGCCGGGCGGCTGCCGCTAGGGGTGCTCCGGGCATGGTCAGCCGACGCCCGGCCGGTTTCCGGGCGCGCGTCATCCATAGTGCTGCCCGCCTGGGACGACGGCGCAGAACTGGCTGGCTTGCGCATGCGCTCCCCCCTGAGGCCACCAAGCATGGACGAGGAGGGACCTCAGATGTGACAGCTCACCACATCAAGTACGGCCTGTTCAGGGGAAACTGCCGATTGTTACGAAAAACTGACATGCGCCCCCCGCGGCGTGCGAGAGCTCTGGCGCACGTTATCCCCGCTGGCCGCTCGCGTCCGGGTCGGGCCGGGCGGAGCGCCGGGTCAGCGGGCCCGGCCGGCAGGCCCGGTAGGCCGCCAGGATGGCGGTCACGGCGGCGTCCGGGCCGGGCAGGGCGGCGGCGCGTTCCCGGGCGGCGGCGGACAGGCGGGCCGCCCGGCCGGGATCATCCAGCACCGCCAGGACGGCCGCCGCGAGCTGCCCGGCGTCCCCCGGCGGCACCAGGATCGCCGCGTCCTCGCCGGTCAGCGCCGGGATGCCGCCGACCCGGGAGGCGACGATCGGCCGCCCGGCCCGCATTGCCTCCTGCACCACCAGCGCGCGGGCCTCCCACCGGCTGGGTACCGCGATCACGTCGGCCGCGGCCAGCAGGGCGGGCACGTCGTCGCGCTGGCCCAGCAGCGCCAGGTCCACTCCCGTGCGGGCGGCCACGGCGGCCAGCTCGGCGGCCAGCGGTCCCTCGCCGGCGATGGCCAGGACGGGGACGGGCACCCGGTCCTGCCAGCGCCGCGCGGCGGCGATCAGCGTCTCCAGGCCCTTCTGCTCGGCCAGGCGGCCGACGGCCAGGACGGCCGGGCGGCCGGGCGGCCCGAGCGCGGCCCGCGCGCGGGCCACGGCCGCCAGGGAGGGCGGCAGCGCGGGCGGCGCGGGCACGTCGAACTCGGCCACCCGGGCGCGGCCCCGGCGCCGCAGCCGGGCGGCCAGGTCGGCCGACGCGCACAGGAGCAGGTCCGCGCGCCGGGCGCAGGCCAGCTCCAGGACGCCGTAGACGGCGCGGGCCGCGCGGCCCGCGGGCGGGGCGTTGTGCACGGTCACGACGAGGGCCGGGCGCCGCGACGAGCGGGACGGCAGCAGGGCCAGCGCGGCGAACGCGCCGGCCCGCAGGCCGTGCGCGTGCACGATATCGGGGGCCGCCCGGCGCAGCAGCGCGCGCAGCGCGGCCAGGGCGGCCAGGTCGCGGACGGGCCGCGGGCGGGCGGCGATCTCCGCCCGGTGATAGGCGATGGGGCCGGCCTCCGCCCCGGGAGCGCCCGGCCAGCTGGCGATCCCGGCGGCGAACGCGGCCCGGCTGCAGTCCGGCCCGGCGGCCAGCACGGCCAGCCCGGCCCGGCGGCAGCCCTCGGCCAGCAGGCCGGCGTGCCGGGCCGTGCCCCCGGACGCGGTCCCGAGCACGTAAGCGACGGAGTCACCGGCCACGGAGTCACCGGCCACGGAGTCACCGGCCACGGAGTCACCGGCCACGGAGTCACCGGCCACCGGGCCGCCGGTCACCGGGTCACGGCCCGGCGGGCACGGCTGAGGGCGGCCCGGAACGCGCCGCCGTCCAGCAGGTACGCCACCAGGCCGAACACGGCCAGCGCGCACGCCGCCGCGGCCACGGCGCCGACGGCGTCCAGGGTCAGGCTGGGCGCGGGCAGCAGCCAGGCCGCGGCCGCCCCGGCGGCGGCCCCGGCAGCCGCGGCCACGATCCCGGCGGCCGCCGCGCGGGCCGTGGCCTGGAGCGCGGCGGGCCCGCAGGCCCGCCGGACGGCCACCGTGAGGGCAATCCCGCCCGCGGTCAGGCCGATCGTGTTGCCCAGGCCCAGGGCGGCCACCACCCAGCGGGCCGGGACCACCTCGACCAGCGTGATGTCGGCCACGATGACGAGCAGCCAGCCGCCGCAGATGGCCGACGCGGCGGCGCGGTTGCGCCGGGCGGCCAGCAGCACCCGCGACAGGCAGGCGGTGAGCCCGTAGCCGATCAGCCCGGGCGCGAACGCGGCGAAGCCGAGAGCGAGCTCCGGCGCCTGGCCGGGACCGGTGAACACCCGGGCGACCGGCGCGGCGATCGCGGCCAGCAGCGCGGCGCCCAGGCACGACATGAGCAGCACGGCCCGGGTCGAGCCGGCGGCGGTCTCGTCGAACTCGGGGCCGGCCGCGGCGGCCGACAGTACGGGAAAGGCGCTGATGGCGATCGGGATGGCGAGCACCGCGTAGATCGAGACGAAGACCTGCCAGCCGTAGCTGTACAGCACCAGCGCGCCCTGGGTGCCGTGGCCGTTGGCCAGGCCGATGACCACCAGCCCGGAAACGTCCTGGGCGATCAGCGCCGCAATGCCGAAGGCGGCCAGCCCCCGGGCCTGGCGGCCGACCCCGGCCGGGAACCGCAGCGTCGGCCGGAGCCCGAGCCGCAGCCGCAGGGCCGGGATGAGCGCGGTGACGGCCAGGGCCGCCACGCCGGCCGTGGTGCCCGCCGACAGCAGGACCTCGGCCTGCCGGGGCAGCCCGATGAGCCGGGTCGGGTGCGCCCCGGCGAGCGGCACGAACGCCACGTAGGCCGCGATGACCACCAGGCTGGACAGCACCGGGGCCAGCGCGGGGGCGGTGAACTTCCGGTGGGCCTGCAGGATGCCGTAGAGCACCACCGCCAGCCCGTAGCAGAGCACCTGCGGGGCGAACACGGCGAGCATCCGGCCGGTGACCGCGACCATGTCCGCCTGGGCGCAGTGCGCGACCGGATTGGCGGGGCTGAGCAGCCGGGCGATCGGGCCGGAGGCCAGCGCGATGGCCGCGCTGACCGGAACCAGCACGATGATCGTCCAGGTCAGCAGGGCCGACGCGGTCTGCCTGACCTGGGCCGCCGCGCCCGGATCGGCCGCCGAGCGGCGGGCGGGCCGGGCCAGGACCGGGACCATGATGCTGGCCAGGGCGCCGCCGAGGACGATGTCATAGATGATGTTGGGCACCTGGTTGGCGGTCACGTAGGCGGTGCCCAGGCAGTGCGACTCGACCGTGTGCGCGAAGACCAGCTGCCGGCCCAGGCCGAGCAGCCGGGCGAGCACGGTCAGCCCCGCGATCATGGCGGCGGCCCGGCCGATGCCCGCCGAGACCGAAGGTCGCGGGGTGCCCGGCTCCGGGGACTGCTGCGTGACCGGCTCGGCCGACTCGGTCACTTCGGCGGGGCGGCAGCCGGGGCCGCGGGGTCCCCGGCAGGCACTGCGCGGCCCGCGGGCCCGGCGCCCGCGGCGACACCGGCCCCCGCGGCGGGCCCGGCCCCCGCAGCCGGACCCGTGCCCGCGGCCGGACCCGGGCCGGCGACGGCCGGGGGCCGGCGGCCGAGCATGTCCACCCAGTTCAGCGGCGGGGTACAGGCGATGACCTTCGTGAAGCTGACCACCTCGCTGGCCGCGGTGAGGCCGACGACCGCCGCGAGCGTCACGATGCGGGCCGGCCGGGGCAGCGACACCGCGGCGGCGGTGCCGAGCATGGCCCCGAGGGCGTTGGCCCCGCCGTCGCCCAGCATGGCCCGCTCCCCCAGGTCCTCGGGCAGCAGCGCGGCCGCCGCGGCCAGCGGCGCGGCCGCCGCGGGCGCGCCGCGGCCGGTCAGGGCCAGCAGCGCCCCGGCGCCCAGCGTCACCTTGATGGCCCGGCCGGGCCGCAGGTCGAACAGGTTCACCAGGTTCGCCCCGCCCGCGACCAGGCCGGCGTTGACGACCAGGTCAGCCGCGGCGCCCGCCCGCGAGGCCCCGCCCGCCCGCGAGCCCCCGCCCGCCCGCGAGCCCCCGCCCGCCGGGCGCGCGAGCACGCTGGCGGCCAGGCCGGCCGCGCCGATGCCCGCGAGCTTGACCGCCCCGGTGGTCAGCTCGCCGTGGGCCAGCGCACCCAGGTGACCGCGGAAGCCGCGGCTCTGGCCGCTGCCGGCCAGATCGTCGTAGCCGCCCAGGGCGGCCGCGGCGGCCCCGGCGAGGATCAGCGCGGCGCGCTCCCGCCCGGCCAGGCCCGGCGCGAGCAGCGCGCCGGCCACGCCGCCGATGGCGGCGGCCGGGCCCTCCAGCAGCGTGACCGGCTCCCCGCGGTGGTTGGTCCGGGACCAGGTCGCCGCGCCGCCGGGCGGCCGCCGCCGCAGGCCGGCGTAGGACAGTCGGGCGGCCGCCGCGGCCAGCGCCGCGGATCTGATCGGGAGTCGGCTCATTTGTTTCTCACATGGGGGGCGGTCGTGGTCGTGGTCGGGGTGACCGAGGGCGTGGGGGCCGGGCTGGGCGCGGCGCCCGGGTGCACACCGTAACTGCCCGGCGGGCGCCCGGACAGCAGGTTGGCGAGCGCCTGCACGGTCATGATCTGGCCGGTGGCCGCGTCGGCCTCGTCGACGGTGCTGAGCTTGCCCCCGCCGGTCGCCTCGTCGATGGCGCTGCCCGGTCCCGAGCCGGCCAGCGAGCCGGCCAGCACGGTCCCGTGGCTGGCCGTTTGCAGCTGCTCGGCCACGGCGAGCAGCGCCAGGTTGGCCGGGCTGACATCGGTCGCGGACGGCGGGGTGGCCGGGGCCACGACGATGGCCAGGCCGGCCGGCGGCAGGTTGGTGGCGGTCCCCCCGGGCCCGCTGACCTGCAGGTAGCCGGCCGATGCGAAGCCGCTGAGGATGGCCTGGCTCTGCGCAGGACTCAGGGCGGCCGGGCCGGTCTTGGCGGCGATGGCCGCGGCGATGACCTGCGCCGCGGCCTCCTGGCCGGCGACGGCGTCGCCGTCGTGCTGGGCGGAGATGGTCAGCCCGGCGGTAGCCGCCAGCTGCTGGGCCAGCTGGCTCAGCCTGGCCTCGGTGCTGTCGCTGTCGTCGAAGAACGGCGGCTGCAGCGCGACCGTCCCGGTCATAGTGGCGTCGGCCGTGTGCAGCGCGGTCGTCAGCCCCGTCACGACCTGGCCGTTTGGGCTCGGCGCGGTGACCATGACGACGTCCTGGCCGGTGAGCAGGTGGCCGAGCAGCCGGCTCTCCGCCGCCTGCGCGAACGCCTGGTCCGCGGCGCGCCCCTGGGTCAGCGCCGTGTTGTTCTGGGTGACCTGGTCGATCCGCCGCTTGAGCAGCGTCTCGGTCGCGTGCAGCGAGGATTCCACGGCCGGCTGCAGCGCCGTTGACCCCACGACGATCCCGATGGCCAGGGCCAGGAACACCGCGATGATGGAGACCAGGTGATAGCGGAAATCGATCACTAGAAGAGTCCCGTTAGCCAGTGCCGCAGCTGGTTCAGCAGGACACCGAAGTAGTCGAGGAACGTCCGCCCGACCGGCGACGCGGCAATCGCGACCACGACGGTCACGAGAGCGGCCAGCGCCAGCAGGATGAGCGCCCGAGCCGAGATCCGGCTCTGGTAGAGCCGGCTCACTCCCTTGGCGTCGACAATCTTGTCGGCCACCCGGATCCGGGTCAGGACAGCGCTGGCCATGCCCGACCGGCCCTTGTCGAGGAACTCTACCAGCGAGAACCGCATGCCGACCGCCACGATCAGCGTCGCCCCGGCCCCGTCGGCCAGCAGCACGGCCACGTCCTCGCTGGTCCCCGCCGCCGGGCAGGTCACCGAGTGGAGGCCGAGGTCCTGGACGCGCGGCAGGCCCGGCGCGTGCCCGTTCAGGTAGGCGTGCACGACGATCTCCGCGCCGGAGCGCAGCGCCCGGTCGGAGACGGAGTCCATGTCCCCGACGATCAGGTCGGGCCGGTAGCCGGCGTCCAGCAGCGCGTTCGCCCCGCCGTCGACGCCGATCATGACCGGCTTGAACTCGCGGATGTAGGCCCGCAGCGCCAGCAGGTCCTCGTGGTGCCGGTACCCGCGCGCGACGACCAGCGCGTGCCGGCCCTCCAGCTTGGTGGCCAGCTCCGGTACCCGGACGCCGTCGGTGAGCAGCGTGGCGTCCCGGTCGAGGTACTCCATGGTGTTGGCCACGAACGCCCGCAGCTGCTCGGCCAGCCCCTCCCTGGCGCTGGCCATATTGTCAGCGACTGTCTCTGCAGTCTGAACGGTGCCCTTCGCGACCAGCTCTGTCCCGACGTAGAGCGCGTCCCCGTCGAGCCGGACGGCCTGCCCGTCGCGGATCCGCTCGAAGACCTCGGGCCCTACGTCGTCGACCAGCGGGATGCCCGCCTCGACGAGCGCCTCCGGGCCGAGGTTGGGATAGCGGCCGCTGATGCAGGGCGCCGCGTTGACCACGGCGGCAGCCTGGCCGAGGATCATCGCCTCCGCGCTGACCCGGTCCAGGTCCGCGTGGTCGATGATGGCGATGTCGCCGGGCTCCAGGCGCCGGGCCAGGCTCTTGGTCCGGCGGTCCAGGCGAGCCGGTCCCGCCACGCCGGGCAGGATCGGGGGCCTGGACCGGCGCGCTCCGGACAGATTCCGATTCGGCGCCTTCATTGAGCAGCAAGTCTGCCAGATCCGGCGGTCCGCGCGGTGCCGCCCGGCGGCCGGCCGGCTGAGGATCAGCGCTGGTCGGCGTGCCCGGCGCGCTCGGCGGCCGCCGCCGCGAGCAGCTCGCCCGCGTGCGCCCGGCCGTACTCGGAGTCCTCCAGGCCGGCCAGCATCCGGGACAGCTCGCGGACCCGGCCCTCGTCGTCCAGCCGGGTGATGCCGCTGCTGACCACGGCGCCGGCGTCGGATTTCTCCACCACCAGGTGGGTATCGGCGAACGCCGCCACCTGGGGCAGGTGCGTCACCACGATCACCTGGGCCAGCCGCGCGAGCCGGGCCAGCCGGCGTCCGATCTCGACCGCCGCCTTGCCGCCGACCCCGGCGTCCACCTCGTCGAACACGAAGGTCGGGACCGGGTCGGCGCCGGCGAACACGACCTCGATGGCCAGCATGACCCGCGACAGCTCGCCGCCCGAGGCACCCTTGCTGAGCGGCAGGGCCGGCGAGCCGGGGTGGGCGGTCAGCCGGATCTCAACCTCGTCGGCCCCGTGCGGGCCGAGTTCGGCCGCGGGCGTGACCGCCACCGTGAGCCGGGCGTGCGGCATGGCCAGCGCGGCCAGCTCGGCCGTGACCTCCTCCGCGAACCGCCCGGCCGTCTGGGTCCGGGCCGCGGTCAGCTGGCCGGCGTAGTCCGCGAGCGTCTCGGCCAGCTCTGCCACCTGGGCCGTCAGCGCGGCGATCTTGTCGTCGTCGCTGTCCAGGTCGCCGACGCGGGCCGAAGCCGCCTTGGCCCACCGCAGCACGGCGGCCAGGTCGCCGCCCGGCAGCGCCGCCGCCTCGGCCCCGGCCGCTGCCTCCGCCGCCGGTCCGGCGTCGGCGCCGCCTGCTTCCGGGTCGCCTGCCCCCGGGTCGCCTGAGCCGGGGTGGCC
>Ga0193728_1000948_pt1 | contig 14445 bp, 7 predicted proteins | sample U1c1metaG_FD_143037 | JGI IMG/M metagenome (GOLD analysis project Ga0193728, IMG submission 143037) | Soil microbial communities from a riparian zone of the East river system, Colorado, United States - U1c1 | ecosystem: Environmental > Terrestrial > Soil > Riparian zone | place: USA: East River...
AGAGTCTGCCGCTTTCAGCATGTGCAGGGCAAAATCTGCATTTCCAGTCTTGCGCATCTGGGCCATAATCAGGTCAAGCACTATCGCCCACCCGGTCTGAGATAGGGAGGATAAGGAGACCAGGGCTTCCAAGACTTGTGCGCGTTTTGCTCTATCCTTTATCGACCGGACAATATCCAGAGCTTCAGAGAGCTGCGTTTTGCCAAGACGAGGAGCCAGGGCAACGAGTGCCTGCACCTGATTGCCTTCATCTTCCATTGCTCGCACTGCTGCTATTGCCCTCGGGAGCAATTCTTCAGGCAGGCGACTTCCCAGTTTCGCAAGGAGATGGGCGCGGCCTTTCTCACTCTGAACATCCCACCGAAGTCCCTGGTGCGCCCACCAAACGGCACGGGATGCTCTAGGCTGCCTAGATATTCCGCCAGAAAATTTTTTACACGAGCTGCATAATCTGTGGGCAGCTCGCGCAAACCTTGCGTGAAGGCATTGACGATGTTTTGAAAATCACCATGTTCCATAGCGCGGTCATGCATGCGGCAATCCTTTTATTTCGTATGGGTCTGACTTGCAGACCTTCGTCTGCCCTTTCATTTTACCACCGAATTTCATAGGGATGAGCGAAATTTAACTTCGGATTTTGGTGATCGTGGGTACCAACCACCGTTCGGACCTTATTCCTCGCTCATCCCTAGAAATGGTATTGACCCGCAACCCTTTTTATAACACAACCGTGTGCTTTACCTCTACTATAACATAAAGAGCGGGAAATGGTAATTCCCCGCTCTTTATGTTATACTGAATCGAGTGCTGGTCGCTTGCTTGTGTGTAGAATCGAGCCTTGTAGGTATTAACTTTTGAATGGTAGAGAGTCAAAGCCTGCTGGTGAGGGTATTATGCAGTTGGAAGTAGAACAGGAGCCTGTTAGCGGAGTGGCGGTTCGCTTTATGAGCGGTCCGCTCACAGGGGAAATTATTTCTGTCATGAAGCCTGTGACAGAGATTGGTCGTGATGAGCAAAATGACATAGTCATATGTAGTACAAAAGTTTCCAGGCATCATGCTCGCATTCGCTGGCTTCATGGCTCATGGACGATTGAAAATCTCTCACAAAGGAGCTTTATTTCTGTTAATCAGCAGCGTACTGAGCAGGGAATACTTCAGCACAATTCCATTGTGAATATTGGGGAGGATACTACCTTTGTCTTTCTCTTGCAATCTCCAGTGCAGCAGCCTCGATCTCCTTCGCCAGCCGTAAAAGTAGTACCTGCTCATATACCACGAGACGCATCCCCCACTAGTACGGTCATTGCTGCTGATGGACCTTCATTGATAGTTAGTAGTAATGTTCATAGTGACCAGCAGGTGTATGCCCTGAAAGGAGATCTGCGAGTATTTAATATTGGGCGTGATGCTAGCAATACTATTCCTATTAATGAGCCTGTGGTTTCTGCTATACATGCGCAAATTATCCGTGAGGGCGACAATCTGGTACTTGTGCATCCACATCCTGCACGTGGAAAAACCCTCAACGGATTATGGTATCAAGGAAAACGTATTGGTGGTGCTGAGCAGTTTTACAAGCAATTGGAGCATGGCGACATTTTTCGTATCGGCGGCGAACATGGTACGCTCGTCACACTGAGCTACGACGATGGTACAGGTATCCCCTTAGAAACTATGCCTGAAATGCAGGCTATCCCATTAAATAACAATAGGCTGACTATCGGACGAGAGCCTGATAATACGGTTGTCCTTAATCATCCTCAGGTCTCCGCACATCATGCTGTCCTAGAGAAAGTTGAGAGCGGTTATCGTATCATCGATATCAATAGTACAAATCATGTCTACGTTAATGGGGATCTCGTCACCAATCGCATGCCCAGAACGGACTCTCTCGTCACTAGTCGCACGCTCAGAAAGGGTGATCTCGTCACCAGTTATTTGCTCAGAACGGGCGATGAGATTCGTATCGGTCCATATCGCCTTATCTACACGGGAACTGAACTAAGACCCTATGACGAAAGCGGCAATGTCCGTATTGATGCCCTATGTCTGAAAAAAGTGGGCAACAAAAATGTCATACTCCTCAACGACATCTCACTAGTAATTCCTCCTCGCAAGTTTGTGGCCCTCGTTGGCGGGTCAGGTGCGGGGAAGTCAACACTGCTGGATGCCTTGAATGGTCTACGACCAGCCCATGAAGGAACCGTTCTTTATAATGGTCAGAACTATTATCACAATCTTGCAGCATTTAGCACTCAGCTTGGTTATGTGCCTCAGGACGATATTGTCCACAGAGATTTGACGGTCGAGCGTGCGCTCTACTATGCAGCCCGTTTGCGTCTGCCCAGTGACTTTACCGAGCAACAGATCCAGTGGCGTATTAATGAGGTACTCGAAGATGTAGAGATGACTGATCGGCGCAATTTGCTGGTGAGTCAGCTCTCTGGTGGTCAGCGTAAGCGCGTCTCGATCGCCCTCGAATTGCTTGCCAATCCAGGTGTCTTCTTTCTGGACGAGCCTACGTCGGGCTTAGATCCCGGCTTGGATCGTAAAATGATGCTCCTATTACGTCGACTTGCTGACAGTGGTCGTACGATTATCCTTGTGACACACGCTACCAACAACATCAATGCCTGTGACTATGTCTGCTTTCTGGCGCAAGGTGGACGGCTTGCCTATTTCGGTCCTCCCAACGAGGCGAAAACGTTTTTTGAAAAGATCGACTTTGCCGAGATTTACTCCTCGCTTGAACCATCGAAAGATCACCCTGACATTCCACAGCAGGCAGAGGCATGTTTCCTGGCATCAACAGATTACCAACGCTATGTTGCAGGACCGCTCAGGGAAGGGCAAGCGCAACAAAACCAGAAGCAGGATGAAATAGCTGCACAATCAAAGGGAGGAAAAACACGCAAACGTGTCAAGCGCGGCAACCCGTGGTCACAGTTTCTCCTCCTCGCGACGCGCTACCTTGAATTGCTCAAAAACGATCGGGGAAATCTGCTCATTTTGCTACTTCAAGCCCCGGTTATCGCAATTATCCTGGTGTTGACGATTCGCTCTCAGTTAGGTACTGGTGTCTTTGATGCAAACAAAGTGGTGCAGTGCCGCACCCAGATCCTTACATCGTCTGGTCCTCTTACACTGCCACAGGCGCAAAAGAGTGAGCAAATTAATTGTAATGCCGTATTGACTTTCCTGAAAAATGATGTCCACGGACGGGCTTTCGTGCACAAGAAGGGCGGTCAGGAGCAAGCGTTGCAAGATTTTATCCTACTAGGGTCAGGAGCGCCTGCACAAAAGGTGCTGTTTATCATGGCTTTCGCGACTGTCCTGTTTGGTTGTATTAATGGTGCACGTGAAATTGTCAAAGAATCCGCTATTTACAAGCGTGAGCGCTCGGTAAATCTCGGTATTCTGCCATATATGTTCTCTAAAATTGCTGTACTTGGTCTGCTCTGTCTCTTCCAGAGTGCAGTGCTGGTCTTTATCGTGAACCTAGGAGAGCCGCTGCGCCAGGGCATCTTTTTAAACCCTATCCTGGAGACCTATATCACGCTTACCCTGACCGCACTTGCTGGCTTGATGGTCGGCTTGGCGATTTCGGCTATTGCTCCTAACAATGATCGCGCTATGAGTTTTGTACCGATTATTCTTATTCCAGAGGTGACCTTCTCTGGTGCCATCATTCCGATTAAAGATTGGTTCACCCAGATACTAGCAACGATTTTCCCTACGCGTTGGGCCATGGCAGCGATGGGTTCATCTAGCGGCCTGCATGCTGATAAGATCGAGGGTGACCAGCTCTTTGGCAATGACGCAACCTTTCGCGGGACACTCTTCTCCGTTTTCAGCAAGACGGATGCTCTCCAGCGTCTGATACTCTGCTGGGTCTCTCTAGGAGTCATGATCATTGTATTGATGATTATCGTTGAGGTCTTTCTCAAGCTGAAGGATATAAGGACATGATGGTAGGAGGATAATTTTGTGGATCAACAAGAACAGCATGCTCACACCCAAGAAACGACACCTGCTACTCACTTTTCGCTTTCTCCCCGATCAGGAAGGCCACGGGCAGGTCGTACTTTTTCTTGGCTAGGGCTTGTGCTTGGTGTGCTGGCAGGCTTGCTGATTGGGACCATGGGCACACTCTTTTACGTTTCGTCCGCTCATGATGCCTCTGCACCCCCATCGCAATCTGTGCCTAGTGAAGCAGCTATCGTTGTGCAGTTGAGTCCTACATTTATCTCCCAGATTATTACGAAAGAAGTAAGTCAGGCAAGTATTCCTGGCAGTTTAAAGAATATCCGGGTAACAATGGCTCATGATGCACCTATCACTATCAGTGGTGATGATCTGATTAGCGTTGTGGGTTTTGTGGTAACAAACCATATTACTATACAGTTACAGTCTGTTATACGCGCTTGCCAACTGCAAGTCAGCATTACTCATGCCGATCTCTCGGGTATTGCTGTGACTTCATTCGTTTCATCTTTTGAGAGCCAGATTAATCAACAGCTCGCAAATAGCAGTAAAAACTCATCACTTCCTCAAGGTTTTACCTATTGTGTCACAAACGTGCGTACCGAAACGAATAGTATATTCGTAACATATTCTGCAACACCAGTATAATCTATTCATATAAGATAAAAACATGTTATGTATATCTTATATGAATAGTTACAAGGTTTCCCTATCGTGCAACCGTCTCAATCGTTTGCACAATGGTAGAGCTAACCACTGGACTCGACCAATAGCTGCTGTGTGCTTTCATTGCTCTATCCTTTCTCAATGATGGTGACAGAGAGACTTTCCCTCCGTCTTCCCCTTTTCTCTATCGGCAGCGAGTTTCTTTGATCCACATTCTACAGTTGGGAGCACAGCATCTTTAGCCTTAATACCAATCTGCGTTCGGAGAGGGAATTCTTCAATGAGGTACGACGAAGCGAGATTGCCCATGTGGGATTTGTACCACTGAACGCAGCTTGGTATGATGCCAATTTTGCGATCTACCAGACAACTTCGAGATGTGCTTTGATATGTTCTGATATACAGTGATTATATAAAAAATTACATTAATACTGCAGCATATAAAGTCATCTTTTCTTAAGAAATATTGACATGCATAGATCTATATGTTATGTTACCTTGGTGATTAATAATCAAAAAATCAACTGCTGAGAGAATTGCAGTGCATCTACGCTCTGAAATGGATAGATTCTATTCAGAACGATCTGAGAGGCGAAATGGCTGAGATCGCAAATGGACGATAATCAACAATATCTAGATCAATACGAGCTGCAGCAGTGTCTGAGAAGAGACACGACAAGCGAAGTGTGGAAAGCTTTCGATTCTCAGCAACATCGTTATGTCAGCCTTACCCGACTACGTTTTACATTACCCACAGGTGAGGCAATTCACCATTTTCTACGTGAGACACGTGGGATAGTCGCTCTGCACCATCCTCATCTTGTATCGGTATTTGAGGTGAGGATTCTCTCTCGGACAACTTGTGCTCTCAGCAGTAGCTGTGAGGCCTATATTGTGATGGACTATATTGAGGGTCTATCACTGGCGCAGTATCTCCAGACCCTCTCCCACGCGCAAAAAAGATCTTCCCCAGTCGAGATTATGCATATTCTGGCTCCTATCGCATCTGCAATCGATTATATTCACCAGCAAGGCCTTATTCACAGTTTGATTAAACCGAGTGCTATTCTACTTGCCAAGAACAATATGTCTGATAGTTCGCTGGGTGAGCCTAAGTTGGCAGGGATTGGCATACACAATACATATGATCCTCATCAACTTTCACCCAATGATGTGTGTTATATTGCTCCGGAAATCATCCAAGGTTATACCAATAATGTACGTAGTGATTTGTACTCACTGGGTATCATTTTGTATGAGATGTGTACTGGTGTGGTCCCGTTCTGTGGCAGTAAAACAGATGAAGTCATTAATCAACAATTGAGTGTGATGCCTGCAGTGCCGACACTAGGTAATTCTCTGATCGAGCCAGAACTGACGGCGGTGATCATGCAGAGTCTTGCTAAGGACCCAATTGCACGTTTTCCTTCAGCTTCTCTCATGATTGATGCAGTAGCTAAAGCGCTAAAAGTTCCTGTGCCGCAGTTTTCAGGACAGCTTGGTATCGAAAAAGGCCCATCAGCTTCTATGTACAGCCGCGCCTTTATTCGTCCTGTACCACAAATACCACATCCTCTTCCTGCTGGTGACCAGGAGCTGCCAGCATCGCCGCCCAATGTGACACAGACACCTGCTAGCAACCCAAAGATTACGCCACTAATCATACCAGTGACCTCTGCTCCATATCAATCCATCCCGAACCAGCCTGCGGCTACGTCAAACAAGCAAGATATTTCATCAGTGCCAGGACTTTCTTACAGCCATGTTGATAGCCAAATTGCTAGGGCTCTACAGGAGCAGGAGACAATGCCTCCGGAATCTGTTTTCTTTGGCGTGGCATCATCACCAGTAAGAGCAACGCTGCCGCCAGTCAAGCCTAAGCTGCGCAGCTTGTATACGACCTTGGTCATTCTGGTGGTGTTAGCATTACTCATTGCCAGTGCATGGTCCTTCTTTTCCCAGCCTACCGCTCCACCAAAACCGCTGGCTGGCCATGCCTTTTTTGTTAGTAGCGGGTTGATGGACTTGACGAGTGCACGTGGTATTGCGGATGGCCTGCAGGTCCACATGGAAGATATAAGCGCTCCGCAGCCGGGGAAGAGCTATTATACTTGGTTGTTAGCTGGTACGAATAACGAGTTAGATGCATTACCTGTATTGCTTGGACCACTGGCAGTTGATAATGGTCAGGCAACCTTAGACTACTCAGGAGATGCAAATCACAGCAATTTGCTCAGTAAATACAGTCGTTTGCTGATAACCGAAGAAGATAGTAATCCACAGCCAGTAAAGCCATCGCCCAACATGAGTACTTGGCGTTACTCAGCTGCTTTTTCGCGTACCCCAGACCCGCAAGATACGGTAACTCATTTTAGTTTATATGATCACTTGCGACACTTGCTTTCACAGGACCCCAAAATCAAGAATGTGGGTTTAGTCGGTGGCCTGGACGCTTGGCTCTATAGAAATACACTCAAGATCCTGGAATGGTCAGGCAGTGCGCGTGATCTTGCTGTTGCTCATAGTGACACCGGACTGATACGTAGGCAGCTTGTACGCATTCTGGATTATCTAGATAGTTCCCAATATGTGCAGACCGAGAATTTACCACCCGATTTAGCCGCAGACCCTGTCCTGGTAGATAAGACAATCGCACGGGCCGGTTTGCTGGAGATCAGTCCAGCACAGGAGCCACCAGGGTATCTAAAACACGTTGCTAAGCATCTGTACGGAATCACACAATCTCCCGGTGTTACCCCAGGCCAGAAGCAATTGGCGAGTCAGATCAACGATGCTATGAAAAATGTGCAGATTTGGCTTACTGATCTCCATAAAGATGCAGAGGAACTGATTCATAAGCCTGCTGATCAATTAGTACAACCGGAGACACTTCCGCTTTTTAACAATATGTTTGAGCTGGCTAACAATGCGTTCGTTAGTCAGACTGACCCGCATACAGGCCAAGTAAAGGAGGGGGTCGCTCAAATCCATTATAGGATTCAGAGCTTGGCGACTTTTGATATCACACCTTACAACAGTAAGTAATTTTTGTAGTAACTACTAAGCGAACTTTTGTGCGATGTATCGCGTGGGGTGTAGGGGCCCGATGTATCGCGCCCGTCGTACCTCGTGATGGCACTGGTGACAGGATGTACAGAAGGTCTTTATGATGAGTATAATTCCGCGACGCCTCGATAAATATGAGCTGGTAGAGTGCCTGGGGCATGGTGGTGCAGCCGAGGTATGGAAAGCTTTAGATACCCATCTGCAGCGCTTTGTAGGCATGAAGATGCTATGCCCAAATTTGCACGATGATCCGACATTTCTGGTACGCTTTCAACGCGAGGCCCAGTTTATTGCTTCTTTGCACCATCCTAATATTGTGCAGATTCATGATTTCCAGGTGTTCCAATCAACCCCCGCTAGCCAGAATAGTATTCCCAATATGTATCCTGTTGCCTATATGGTGATGGATTATATCGAAGGATCAACGCTGGCCGATTACATTGGCGGTATATCAAGAAAAGAGAAGTTTCCTTCTCAGACTGAGATTGTCAATCTCTTTACGTCGATCAGTCTGGCGATCGATTATGCACATCGGCGGGGCATGATTCATCGCGATATTAAGCCAGCTAATATTCTGCTTGATCAACGCAACACTATACGAAACCCGATGGGTGAGCCAATCCTGGCTGATTTTGGAATAGCCAAGTTGTTGAATGCATCGTTAACAACACAAACTGGGCTACACCTCGGCACTCCGGCTTATATTTCTCCTGAGCAGACGCGGGGCTACTCAGGTAATGAACGTAGTGATCTCTATTCACTAGCAGTCATTCTCTATGAGATTGTGACCGGGGTTGTGCCGTTTCAGGGAACTCCGATTGAGATAATGACGCAGCAGATCAGTGCAACTCCTACCTCGCCTTCACTTATCAATCCGCAGATTCTTCCCGCTCTGAGTGAGGTGATTATGCGTGGGCTGGCGAAAGATCCGGCGGATCGTTTCGCTAGTGCAACTGCTATGACTATTGCTGTTGCTCGTGCTCTAGATGTGCCAGTGCCAGAAATTCTGGGACGACCCTTAGATCCGCCGGTGATACATGATGGAGCCACAAATGCGCTGTCGATCTCTTCTCCAATACTTGCTGGTCAATCCTCGGCTGGGTCAATACCAGTGCAATCCCAGGAATCTGATATTCAAGATGAAACCTTGCTAGCGTCCCCTGCTTCGCGGATAGGTCAGACGGGAGGAAGTGTGCCAGTGACACCTGTGCAATCCCCGATGCCACTGCAGGAATCTGATACCTCAGACGAAACCCTCCTAGCGTCGCCTAGTCCGCGAATAGATCAGAGGGGAGCAAGTGTGCCAGTGACACCTGTGCTTAGATCTCCCGGACAAGCCGTATTGTTGCGAAGTCTTGCCGCAATTCCTGGACTCAAAAAAACAGGGCCGAAAGGTCGTATGATTGCCATGATTGCTGTGTTACTAGTTGTGTGTCTTGTGGCAGGGCTGGCCGTTTTTCTCTATGTTCCTGGACTGCTGGCTCCAACTAACGTTGTGGGGCAGGCCTTCTATACCAGTAGTGGGCAGCGCACAACTGGTACTGCACAGGGGATTGCTGATCAGATGCTGATTGACTTGCAAAATGTTTCTCCTGCACAGGCCGGAAAAAGCTACTATGCTTGGTTGCTTGGAGACAAAGTGAAGGTAGGTGGCGATGATCTGACAGGACCTCCACCCATACAGCCGCCAATACTGCTCACGAATAATTTGTCGGTAAACAATGGCAAAGTACATTACTTCTTCCCTGGCAATGCATTGCACACCAACCTCTTATCAGAAACGAGTCGTCTGCTGATTACAGAGGAAGATGCCAATCGGTCGCCGCGTGGGCCATCGACCGACCATGCGACTTGGCGTTACTTTGCGATGATCCCTCAGCAGCCTATACCAGGGGACCCGACCGCATTTAATGCTTTAAATCATATTCGGCACCTTTTCTATAACGAGTCGCATATCAAAGTGTTAGGTTTGCCCGGCGGGCTCGATTTCTGGTTATCCAGGAATACAGAGAAGGTTTTAGAGTGGTCTGTGACAGCTAGAGATGATTGGTATGGAGCACAGACAACTGATGCGCAGGTTGATCTGATGAAGCCTATGTTTGTACGTATCTTGGATTATCTCGATGGGGAGCAAAATGTCCATGTTGATCTTCCGCCTGATACGCCCTTACTGACTGACACAACAGACACCAGCGTGGCCTTGCTGACTGTCGATCCCCTACGCCAAGGTGGGGCGAATCTGGCTACTAATCCAACGGGTTATGTCGATCATACGCAACTGCATGTGAATCAGGTATCACGTGCGCCTGATATTTCGTCTGATATGCACTTGCGTGCCTCCCACATCCTGACCGGGCTGAGGAATACTGGAGGCTGGCTAGCACAAGTACGCAAGGATGCCATTGCACTCTTCAACATGGGGAACGTGGATCAAAGGCAATTGCGGCAATCTGAAGCAGGCCAGTTGCTGGACGATATGGTGACTCAGGCTACCTATGCTTATATTGGTAAGCTTGATCCAGTGACCAATCAGATACATCCTGGTGTAATTCAGGCACATCATGATACTCAGAAGTTAGCAGTACTGAATATTAGCAGGGATCTGCCAAATAGTCTTTAAAGATCATTTGAGGTCTTTTGAGGTTGTATGAATGTGGAAGCACGCTATCTTGGCAAATATCAACTCCTTGAATGTATTGCCCGTGGGGGTATGGGAGAGGTCTGGAAAGCCCTCGATAGCCAGTTGAAACGTGAAGTGGCTATCAAGCTCCTGCGACCGCACATCCAGCAAGCGCCCGATTTTATCATGCGTTTTGAGCAGGAGGCTCGGGTCATCGCTTCGCTACACCATCCCAATATTATCGAGATTCATGATTTCAAGATTGATAATCGCCACACCTCATCTCCGCTAGAATCAGATCCACCGCTGTGTTATATGGTAATGGATTATGTGCAGGGGGAAACTCTAGCACACTATATTTATAATCTTACCTCGGGCAATACGTCCCACTATGGACAGTTCCAGCCTGTTGTAGATATCGCTTATATCTTTACGGTGATTGGCTTGGCGCTTGATTATGCTCACCAGTGCGGGGTGATTCACCGCGATATTAAACCAGCTAATATTCTGCTGGATCAGCGAATACCTACTGTAAGACCAATGGGCGAGCCTATTCTTACCGATTTTGGGATTGCTCGCCAGTACGGAGCAACAAGAGGTACGATAGCCGGATGTATAATAGGAACACCGAAGTACATGGCACCAGAACAAGCTCTGGGACGGTATGATGATCCACGCAGTGATCTCTATTCCCTTGGTATCATCCTCTATGAGATGCTGACTGGTGTAACTCCTTTTCATGCTGATACGCCACTGGCGATTGTGATGCAACACCTCCATGAGAAGCCAAGACCACCAGAGTCTATCAATCCACATATTTCGGGGAGTCTCTCGGAGGTAATTCAAAAGAGTATCGCTAAGGACCCAGATGCACGGTTCTCTTCGGCCGCTGCTATGGCTGTTGCTCTGACAGAGGCATTCAACGTTCCGACACCTGAGCATCCAGCTGGCTCAAGTGGATGTATGCCTTCGGCGCCATCACGCTCTGGGCTTTCCTTGACGGGTGGACCACCATCGTATCCATCCAATGCTATCCGGACTCCTTTCACGGGGTTACCCTCTGACCAGAGTAGGCTCTCCCCTGGCCCTCAGAGCGATCGATCTCTCAAGGATGTTTCTGGTACCTCTAGGTATAGAGACTCAATACTATCGAGGAATACCCCGGCAGATATAAAAAGGTCCACCGTACGTATAATGCCCTATCGATTGGTAGAAACTCCACCCAGAACGCCATCTCAGGTCGATGTATCTGGGCACGTAAACGTAGAGCGTCATGGACCGGAGCTAGGAGGAGAGACGAGACTGCCCCGGTTCAGCAACAAGAAGAAATGGGTAGTTGGGCTGGCGAGTCTATTGGTGCTCGTTTTGCTGGGCTCGACTATGGGTGCACTGATGCTCTTCTTGCCTGCTAGTCATGGCGGAGAGGAAGTGATTGGTCATGTTCGCTTTGTCAAGAATGGACCATCACAGGGTTATAACGCGCTACAGATCGATATCGGGCAGGTGCCTGAACTCCCTCAAGGTATGGCCTACTATGCTTGGGTCCAATTAGGTGATGAGAACACTATCCCAAACTGGAAACTTACTGTCAGCCAACAGGCCATTCATACACCACTGCTAACGTTTCCAGGAGTTGATAATTTGTATGTTCCTCATCGTCTCTTCCTCATAACGAAAGAACAGGCGGATAGTTCTCCTAATACCCCTGACCCAGATGCGAATGCGCATCTGTATTATGCCACAATCAATCCAACTCCATCTGCTATTCTAGATCTGAAACAGTGTGATGGAGCTTCTGCCTGCTCATAGATGATTCATTGATAATAACGTGCGTCCTATAACCTGCAACTGACCATCAACAATCCCAAGATATTCTTGCTCAAGGTCATACTTATGCTCTTGCTGTGGTCGAAGTGTAATAGTGACACGCGCTAACGTATTTTCAAATAGTAAACCATGATATGTATCCACATGCTCGTTCTGCACTTGAAGTGGAAGTACTCGTGTAAACAAACCTCCATAGGTTGCACGTGTGATGAATGCTTGCCCTTGGATCAGTCGTCGCTCCTTTGTTTGTAGCGCGTTTTGTATGGGAGTCGAGACGAGTTGATAGAGTCTGGACCACTGCGTATGCGACTGGTGAGAAATGACTGGGCGACCTTCCATAGCGTAAGAGAAATGCACATCGCCTGCTAGAACCACGACATCACCGCTCTGTTCTGCAAGGCTTTTTACCAGTTCATGCCAACTTGTTGTGTAGACGGGCCAGTGCTCAAAACCGACGCGATCCGCAACATTGAGCTGAAGGCGTGCTAGTTGGCGTCCCAACCAATGCAGCGGTGCGATAGCATGTCTCCAGGGTCGCACACCTGCGAGATATTCAGCGAGTCCGATACACGGTGGGAGCAATATGGGTACCGAGGAAACGAGCAGAGAAACGCCAGTCTGCTGCTCTTGTAGCCAGCTACGCAGTTCTGACATCTGTTGTGGACTTATAATATGCATTGGAGCATAACGTTCATCAGCAGTATGAGTAAAAGTGCTGGAGCGATTGATACGTGTACTAGTGACAAAGATTGGCGGCCTAGTCGGGATAGTATAATGCCAATGCAAATCGGTCTCACCATAGACCGCCTGTTTGATACATGTGCGTAATGCTTCTAGTGCATCCTCGCCAGTCTGTTCTGCTTCCTTCATAATGCGCAGAAGGGGGTGAGCAGCCTCATGTTGTTGATCAAGATTTCCCCAACCTTGATAGACCCAGTAAGCGACCATCCCATCAATGAGCACTTGCTCCTGTCCGCTTTGTAGCATATGTGCTCGCCATGTGGGTGTACTGTTCCAACCATTGGTGATTTCGTGATCATCGCAGATCATATAGGTGGGGATGCAAGCGAGTACTTGTCGCACACTTGCAGTACTGGTCCAGGCATAGGTATATTGTGACACAAAATCTTCAAAAGAGATGGTACCATCTTTTATGTGTGGATGCATGTCTACTAATGGAGGAGGTGGAGTATCAGCGTAAATCTGATCTCCAATGAGTAGGAGCACATGGGGCCATACCTGCTCGCGCAGATCGATGTGTTTAATAAGCCATTGCCCTAACGCATCAAGGGTATCTCGTTCCGGTTGGTTCAGTCGGCGACATGAGCCATAGAATACTCGCAAGGGGTTCTCGGCTATTGTTTCTGCATCATCTAAGGTGCGGAAGCACTGAAGCATGTGAACTGTTGTCTCTGGAGTACATGTTGTCTGTTTTTCTTCTTGAGCAGTTAGTGCAGAAATCTCTATGCTATAGTGGTACCAACGAGCAGGTTCTAACCCTTGCAACTGTGGTGCCATATAGTGATGTCCCCCAATAGAAATCGTCTGTGTTTTGACGAGGATGGGAGGTTGTTCTAGAGAAGCATCTAACGTAGCCCTTAATGTTACCATGCATGGTTGAGCGAATTCAGCCCAAATAACCACACTGGTAGCGGAGGTGGCACGTACGAGTGGACCAACGCAGAGGTCTTTCATGAATGTCCCGTCCTTTCGCTTCCTGCTATTTTCCCAACCTGATCTGCTCTGCTCACCATCTGAAGTGTCTATTCAAAACGAGATAGATGGGTTACGATCAATTATAGCATTCCCCTGGCAGAATCTTACACCCCTTGACTTGGCGTAATTGCGCGTATATACTCTTAATTATGATCACGAAGACTGCGCCGTGCCGCGCAATCTATGACCCAGTTCTATGATGAGATCTGGATCGTTGCCTCCATCACCTTTTTGACGTTGCTGGCGGCGGCTGGTATGCGTTCAACTCCCGGTGTGTTAATTGTCCCTTACATGCTGGCAATAATACCATCATGTGCTCCAATCCAAATGGTAACAGCCCTGATATTGATAGAATTGTCATTTAATATCAATCCAGCTAGTAAAGGAAAACTATAGACTGTGTCGCATAATCAGGAGTTATCCACTCCCTCCAGTGCTTCTTTCCCGGCTATTCAGCAAGGCGCTGACCTCTTTTTTCAGGCTGCCATTCGCTACGGCTACCGCTATGTCTTTGGCAATCCAGGCACCACCGAGGCTCCTTTTGTTGATGCTCTGGCTCGCTAT
>Ga0193728_1000949_pt1 | contig 14426 bp, 16 predicted proteins | sample U1c1metaG_FD_143037 | JGI IMG/M metagenome (GOLD analysis project Ga0193728, IMG submission 143037) | Soil microbial communities from a riparian zone of the East river system, Colorado, United States - U1c1 | ecosystem: Environmental > Terrestrial > Soil > Riparian zone | place: USA: East River...
CAGCACTGCTTCCCTAGCATCCTTCATCCTTATCCCAATCTGCGCTTCGACGCCAAACATCCGAGGTAAGAGCCGCATGCAGCAATTCTGCACGTGCGGATCCGTGCGGGGGGCGTCAGGTCAACTGGCGTCCCTACCGCGACCCCTCGGGTGTGGGGTGACCCCCTTAGATGGCACAAATTATTGGGGCAAGCTTGGGTCACCGAAATTCAGGACGATCGCTCATGCGTACTACCTAGAACCCCGTTTTCTGGGGAGCTTCCGAGTTGACCATCCGGGAGTTGATCGGTTCGATCAACACACGCGAGTTTCTCGGTACTAATGAAATGCATGCAATCCTGCGGCGCTTTCGCAAGGCGTAACTTGCGATCCCCTTTTACAAGTGATGTCAGGCCACCCATTAGAGTAAGCACGAGTTCTGTGCCAGGAAGGCATTGAGGACCACGAAATGATCCTTACTCCCAAGCCAAATCCGCGGAAGGGCGAATCCTTTGTGTCTCACAACAGCGACTTGCGGCGCTCGGGGCTACACGCTCAGCAGGTCCTGGAAGCGCATTAGCGGCCTTTTATTTCACGGTCAGATCGAGAGACATGCCGCGCGTCTTGTGGCCATGGACGGGGCAATACACTTTGTAAGTGCCAGGCTTCAGGTCCACCTGCAAAGAACTACTTCCGCCCTTCTTCAAGCGTGGTTTGAGTGCTTTCTCGATCCCGTTCCCCTCGATCTCAAAGCCGTGGGTTTCCTCGCCCGCGTTCGTCACCTTGAAAGTCGTCACACCGGCGCCTACCGAGGCGGGCATCTCGATCTTGTATTCCGTAAGCTTCACTTCCACTGAGCCTTTCGCGGTATCGGGCACGGTCGCTGCCGTTTTCGTGTCTCCTGGCTCTTGCGAGCTTACGGTAGATCCGTAACCGGCTTTCGTGTCGGCCGAACCCAGATTCTTGCCCTGTCCAAATGCGCTACTGAACGCCAGCAGCAACCCGAGACTCACCATTCCCGCTGCGTAGGTCATTATCTTTTTCATCTTTGGTCTCCTTTTGTTTGGTATTTCCAAGGTATTTTTAAGATTTGTTCTAGTAACTGATGGTAGCCACTTTTCTCTGATATTCGGGTGAAACACCTTCTTTCAAGAGAAAGTCAGCCACATCCGCCCGTGAGATGTTGCTAAAAGGATGGATATATATATTTTCTCCGCTGCGGCACTCTCCGGTTTTTGGTCCGTTAGTCAGGCGGGCCGGCCTGACAATGGTCCAATTAAGTCCGCTTTCCTTAATAAGTTTTTCCTGCACCGGAAGGTCGGCAAAAAGATTTCTGAACAGCGTCCTAAGCAGCAACTTTTCCGGCCAGAATATTTTGACGTTTACTCCAAACGAGCTTACAAACAATAGACGTTCAACCCCGCCTTGTTGCATGGCGCTAATAATGTTGGGCAGATTTTGAGAAATAACGTTGCTTGGTTTAAATAAAGCCTTCCGCGTGGTATTTCCCAAAACACTGATAACCGTATTAACTCCATTTAGAGCATGGGTGATGGCGTTGTGGTCCGAAAGACCGCCTTCAACAATCGTTAAATTAGGGTGTTTGGTTGTAAGCATGCCTGGGTTACGGACAAAAGCAGTCACTTGGCTCCCTCGCTCCAAAAAGTCGGAAACCAGATGCCTCCCCGTCCCACCCGTGGCGCCAAAAATGAGGATGCGCATAAAATTGTCTTGTGCGAATCCCTAATTGCCAGAAGTCTTCAAGTAAGCAATCAGATCGCGCCGTTGCTCTGCCTTGGCAACATGGAAGTACATATTATTCATCGGCACCACTGAATCCGGGTTTGCCAGCCACTTGTCCAGTGACTGCTCATCCCATTTCACCGCCGCCTTCTTCAGCTCGAAAGAGTAGATGAATCCAGGCGCCGTACCACTCGCCCGGCCAAACACACCGCCCAACTTGGGCCCCTCTCGGTGCTGCTCCAGCGTGTGACAGCCCGCGCAGCGGGATGCGAAGACCTGTTTGCCGTGTCCCGCATTCCCAGCACCCGCATCTGCCTGAGTCTTTTCCGACTCGACGAGCTTGCTAGTTACATCTCCGTGCGCCCAGTCCCTCAAGACCTTTATATCCTCATGCGTTAAGGTCACATCAGCATGGGCCACCCGGTACTGCAGTGGAGGCATGACGTGCGCCCGGGCTACGCCACCGATTTCCGCGCGCAGCAGGAGGATCTCTTCATCCGGTAGAGATTCCCACTGCGACAGATTCATCTGTTCCTGAGCTTCGGTGATGTCTTTCTCCATCAACCATGAAACCGGCGCGAAACGCCCATACCAGGGCCAACGCGTTTGCGTGGAATGGCAATCTCCGCATTTTTGCCGCAGCACGGACCTCACTTCCACTGGCATCAAAGCATGTTCCAGCAGCAGCGTGGACGGAGCGTCCGTCGCCACCGTGGTCGTCGCCCGGGGATTACCGAACGGATGCCAAAGGGCAAGAACAGGCGAGAGCACCACCAATACTGCGAAGCCGACCAGGACAACCTTGAGGCGCCTCACGCTTTCACCTCCAGTGAGGAGTCAACGATGGCGAGAGGACTATTCTGTGTCACGTAGTTCACGGTGGTCACTCCTAACACACTCTCCAGTTGTCCAGCCGGCATCACCTTCGGCCCGGCATGCGGGGCCGAACCCGGCGTCGGTTGTGGGAACGCCGTGGACATCGCCGTATGGAAACTCACATTGCCCTCCACTTTCTGCACGATCTGGTGGATGTGCCCGTTCAAGACCGTGACTGAACCAAATCGCTTCAACAACGAGAGCGCCTGCGCCCCATCGTCCGTCCCCCAGCCCCACTGCGGATAGATCATCCAGAGAGGAATGTGCGCGAAAAGAACAATCGGTGTCGAAGAGGAAAGTCCAGAAACATCGTTCTTCATCCACTCCAGTTGTTGCGGTCCAAGATCTCCCAAGGAATCCAACATCAGGACGTTATTGAGGCCCATGAAGTGGACGCCCTTGTGGTCGAAGCTGTACCAACCGCCGCCCAGCGTTCCTTTGCCGAAATGCTCGCGATACAAAGCGCCGCCGTCGATGGAAGTATCGTGCTCGCCGGGCACATAGAAGACGCGATCCACCTTCGCGCCCTTGATCACCTGTTCCGCAGTGTCAAACTGCGCCGGCTTCGATATGTGGCTCACGTCGCCGGTGTGCAGAATCAAGTCGGCCTGCTGTTTCGACTGCGAGACGTTAATCTTGTCGATGGCGGCCTTCAGTGTCGCAGTCACGTCCATGTTGGCAGGCTTGCTGAATCCGATGTGGCTATCGCTAATCTGGAAAAAACTAAACGAACCTGCGTTCGCCGGACCGGGCGTAGCGGCAAACAGACGGGATGTAGGCACTCCACCGAGGAAAGTCCATAGCAGTCCTGTGCCCGCCCACGCCATGCAGTCCAGAAAGTCGCGACGGTCGATACCGTCGTGCGAAACAACTTTCCTTTCTTCGTTATCGTTTCTATTTCGGTCATGAGCGGCCATAGCTGTTATTCCTTTCTTCGTTAATGCAATCACTCCGCAGAACTAATCCACACTCCCAGCCCATCTGGAAGTCTTCGGCCAAGTCCGCTTGGCGCTTCTCAAGATTCCGATGGCGCCTCATGTCGGGCCAGATGACGCCGTTCTGTAATAAGCCCCTTCTCTCGCCCCCGCATAGCTATCCGGGGGTCAGGGAAGGTAATCCGCTTTAGGACCGGCGCGTAGCATCAACTAAGAACTGGACGGGTTATTTTGTGTATTGCAGTTTTTTCTTTGGGGCGCGGGCTTTGGCTGAAAGTCCTTCGTCCATGGAGATAGCAGTTCCCCGGACTTAAACGGATGTTTTGCCGTTTAGTAAAATCGATTCTCGGCGAAGTCTGCTGCCCCGCATAATTGCAAAGGCCGCGTTACGGCGTCTGTCGCAAATCATACGTTAATAAATTTGTATGAACTGCGGCACAAATCGGTGACGGATACTCCAGACCTGCTATCGGGGCGTATCTGCAATTACTCGTGTAGGATCATGCTGAGGAGGGAGCTGTGGACTTCTAATCTTCCCTTTAATCTTCCGTTGTATTCAATGAAGCCAAGCTTTCGGAACTTATTCATAAAATTACTGACTTGAGGGCGCGTCGTGCCGAGCATTTGCGCCAGCGTTTCGTGACTTACCTTGGGCACGATACGCTCGGGCTGGCCGTCTTTCCCATAGTGGGCGAGCAGAAGAAGCATACGAGCCAGACGCTTCTCAGTTGAATTAAAAAGCTGGTCAACCAGGTCTGCTTCGAGGCGGATGCTCCGCGAAAGCATATAGGCGATGAAAAATTCAGAAAAATCGTGGCGTTCGTGAAGCGCGGCCACCATAGCCGCCTTTTCAATCCTGAGAAGCGTGCAGTCGGTGATCGCCGAGGCCGTCATCATGCGAAGGGCCTGGCCTGCCATGCAGCCCTCGCCACAGAAATCGCCCTCGTTCAAAATCCCAATGATTGCTGCCTTCCCTTGCTCGGAGATGACTGTGAGCTTCACCCTTCCCTTTTGGACGTAGAAGACAGCGCCAGCAGGTTGTCCCTGCACGAAGATATTGGCTTTCTTACTGAATTCGATGACTTTACTTTTGGATCGAAGAGTCCGGAGGAATCTCTCCACATCGAAAGGCAGTGGTAGCCGTTGCTGTGAGATAGGGCGTTTCGAAAAACGTCCCTGCGTTTTCAAGAAGATCGAACCTCGCTACACAGGAGATTGATATGTGGCTCCTTTTATTCCAGCCGTCTTCGTCTCGGGGTTCTTCTTCGTCGTGTCCTTGCGTTTCATGAGTCGCGACGCAAATCAGGCGCTAGCAGAGTGCCGCCATTTCGGTGATATCCTCCCTCGTGAATTTCGGAGTCATCACAAGCCACCGTCCTGTAAAACGAATCGACGCACTTCGAAGGAGGTTGTAATGATTGCCATCGAGCAAAAACGCCGATCCTTCCTCCTCGGCCTGGGGAGCATCGGCATTAGTCAACTATTGGCGCAAGGCGTGTCCCCTGTTCAGGCCGGGACGCCGCAGGGATATGTGCTCGGACCCACCGAAGGGGAACATCTCGTTCATTTTCGCGACCACGGCAACATCTATATTAAGGTCGGCTCCGCGACAGGCTCCGACGGTCTCGCCTTGGGGACCCAGCAAGTAGTGCTCGGCGCGGGCATTCCGATCCACCGACATCTCCGGATGGACGAAGCCTTCTTCGTCCTCGAAGGCAGCGGAGTTTTGACACTGAACGATGCGCCGCACACTTTTGAGAAGGGCGGAACGATATTCATACCCAGGAACTCCTGGCACGGGTTTTCGAATCCCGATCACGAACTGCTCTTACTCTGGATTATGGCGCCCGCTGGTCTGGACGGCTTTTTCCGTGACACCTGCAATCCGCCCGGCATGCCGCCAAAGCAGCTCACTCGAGAGCAGATCCGTGATGTTGCCCTCAAATATGGCACGGAGTTCAGATAATCACTCCCCCGTATTGCGAACTTGCCTAGTAATGCGATTTCCAAGGGCTGTTGCCGGCAAACTCCCGATAACAGCGATCGCGGAGAAGTGGAATCCGCCGCCAATGCTGGCCGATCAAGTGTGGACGGGCTACGCAGGAGTTGTGTGGCCAAGGGTCTTTGGGGGATTCTCTAGTGAAAAGCTTTCGTCGAACCCGCCGCGTCGCGAAGTTGTGTCTGAGACCCAACACCACCAATCAAGATTGAGAGGACATGTGTGTTAAACAGAACGGGGCAGCAGGGCAACGTGTATCAGGCTCATCCGCAGGGCACGTGGAATCCACGATCGTCGGCGTACGGCCGCTTTTGGATTGACGTCCCCAGTGGGGAGAGGAAGCGTAGAACGGTTTCGCTCGGCCTGTGTGCGACACAATGGGTAGCGCGCCTGCGATTGCGTGAATACATCGAGCGCGCAGGTGTCCATTCCAAGCACAGGTTTCACCAGATCCCAGTTCCCGGTACTACATTTCGGCAGCAGGCCGAATGGTGGATGGAGTCACTCTCTACCCGTAGACGGAGGCCGCTGAAACCCGCCACCGTCTACGGATGGCAGCATTGCCTCGATCGATGGATTCTCCCGAATCTTGGCAACAAGCTAGTGTCGGAAGTGGGAAACGGTGCCCTGCGCCAATTCGTTGAGATCCTGACAGCAGCGGGGCTCGCACCGAAAACAGTCGTGAACGTGATTACTGTAGCGAAGTTTGTTGTCGCTTCAGCGGTCGACGAGGAAGGCGATCAAATCCATCCCCGAGTTTGGAACTACGAATTCATCCAACTACCCTTGGTCATCAAAGAAAAGCAAAATCGTCCGACGATCACCGAGCGGGAAATATCCGCGCTACTGAAGTCCGTCAAGGGACGCTACGCAACTTTGGTCGCTCTGGTGGCGGGAACAGGACTGCGAATCGGTGAGGCCCTCGCAGTTCGCACTGAGGACTTTGATCCAGATTGCCATGTGCTGCACGTACGGAGAAGCGTATGGCACAGACGTGAGCAAGCACCGAAAACTGCGAACGCGATTCGACTCGTCGATATCCCGGAGGTATTGGCACAAGTTCTACGCGGATATACGGAAGGAATGGATGGCTACCTCTTCACGACGAGAGCAGGACGAGTTCTTGATCCACGCAATTCACTCAAAGCGCTGCACGCAGCGGAGAATCGAGGGGGATTCCACGCCTTCCGGCGCTTTCGTTTTTCGGTACTTCGCAGGGCAGGGGTGCCGGAGCACCTGATTAAACAGTGGCTTGATCCGTGGTCTCCGGTTCCCAAATGCGAGGCACCTGGGGCACCCATTTCAGTGGAAGAACCCACTTCCATGGCACCTAGGCCCCGCCGCCAAAGTCAGAATCCTCCGCTTCAAAAATCTTTCGCCATTCCGGCATGACCTGATCTTCAAATACCACGTTTGAGGTATTCACCGGGGTTGGCCCCGACGACTCGCTTGAACGCCTTACTGAACGCAGCGTCAGACTCGTAACCTACCGACCGAGCAACGTCTATGAGCTTCTTGTCACGCTGTTGTAGTAACTGCATCGCCTTCTGCATCCGCCACTCGGTTACGTATTCCAGCGGTGTTTGTCCGAGTAGCTCTTTAAAGCGCGCTGCGAATGCGGAGCGAGACATGCCCGCCGTTTCGGCCAGGGATTCGACCGTCCAGGGTGTATTCACTCTGTCGTGAATGGCACTCAGGGCAGTGCCCATTTGAGGATCGAAAACAGCACGAAGCCATCCTTTGTTGCGTTCCGGTCCCGACGCGATATGCGCCCGGAGTACCTGGATAAATAGGACCTCGGCTAGCCGAGTCGCGACTACTTCAGATCCCGGCACCTGTTCTGCCATTTCTGACGCCAGCGCCTGCATTGTGTTGTGAAGAGCCAGCGTGCGGGCCTGATCGGCCTTAATCAGAATGAAGCTCGGCAATAACTGAGTGATCGGCTTCAGGCTGGCGCGATCGAAACTGAAGGACCCACAGACGATTGTCGTCGGTGCGCCACCACCTCCATAATGAGCGACATTGCTGTTGGCTTTGGCCCCGATCTCGCGGAAACTCCACCTCGGACGTGTTCGCGGGCTGTCGCGCAAAACAATCGAAGTCCCCCGGGCAAGCAAAAAGCAATCACCACCGGTGAGGGGAATCGGCTCCGGAATCCCTTCCACACTCAGCCAGCAGTTGCCGCGCGAAAGCATGGCGAAGTGCGCCAAATCTGTGGGTGACATTTTTTTGTCGGAAGGCGTGACTTTTTCTTCGGTCTGCTTTTCCTGTTCTACGCCCCACGGGGCTGTGGCTTCGAGCCTGTGCAGACCGAAAGCGGTTACGTGCATCGTTCTGAAGATGTCTGTTACCGGGTCCAACTCATCCTCCTATTTTGGACGAATAGACAAAAGATTAGGACTCCCGAGCAGTTCTCGTCCACTGCCAGAGACATATACTAGCCTGTACGCAATGCTAACGCATCTACCGAAGGGAGTAATTATGGGAAAGCTTGAAGGAAAAGTTGCAGTCATCACGGGTGGATCGAGCGGCATGGCGCTGGCGAGCGCCAAGCGCTTCGTTGAAGAAGGTGCCTACGTTTTCATCACGGGCCGGAGGCAGGAGGCGCTCGATGAGGCCGTCAAGCTGATTGGCCGGAACGTGACCGGCGTGCGCGGCGACGTGTCCAATCTCGACGACCTTGACCGCCTGTTCGATACGGTGAAGCGGGAAAAGGGCAAGATCGACGTCCTGTACGCGAGCGCTGGCACGGGCGAAGCCGTCCCACTGGGCGAGATTACCGAGCAGCATTTCGATGCGACCTTCGGCCTGAATACGCGCGGCACGCTGTTTACAGTCCAGAAGGCGTTGCCGCTGTTCAACGATGGCGGATCGATCATCATGACCGGGTCCGTTGCTTCGGTGAAAGGCTTTCCTGGTTACGGCGTGTATGCGGCGAGCAAGGCGGCGTTGCGCTCATTCGCACGCACGTGGCTCAACGAACTGAAGGGCAGGAATATCCGGGTGAACGTGCTGAGCCCGGGGCCGATCGCCACACCGATGCAGGACCAAGTTCTCACCGAGGAGGCGAAGCGGATGTTCGAATCCCTGATCCCGCGGGGAAAGATGGGTCGTCCTGAGGAAATTGCGGCGGTCACGCTGTTTCTTGCTTCAGACGATTCGAGCTTCGTGAATGGGGTGGAGTTGTCTGTCGACGGCGGCTTCTCGGCGATCTAACGTCTGCAGACCTCAGCTAGTGGCTGACCTTCCGGCCGCCCGCAAAGTGATTTACTGCGGGACGTTTACGGAAGGTCGCCATAGAACGGAATTGATGTCCCTCGCCGTCGAAGGCTGGGAATCAATATCAACACGGATCGGAGAAACATTATGAGCTATGCAATTGTAGGATTCGGAAAGATAGGTCAGGCCCTCGCCCGCGCCTTCGCCCGCAAAAACATCGACGTGACCGTCGCGAGTCGCCGGCCCCCCGAGGCGTTGGCACCGGAGGCTCGGGCGATTGGACCCACGGTCGTCGCCAAGTCGCTGCGGGATGCACTCGAGGCCGACACAATCATCTTGGCGGTCCCGTTCGGGGAACATCCCGAGGTTGCGAAGGCCCTGCCGAGCTGGAAAGGCAAGACGGTTATCGACGCGATGAACGCGTTAGTTCCACCTGAGGAGCTGGACGGTCTCCTGTCCTCCGCCTTCGTTGCGAAGTCGTTCACCGGCGCGAAGTTCGTGAAAGGTTTTAATCACCTGGTTGCGGCCACCCTGGCGGCCGATCCGATCGTCGAGGGGGGCCATCGGGTCGTCTTTCTATCGAGCGACGACGAGGACGCGACCGCTCCCGTGGCGGCCTTGGCCAAACAACTCGGGTTCGCACCCGTCAAGCTGGGAAAGCTCAACGAGGGTGGCGCGCTGGTGCACGCACGCGGCCGCACTTGGGGTCAGCTCATCTTCCAGCATTTGTTCAAGAAGGAGCAGTAATCGATCGTCCGGCGTGTGATTTGGCCCGAGAAGGATGTTTCCGAAACGTCCGATTAGACCGGACACACTTGATGTAAGGGAAAAGGAGAGATTTCGATGAGCATCGAAAAGAATGTCCAGATTGTGAAGAATTTTCTTGCGGCACTCGGCCGCCGCGATAAGCAAGGTTTGCTGGCGTTGTCTGCCGAAGATATTGAGTGGATCATTCCGGGCGAGGACTGGCCCCTGGCCGGCACGCACCGTGGGCACGCGGGATTGGAGAATTTACTTCAGCAGGCTAACGAAACGGTGGAAACTTCGTTCCCAGAGCCCCCCGAGTTCATAGCGCAGGGAGACCGGGTTCTGGTCGTCGGCTTCGCTAGGGGGAGAATCAAAGCCACGAATAGGACATTCGAGGACGATTGGGTCTTCGCCATTACCGTTCGAAATGGCAAACTGACGAACATCCGGGAGTATGTCGACACGCAAGCACTGGCGCGGGCCTCCGAGATGGACGCGAGTCCCAGGCCCTGACCCATCGACACCGATACCACACAAACCGATTCGTAAAGGCAACGAATACGTTGAACAGCGGCAACGCCTTCTGAACCGTACAGCCTCCCGCGCGCGTTCAGGCATCGGAGGTGGACCGCATTCAGCAGGCGCATCGCGATCTTCATTTGGCGGTCAAAGACCCCGCCGAAATCAGCGCATGACCTACTTCGCCTGACGCCAAGTCCGCTCCTGCAAACGCACGGGCAGAGGCCTGATCACTGACGGGCGACCGGTCGAACCCTAATCCCGCTGTGGTCGCAGGGGAAGGACTCAGGAACAAGCTCGGTCCAATCGGCGGAAAACTTGATAGTTTAGAAACTGCGAATTGCTTGTAACGCATCCGCTTTGCAAAACTTGTCAGTTCCACGAAGAATACGGATACGAAGAGGAAGGAAATAGAACAGTGTCGTATCAGCCTATCGAAAATTACGGAATCATCGGCAACATGCGCACAGTTGCGTTGGTGGGCATGAACGGTTCGATCGACTGGTACTGCTACCCACACTTTGACTCGCCCAGCGTCTTTGGAGCGATCCTGGATGACAAAAAAGGGGGCCGATTCCAAATTTCCGCCGACGCCGACGGTGTCCGGCACAAGCAATTCTATTGGCCTTCGACCAACGTCTTGGTTACGCGGTTCCTTCTGGCGGATGGGATCGCCGAGCTGGAAGATTTCATGCCAGCGGGGTTACCTACCGATTCGCCTCAGTACCATCATCTCTATCGCCGTATACGCTGCGTCCGAGGTGCTGTGCGCATTTCGGTCTCCTGCCGACCGGCTTTCGACTATGGTCGACAGACCCACGATATCCAGATCGAGGCTAACGGGGCGACATTCAAGTCGGGCAGCGTGAGCCTGGCGCTTTCAACGAATGTGTCTCTCCGGGATGACGGGCATGGCGGAGCAACCGCTGAGTTCGTGCTCGCGGAAGGAAAATCGCAGGTCTTTACTCTTAGGGACGATTGTGCCGACGGAGTGCCCTGTCCACCATCCGAAAAAGAAGCTGAGCAGTTGCTGCGAGGTACTGTTAAATTCTGGCATGACTGGCTCTCCTCCTGTACCTACCACGGGCGCTGGCGGGACCAGGTGCAAAGATCAGCCTTGGCGCTGAAGCTTCTTACTTTTCAACCCACCGGCGCGATCGTTGCAGCGCCAACCACGAGTTTGCCTGAAGTCATCGGGGGCGCTCGCAACTGGGACTACCGCTACACCTGGATGCGCGACGCCGCCTTCACGGTTTATGCATTTCTGCGCATTGGTTTCAGAGAGGAGGCTGCTGCCTTCATGGGCTGGATCGAAGATTACGCGTCCAAACACGTCAATCCGAAAGCTCCCGGCGCGGTCGTCTTCACGATCGAGGGCGACACCCAGCTTCCTGAGCAGACGTTGGAGCACTGGGAAGGGTATCGCGGATCTCGGCCGGTCTGCATCGGCAATGCAGCTGTTTCGCAGTTCCAGGGAGACATCTACGGCGAGCTCATGGACGCCTTCTATCTATCCAACAAATACGTCAGCCCCACCTCCTACGACGTTTGGGTAAAGGTCCGCAATCGCCTTGAATGGATCTGCGAGAACTGGCACCTTCCCGACGCCGGTATTTGGGAGATGCGCAATCGGCAGGAACATTTCGTCTACTCAAAGGTCATGAACTGGGTTGCCCTGGATCGCGGCATCCGTCTGGCCGAAAAGCGTGCGCTTCCAGCCGATCGCACGAAATGGGCGCGAGAGAGGGACCGTATTTACGAAGAAGTAATGACCCAAGGCTGGAACGAGAAGCGCAAAGCGTTTACACAGTTTTACGGCAGTGGGGACCTGGATGCCTCGCTCCTTATCATGCCACTTGTTTTCTTCATGGCGCCCACTGATCCACGGATGATCAGCACAATAAACGCCATCCTCAAGAATCCGAGAGATGGAGGTCTCGTCAGCGATAGCCTTGTCTATCGCTATCCGCCGCAACCCCGGATTGATGGACTTCCGGGAGAGGAAGGCACTTTCAACATGTGCTCTTTTTGGCTGGTGGAAGCGTTGACTCGCGCCGGTCTGGCGGATGCCGAAAAGTTGGATCAAGCCAGGCTTCTGTTTGAGCGTGTATTGGGTTATGCCAACCATCTCGGCCTTTATTCAGAACAAACAGGGCCGCAAGGCGAGGCACTAGGTAACTTCCCGCAGGCCTTTACACATCTCGCTTTGATTAGTGCCGCATTCAATTTGGACCGAATGTTGGGGAGCCAGGTTTGAACATCGCGAGTCTTTCCTTAACGCACTAGGAGGAGTTCATGCCGGATCTCAGACAAGGATGCACGACAGGTAAGCCCTCGGAGGACACTGCCCCAGCCGATGCCTTGGTTCTATTTGGAGCAATGGGAGACTTAGCCCATAAGAAGATCTTCCCCGCGCTTTATCATATGGTGCGACATGGTCATCTTGACGTACCCGTGATTGGCGTTGCCAGGGCCGCGCGGACGGACGAACATCTCAAAGAGCGAGTGCGCGATAGCATCCAGCAGCAAGGCGGCGACATCGATCAAGAGGCCCTGGCCAAGCTTCTGAAGTTGCTTCGCTACATCGGCGGCGATTATGAGAAACCTGGGACCTTCGACCTCTTGCAGAAGACGCTCGGCTCAACCAGTCGCCCTGCGCATTATCTGGCGATTCCGCCAAGTCTTTTTACAAATGTTGTCGAGTCTCTCGCCAAATCGAACTGCATGAAAAATGCGCGAGTCATTGTCGAGAAGCCCTTTGGGCGCGATCTTGCCTCGGCGCAGCAGTTGAATGCCGCTCTTCATGCCGTGCTTCCCGAATCGAGAATCTTTCGTATCGACCACTACCTCGGTAAAGAGGCGGTTCTCAATCTTCTGTTCTTTCGCTTCGCCAATAGCTTTCTGGAGCCGATCTGGAACCGGAATTACATCGAGAGTGTGCAGATTACAATGGCAGAAAAGTTCGGGATCGAGGGGCGGGGGAAGTTCTACGACGACACCGGGGCGATCCGCGACGTGGTCGAAAACCACATGCTCCAGGTGGTAGCTTTTCTAGCCATGGAGGCCCCGACGGGCATATATTGCGACGCTATCCGCGATGAGCAGGTCAAGGTATTCCGGGCGATTCCCCCGTTGGACCCAAGGCATCTGGTTCGAGGGCAGTTCAAGGGCTACAAAACCGAAAAGGGAGTCAAACCTGATTCCAACGTGGAGACGTTCGCTGCTGTGCGTCTGGAGGTTCAGTCATGGCGGTGGTCGGGTGTGCCATTCCTGATTCGCGCCGGAAAATGCCTCCCGGTTACCACTACCGAAGTGCTGGTCAAACTTAGAAAACCTCCGCTCGACAATTTGGCTGGTGAATCAAGCAATCATTTCCGCTTCCGTCTCGGCCCAGGTGAGATTTCGCTCAGCCTAAGCGCCCGAGTGAAACGTCCGGGCGAAGAACTCATCTCCATGCCCGCACAACTTTCGGCAGTCGAGGAACACATCGCGGACGAGGTTGATGCCTATGAGCGTCTTCTTGGAGATGCCATGCATGGAGATGCCATGTTGTTCGTTCGGGAAGACGCGGTGGAAGCGGCCTGGGCTATTGTCGACCCCATCCTGGCGAGTGCCACAAATTTGCATCCGTACGAGCCAGGCTCGTGGGGACCTCGTGAGGCGGATCGTTTAGCTACGGATGTGGACGGCTGGCACAATCCCGAAGAACATAAAGAGAGCACAGTCCATGTCCCGAACTCTGCGTAGTAACAATTCGGAGTTTCGAAAAGAACAGATCGGTCTGAACACCTCAGTGGAACGTCCCGCATTCAGTAACCCACCATTGAACGAGGCTGCGGTCATGGCCCGCGCCCCCTCCCGCCAAATCCCGACCTGTTCACAGCTACTGCCGTCGATCGACCCACTTCAACATCGCGTCCAGCGCCGGACACAGCGCTTGACCCCACGCCGTGAGACTGTATTCCACCTTGGGCGGTACTTCCGGATTGGCCTTACGCACGACGATGCCGTCAGCCTCCACGGATACCACGCGTTCCGCCGCTTTCGTTTTGCGGTACTCCGCAAGGCGGGGGTGCCGGACGACCTCATCAAACTGTGGCTAGGCCATTCGCAAAACTTAATCGACCTCTACGCAGCGCAATTACGGTACGACGTGGCCTATCGTCGCGAGTGGTGTGAGAAGGCTGGCTTGGGATTTGAGTTGGGCGAATTGGGCTATAAATCGGAAGCCCCAATTCGCCCGTCACTCGTCGCGTAAACCTGTGCTGAGACAGGTTTTAGAAATGGTTGCGGGGGTCAGATTTGAACTGACGACCTTCGGGTTATGAGCCGGACGATCAAACTCTAAGTCCCATTGATTCGGTTGCCCTTATACCAATGAGACCCCGAAATCGGCGCAAAAAGGCCAA
>Ga0193728_1000950_pt1 | contig 14423 bp, 8 predicted proteins | sample U1c1metaG_FD_143037 | JGI IMG/M metagenome (GOLD analysis project Ga0193728, IMG submission 143037) | Soil microbial communities from a riparian zone of the East river system, Colorado, United States - U1c1 | ecosystem: Environmental > Terrestrial > Soil > Riparian zone | place: USA: East River...
GGGCTGGCGCTGACCCTGCGCGAGTGGGTCAATACCGGGCTGATGGCGTTCTTCTTCCTGGTCGCGGGCCTGGAGGCGCGCCGCGAGTTCGACCTCGGCGAGCTGCGCCAGCGGCGGCGGCTGGCCCTGCCGCTGGTCGCGGGCGTGGGCGGGCTGCTGGCGCCGATCGGGATCTACCTGGCCATCAACGCCGGGCACCCCACCGTCGGCGGCTGGGGCGCGGCCATGTCGACCGACACCGCGTTCGCGCTCGGCATGCTGGCCCTGATCGGCCCGCGGCTCCCCGACCGGGTGCGGACCTACCTGCTCACCTTCGCCATCGTGGACGACCTGGTGGCGCTGACCATCATCGCGTTCGTCTACAGCGGGCCGCTGAGCTGGCCGCCGCTGCTGGCCGGGCTGCTCATCCTGGTGACCGTCGGCGTCGCGCGGCACTGGGAGCTGAGCAACGGGCCGGTCTACGCGCTGGCCGGGGTGGCGGCCTGGGTGACGTTCTACGAGTCCGGCGTGGACCCGATCGTGGTCGGCCTGCTGATGGGCCTGCTGACTGTGGCCTACCCGGCCGCCCGGCCGGAGCTGGAGGCGGCGTCCGAGGGGTTCCGCCGGTTCCGCGAGCAGCCGACCGCCGAGCTGGCCCAGTCCGCCCGCCAGAGCGTGCGATCGGCGATCTCCCCGAACGCCCGGCTCCAGCAGATCTACCACCCGTGGACGAGCTACCTCATCGTGCCGCTGTTCGCCCTGGCCAACGCGGGGGTGACGATCAGCGGCAGTTTCCTGGCCCGCGCCTACACCTCGCCGGTCACCCTCGGCATCCTCATCGGCTACGTGGCCGGCAAGCCGATCGGCACCGTCGGCGCCGCCTGGCTGCTGGAGCGGCTCAGCCGGGGGCGCCTGCGGCCGCCGGTGGGCTGGGCCGCCGTCACCGGGGCCGGGACGATCGCCGGGATCGGGTTCACCGTGTCGCTGCTGATCGCGACGATCGCCTTCCGCGGCACGCAGCTGCAGGAAGCCAAGGTCGGCATCCTGTCGGCCGCGCTCGGGGCATCGGCGGTCACCTGGCTGGTCCTGCGGATCACCGCCCGGCTGCCCCGGGTGCTGCGGGCCCGCGCCCTGCTCGGCACCTCCGAGTCCCTCGTCGACCTGGCCGTGCCGGTCGACAAGCACTACGACCACATCCGCGGCCCGGAGAAGTCCCCGGTGACGGTGGTGGAGTACGGGGACTTCGAGTGCCGCTACTGCGGGGAGGCCGAGCCGGTCATCCGCGAGCTGCTGGCCGACTACGGCGACGTCCACTACGTGTGGCGGCACCTGCCGCTCACCGACGTGCACCCGCACGCCCAGCTGGCCGCCGAGGGCACGGAGGCCGCGGCCCGGCAGGGCCGGTTCTGGGAGATGCACGACCTGCTGCTGGACCACCAGGGCGCCCTGACCGGGCGCGACCTGCGCGGGTACGCGGCCGGCCTGGGACTGGACGTCAAGCGGTTCGCCGCCGACATGAGCCGGGAGGCGGGCGGCGGCAAGATCGCCGCGGACGTGGACTCGGCTGACCTGAGCGGGGTGTCCGGCACGCCTACGTTCTTCATCAACGGCCGCCGGCATCACGGTGCCTACGACATCGGGTCGCTGGCCGCCGCGGTGCGGGCGGCCCGGGTCTCCGCGGCCCTCCGGCAGCGCGCGGCCGCCCGCGCCTGACGGCCGCGTCAGCCAGAGCCCCCCGCCTGACCTGGCCCGGGCGGCCGGCGGGTCGTTAGCCGGAACTACTACTCTCGCAACTTTGTTAGTCTGGCGAACTGTATGAGTCCCGTACCAAGGAGATGCTCAGCTTGCGCGTGGACGCCCTCCCGGACGCCGACCCCGATTCTCCCGACGACCCGCTGGGCCCGGTGCTCACGCTGATGCGCCTGTCCCGCGCCCTGGAGCGCGTGGACTCCGGGCTGAGCCCGCAGCAGTACCGGATCCTGAAGCTCGCCGGGGCCGGCGGCGAGCGCTCGGCGCGGCTGGCCGAGCGGCTGGCCGTGGCCAAGCCGACCCTCACCGCCATCGCCGACAGCCTGGTCGGCGCCGGGCTGGCCCGGCGCGAGGCCGAGCCCGGCGACCGGCGCGTCGTCCGGCTGCACCTGACCGACGCGGGCAACGCCGCCGTCACGCGGGCCGACGGCGCCTACGGGGAGTGGCTGCGCCAGGTGCTCGAGCTGACCGGCGACAGCGCCCGGATCCGGGCCGACCTGGCCCTGCTCGGGGCCGCCCTGGAAGAGCTCCGCCGCCTGCGCGGCAGTGTCCCCCGCGGCCCCGTTTCGCCAGGTCATGTCCTTGACGCCGGGGCCGCAGCGGCGCGGCCGGGGCGCGCATGAGCGCCCCGGGCGAGCGCTGGATCCGGCGGCTGGCGGGCTACTGCTGGCGGCACAAGCGGCTGGAGCTCATCGCGCTCGGCGGCTCGCTGCTGTACACCCTGGTCACGCTGGTCATCCCGCTGATCCAGCGCGACATCGTGGACGACGCGATCCTGAGCCACAGGCAGCCGATCTGGCCCGGTGCGACGCTGCTCATCATCATGGCCGTGCTCGGCTTCATCGGGGTCTACTACCGGCGCTACCGGGGCGGCCAGCTGTCCCTGGACGTCCAGCATGACCTGCGGACGGAGCTGTTCGGGTCGCTGACCCGGCTGGACGGCGCCCGCCAGGACCAGCTCCAGACCGGGCAGATCGTCAGCCGGTCGATCTCCGACCTCAACATGATCCAGCAGCTGCTCAGCATCATCCCGATGCTGCTGGGCAGCGTCGTGCTGTTCGTGCTGTCCATCGTCGTGATGGCGTTCCTGTCGCCGCTGCTGACGCTGGTCGCCCTGGCCGTCGGCCCGTCGCTGCTGTGGATCTCCGTGCGCTCCCGCAAGCGGCTGTTCCCGGCCAGCTGGGACGCCCAGCAGCAGGCCGCGAACGTGGCCGGGTCGGTCGAGGGCGCCGTGACCGGCGTCCGCGTGGTCAAGGGGTTCGGCCAGGAGGACCAGGAGATCGAGCGGCTGGAGGGCGCCAGCGGGCTGCTGTACGCGAGCCGGGTGCGCGCCGTCCGCCTGACCGCCCGCTACGGGCCGGCCCTGCAGGCCCTCCCGTCGCTGGGCCAGGTCGGCGTGCTGGCCCTGGGCGGCTGGCTGGCCGTCCGCGGCGAGATCCAGCTCGGCACGTTCCTCGCCTTCTCGTCCTACCTGGTCCAGATGGTCGCGCCGGTGCGCGCCCTGACCGGCCTCATCACCATCGGCCAGCAGGCGCGGGCCAGCGTGATCCGCGTGTTCGAGGTCATCGACTCCCGGCCGGTCATCACCGAGAAGCCGGACGCCGTCGTGCTGCCGGCCGGCCCCGACAGCGTCGAGCTGGACAACGTGACCTTCGGCTACGTGCCGTCCCAGCCGGTGCTGCGCGGGCTGTCGCTGCGGGTCGCGCCGGGCGAGACGATCGCGGTGGTCGGCACCTCCGGGTCGGGCAAGTCCACCCTGTCGCTGCTGCTCCCCCGCTTCTACGACATCTCCTCCGGCGCCGTCCGGGTCGGCGGCCAGGACGTCCGGGACCTCACCCTGGAATCGCTGCGCGCGGCGATCGGCCTGGTCCTGGAGGAGAGCTTCCTGTTCTCCGAGACCGTCGCGGCGAACATCGCCTACGGCCGGCCGGACGCCACCCGCGAGCAGGTCATCGCCGCCGCCCGGGCGGCCGAGGCCGACGGCTTCATCAGCGAGCTGCCCCATGGCTACGACACGGTCGTCGGCGAGCAGGGCCTCACCCTGTCGGGCGGCCAGCGGCAGCGGGTCGCGCTCGCCCGGGCGCTGATCACCAACCCGTCCATCCTGGTCCTCGACGACGCCACCTCGGCCATCGATGCCCGGATGGAGGCGCAGATCCACGCCACCCTGCGCAAGGTCATGGCCGGCCGCACCACGCTGCTGATCGCCCACCGCCGGTCCACCCTGCAGCTGGCCAGCCGGATCGCCGTCCTGGACGAGGGGCAGCTGGCCGACCTCGGCACCCACGAGGAGCTGACGGCGCGGTGCCCGCTCTACCGCCTGCTGCTGGCCGGGCCGGGCGAGGACGCTGAGGGCGTCGACGCGGGCGCACTCGCCTTCTACCAGAACGATGGCCGCCAGCGGGGGCTCGGTCTCCGGCGCCCGCCCGCCGCCGGGCAGATCACCCCGAGCCTGTGGCCGGAGCAGGCGCCCGCGGCGGACTCCGACACGGCGCTCACCGACGCGGCCGCCGAGCGGCTGGCCGCCCTGGCCGGCAGCCAGATCGGCCGCGGCGGGATGGCCGCGGCCGGCCGGGGCCGGGCCGCCGCGCGCGCCGGGGGCGGCATGGCCGAGGGCATGCTGGCCGGGGTGCCGCCGTCCCCGGAGCTGCTGGCCAGCGTGGCGGCGCTGCCGCCGGCCACCGACACCCCCGACGTCTCCCAGCAGGACGCGCGTGCCCCGGACCCGCGCTTCACCCTGTCCCGGCTGCTGCGGCCGTTCGCCATCGCATTCCTGATCGGGCTGATCCTGGACGGCCTGGACGCGCTGGCCGGGGTGGCCCAGCCGTGGCTGGTGCGCGGCGGCATCGACGGCGGCGTGGAGAAGCACGAGTTCAAGACGATCATGGTGATCGCGATCGCGGCGCTGGCCATCGTGCTGGCGGACTGGGTCGTGAACCGGGTGCAGACCGTCGTGGTCGGCCGCAACGGCGAGCGGGTGCTCTACGTGCTGCGGGTGAAGATCTTCTCGCACCTGCAGCGGCTCGGCATCGACTTCTACGAGCGCGAGATGGCCGGCCGGATCATGACCCGGATGACGACGGACGTGGACGCCCTGTCCTCGTTCCTGCAGACCGGGCTGATCACCATGGTCAACTCGGTGCTGACGTTCATGGGCGTGCTGATCGCGCTGCTGTTCATCAACGTCCGCCTGGCGCTCACGGTGTTCCTGGTGCTGCCGTTCCTGGTGGCGGCCACGGTGGTGTTCCGGGTGAAGTCCTCCCGGGCGTACGCCGAGGCCAGGGAGAAGGTCAGCATCGTCAACGCCGACCTGGCCGAGAACGTGTCCGGGCTGCGCGTCGCGCAGGCCTACCGCCGCGAGGCGGTCAACCGGGACCGGTTCGGCAGCCTGAGCAGCGACTACCGCCGGTCCCGGCTGCGGGCCCAGCGGTACATCGCGGTGTACTTCCCGTTCGTCCAGGCGCTGTCCACCATCGCGGGCGCGCTGGTGCTGTTCGTCGCGGCCGGCCAGGTCCGGGCCGGGATCCTGACCGCGGGCGGCCTGATCGCCTACCTGCTGTACATCGACTCCCTGTTCTCGCCGGTCCAGCAGCTCTCCCAGGTCTTCGACGGCTTCCAGCAGGCGTCGGTGGGACTGTCCCGGATCAAGGACCTGCTGCGCACGCCGACCAGCACCCCGGCGGCCGCCGACCCGGTCGCGCCGGGCCGGCTGCGCGGCGCCATCGAGCTGCGCGACGTGCACTTCGCCTACTCGACCGCCAACCGGGAGGCGATCGGCGGCATCAGCCTGACCGTCGCGCCGGGCGAGACCGTGGCGCTGGTCGGCCAGACCGGGGCGGGCAAGTCCACCGTGGTCAAGCTGGTGGCGCGGTTCTACGACGCCACCTCGGGCAGCGTGCTCGTGGACGGCACGGATGTGCGCTCGTTCGACCTCAGCCGCTACCGGCAGCAGCTCGGCGTGGTGCCGCAGGAGACCTACCTGTTCGCGGGCACCGTGCGGGACGCGATCGCCTACGGCCGGCCGGACGCGACCGACGCCGAGGTGGAGGCCGCGGCCCGCGGCGTCGGCGCGATCGAGATGATCGCCCGGCTGGCGGGCGGGTTCGCCCACCCGGTGACCGAGCGCGGCCGCAACCTGGCCGCGGGCCAGCGCCAGCTCATCGCGCTGGCCCGCGCCTACCTCGTCGACCCGGTCATCCTGCTGCTGGACGAGGCGACCGCCGCCCTGGACCTGGCCGCCGAGGCCGAGGTCAACCGGGCCACCGAGCAGCTCGCCGCGCACCGGACCACGCTGGTCGTGGCCCACCGCCTGACCACGGCCTCGCGGGCGGACCGCATCGTGGTGCTGGAGAACGGGCGGATCGCGGAGGTCGGCGCGCACACCGACCTGCTGGCCGCGGGCGGCAGCTACGCCGCGCTGTGGACCGCCTTCGCGGGGACGGGCGAGCTGGTGGCGTAAGGGGCCGGGGCGGCTGGGGCGGCACGCCCTCAGCGGCTGGTCCCACCAGCCCCAGCGGCCTCACCGGTGCTGTGCGAGCTTGATCGTGGGAAGATTGCTCACCCTGGGATGTGAGCAATCTTCCCATGATCTTGAGTGCTCGCCTTCCGGTGATGACGCCTCGGGCACGCACGATGCTGAAGGTGCGAAAGAAGCGCGGGATGCGGGTGAGGCTGGCCGCGCGCCGCCCGGAGTTAGTCCCCCAGAGCGGCCGGGGTCAGTTCAGCTGCTGCTAGATCCGGCGCCGTCAGGCCGGAGTCCGTCAGTCCGGCCGCCATCACGCCCGCCGGGGCGGCGGCCGCGGCCAGGCCCGCCGGGCCGGCAGCCGGGGCCGGACGGCGCTGGCGGACGTCGCGCGGGATGAGGGCCAGCAGCGAGGCCACGATGATCAGGACGGCAGCGCCGTACTGGGTGGCGGGCACGCCGACCACGGCGGCGACCGGGCCGGCGACCAGGGCGCCGGCCGGCATGGTCATGACCGAGCCGAGCGCGTCGTAGGACGACACCCTGGCCAGGACCCGCGGCGGGATGCTCTGGGCCATCGCGACGGTCCACTGCACCATCATCATCTCCACGGCGATGCCGAGGCCGAGCGAGGTCAGGCAGATCAGCGGCAGCGGCCACGGTCCGGCCAGGGACAGCGGCGAGATCGCGATCGACCCGCCGATCAGCACCACGAACAGCATCGGCCGCCGCGGCCGGTACTTCAGCGACAGGAGGCCGCCGACGATCAGGCCCACCGCGTCGGCCGCGGTGATCGCGCCCCACGCGGCGGCACCGCCCAGGTGGGCCCTGGCCACCACGGGCCCGAGCACCTGGAACGCGCCGTACCAGGCCATCATGATGACGCAGAACTCCGCGACGATGACCCACAGCCAGGTGTGCGACCGGAACTCCGACCAGCCCTCGCGCAGGTCCCGGAGCATGCTGCTGGCGCCCGGGACCCGCTCGTGCGCGGGCACCCGCAGGCTGAGCATCAGCGGGACGGTCCCGAGCGTCCCGACGCCGCAGGCGGCCAGGGCCCAGCCGGGGCCGACGGCGGCCACGGCCAGGCCGGCCAGCACGGCGCCGCCCATCTGGCCGCCGTTCATCCCGAGCCGGCTGATCGCGCTGGCCTGCTGGAGCAGGTTCTCGGGGACCAGCCGGGGCAGCAGGGCCTGCGACGCCGGGTAGAAGATGGCCATGCCCGTGCCGGTGACGATCTCCAGCGCGATCATCTGCCAGAGCCGCGGATGCCCGGCCAGCACCAGGATGCCGAACGTGCCCTCGCCGAGCGCGATCATGCAGTTGCCGGCCACGATGACCAGCTGGGGCCGGATCCGGTCGGCGACCACGCCGCCGACCAGGGTGAAGACGAGCGACGGAACGATCTGGGCGGCGAGCACGTAGGACAGGTCCGCGGTCGACCCGGTGGCATCCAGGACGGCGAACGAGACGCCGACCAGCGAGAACGCGAAAGCGGCCGGGGCCAGCAGGCGGTCGGCGAGCAGCCGCCGGAAATCACGGATGCACAGGACAGGGAAGCGCTGCAGCGCAGCCCGCAGGGGGCGCGCTGGCGCACGCGAAAACACGAAGGTCTCCGATCTGATCAGGCCGGAAGCCCAGGCTAGAGCCTGCTGCGGCCGGCCCGAAACTCATTTCCCGACTGGCGCTCACGCCCGGCCGGGCACGGGTTCTTCCCGGCGCTGCCGCCCGGCAGGCCCCAGTTTGACCCGCCGGAACGGCACCAGGCAAGATCAGGTGTGCTGGTCACGGGGCTGTGAGAGGAGCTGGTCGTCGGTGAGCATCCTGGGTACCCGCGTTCTGCGGACGGAGGACCCGCGGTTCCTGACCACCGGGGGCGTGTACACCGAGGATGTCGTGGACGAGCGGCTGGTCGGCGCCTGCCACCTGTTCTTCGTCCGCTCCCCCATCGCGCACGCGAGGATTACCGGTATCGACGTCAGCGGCGCGCAGGCAGCCCCCGGCGTGGTCGCGGTCTTCACGGGGGCTGACCTGGCCGAGCTGCCGCCCCGCAAGGGCTTCCCGATGATGAACCAGGAGATGTTCCAGCTGCCGCTGGCGACCGACACCGTCCGGTTCGTCGGCGAGCCGGTGGCCGTGGTCGTCACCGAGGATCCCTACCAGGGCGAGGACGCAACCGAGCTGGTCAGCGTCGACTACGACCCGCTGCCGGCGGTCATCGGCTACCCGGCCGCCCTGGCCGCAGACACCCTGCTGTTCCCCGCGGCCGGGACCAACGTCACCGCCGAGTTCGGCAACCCCGGCAAGAAGCAGGACGACCTGTTCGACGGCTGCGAGGCCGTGGTCACCGCCACCATCGTCAACCAGCGCGTCGCGCCGGCCCCGATGGAGTCCCGCGGGGCGGCCGCCGTGTGGGGCGACGACGGCCGGCTCACGGCCTGGATTCCCAACCAGGGCGCGCAGGGCACGCTGGGCAGCCTGGCCGGCCAGCTGGGCGTCGACCGCAAGCTGATCCGGGTCATCACCCCGGACGTCGGCGGCGCGTTCGGCGCGAAGTTCGGCGCCGACCCCGAGGTCGTCGTGGTGGCCTGGGTGGCCCGCCAGCTGGGCCGGCCGGCCCGCTGGAGCGAGACCCGGTACGAGAACCTGATCGCGATGACCCACGGCCGGGCGCAGGAGAACACCATCACGATCGGCGGCCGCCGGGACGGCACCGTGCTGGCCTACCGGCTGGAGATCCTCCAGGACGCCGGCGCCTACCCGCGGATCGGCGCCATCCTGCCCTCGCTGACGATCTTGATGGCGCCCGGCCCGTATGCCATTCCGCGGGCGGAGGCCTGGGCCAAGGTCGTGGTCACCAACACGACCCCGATCGGCGCCTACCGGGGCGCGGGCCGCCCGGAGGCAACGGCCACGCTCGAGCGGGCGATGGACCTGTTCGCCGCCGAGGTCGGCGCCGACCCGGCGGAGGTCCGCCGCACGAACCTGCTGCCCCCGTTCACCGAGCCGCACAAGACGGCCTTCGGCGCGCTGTATGACAGCGGCGACTACGTGACGGCGCTGGATGCCGCGCTGGCCGCCGCCGACTACCCGGCGCTGCGCCGCGAGCAGGCCGCGCGCCGGGAGCGCGGGGACGTGCTGCAGCTCGGCATCGGCCTGGCCTCCTACGTCGAGATCACCGGCGGCGGCGACGAGTCCGGGCCGCCGAGCGAGAACGCCACCGTCGAAGTTCACCCGGACGGCACGGCCACCATCTTGACGGGCACCTCGCCGCACGGCCAGGGTCACGAGACGGCCTGGGCCATGCTGGCCAGCGACGAGCTCGGCATCCCGGTGGACAAGATCACCCTGAAGTGGGGGGACACGGACCTCGTCCCCGAGGGCGGCGGAACGGGCGGCTCGCGCAGCCTGCAGCAGGGCGGCGCCGCCGTCCAGCAGGCCTCCCAGGAGCTCATCGAGGTCGCCCGGGAGCGGGCCGCGCAGGAGCTGGAGGCCAGCGCCGCCGACCTGGTCTTCGACGTCGACCGCAGCGCCTTCGCGGTCGCGGGCGACCCGGACGCGTCCGTGCCGCTGGCCGCGCTGGCCCGCGAGGAGCGGCTGCTGGTCCGGACCGTGTTCACCGCGCCGGGCGCCACCTACCCGTTCGGCACGCACGTAGCCGTCACCGAGGTGGACACCGAGACCGGGAAGCCCTTCCTGCGCCGCCTGATCACGGTCGACGACGCGGGGGTGGTGCTGAACCCGCTGCTGGCCGAGGGCCAGCGGCACGGCGGCATCGCCCAGGGCGCGGCGCAGGCATTCCTGGAGGAGGTGGTCTACGACGCCGACGGCAACCCGCTGACGGCGAGCTTCGCGGACTACCCGTTCCTCTCGGCGACGGAGGTGCCCAGTTTCGAGCTGACCGACATGGCCACGCCGACCACCTACAACCCGCTGGGGGCCAAGGGCATCGGCGAGGCCGGCACGATCGGCGCCACGCCCGCCGTGCAGAACTCCGTGGTCGACGCCGTCGCCCACCTCGGTGTCCGCCATATCGACATGCCGACCACCTCGCAGCGCGTCTGGGCCGCGATGCGGGCGGCTCAGAAGGAGGCGTGATGCAGGTCAAGCTCACGGTCAACGGGGAGCCCCGGTCCGCCGACGTGGAGCCGCGGCTGCTGCTGGTGCACTACCTGCGCGAGCATCTCGGGCTGCGGGCCGCGAACGTCGGCTGCGACACGACCTCGTGCGGCGCCTGCACGGTGCTGCTGGACGGCCAGTCGGTGAAGTCGTGCACCGTGCTCACGGCCCAGGCGCAGGGCCAGCACGTCACGACCGCGGAGGGAGTCGGCACCCCGGCGAGCATGTCCGTGGTCCAGGCCGCGTTCCGGCAGGAGCACGGGCTGCAGTGCGGGTTCTGCACGCCGGGCATGGTGATGGCCGCGACCAGCCTGCTGGCCGAGAACCCGCGGCCCACCGAGACGCAGGTGCGGGAAGGGCTGGAGGGCAACTTCTGCCGGTGCACCGGATACCACAACATCGTCCGCGCGGTCCTCGCCGCGTCGGCCGCCATGACCGAGGGCGGGCTGGCCGAGGGCGGGCTGAGCGGCGGCGAGGTGAGCGGCCGGCCGGCTGAACAGGCCGGCCCGGCGGACAAGGCGGCAGGCCAGTGATCCCGGCATCATTCGACTACCTGGCGGCCAGCTCGGCGGCCGAGGCCATCGCGCTGCTGGCCGAGCACGGCGACGACGCCAAGCTGCTGGCGGGCGGGCACTCGCTGCTGCCCATGATGAAGCTGCGGCTGGCCACGCCCGAGGTGCTCATCGACATCGGCCGGGTCGAGGAGCTGAGCGGGATCACCACTGACGGAGCTGACCTGGTCATCGGGGCGACGACCCGGCACGCCGAGCTCGCGGCGTCCGCGCTGGTCGCCGAGCTGGCCCCGCTGCTCGCGCACGCGGCGGCCCAGGTCGGGGACCCCCAGATCCGGCACCGCGGCACGATCGGCGGCTCGCTGGCGCATGCCGACCCGGCCGCGGACCTGCCGATGGCGCTGGTCGCCCTGGGCGGCTCGGTCGTCCTGCGCGGGCCGGACGGCACCCGGACGGTCGGCGCCGACGACTTCTTCACCGGGTACTTCGAGACCGCGCTGGAGCCCGGCGAGCTGCTCACCGCGGTCCGCGTGCCGGGTGCGCCCGGCCAGGCCTGGGGCTACCAGAAGTTCACCCGCCGGGCGAACGACTGGGCCATCGTGGGGGCAGCGGCGGCGGGCGGCCGGATCGCCCTGGCCAACATGGGCCCGGTGCCGGTGCGCGCCCGGGCGGCGGAGGAGGCGCTGGCGGGCGGGGCCAGCCCGGCGCAGGCGGCCGAGCTGGCCGCCGAGGGAACCTCGCCGGGCGAGGACATCCACGCCGACCGTGCCTACCGCGAGCACCTGGCCCGGGTCCTCACCCGCCGCGCCCTGGACGGGCAGGCCGGCTGACCAGGGGCACCGTGACCAGGGCAGCGTGACCAGGGGCAGCGTGACCAGGACATGGTGACCGCGACCAGCCCGGCCGCGGGCCCGGGGTTTGCTTACGGGCCGGGCCGCGGGGTAGCCCTAGCCCATGAGCAACTCGGGAGATTCGCCAGCCGGGCCGGCCCCTGACCCGCCTGACGGCCGGGCCGGGGAGCTCGTCCCCGCCGAGCTGCCGGAGCGGGTCGCGGAGCTGGCCGGGGAGATCAGCGAGGCGCAGACCGAGTCCCGGCGGCGCCGCCTGGCGCTGGGCCTCCCCCGGCTGGCCGGGCGCGGCGGCCGGTCCGCATGGACCGGCCTGCAGTCCGGCGGCCGGTGGCTCGCCACCCAGGTGCTCGCGATGGCGCCGCGGCTGCCGGTCCGCAGCGTGCAGACGCTCCGCAGCCAGTTTCCCGGCCGGACACCCGAGGAGATCGCCGACGCGCTGATCGAGGGCGCGGCCCGGGCCGCGGGCGGCGTGGGCGCGGCGGTCGGGGCGTCGATGGTGCTGCCCGTCGTGCCGGCCGTGCCGGTGGAGATCGGGGTCGAAACGCTGGCCGTCGTGGGCATCGAGCTCAAGCTGGTGGCCGAGCTGCACGAGGTGTACGGGATGCGCGCGCCGGGCTCGCGGGCCGACCGGATGATGGCCTACGTCGATGCCTGGGCGCACCGCCGCGGGATCGGCCTGGCGCCGGGCGGGCTGGTCCTGGCCGTGGGTTCGCCGCTGCGCCGCCGCCTGGAGCGGCGGCTGGTCGCCCGGGCCGGGCGCAGCGCGACGTCGCTCGGGCCGCTGCTGACCGGCGCCGCCGCCGGGGCGCTGCTGAACCGCCGGGAAACCCGCAAGCTGGGCCGGGAGATCCGCGATGACCTGCGCCGCCGGTGGTTTCCGGACGTGGCCCACTGGCCCGCTCAGATGCCGGACTGGCCGCCCCCGCCGCCGGGCCGGCTGCCTACAGGCGGGCCAGCTCGTCGGTGAGGTCGTCGAGGCCGAGCGAGCCGAGGGACAGCGCCGCCATGTGCCAGGCCTTGAGGTCGAAGCTGGCGCCGTGCGCCGCGCGGGCCGCGGCCCGGCCGGCCAGCCACGCCCGCTCGCCCAGCTTGTAGCTGATGGCCTGGCCGGGGGCGCTCAGGTAGCGCGCGATCTCGCTGTCGATGAACGCCGGGTCCTGGCCGCTGCTGGCCCGGAAGAATGCGCCGGCCAGCTCCGGCGTCCAGACCTGGCCGGCGCCGACGGGTGAGTGCCCGGGAACGGTCAGCCCCAGGTGCATGCCGAGGTCGATCACGATCCGGACGGCCCGCAGCATCTGGGCGTCCAGGTACCCGAGCCGGGCGCCGGGCCGCCTGAGGTAGCCGAGCTCGTCCATCAGGCGCTCGGCGTACAGGGCCCAGCCCTCCGAGCACGCGCTGACCCCGCCGACGCCGGTCTGGAAGCGCGACAGCCGGTCGGCCACGTGCACCCACTGGGCCAGCTGCAGGTGGTGGCCGGGGACGCCCTCGTGGTACCAGATGCTGATCAGGCTCCACTCGGGGAACCGGGTGCGGCCGAGGGTCGGCAGCCAGGTCCGGCCGGGCCGGGAGAAGTCCTGCGACGGCGGGCTGTAGTAGGGCGCCGCCGCGCTGCCGGCCGGGGCGATCATGGCCTGCACGGTCCGGATCGGCTCGGCGATGTCGAAGTGGGTGCCGTCGAGGCTGCTGATGGCGTCGTCCAGCATCTGCTGCAGCCGCAGCCGCACCTGCTCCGCCCCGTCGACGGCGGCGCTGTGCTCATCGAGGTAGCGCATCGCCTCGGCGGGCGCGGCGCCGGGCAGCACGCGGCGGGCCTCGTCCTGCATCTCGGCGCGGATCCGGTGGTACTCCGACCAGCCCCACTCCTGGATCTCGGCCAGGTCAAGGTCCGCGCCGGTCCACAACCGGGCCGAGCGCAGGTACCGCTCCTCGCCCATGCCGTCCGGCGTCCCGGCCGCCTGCGGCAGGTAGTCCGCGGTCATCCAGTCGCGCAGCTGCGCGACGGCCGCGGCGGCGCCCGCGGCGGCCGTGTCGAGGTCGGCGCGGAGCCCGGCGGGAACGTCGGCACCCGCCGCGAACTCGGCGTACCAGCCGGCCCCGGCGCCGGCCGCGAGCCACTGGCCGAGCTGGCCCGCGACCGTGCTGACCTGGCGCGGCGCGGCGAACAGGCCGCGCTGCGCGCCCGCGGCGAGCGACTCCCGGTATCCGGCCAGTGCCCCCGGCACGGCGCCCATCCGCCGGGCCACGACGGCCCAGTCGCCGTCCGTCTGGGCCGGCATCAAGGTGAAGATGCTCCGGACCTGCTGCAGTCCGCCGAAGATGTTGGATACCTCACGCAGGTGCTCCCCGGCCTGGCTCATGGCCAGGGCCGCGCCGAGCCGCTCGCGCAGCAGCCGGGCGCAGCGCCGCTCGTCGTCGCTGGCCGCCTGCACCTCCGGCGGCAGCGCGTCCAGGGCCGCCAGGGTCGAGCGGCGGAGGTCATCGAGGGCCGCCTGGCCCGCCGGCGACAGGTCCGGCATCCGGTCCTCATCGGGCCGGATCCCCAGCCTGGTGGCCACGAACGGGTTGATCTCGGCGAGCGCCGTCACATAGGAGTCGGCTATCTCGCGGACGGGACGCGGCCGCGCTTTGGGCGTGTTATCAGGCATGTCAGCATTGTGCCTGCCCGCCTGGCACCGCCTGCGCCCGGCCTACGACGGGGCGCAGGCGTGCGCCGCCCCGGGTCGGCGCCGGTGATCCGCACGGCGGTGCACC
>Ga0193728_1000951_pt1 | contig 14422 bp, 12 predicted proteins | sample U1c1metaG_FD_143037 | JGI IMG/M metagenome (GOLD analysis project Ga0193728, IMG submission 143037) | Soil microbial communities from a riparian zone of the East river system, Colorado, United States - U1c1 | ecosystem: Environmental > Terrestrial > Soil > Riparian zone | place: USA: East River...
ATCAGCCGGAGATGTTGGCTTATATAATGCATCGGGTACCTTAGTGCTTCATGCAGGCAGTGGTACTCTTCCACAGAATAGTGGATTGCATGCAATTGCCATTTCAGGCGCTCCTGTAGCTATTCAACCTGGCCAATATTATGTTGCAATAACCTGGCCTTCTGCGGGCGGAACTATAGAAGGTGCTACAACAAATACCGCAGGAGCTGTATACAGAACAGGTATTATATCCGGCGCAGGTGGCGCAGGACTTCCTGCAACTATAACTCTTTCGAGCATTACTGCTGGTGTAGATATGTACGAGGTTTCAATCCATAACTAATATTACTATGAAAAGGATCTTATCTTGCATAGTAATATTATTTGTAGCCATACAAACTTATGCTCAGGTGATAAGTAGCACTGCCGGGGTTGTAATGAATATTACAAATTCTGCGGTAATTAATAGTGGCAGCATTTCTAACAGTGGCACAATTTCAAATGCAGGCATAATAAATCTTTCTGCTGATTATATAAATACAAAAACAATTAATGGTAATGGGACTTATAATGTAGCCGGTAACTGGACCAATAACGGCACTTTTACTCCTGGTACAAGTACTGTAAATTTCAATGGTTCTTCTCTGCAAACACTTAACGGTTCAGTTCTTTCAGGGTTTTATAATGTTACTGTAAACGGCGCAGGAATTACTCTTTCACAAAATACAAGTTTTGCAAAAGTGCTTACACTCACTTCAGGTTCAATAGGTGGAAGTGATACTATGACACTACTTTCCAATGCTACAGGAACTGCAAGAATAGCACAGGTTGGGCCAGGAATTACCCAATCATCAATTACAGCAATGTTCACTATTCAACGGTATGAGAGTTCGAGAACGAAGGCAAACTATGCTTCAATATCATCCCCTGTTTTAAGCACGACAATTGGAGATTGGAATATAAATAACAGAAGCCCTAAATTTTATATGAGTGGTATAGGTGGGCCTGATGGAAATTCTGGTTCATATGTTTCAGTTAAACATTATGCCGAAACTACGAATACATATAATAATATTACTTCATACACCACCCCGGGTATTAATTATGTGATCAGGCAAGGCGAAGGAATTTATTTATGGGAAGGAACAAGTTTATCTGCTATGTTAAACCCCTTTTCTTTTAATACGCATGGCAGGCCAACCATAGGTAATGTTAGTATTGGAATAACTAATACGACCGGCAAAGGTGCGGGGTTTAATATAATCGGTAATCCGTATGCTTCTCCAATAGATTGGTCTTCTTTTCTTGCCTTGAATAGTTCTTTACAAACAAGTTTCTACATTTTTGAACAGGATGGCACATGGCATGTTTTTACCAATGGAACCATACCAATGGAACAGGGTTTTGGTGTTGTTACTACAAGTGCGGCAACCATCAATTTTCAGGAAACACATAAAACTATGGCAGATGCTTCTTTATTAAGAGAAGTTGATCCGTCAGACGAACCGAATACTGCTACATTCTTGCTGTCAAATGATTCAAATGATTTTTCCTGTCCAACTATTATTTCGTTCGATCCCTCTTCCGTAAAAGAATATAATTCCTCAGAAGATGCGTATTTTATTGAAAGCTATATTGAAGAAGTACCAAAACTGTTTACGACCAGTGAAGACGATAAACACTTAATGCTTAACAAGCTACCTGATTTTGACAGTACAGTAGATGTTCCGCTCACCACTATTGCAGAAGTAGCCGGGGCAGTTTATTCCCTGCACGCGCAAAACCTGAATGAACTCTCTTCATACAATTGTGTATCGTTAATTGATAAAAATACTAATACAGTATTAAATAATTTCATGGATAATTCAACTTATAAATTCCATGCAGAAAATACCTCACAACAAAACGATTTTGTATTGCGCTTTAGCAGGCTTGCTGCTGGTCAGAATTGCGATGGCACTTCTACTAGGAGCGATAATATTCAGATATACGCAACACAAAAATATATTGGGGTAAATTTTTATCTGAATCAAACCGAGGATGTTGTTATATCAATGTACAACATGTTGGGACAGAAACTTTGCCCTGATGTGTTACGTACAGTTCAAACCGGTAAATTTGAAAGACCTGTTCCTGTTACTGATGGGGTATATGTGGTAAGGGTGCAATCTGCCTATGGTGTAACTACAAAGAAAATAAGTGTTAACTGGTAGTGTATATTTGTGGTATTATGAAGAAAACCCTGTTCTTCGGCATCAGTTTTTTAATGTGCTCAATCTGGGCAAAATCACAAACATATATTCTTTATGGAACTACATACGGAGGTGGAACTTATGGTAATGGCACTATTTTTAGCTATAATTTAAGTTCAGGCAAAGAAGGTGTGTTGATCAATTTTGATACGCTTAACGGAATTGGCCCACTCGGTAATCTTATTCAAGACACCGCAAGCAAACTATTATATGCAACAACTTATGGGGGTGGCGCCAATAACTACGGCATCGTGTTCAGCTATGACCCTGCTACCAATAAAGACAGTACATTGTTTATGTTTAACGGATTAAATGGCAAATGGCCAGGCCAGGGTAGCCTGTATGGAAATAATGGTTATTTATACGGAATGACAAATGGCGGTGGGAGGTATGGTTTTGGAACTTTGTTCAGTTATAATAAAATATCTGGTAAAGATTCAGTTATAATAAATTTTGATACGTCTTCCGGTAAAGAATACGGTCCTTTGGGAACCAGTCTTACTCTCAATCCATCAAATGGCTTATTATATGGAATGACATATTCAGGTGGCAAAAATAATACTGGCTCTATTTTTAGTTTTGACCCTGCTACAGGAAAGGATAGTGTGGTGATAAGTTTAGATAGTTCCACGGGTACACAACCCCAGGAAGGCACACTTATCCTGGATCCTATAAATAAATCATTTTATGGGGTTACCAGCTCTGGAGGAATACATAATAATGGTGTATTATTCAAGTATGATTTGGTTAAGGGGAAGGATAGCGCTGTAATTAACTTTAACTTTTCAAATGGCTATTATCCTTATGGAGGATTGATGTATGATTCATTGAACGGTTTATTCTATGGGCTGACAAGTGCCGGTGGGCTCTACGACTATGGAATATTATATAGTTTCGATCCGGTTTCGGGCAAACAGAATGTGTTATTTAATTTTAATGATACTCTCGGCAGCTCTCCCAGTGGAAATATAACCCTCGGCCCGAACGGTAAACTTTACGGGCTTGCAAATAATGACCAGAACGGTAACGGATTATTATTCAGGTATGATCCTGTAGCTGCAAAATACAGTGTTTTATTCTACTTTAATTATACAAATGGTTCAGGCCCTTATGGAAGTCTTACATTAGTAACGAACCCGGTTGTTACGTCAGCTAATGCAGTTGCCGGGTCGAATAATACGCGTATCTATCCTAATCCCTTTACAACAAACACAATGCTATCGTTTAATGAAGGTGGAATTCATTATGTAGAAATAGACAATATAGAAGGGCAAGAAATAAGTTCTTTTAAATGCGGTACTCGGAATTATGAATTACAACGGAGGCAACTTGCAACAGGAATTTATTTTGTGAAAATATATGATGCACAGCGGTCATTTATTTCCGCGTCAAAAATAATAGTTCAGTAAACCTATATCTTTACTTTCTGTCCGAGAAAATGTGGAGACGTATGCAGAACATATAGATCAAGTACTGCTTTAAATTTGGCAAAATATTCTCTTACATTAGTTTGAAATGAAAATGCAGGCGAGGGATCGAGCGCGTTAAAAGCAACAGCGTGCATTTTATAATAATTTGCAATAAAAATTGCGCGTTCATTATGGAAAGCCTGCGATATTACGGTTACACTATCCTGCCCGAATATTTCGAGGCAACGAATCATAGAGTCCAGCGTACGGAAGCCAGCATAATCAAGTGTAATACATGAATCAGGCACGCCTTGTTTTATAAGTGAGTCCTTCATATCCTTAGCCTCATCGTAATATGTTAAATGATTGTCGCCGCTTACAATAATGTGTTTTATTTTACCCGCTTTGAACAGATCAACGGCAGCGTCGATACGGTATTTAAAATATGGGTTTTCTGTTCCTCTCCATGATTTATTGGTGCCAAGTAATATGCCGGTTTTACGAAAAGGCAAGCCATTAATATTACTGTATAATTGATTTCGAGTAGAGCTAATTACCCATTGGTTGCAGACCAGAATACTGACAATAATAATACATACTATTACCAGTAACCATTTTACTATTTTTAAACTATATAGCTTATGCAAAAAAGACATTTTACGGCCGTCATTTATATTCAAGGTGAATATACATTAAATTTTTCTGTTCATATAGTATTGAATATTATTGAGTAATAGTGAAGGTTTTACAAAAAGCAGTCGTCAAATTGCTAAGGTTACTCCATGCCTATAGAAATAGACATACACGCACTTAAGGAAAAAAAGGAAGATGCATTCCGGCAACTGGTTAATGCATACGGGAAAGATATATTCAATCTTTGCCTGAAGATCATTCCGAATACGGAAGATGCCGAAGATCTTTCACAGGAGGTATTTGTTAAAGCTTTCAATAGTATAGAAACTTTCCGTGAGGGTGCACATATTAAAACATGGCTTTATCGTATTGCTATAAATATGTATTATGATCATTTAAAATGGAGTAAACGTAAAAAACGCTACGCTATATTACAGCCTCTCTTTAACCGCGAAGATGAACCGATTGAAATACCAAGTAATTTTCAACACCCGGGTATAGTATTAGAAAATAAAGAACATGCCAAAGTATTATATGCTGCATTAGAGACTTTACCCGAAAATCAGCATACGGCTTTTTTACTGTATGAAATGCAAGGAATGAATTATAAAGAAATATCGGAAACTATGTCCCTCAGCATATCTTCAGTTGAGGCGTTATTATTCAGGGCAAGAGCATCATTAAGAAAGAAACTGCATAAATATTATAGTGATTACACAAGTTTAAAAAAATAGTATCGTCAAATTGCTTACAGGATGGAGACAAATAATAATATAGAGAAGGATATTGAAAAGGTATTCGATGCTGCAAAAAATATAAAGCAGGCTGACCTTCCAATGTCATTTGCGGAAAAAACGATGCAGCGTATAAACTCTGCTAAGCCGGCGCCTGCAGTTTCTGCCTACCTGTTATTAAAGGTAGCGGCAATTATTATCCTTGTGGGGCTTAACGTATATACTATTTCAAGGTTGCTTGAAAGCCCAGTGCAAACGGAAGCAGTTAAAGTATCAATGGATGACCTTGTAAAAGATTACCAGGTTACGGATGTAAGTAATGATTGGCTTAACAATAAAACTTCACAAAATGAACAACCCTAAGCTTACCAATTTATTGCCGATAGGTTTAATCGCCTGCAATATTCTGATTTTTGCTGTTGCCCATATTTCAAGACATCATGGCCATCATCATTATTATTGTTATAACAATTTTCGTGGAGGGAAACATGGCAGTTTTGGGACCCTTCACCGAGGTTTCGGAGCTTACCGTGGGAATTATGGAGGTTTCCACGGGGGCTTCAGAGACCAAATGGACAATGGCTGCAATTGTAGGAACATGTAATCTTAAACAGTAATTTTATACCAAATGAATACTCGATTCACAAACACCATCCTCATTATTATGCTTCTGCTAAACCTTGCGTTTATAGGTACATGGTGGATGAGCAGTATGAGATCACGCAGAATGCATCATGATAGTAACGGAGGATTTCACAATATGCAGGATAGAGGAATGGCATTCCTTACTAAACAACTTGATTTTGATGAAAACCAACAAAAACAGGCAGAACAGGTATTTCATCAACATGCCGATAAAATGCATACGTATGAATTGGCAGTAGCCCGGTTACAAAAGGAGATATTTAAATGTATGGCTCAGGATGTGCCCGATAGCGTACATGCCTTTATGTATGCTGATTCTGTTGGAATCTGGAGAGAAGCCACCCAAAAAGAATTCTTCAGAAGTTCAATTGCAATCAGACAGATTTGTAATCCGGAACAAAAGAGAAAATATGATGAATTGATGCAGAATATGACAAAAAGACTCAATCATTCATGGGAGAATCGTCCTGGTGCTATGCATCACGATTCTTTGTAGATTTGCACCCCCAATATCAGGTTTTTATGAAGAAGTTCGCCATTTTAAGTATTTGTTTTTTCCTGTTTATAAGTTTCTCAATTAATGCCCAAATGATGGGCGGCATGGGTGGCGGCGCCTCTATGAAAAGCAGGATGAATTCAGGCCATTTTTACGGTAAAGTAATAGATAGTGTTACCGGGCAAAGTATTCCATTTGCAGCTGTTCAGTTAACCGCACCCATCTGGGATTCAGTCTCTCAGACAATGAAAATCAAAATTGTGGCAGGCCAGCTAACGACGGATAATGGAGAATTCAGCCTTGAAAAACTTCCTGTTATGGGGCCGATGTTTTCCCCCGTTCAATATACATTACAGATCAGTTCTATAGGTTATAAAATATATTCAGCTAACTTATCTTTCGATATAAGTAAAATGGCCAAGGCAGCAAAAAAAATGCAAGCAGCTCAGAATAGTGCTGATGCAAGTAATCCAACTGCAGGCCTTGAGAGCGTTATCGATATAGTTGATAAGGACCTTGGTAATATTAAACTCAGTTCATCTTCGCAACAGTTAAAAACTGTTACTGTAAACGGAGAACCTCCGCAAGAAGAGATTAAACTTGATAAAAGAGTTTTCGACGTAGGTAAAAGCCTTACCAGTTCAGGCGGTACTGCTGAAGATGTATTGAAAACCATACCTGCAGTTAATGTAGATATTGACGGGAATGTTACGCTACGTAATTCATCTCCGCAAATATATGTTGACGGTGTTCCAAGTACACTTACTATCGACCAGATACCTGCCGATGAAATTGATAAAATAGAAGTTATTACAAATCCTTCTGCTAAATACGATGCTTCTGCAGGTTCAGGCGGCATTATAAATATTATAATGAAACATAACCGCAGTATGGGTTATAATGGGGATGCACGTGGTGGAATTGATGAATATGGCAAACTTAGTGCAGGCGGAGATATTAATCTGCGCCAGAATAAAATGAACTTTTTTGCGAATGTCTTTTACAAGCAAATGGAGCATAAAATGTATGGTAGTGAAACAAAAATGGCTGATACTGCTACCAGTGCATCAAGAGCCGCTGATGCAATACCTACCAACACCTGGCAGCACGACACAAATACTATGAACGGCTATTTTGCATTTGCACGGGGTGGTTTCGATTACTTTATTGATAACCGTAATACACTTACAGTTACTGGTACATACGGAACAGGACATTTTAATTCACTTGACCTGTTACACACCACAACCGATAGTTTACGACCAGTTGGCAAATATCCAAATCCAAGCGGTACTACTCCTATGTCGTGGACCTATGAGAATTCAAACTCAAACAGAATATTTAATAATGTGGGAGGTTCATTATTGTTCAAGCACCTTTTCCCTAAGGACGAAGAAAATATTACGGCTAATATTACAGCTAACGAAGGAAGCACAACCGGAACGGGCAACTTTGATATCATCACGTCTAATGTAAACGGTGTAATGTTTAACTTACCGGAGGTTCAACAAAGTAATGGCTCAAGTTCATATTATGTTGGTAAAGTAGACTTTACTGACCCAGTAACGGCTAAGTCAAAAATTGAAAGTGGTGTTATGGCTACTATAAATGGTGTTAATAGCGTCAACACTATTACACTATTTGGTACTGAAATACCTAATGAAAATAATACTACTACATATAACTCTCAGATATATGCTGCGTATTTCAGCTATAGTCACGACTTTGGTGCGAAGTTAAGCACACAGGCAGCAGTAAGGCTTGAACAATCATTCTACAGCGGTCAGGTTGTAAACAGTACTGACACCTTAAGACTTGCACCACAAAATCTTTTGTACTTTTTCCCAAGTGCATTCGCCACCTATCATTTAACCGATAATGCCGATCTGCAATTTAGTTATACAACTCACATTACACGCCCTAATTTCAGCCAGTTAGTAGTGAATAATTACTCCAATTCTGAAAGCGTACAGATTGGTAACCCTAACCTGAAACCTGCATATCAAAACTCTTTCGAATTAAACCTGATAAAGAACTTCGATAAGAGAAATAATATTCTTATTTCAGCTTACTACAAGATTACTTACAACATTATTGCAACGCAATTAGATTCAGAAGTGAATAATGAACAGTTGAAACAAGTACAGTATTTCAGCTCCTATGAAAATGCTAATTATGCGTATTCAGAAGGGCTTGAACTTACTTCGCAAAACTCATTCGGATCATTAGATATAATGGGTAATATCAACCTGTTTGAATCGGGTATAAATGCCACTAACCTTAATATTCTTGATACGACTAAAAAATTCCTGAGCTATTTTGCTAAACTGAATCTTTCATACAAATTCCCTAAAGGCTTTAGTTTACAGTTAAATGGCAATTATATGTCGAAAGCAGAAGTGGCACCAGGTGGTAGTGGAGGTGGACGCTGGGGCGGCGCCGGCATGATGGGCGGCGGCGGCGGTGGTATTACACCTTCTGCCAGTGGTTATATTAACCCTAACTATTATATGGATATTGCTGTTAAGAAAGAGTTCTTCAAAAATGGTAAGTTATCACTCACATTCAGTGTTAAAGACGTATTTGCTACATCTGTTTCAGGAACCACTGTATTGGCTGCTAACCCGGTTGGCGTTCCACTTTACTATGAAACAACTTCGCGCCATAGAGATCCTCGTTTCTTCCAGTTTACGTTCAGTTATAAATTCGGACAAATGGATTTTACCCTGTTTAAACGCAAGAACAATTCTATCGATACCGGACCTGATATGGGTGCAGGCGAATCACAATAACAGGTTACGCAAACACGCTAGTTATTTTAATGGCCAATTCTTTATGAGTATGACCATATTATACTGGTAATGAGATATATAGTATAGTCGGAGTGTGAAAAAATTCAGATGGTGATCAGAAAGGCCATAACTGCATAGTGCCATAAAGTGGAATTTTCCTATTTTCGCCACTCTCTTAATTTATTCCCTTATATGAAAATATTATCAGCAATTACAATTGCATCTTTGATAGTAAGCGGCCATATAACCATGGCACAAGGAAATCGCAAAGACACACAAAGAGTTCGGGTGGTAACCGATGGAAATGTAGATACCTCGAAAGGGAAAGGAAGGACAGTAACCGCAACATTCGGCTCACGTTCTGATAAGGCTCCAAGTGCTGGTGTATATGATCCGCACCAGGCTTTTGATCCAACATTTTTGGTAGAACCAGGCGGGCCATATCGTAGTGGAAGCGGTGCTCCTGGTCCAAGTTACTGGCAGAACCGGGCTGATTACAAGATTACAGCGACTTTAGATACAGCAAACAAGGAAATAACAGGCAATGTTGAAATAACCTATACCAACAATAGCCCTGATCAATTAAACTATCTCTGGTTGCAATTAGACCAAAACCTTTTCACCTCAACATCGCGCGGACATTTTAAAACACCTATTGGTGGCGGCCGTTTTGGTAATGTAGAATTTGAAGGTGGAGATAGTATTAAATCGGTAAGTGTCATGAAGGCTGCTGAGCCTGCATCATCACCAGAATACGTAATTACCGATACACGTATGCAGATAAGACTCAAAACTCCGTTGAAAGCTAAAGGAGATAAAATAACAATTAAGATAGCTTATAGCTTTAAAGTTCCACCCGATGGCTCTGACAGAATGGGAAGGACTGAAACAAAGAACGGAAGGATATATGAAATTGCACAATGGTATCCACGTATGTGTGTGTATGATGAAGTTGAAGGATGGAATACTGAGCCATATCTTGGCGCTGCAGAATTCTATCTTGAATATGGCGATATTGATTTTACAGTTACAGTGCCTTCAAATATGATAGTGGCTGGTTCAGGTGAATTACTTAACCCTTTAGAAGTTCTTAGCCCTACAGAAATAGAAAGACTTAACAAAGCAAAAGCGAGCGATTCAAGAGTATTTATTGTAGGCGCTGATGAAATAGATAAGGCATCCACTCATTTGAAATTGAATGGAATGGCAACCTGGCATTATAAAATAACCAATACACGCGATGCTTCATGGGCTTGCTCAAATGCGTTTATATGGGACGCTTGCTATGTCTTTCTACCCTATAGAATATGCTTCTGATTCAGGTTGGGGCAGGGCAACAGAATATGTAAAATCATCCATTGAGTTTTATTCAAAAACATATTTTGTATATCCCTACCCAGTAGCTTCAAATATTGCCGGTAACGTTCATGGCATGGAATATCCAGGAATAGTTTTCTGTGACATGAAACGTAAGAAAGGGCAACTGTTTAATGTTATAACACATGAATTTGGCCACAACTGGTTCCCAATGGTTGTAGGTTCTAATGAACGTAAATATGCATGGATGGATGAAGGCTTCAATACATTCATCAATATTTATTCGGGCAAGTATTTTAATAATGCGGAATATGATAAACCACAGGTTGTTGATCCAATAGTAGGGTTTATGAAACGTGATAGCAACGTAGTAATGACCTATGAAGATGCTATGCCTACAAGAGATATTGGCATGCTTTGTTATTATAAACCCGGTTATGGCTTATACCTTTTAAGGGAATACATTATCGGACCTAAACGTTTTGATTATGCATTCCGTAACTATGTCAGTCTTTGGGCATTTAAACATCCAACCCCGAAAGATTTTTTCAGATGCATGGATAATGGCGCAGGTGAAGACCTAAACTGGTTCTGGAAAGAATGGATATATAAGAGCTCGACACTTGATCAGGCCGTTACCGACGTAAAATACTCTGCACCTGACAGCACAGGTGGAAGCAAGGGAGCTGAGATTTCAATAAAGAATAACAGGCAAATGGTAATGCCGGTAATTATAGAAGTTAAGGAATCTAATGGACGTACGGGAAGAGTAACATTACCTGTGGAAATTTGGCAGCATACAGGTAAATGGACATTCCATTATAATTCTACCAGCACTATAACTTCTATTGTTATTGATCCGGATAAGGTAATGCCGGATATGGACAGAACCAATAATTCATGGCCTGCGCAAACTAACTAAATTGAATGAAGGGCGATAACATCTTTCCTATATTCGATAAGGTATTAGGCCGGGATAAGAAAGAGGCTCTTCTTAAGCAACGTGGTATAGTAATATGGATGACCGGCCTTTCGGGTTCGGGTAAAACTACACTTGCAATAGGGTTGGAAAAATGTTTAAATGAGAGAGGGTTTTTGACGCAATTGCTTGATGGTGATAATATACGCAGTGGCATTAATAAAGACCTTAGTTTTTCTGAAAGTGACAGAACCGAGAATATCCGTCGCATAGCTGAAATATCAAAGTTATTTGTGAATTGCGGAGTAATAACTATCAATTCATTTGTTAGCCCTTCAGAAGAATTGCGACAATTGGCAAAAACTATAATCGGAGAAAAAGATTTTAATTGTATATATGTCAATACCCCTCTTGAAATTTGTGAGAAGAGAGATACTAAAGGACTTTATGCAAAAGCCCGCAAAGGTGAAATAAAGGACTTTACAGGTATTTCTGCTCCGTTCGATATACCTAAGTCACCTGAACTTGAAATAGATTCTCATAATCGTTCTTATGAAGATTGCCTTAAGCAATTAACAGAGTTTGTCGTACCTAAGATAAGTTTATAATACTTACCTATACTTAAGGGTGGCTTTATATATACTCGTGAAATAAAGTACACCCACTATCGAAGCTCCGACAGGTATAACAATATCTAAAGTTATATCATAAGCGGTCATATCAGAGAAACCTGAAAGGCTATCACGTATGGCAATAATGGTAGCTCCTGTAAAGAAAATATAATACAACCGCCGTGCACCTATCATTTTATAATATAAACGATAGGAAGCAAATACCAGGATAGAATAAAGACACCAGCGATACCAGTAATGATCAAAATAAAGAAGTGTCGTATTGGTGCAAGTAGCGCACTTTATATCATCTATCAACTCGGGAACAGTTAAAAATAAATATGAAACTGCAATTATTACTGATAGTACAGAAATTGCAATATTCAGAGAGTAGGGGTATTTTTTTTTCAAATGGAGTTATTATGCAGTACTGACTAATCCTATCGCCACAAGATTAAGAAAAAAGAAACTAAAACGCAAATAATTAGTAATAAATTATATGGTTGATGGTGTAAATGGAAAAGATTATTTATCTTTCTTCTTAAACATATTATCAAGCTGATTTAGCGTTTCGGAAGTATCAAAATAAATATGTTTACCACTGAAATATTTCGAGGATTTTATATCGAACATATCACAATCACCCACCAGATACTGAGTGTTTTCTTCAATATCAAAATAGCGAAGCAGATCATACTCATCAGGAACAAAAATAGTTTTAAAAGCTGTTTCACACGATTTGCCGTTACCCGTTGATAATACAGCATCCCTAAGGTTCATGTATCGGTACTTCCATTTATAATATTCACTTTTCTCATCAGGGCTCATCGTATAAAGCACAACTAATTTAACCATATTGGCAGATAAGGATACTGGCATGGTTTTAAGAACGGAATCAGAAAGATTCAATGCAGAAAGGTATTTTTTGTCATCCAATAATTTATATATCTCACCTTTTTGTGTACTTCCATAAGCAGAGTAATTACTATCAAATACATAACCATAATACAATAAACGATAATCTTCAAGGGTAAGGTTTGTATCAAACTCATTCATGCGTTTCTCCAACTTTGAATAATACGTTTCACGGGTAGAATTAGATATTAAAGCCTTTATTGAATCGCGATTTATTTTTTTGAATGTGGAACTATCCTGTGCTCTGCCATTCACTCCTTGTATAAGGAATAAGATAATCAGGCAAAGGCGTATCCATAGAAACTTCATAATTCGTGATTACAATTTTATACAAACGTTTTTGGGCTCAGTAAAAAAACGCATAGCTTCCCATCCACCTTCACGTCCCACGCCTGAACTTTTGCTGCCTCCGAAAGGAGTACGCAAATCACGTAATAGCCAGCAATTGATCCATACAATACCTGAACGGAGTTTTGCAGCTAAGGTATGTGCACGGGTAAGGTTCTCGGTCCAAAGCATAGAAGTAAGTCCATACTCTGTTGCATTGGCATATTTCAAAGCCTCCTCTTCCGTTTCAAATGGCATAATTGTAACTACAGGACCAAATATTTCTTCCATATTGGTGCGGCAGTTATAAGGTAATCCCTCAATTACAGTAGGTTCAATAAACCAACCATATTTCTGTTCGCTTTGCAGTTTTAAAGCATTACCACCACATAAAATAGTTCCGCCTTCTTTTTTTGCAAGTTCAATGTATGACAGTATTTTTTCGTAATGTGGTTTTGAAACAATAGCACCAAGCCTGTTGTTTTCATCCATCGGATTCCCCACCTTAAGTGCTTTTGCTTTTTCAGTAAACTCTTTTTTGAACTTTTCATATACACTTTTCTCAACCATAATACGTGAACCGCACAAACATATTTCTCCTTGGTTTGTGAATGAGGAATTGATTGTGGTCTTCATCATTTTATCCCAATCGCAATCAGCAAATACCAGTACTGGATTTTTACCACCTAGCTCGAGTGATATTTTCTTAAACATAGGCGCAGCGATTTTTGCTATTTCTACACCTGTTTTTGTTCCGCCTGTAAATGAAATAGCTTTAATATTCGGATGAGAAACAATAGCACTCCCAACCTTTGGCCCAAGCCCATGAACAATGTTTAATACTCCTTTCGGGAAACCTATTTCAACACAAAGCCGGGAAAGCATAAAAGCCGTCATAGGAGTAATCTCAGAAGGTTTTGAAACCACACAATTGCCTGCAGCAAGTGCAGGGGCTATTTTCCAGGTAAATAAATACAAAGGCAAATTCCAGGGTGAGATGCAACCGGCAATACCTATAGGATCGCGCAGAGTATAATTAATAGCTTGTCCTTCCATGCTATGCGCCTCCGAAGCAAAATGAAGCGAGGCAGTAGCGAAGAAACTTAAATTACTTACCGCACGGGGAATATCTACAGAACGCGATAGCCAAAGCGGTTTTCCGTTATCGATGGTTTCAGCTTTTGCAAAATCTTCCAACCGCTTTTCCAACAGATCGGCAAGTTTCAGTATCCAGTCAGCCCGCTCTTCTTTTTTCATAGCCGACCATGCAGGGAATGCCTTTTCAGCAGCATCTACAGCCAGCGTTACATCCTCTTCATCAGAATCAGGCAATGTAGAATATACCTTGCCTGTAGAGGGATCGTAATTGTCTAAGTACTTGCCTTTTGAAGGA
>Ga0193728_1000952_pt1 | contig 14418 bp, 12 predicted proteins | sample U1c1metaG_FD_143037 | JGI IMG/M metagenome (GOLD analysis project Ga0193728, IMG submission 143037) | Soil microbial communities from a riparian zone of the East river system, Colorado, United States - U1c1 | ecosystem: Environmental > Terrestrial > Soil > Riparian zone | place: USA: East River...
AGTTCCGGTGCGGCGACCCAGGTTGCCGACACCGAGATGGCGTGGCTCGCGCACATCTCCGACTGGCAGGCGGAGACCAGCGATCCTGGCGAGTTCCTCGACAATCTGCGCTTCGAGATTGGCGCAAAAGAGGTCTACGTCTTCACTCCGCAGGGCAAGGTCATCGGCCTTCCGGCGGGTGCGACGCCCGTGGACTTCGCGTATGCCGTGCACACCGAGGTCGGTCACCGCACGATGGGTGCGAAGGTCAACGGACGTCTCGTACCGCTCGATTCCGAGCTGCTCAGCGGGGACTCTGTCGAGGTCTTCACGTCGAAGAATCCGGACGCCGCGCCCAGCCAGGACTGGCTTAACTTCGTCAAGAGCCCGAGGGCTCGAAACAAGATCCGCCAGTGGTTCAAGATCGAGCGCCGCGAGGAGGCGATCGAACAGGGCAAGGATGCCATCGCCCGCGCAATGCGCAAGCAGAACCTTCCGCTGCAGAAGCTGATGAACCAGAACTCGTTCTCCGAGGTCGCGGCCCAGCTGCGCTACGACGACGTCTCTTCCCTGTACGCGGCGGTCGGTGAGGGACACGTCTCGACCCAGTCCGTGATCGAGAAGATTGTTGCGTCCCTCCAGACTGAGGCGGAGGCAGAAGACTCAGAACTCGTCTTCACGCCGAAGTCGCGTAGCAGCAAGGAGCTGCGACACAGCGATTCCGGCGTCTTGGTTCGTGGCGCGCCCGACATCCTGGTCAAGCTCGCCAAGTGCTGCACGCCGGTCCCCGGTGACCAGATCGTTGGTTTTGTTACCCGCGGTGCGGGCGTATCCGTGCACCGCGCCGACTGCCACAACGTGTCGTCCCTGCTGACCGAGCCGGAGCGGATGATCGAGGTCGAGTGGGCGCCGTCATCCAAGAGCATCTTCCTCGTGCAGATCCAGGTCGAGGCCCTCGACCGTTCCGGTCTGCTGTCGGACGTCACGCGCGTGCTCAGCGAGAATCACGTCAACATCCTGTCCGCGACGGTATCGACCTCGAGCGACCGCCTGGCCCTCAGTCGCTTCGTCTTCGAGATGGGCGATACCACCCACCTCGACCGGGTGCTCAATTCCGTTCGAAGGATCGACGCGGTCTACGACGTCTACCGCGTCAACTCCGGCTAGCGCCGGGCTGCTGCAAGTCTGAAGCTGGTCTAGCCCACTTCCGGTCCAGTCCGCCTCCTGTCCAGTCCACTTCCTATCTAGTCCACTTCCTATCTAGTCCGGCAGGCACCCGGACAACCGCGCGAGTGCGACCCGTTTGTTGGGCAGGTTGCGTTTTCGGTTCATGACCCGCGCGCAGTCGAGGACGCTGCACTCGCCAAGCGCCAGAAGCTCACGCACGATTCGCGCCTCCTCGTCGTCCCACTCGACGACGAATCTGGCGAGATCGATGGCCGTGCGCATTGGCGTGGTCACGGTGAGCCCGGCGAGTGCGGTGATGTCTTCGTGCAGCACGACGACCTCGCGCACCGATAACCGCGAGTGCGGCGTCGGACGAATTCGTGCGGTGATGTCGGCGCACACCTCGTGGCGGGCGGGGGGCGCGGCGAGCGCACCCCAGATCCACGCGGCAGTGTGCTGCTCCGCGATCAGCCGGGGCGGGAGTTCCGCGACGAGCGCCGACGCGCGCAGAATCGGGCCGGGAACCTCATCGACCGGTGCAATGCACTCGTCGACACGGAAGGCCTCACCGTCGAGCACCAGCGCCGTTAGCTCCGGGATCGGAAAGTCTGAGCGGGAAAGCACGGAACTGAGGCGGAGGGGCATCCGGCAACTATGGTCGTGCGAGCGAACCTCAGGGCCGAACGACCGAAATGTGTGGACGGAACCCGGCTGTGGAAACTGCCGGCCCGGAAACGCTCGCGATATTCGCTCGCGCTACTTGATCGCGTCGAGCCAGACCTTGCGGGCGTCGAGCGCCTCCTGGGCCTTCGCGACCTTCGCCTTGTCGCCGCTGGCCTGGGCATCCGCGAGTTCGCGCTCGAGCTTCGCAATCGCATCGTGGAGCTGGCTCGCGAGTCCCTGGCTTCGCGCCTGCTTTTCGGGGTCAGAGCGCTGCCAGTGCTCCTCATCCAGCTTTCGCACGGCGGTCTCGACCCTGCGCAGGCGATCCTCGACGACCTTGACCTTGTCGCGCGGAACCTTGCCGACCTTGTCCCACCGGCGCTGGATGGAGGCGAGCGACTCCTTGGCCTTGATCCGATCGGTGACGGCCAGCAATTTCTCAGCCTCGGTCAGCAGTTCGAGCTTCTGCTCGAGGTTGGCCTCAAACTCGACGTTGTCCTTCGCGTCGATCTCGGTCTTCGCCGAGTAGAGAGCGTCGCCGGCAGCCTTGAACTGAGCCCAGAGTGCGTCGTCGAATTTCTTGCCCGCCCGGCCCGCGAGTTTCCACTCGTCGAGCAGGGTGCGATAGGCGGGGATGCCGTCTGCGCCCTTGGCCTGGAGCGCTTCCGCTTTTGCGACCAGGTCCTGCTTGCGCGTGCGCGCATCCTTGTGGGTGCTGTCGAGCTCCGCGAAGAAGGCCTTGCGGTGACCATCGATGATGGCGCGCGCAGCACGGAATCGCTTCCACAGTTCGTTGCTTTCGTTCTTGGGAAGGCGCGGCCCATCCTGCTGATGCTTCTGCCAGCGAGCAAAGAGTTCATCCATGCTGGCGCTGACCAGCTTCCACTGCGCCTTGGCGGGATCTTGTGCGGCGAGCTTTTCGGCCTCGACGACGATCTCCTCTCGCTCGGCGAGAGCCGCCGCGACGAGAGCCTTGGTCTCTTCACTCTGCTTTTCCGTCAGCTCTGTGACGGCGCCGCTGAGCGCCTCGAGGCGTGTGTGCAGAGCGGCGAGATTGCCGACGGCATTCGCGCTGGCAATATTCGCGGTCAGCGATTTCACGGCCTTCGCAATGTCGGCTGCGGGAGCCCCGCGCTTCGCACGCTGCTCGAGAAGGGTGACCTGGCCGGCAAGCTCGGTGAATTTTCGCTGGAAGTAGGCGAGCGCCTCCTCGGGTGTGCCATCCGGGTACTGGCCAACGGCACGCTCGCCATCGGCCTCGCGGACGAAGACGGTTCCCGTCTCGTCGACGCGACCCCAGGGAGTCTCTTCGTCAGTTGCCACGTTGTTCACCTTGTTTGATCTGGCCCTGCTTGTGTGATCTGGCCCGGCAGCGCTCTGCCGACGACCGCCGTCCAGCCTATTGCACCCGCATCGGGGCCGAATCGAACCTTACTTGATCGTTACCGAGGTGATCTTCGTTTCCACGACCGGAGGGCCATCGTTCGCGCTCGTCGTGGTGGATCCGGAAGCGGGCGGGACAATGCCCTTGGACGTGATCTGCGACGTGAGTTGGTCGAGCCCACCCGTAATGTGCCCAAAGATGGAGTAGCCGCCCGCGGAGTCTGCGGGAATCGTCGTGTCCTTGTACGTGATGAAGAACTGGTGCCCCTGACCGTAGGCATTGTCGCTCGTGCGCGCTTCGACGATCGAACCGGCGGGGTACTTGTTATCGGACGGGGTGTTCTCGAGTGGTCCGAACGCGTAATCGGTCGAGTCGGCGCCGGTCGCGGAGGATGTTCCACACTGCAGCACATAGAAGTCCGCGCTGTTGGTGAGCCGCCAGCACAGCAGACCCTCGAAGTAGTTGTCCTTGACGTCGGTCACGAATGAGGCGACGGCCTGCGGAGCGGCCTTGCCATCGAGCGAAATGTCGAGCTTGACGCTGTTCAGCGACAGCGTGCCGGTCCAGGTACGAGCCTCGGCAACACTCGCGTTCGGGACGTTGCCAACGTTGCTGCCGGCAGCTGCCGTCGGGGTAGGAGTTGCGGACACCTTCGCGGCGGGCTTACCCGGGCCTGCGTTGAAGTAGTAGATCTGGGTGAAGGTTGCCAGCGTCGCGACAACGACCAGGCCAACAAGCGCGAACACGTTGTCGCGGACGCGACGCTTGGACTGGTGCGAGTGAACGGCCTGACGCGCGTTGTACCGACGCAGGCGGTCGCGGGCTTCGCGTGCCTCGCGGTCCGTGTTCTTGCTCGGTGCCACGTGTGTCCTCCAACGCTGACGGGGCCAGTGCCCCAGAGAACTTTACGGGCGCGGCGAGCGAGCCACCAAATGGAGTCCTTGCACGCCCGGTGGGCGAGCCACGAATGCCGAGCCCGGCCGAGCACCAGTGGTCGCGGTTACGATTGCGAGCATGGACACCCGCGCAGGCCTTCGCGGCGGCGCGACGCCGCTCGCGGTACGCATGCGTCCGACCAGTCTCGATGAGGTCGCGGGTCAGAAACACCTTCTCGGTCCCGGATCACCGCTCGTGAGTCTCGCGGCGGACAAGTCGGGGGAGCAGGGTGCGGTCTCGGTCATCCTGTGGGGCCCGCCGGGCACCGGCAAGACGACGCTCGCTCAGGCGGTCGCGCACAGCTCTGGGCGAAACTTCGTCGAATTGTCGGCGGTAAATGCCGGAGTGGCCGACGTCAGAAAGGTCATGGAGCAGGCGCTGTCCCATCGCGACCTCTACGGGGTCACGACAGTGCTGTTCCTGGACGAGATTCATCGCTTCTCGAAGGCCCAGCAGGATGCGTTGCTTCCCGGGGTCGAGAACGGCTGGATCATCCTGATCGCCGCGACGACGGAGAATCCGTCGTTCTCCGTTATCTCCCCACTGCTGTCCCGGTCACTGTTACTGACGCTCGAACAGCTCACCGACGAGGATCTTGGGCTGGTGATCGATCGCGCCGTGACGGATGCCCGCGGGTTGGCCGACGCGGTCACTCTGACGCCGGAGGCACGGGCCGCGCTGATTCGGCTCTCGTCGGGGGATGCCCGCCGGGCCCTTACCGCCCTCGAGGCGGCGGCATTCAGTGCCACCGCAAAAAGTGCCACCGCAGACAGTGCAACGGCAGAGAGTGCAACGGCATCCACTGATCCCGACGTCGAGGACGGCGAGAAGCCGGTCATCACCGACGAGATCGTCTCGCTTGCCGTCGATCGCGCGCTTCTGCGCTATGACCGCCAGGGCGATGAGCACTACGACGTCATCAGCGCGTTCATCAAGTCGATTCGTGGCTCGGATGCCGACGCTGCGCTGCACTACCTCGCTCGAATGATCGAGGCGGGCGAGGACCCCCGATTCATCGCCCGTCGAGTAATGATCAGCGCGGCCGAGGATGTCGGCATGGCCGATCCGCAGGCGCTCGTGATTGCGGTTGCCGCGGCGGACGCCGTCCAGTATGTCGGCATGCCGGAAGGCCGCATCCCGCTGGCCGAGGCCGTGGTCTATCTCGCGACAGCGCCGAAGTCGAATGCCTCGTACGTGGCGCTGGATGCGGCGATCACGGATGTCCGCGAAGGCAACTTCGGTCGCGTCCCGCTGCACCTTCGGGATGCGCACTATCCCGGAGCCAAGAAGCTCGGCCACGGCAAGAACTATGTCTACTCGCACGACTCAGAGTTCGGTGTCGTGGAGCAGCAGTACCTGCCCGACGAGCTGCAAGGTGTGAACTACTACAAGCCGACGGAGCACGGCAACGAGCGTGACGTCTCCGCCCGCTGGGACAAGCTGAAGCGGATCATCCGGGGGAGGTAGTCTCCAAACCATTTACAAAATTCGGGATCTTGACTCGTGTTACGCTGATAGCTGCCTAAATCCGGTTCTCTGCGCACGGCTGCTGCTTCGAACCGGCAAAGGAACTTCAGGTCTTTAGCCGATCTGGTTCCGCGGCAACACATCCTCTACTTTCACCGGTCGCAGCGTTTGTTTAGCTGCACGCTTTGCGCGCTTTCGTGGAGGCGCGAGCATCCGGTAGCCAACTTGCCATTACAACGAAAGAGAATCTGTGTCTACCAAGTCACGTACCCGCAGCAAGACTCGCCTGTCTCGCGCGCTGGGCATTGCACTGACCCCAAAGGCGGCCAAGTACCTCGAGAAGCGTCCGTACGCTCCGGGTGAGCATGGCCGCACCAAACGCAAGGCCGACAGCGACTATGCCGTCCGTCTGCGCGAGAAGCAGCGTCTTCGCGCCCAGTACGGAATCCGCGAGGCCCAGCTCAAGATCGCGTTCCAGGAGGCACGTCGTGCCTCAGGCCTGACCGGTGAGAACCTGGTCGAGCTGCTCGAGATGCGTCTCGACGCACTCGTGCTGCGCGCGGGTATCGCCCGTACGACCGCACAGGCTCGCCAGATGGTTGTGCACCGCCACATCCTCGTCGACGGCCAGCTCGTCGACCGGCCGTCGTTCCGCGTGAAGCCGGGCCAGCTCATCCACGTCAAGGCACGCTCGGAGGGCATGGAGCCGTTCCAGGTTGCCGCCGCCGGCGGACACGTGGATGTTCTGCCCAAGGTTCCCGCCTACCTCGAGGTCGAGCTCGACAAGCTGCAGGCACGCCTCGTGCGTCGCCCGTTGCGCGCCGAGGTTCCCGTGACCTGTGAAGTCCAGCTGGTCGTGGAGTACTACGCAGCTCGTTGATCTGACCATCGATTCACCGACGGGGTGCTGGCGTTCGCGCTGGCACCCCGTCGTCGTTGCGCCGATAGGCTTGGCGTACCATCCACAACCGTATTGGGAGCGCGAAATGAAGAACATACTTTTGCTCATTGTCGGTGTCGGCGCCGGATTCGTGATCGCCCACCAGGTCAGCAAGACGCCCGCGGGCAAGCAGTTCTTCGATGACGTTGACAGCCGAGCGCGCGAGTTCAGCGCCGCGCTGATCGATGGCTACAAGGCCCGCGAGGCCGAGCTGCGCTCGAGGTAGATCGCCCCACTTCTTTCTCAATGTCCGGGGCTCGATCGGTCGCTGCGCGACCATTCGAGCACCGGTAGGAAAAACCATGCAAACTGCAGACATCCAAAGCCGCTGGCTCAACTATTTCGGTGAGCGCGGTCACACGATCGTGCCCTCGGCGTCACTCGTCAGTGACGACCCGACGCTCCTTTTCACGGTCGCCGGCATGGTTCCGTTTGTGCCCTACCTGACCGGGCTCGTTCCCGCTCCGTTCCCGCGCGCAACGAGCGTTCAGAAGTGCATCCGCACCCTCGACATCGAAGAGGTCGGGAAGACTCCGCGACACGGCACGTTCTTCCAGATGAACGGCAATTTCTCGTTCGGCGACTACTTCAAGGAGCAGGCGATCGAATACGCCTGGGAGCTCCTGACGACGTCGGAATCCGACGGTGGACTCGGCTTCAGACCTGCGGACCTCTGGATCACGGTCTACAAGGATGACGACGAGGCGATCGCGCTCTGGAAGAAGATCGCCGGGCTTCCGGATGAACGCATCCAGCGACTCGATATGGACACCAACTACTGGTCGACCGGGCAGCCGGGTCCGGCCGGCCCATGCTCGGAAATCTTCTTCGACCGCGGTCCCGCATATGGCAGGGACGGCGGACCGGCGACCGATGACGACCGCTATGTCGAAATCTGGAACCTCGTCTTCATGCAGTTCCTACGCGGAGAGGGCTCTGGCAAGAACTTCGAGATCCTCGGCGAGCTGCCGAAGAAGAACATCGACACCGGGATGGGAATGGAGCGCGTCGCGTTCCTGACCCAGGGCGTCGAGAACATGTACGAGATCGACCAGGTTCGCCCGGTGCTCGACATGGCGTCAGAGCTGTCCGGACGCCGGTACGGTGCCGACCACGACGACGACGTGCGCATGCGCGTGATTGCCGACCACGTGCGGTCATCCCTCATGCTCATGTCCGACGGCGTCAGCCCGAGCAACGAGGGTCGCGGGTACATCCTGCGTCGCCTGCTCCGTCGCAGCGTACGTGCCATGCGGTTGCTCGGCGTCGAGGAGCCCACGTTCGCGGAGCTGTTCCCCGCATCCCGCGACGCGATGAAGGCCGCCTATCCGGACGTCTCGACCGAGTATGACCGCATCTCCCGTCTCGCACTGGGGGAGGAGGAGACCTTCCTGCGTACTCTCGCGGCGGGAACGAGCATCCTGGATGTCGCGGTCGACAAGACGGCGAAGAAGGGCGGCAAGCAGTTGGCCGGTGACACCGCCTTCCTGCTTCACGACACCTTCGGTTTTCCGATCGACCTGACGCTCGAGGTCGCGGAAGAGGCTGGACTGACCGTCGACCGGGCGGCGTTCGACACCCTCATGCTCGAGCAGCGCACCAAGGCGAAGGCCGACGCGAAGGCGAAGAAGACGGCTCTCGCCGACCTGTCGGTGTATGGCGAGTTCCGCGCCGCGGGCGAGACGGTTTTCACCGGCTATGACCTGCTCACGACGGACAGCACGATTCTCGGGATTATCGTCGGTGGCGAGTCGGTGAACCGTGCCGTTGTCGGCGACATCGCGGAGGTCATCCTTGCGGAGACCGCGCTGTATGCGGAGTCGGGCGGCCAGGAGGCCGACGCGGGCGCCATCGTCGGCAAGGGTTTCGACCTCGAGGTGCTCGACGTGCAAAAACCCGTCAAGGGACTGGTCAGCCATCGCGTGCAGGTTCGAGGCGGCGAGGTCGCGGTCGGGGATGCGGCGACCAGCGTCGTCGACCCGGTCTGGCGGCACGCGGCCGCACAGGCGCACTCGGCAACCCATCTCATCCACGCGGCACTGCGACAGACGCTGGGCGAGGAGGCTCACCAGGCCGGCTCGTACAACAAGGCCGGCTACATGCGCCTCGACTTCAACTGGAACAAGCCACTGTCGACTGCGACGCGCAGCGAGATTGAGAACATCGCCAACAACGCGATCGTGGACAACCTCGAGGTGACGACGCGCGTGCTTCCGCTCGAGGAGGCGAAGGCGCTCGGTGCTATGGCGCTGTTCGGCGAGAAGTACGGCAACGAGGTGCGCGTCGTGCAGATCGGCAGCCCCTGGTCACTCGAGCTGTGCGCGGGAACCCACGTGAGCCGCTCGTCGGAGGTCGGCATCATCAACCTCGTGAGCGAGTCCTCGATCGGTTCGACAAACCGTCGCATCGAGTCGCTCGTCGGTCTGGATGCCTTCAAGGATCTTGCTGCGGAGCGCGCGATTGTCTCTGCCCTGACTTCGTCGCTCAAGACCCCGCGGGAACAGCTTCCCGAACGGATTGCGGAACTCGCGGCGAACCTCAAGGCGGCCGAGAAGCGTATCGCCGCGTACGAGGCGAGCGAGCGCAGCGCTCGCGTTCCCGCGATCGCGCAGACGGCGACTCGCGTCGGTCCGGTGTTGCTCGTTGCCGAGAACATCGGGTCGATCGGCTCGACGGATGACCTTCGATCGCTCACGACGAGCGTCCGTGAGCGGCTCGGGGTGGAAGCTTCGGTGACGGCGCTAGCCGCGACAGTCGACGGCAAGCCGTCGGTGATCGTCGCGACCAACGATGCGGCGCGCATGGCTGGCGCCAGCGCGGGCACCCTGGCGAAGATCGCCGCGGGCATTTTGGGCGGAGGCGGTGGCGGAAAAGACGGATGTCTTTGCGATTGGACCGGCGCTCGATGCGATCCGCGAATCGCTCGTCGCCTAGGGGACTCGAAAAAGTGCGCCAGGGTGTTCGCGTCGGCGTGGATGTCGGCACCGTCAGGATCGGTGTCGCGCGAAGCGACCTGCACGGGATGCTGGCGACACCCGTAGAGACGGTTGCTCGTGGGACGGGCGACGTTGAACGGATACTGGCGATCGCAACGGAGCTCGATGCCCTCGAATTGATAGTCGGTCTGCCGCTATCGCTTTCCGGTGCGCACACCGCGTCGACGGCGGACGCGGTTGGCTTCGCGGAGCGGCTCGCCGCGGCCACCGATCTCGTGGTCCGCCTGGTGGATGAGCGCCTCACGACGGTGTCCGCGCAGTCCGCTCTGCGCGCATCGGGCCGCTCGGCAAAGAATTCCCGATCCGTCATCGATCAGGTTGCCGCTGTTATTATCGTCCAGCACGCTCTCGATTTTGAGCGCGCCGCGGGAACTCCGCCGGGCGAGATCGCCCACCCGGACGAAGGGCAGCACAATGGCCGATGAGCCAACCTGGGAGGACCTCTTCGGGGATCCCGCCGCGCCGCCCGTACAACGGCCCCCAGTGCCTCCCGCGCAGACAACACAGCCGGGCGTGCCCGCCGCACAGCCGCCGGTACAGCCGCCGGCCCAACCGCCAACACAGCCCGCGTTCCCGACGCAGACTGTGCAACCGGCTTTCCCGGCGCAGCCGGTCCAGTCCGCACCGGTCCAGCCGACACCGACTCAGCCGCCGCGGCTCCAGGCACCTCCGCTCCAGCAGCCACCGCTTCAGGCACCCCCCGTCCAGACAGTGCCGACCTATCAACCGCCGTCTGCGCCCGTGCCCTCCTCGCCGCAGCCGACCTTTCAACAGCAGCCGACCATCCCGCAGCAACCGACCTATGCCAGCCAGCTTCCGCCGGCTCCGGCACCGACCTACACGCCGCCGCAGCCAGACGCCGCGCGTGGCTCCGGGCGGGATGACGGCGCCGGGCGCCGTGGCGGTGGCTCCGAGCGGGGCGGATACCGCGGACAGAAGCCTCCGCGCAAGCGCAAGCTCACCTGGCTGTGGGTTCTGATCGTCCTGTTTGTCCTCGGTGCCGGCGGCTTCGGTGTCGTCTACGCCGCCTTCGGGCCGCAGATCCGTCACGTCATGGGCTGGGAGCCCTCGCTCGACTACTCGGGCACCGGAGACGGCCAGTCGACCACGATCACGATCCTGCCCGGCCAGATCGGTGCGGATGTCGCGAACAGCCTTGCAAAGGCGGGCGTAACGAAGACCGCGGCGGCGTTCTACAACCTTCTGCTCAAGCAGAAGAAGGCACCCAACTTTGAGCCGGGCACCTACAAGCTGGAGAAGCAGATGAGCGCGCAGTCGGCGCTCACCGCGATCAGCAACCCGGCCAACCGGGTCGTCTCGAAGGTTGTCATTCCCGAGGGGTTCAACCTGCAGCAGATTCTCGCGCGCCTGAACGCGAAGACCGGCGCGCCACTCTCCCAACTTCAGGCAGAAGCCAAGAACTTCACTCAGTTCGGCCTGCCCGCGGGCGCACCGAGCCTCGAGGGGTTCCTGTTCCCGGCAACCTATAACTTCGATCCAGGGACACCTGCGAAGGTCATGCTCCAGGCGATGGTGACCAGGATGAACACGTCACTCAAGTCGCACGGCGTCGCTCCCGCGGATGAACTCAGAGTCCTGACGCTCGCTTCGATCATCCAAAAGGAGGGTGGTACCAGCGCCGACTTCTACAAGGTCTCGAGGGTCTTCACCAATCGTCTGGCTGTGAAGATGCCCCTTCAGTCCGATGCCACCGTGAGCTATGGCGCGGGATCGAAAACCATCAGCACAACGGGCGCCCAGCGTGCGGATGCCAGCAACCCCTACAACACGTACGCGCATGCGGGGTTGCCGGTCGGCCCGATTGCTTCGCCCGGCGACACGGCGATCGATGCGGCACTGCATCCGGTTGCCGGTCCATGGATCTACTTCGTTCTCGTCAACGGGTACACGGGCGAAACCGTCTACTCGACGACCGCGGCCGGCCAGGCGGCGGGCGTGAAGCAGTGGCAGGCATGGCTTAAGGCGCACCCGGGCTACGGCTCGTAATGGCCCCGGAGCGGCTCGCCGTACTCGGGTCACCGATTGCTCACTCCCTGTCGCCCGTTCTGCACCGTGCTGCGTACGGCGTGCTCGGACTCGATTGGACCTACGAAGCGATCGACATGCCGCGCGACCAGTTGGCGGCCTTTGTTACCTCGCGCGACGAGAGCTGGCGTGGGCTGTCCCTGACGATGCCACTGAAGGTCGAGATTCTTCCGCTGCTGTCTGAGTTGTCCGAACTGACTCGCGAGACCGGCTCCGCCAATACGGTTCTCTACGGCCAGGCCGGTCTTCGCGGCTTCAACACCGATGTGTACGGGCTCGAGAACGGACTCACCCGACACGGGCGGACCTCCCTTGGCTCCGTCCTGATCCTGGGCGGGGGAGCGACCGCGGCGTCCGCGCTCGTGGCCGCCGCACGGCTCGGGGCGCACACGGTCTTCGTCGGCGTCAGGTCGCCGGAACGGGCATCCGGACTCGGCGCCATTGCGGCGGCCCAGGGCGTGGCGATTCAGGTGCGCAAGCTGGCGCATCTCCTGGAGATCGACGAACGGCTGGATGCCGTCATCAGCACGCTGCCCAACGGCGCAGCCGTCGAGGTCGCACTCGATCCGGACACGATTTCAGGGGCGACACTGTTCGACGTCGCATACTCGCCATGGCCGACGCCGCTTGCGGCATCGTGGACGGGTGAGGATGTCATCGGCGGTCTGGAGATGCTGGTGCTGCAGGCGCTCGCGCAGGTTCGCATCTTCGTGCACGGCGATCCCGACGTGAGGCTTCTTCGTGACGACGAAGTGCTCGGCGCCATGTTCGCCGCCGTCGGCCTGTGATCTCGAGGGGTTCCGTGACATCTAAGGCTTCTGACGCTGTGGGAGGATTGAGTCCATGCTTCGATGGTTGACCGCTGGCGAATCTCACGGCCCAGAGCTGGTCGCCATTCTCGAGGGACTACCCGCCGGCGTTCCTGTGAGCCTGGCCGGCATCCGGGCCGATCTTGGTCGGCGCAAGCTCGGCTACGGTCGCGGCGCACGACAGAAGTTCGAGGAAGACGAGCTCACACTGTCCGGCGGCGTTCGGTTTGGGCTCAGTATGGGCAGCCCCATCGCACTGCGGATCGGCAACACGGAATGGCCGCGCTGGGTTGACGTGATGAGCGCGGAGCCCGTGGATGTCGAGAGCCTTCCCAAGGGTCGCGGTGCGCCGCTGACTCGCCCTCGGCCCGGTCACGCCGACCTGGTCGGGATGCAGAAGTACGGGTTCGAGGAGGCGCGCAACGTCCTCGAGCGGGCCAGCGCGCGGGAGACCGCGGCGCGCGTCGCACTCGGTGCCATTGCCAGGTCGTTCCTGGCGGAGCTCGGCGTCACACTCGTCGCCCACACACTGTCCATTGGGCCGATTCGCGTGCCTGACGACGCTGCACTTCCCGTGCCGGGCGATGTCGACCGCCTCGACGCAGACCCGCTGCGCTGCTTCGACCCGGCGACATCCGCTCTCATGGTCGCGGAGGTTGACGATGCGCAGAAAGAGGGCGACACGCTCGGCGGCGTCGTCGAAGTTCTCGCCTACGGCGTTCCGCCGGGACTCGGCTCCTACGTGCACTGGGATCGCAGGATCGATGCCCAGCTCGCCGCGGCGCTCATGAGTATCCAGGCCATCAAGGGTGTCGAGGTCGGCGACGGCTTCGAGACCACGACTCGCCGCGGTTCAGTCGCCCACGACGAGCTCGTGACCGACGGCGACACGATTTCTCGCCTCAGCGACCGGGCGGGCGGCACCGAAGGCGGCATGACGACCGGCACGCTGTTGCGCGTTCGTGCCGGGATGAAGCCCATCTCCACTGTCCCGCACGCGCTGCGCACAGTGGACATCGCGACCGGCGCGGAAGCGGAGGCGCATCACCAGCGCTCCGACGTCTGCGCGGTCCCGGCCGCGGGAGTCGTCGCCGAGGCGATGGTTGCGCTCGTGATCGCGACTGCAATGCTGGAGAAGTTCGGCGGTGATTCGATCGAGGAGACGCGGCGCAATCTGCGCGGGTACCTCGACGCCATCCCGGCCAACCTGCGCACGGCCGAGCGCACAAACTGATCGTGTCCATCGTGCTGATCGGACCCATGGGTTCGGGCAAGACCAAGCTGGGCAAACGCGTCGCGGCTATCCTCGGAAAGCCGTTCGTCGACACCGACCGGATGATCGTGGCGAAGCACGGCACGATCGCCCAGCTCTTCGCAGAGTTCGGCGAAGAGCACTTTCGCGCCCTCGAGCGCGTCGCGGTGGAAGACGCTCTAGCGCAGGATGCAGTGGTCGCGCTGGGCGGGGGCGCCATCCTCGATGAACGCACGCAGGCCGATCTGGCGGACCGTCGGGTCGTCCTCATCACGGTCAGCGCGGAAGCCGTCGCACCCAGGATCGTCGGGACCAAGCGACCCCTGCTGACGGGAGGCATCGACGCGTGGAAGCAGATCCTGGAGTCCCGCCGCGACATCTACGAGAGGCTCGCCACGCGCGTCTGGGACACCTCATCCAGACCGCTCGTCGGGATTGCCGAGGAAATTGCCGAATGGGCACGAACGGAGAATCCGAATGACTGACACCACTGTGATCAGCGTGACCGGGGATGACCCGTACGACATCCTGATCGGTCGCGGTCTGCTGGCGAACATCGCGGAGCAAATCGGCACGAAGGCGACCAAGGTCCTGATTGTGCATGCGCCGACGCTGGGTGCGCGGGCGGCGGCACTGCGCGAGAGCCTCCTCGGCATCGAGCAGTTCGGCCAGCACGGCGAGGTGCTGCTTGCCGAGATTCCCGATGCCGAGGCGGCCAAGCGCGTCGAGGTTGCGGCGTTCTGCTGGCAGATCATGGGACAGACCGACTTCACGCGCTT
>Ga0193728_1000953_pt1 | contig 14405 bp, 9 predicted proteins | sample U1c1metaG_FD_143037 | JGI IMG/M metagenome (GOLD analysis project Ga0193728, IMG submission 143037) | Soil microbial communities from a riparian zone of the East river system, Colorado, United States - U1c1 | ecosystem: Environmental > Terrestrial > Soil > Riparian zone | place: USA: East River...
TCATAGCTCCGTCTCGCCTCAGGCGAGACGGGGCTTTTTTTTGGATTCAATCCGGGGTTTTATAAATTCATTTATTTTTGATTCATGTATGTCTAAATTTTTGATCGCCGGGCTGGGGAACATCGGCCCGGAATATAAAGGCACCCGTCATAATATTGGATTCGATATCGTAGATTCGCTCGTAGCGAAGCACGGCGGACAATTTACGGTTGCCCGGCATGCAGAAATCTGCGAATTAAAATGGAAGGGTAAAATACTTTTCTGCATCAAGCCCACGACCTACATGAACCTCAGCGGCAAGGCCGTAAAGTACTGGATGGATAAAGAGAAAATAGCGCTGGAAAATATTTTGGTCGTGGTGGATGAGATTGCTTTGCCGATCACGAAATTGCGGTTAAAGGGCAGGGGTAGTGCCGCCGGTCATAACGGCCTGATCAGTGTAGAAATGGAACTGGGTACGATCAATTATCCCAGGCTGCGCTTTGGCGCCGGCAATGATTTTCAAAAGGGCCAACAGGTAGATTATGTGCTCAGCAAATGGAGCGACACCGAATTACCATTGATAGCACGCAAAGTCGAAAAATCAGTAGAAGTCATCGAAAGCTTCGTTCAAACAGGCATTGAAAGGACTATGAATCAATACAATAAATTAGAGATTACTCTATGATTTGTAATTGGGAATCATTATTTTAGCGGAATATTAGCGTGGTAAAACGGCCATTTGCTGATCATTTTGATATTCAATACTCCTATGGGCCTTTTTAGGCTTTTTTTGAAAACTAAATAAGAATTTTCTATTTAAACCCTTATTGAATATGAAAATATTCTGTGTTGGTCGTAACTACGTTGCCCACGCCATAGAACTGAACAATGATGTTCCGGATGAACCAATTGTCTTCATGAAACCGAAGAGCGCCTTACTGCAGGCACATACTCCTTTTTATTATCCTGAATTTACCAACGAATTGCATTACGAATGTGAATTGGTACTGCGCATATCCAAGAACGGGAAATACATCCAGGACCGTTTCGCCGGTAAGTACTACGATGCTCTTTCGGTGGGCATTGATTTTACGGCCAGGGATATTCAAAATGAGTTGAAGGAAAAAGGACTTCCCTGGGAAAAGGCCAAAGCCTGGGATAATTCTGCCGCCGTCGGCAAATGGATTCCGCTGCAGAACATCAAGAACAAGAAAGACGTTAATTTTTGTCTCTATAAGAACAAAGAGCTCGTTCAGCAAGGCAATTCGGGGTTAATGATCAACAGTTTTGATAAGATCGTCGCCTACATTTCTACTTATTTTTCGGTGAACATCGGTGATCTTGTTTTTACCGGAACGCCCGCAGGAGTAGGTGAATGCGTGGTAGGAGATGAATTGGAAGGATTTATTGAAGATGAGAGTTTGCTGGCCGTTGAAGTGAAATAGACCCGGATCTCTTGCCCATATGATTAGTCCTGATACTTTGCTAAGAGCCTATCGACTCATGTGCTATGCCAGCTCCATGGCGGCCATTTACGAGCGCAACCGTTCCATCTGCAAATATGTTCACGCTGTTTCCCGTGGGCACGAAGCCATACAGCTCGCCACAGCTTTTCAGCTTTTGCCCTGCGACTACGTCAATCCTTACTACCGTGATGAGAGTTTGCTGCTGGGACTTGGGTTTACGCCTTACCAGCTGATGCTTCAATTGCTGGCGAAAGGAGGAGACATTTTTTCGGGTGGAAGGGCCTATTATTCGCATCCCAATTACCGGGGACCTGACATGCCACAGATCATTCCCCAAAGCAGTGCCACCGGTATGCAGGCCATTCCGTCAACGGGTATTGCCCAGGGCCTGGCCTATCTCGAAAAAACAGGATCTGCATTATTGAAGAAAGGACCCAACGGTGAACTTCCGCTGGTCGTTTGTTCGCTGGGCGACGCCAGCATGACGGAAGGGGAGGTGAGTGAGGCCTTGCAATTTGCGGTGCTAAAAAAATTACCGATCGTTTACCTCGTGCAGGATAATGACTGGGGCATCAGCGCAAGTGCCGAAGAATCCAGGGCCATGGACGCATTTGACTATGCTTCGGGATTTGCCGGTTTAGGGCGTATGCGCATCGACGGCACTGATTTCGAAGCCTGCCTGAGCAGCATCCAGCGCATATTCGAACAGGTTAGGGCCGGTCACGGGCCTTTTTTATTACAGGCAAAGGTCCCCCTGCTCGGGCACCATACCAGTGGGGTGCGGATGGAATACTACCGCGACAAGGAAGACCTTGACAGGCATTTCGCTGCAGATCCCGGGCCCAGGCTGAGAAAGCGGCTATTGGAGACCGGTATTACAGAAGTGCTTATCCGGGAGACGGAGGAGAGGGCAGCCGGGGATGTGGAAGAGCAATTCAGGGAAGCACTAGCTTCGGCAGAACCGGATCCCCGCGGCGTGGAAGATTTTGTTTTTGCACCCACTCAGATACTGGAGGAAAAAGGCGAGCGGTCGCCGGCTGCCGCGCCAAAAGTGATGATGGTGGATGCAGCTTTATTTGCAATCCGGGAAATTATGGAGGAACATCCGGAGGCCGTGCTGTACGGACAGGATGTGGGCAGGAGACTGGGGGGCGTGTTCAGGGAGACCGCCACCCTGGCTGAACAATTTGGGGATCACCGGGTATTCAATACCGCCATACAAGAAGCGTATATTATCGGATCAACCGCAGGCATGAGCGCAGTAGGCGTAAAACCGATCGTGGAGATTCAATTTGCCGATTATATTTATCCCGGATTTAACCAGTTGGTCACGGAACTATCGAAGTCCTATTACCTGAGTTGCGGAAAGTTTCCCGTGCAAACTTTGATCAGGGTTCCTGTTGGCGCATACCATGGCGGCGGACCTTATCACAGCGGAAGTATAGAAACAACCTTGTTATCTGTGAAGGGGATCAAAATTGCGTATCCATCTAATGCGGCAGATATGAAGGGATTGATGAAGGCGGCTTTCCTTGATCCAAATCCTGTGCTGATGCTTGAACACAAGGGATTATACTGGAGCAAGGTTGCGGGTACGGAAGGGGCCAGGATGCCTGAACCGTCGAGGGATTATATCCTGCCGCTGGGTAAGGCCAACATTGTCCGCCGTGCCGATCAAAAAAGAATGGATGCGGGGGAAAGCTGCTGTGTGGTTACTTATGGCATGGGAGTATACTGGGCAACGGCTGCCGCAGTGAATTTTCCAGGCCAGGTTGAGGTCATCGATCTTAGAACCCTGTATCCTTTGGATGAAGCCCTGGTCTTTGACCGGGTTCGCGCACATGGAAAATGTCTGGTGCTAACCGAGGAGCAACAACTCAATTCTTTTGCTGAAGCATTGGCCGGAAGGATTTCCCATCAGTGCTTCGCAAGCCTGGATGCAGCTGTAGAAGTGTTGGGCGCTTTGAACCTGCCTGCAGTGCCCATGAATATGGCATTGGAAAAGGCCATGCTGCCCAATCCTGAAAAACTTGCACAAAGGATCAGTCAATTGCTTGCATTTTAATCGGGATGATTATTTTTTAAAATTAAATTTTTTGACCGCATGTATTACCGACAGTTAACGGTTGTCTTTCTCTGCATTTTTCTGGGTTTGGGTATGGGTTGCAAAAGAAGCATGACCCGTGCCGAACTGGAGAGGGAGTTAATGACAGCTATGTCCAATTCGCTGAACAAGCAGGTGAATTTTGACACGACCAAGGCAAGGTTTGACGTGAAGAGTGTGACTTTTTACGAAGAGAGAACATATTATGACTGCGAGTTTGTGGTCAGGCTCAGAAGGCCTGGATACGATACCACCGGCGGCATGGCCGCGAAGATCTCAAAAGATTTTGTTTCGGTCAACAGGAAGTATTAGTAGTCAACGGATGATCGATTAGCCCTTTCTCAACATAATCTTTTGATTGGTCCAGTCGCTACAGCCATCGATAATCTGCAATAGTTTTGGCCAGTTACCAACCGGTTCAAAAGCGTTTTTATAGACTTTGGATACCTTAATGGTTATCTTATCTCCATCCATTTTGGCCGAGGCAACAAAACTGCCACATTCATTCTGAATCTCCTTATTCAGGTTCTCCATCCCTTCTACTTTATAACCGGGCGGGATGCTCATCTGCACTTCATACTGAAAACTTCTTGCGGAAGACATGTACACATCCACTGTTCTGTTACGTTGTTCCGGTTTAATTTGCAATTGTTCCCCGATGAATTTCCCCGCTTCGACGATATAATTATTACCTGCTTTTTTGGTCCACCCTTCTACCACAAAATTTGAATTGTAAATCATATCCGGACGCTCGTGCAGGATACCTGAATTCACGATTTTGTAATCCAGCAATTCCTTAGGCTCAACATCGAATTCGCTTTTAATTTCTTCTTTAAAAAATCCTGCCTGCTCCTTGCGTGCAGTTGCAAAAGCCGCTTCATATTCAGGAGTGAGGTTTCTCGTTTTTCTGCTGTCGGCAAGATCCTGCAGCAATGTTTCTTTAATACCTAAAGCGTCTCTTTCTTCCGCCTCGTATTGTTCGAACAACAATAATCTTTTCTGGTCATCGGTTCTTAAATGACCTTTCAACCTGGTCGTTCTTGACAGGATCAGTTGCATCGGGTTTTTCTCACTGATCTTTACCTGGATCATTTCATCATGTTTGTTCTGCACGGCGGAACTGAACGGAACTTTTACTGTTCCTTCCTCTAATTTTACTTTACCCAGCGAGCCTATCCCTTTGACAAAAATAGTGGGTGATTCCTGACCTTCATATTCTGCCAACACGTAATCCGGTTGTGTAAATACACCTTCTGCACAAAGAAAAACAGGCTTACCTGTCCGGGTACGCAACATATATTCAATATCATTTTTAGACATGACCTGTTTAAGGTCGGGCCCATAACGGGAAGCAACAATTACATAATCACAATCCACGTCAAATTCATGCAATAGCCTTTCCATGACAAACATGAATTTTTTGTTGTTGAAAGATTGATAATTCCGATCCCTGCCGACCTCTACTTTGTCCCTTTCCCAATTGTTAAGCGCGAGATGTCTTGCCGCATAATATACAAATTCCGGAATGCTGTCCTTGGGCAGATCAGCTTTCCTTTTTTTATAGCCTTTTACGATTTCCTTAATATCACTATAATATGGAACTGAAGATTGCTTAAGCGCATAGTTCATCTGCCATAAATCAAATTTGATATCCTGCATCACTTCGTCAAAAGGCATATTATGGTAAACTTCCCCGGGCCCGCGGGAATTCATTCTTCCAGCGAACATGCCTTTATATCCTAATACAATATTTAACCTCAATATGGGTACCTGACGCATGGCCGACATCCAGAGACCGGTGGGAAGGCCTGCAATATTTTTCTTTTCTGCATCCAGAATAAAATCGTCCTGCGCATCCCTTTTCAGGGTAAAATCCGGAGCCCCGTTCATCGAACGGTATTCTATGGCAAATTTCTTTCCTATTTCACAATGTACAGAGTAGTCAAGAACGGGGACGTCCTTACCAAAGACAAATAGCAACGGGTCGATGTTTTTGGTATCCATCTGTTCCTCTACCTGTACGAAATAGTCAACCATATCTCCTACCTGCAGATCAGACAGAGCCAGTTTTCCCTGTTTATCATTTTTCGCATCCTTTGTCATGACGGCCTCGTCTGCATTGATTTCCTTTACCGTTCCATCCGGCTTAATGATCCGCACGCCAACCATGGTAATAGTGGTATTGCTGATGAATGCCCCGCTTCTCTTGCTCAGACGCTGAAAACTGATTTCGGAATACTCATCCAACGCGGCCTTATCATTGATCTTGACCAATTCACGGACCGTATTGATATAATATAGTTCCTTTGATACGGTTCCGGTAATGATCATGAAATGGAATTTGCTTTTACTTTTGGCGCTGATTTCCGTATGATGTGCCAACACCACGCTGGACGAATTAGCATACTCGGCCGGAATGACCCTGTTTTTAAAAGCTGGCTTATTCCAATTCCACACTTCAGCCCTCACCTCAGCCGAATGCTTTTTATAATCTTGATCGGACACCTGGGAATAAGCTGACTGTACAATACATAAAAGCAAACCCATTCTAAAAGAAACAGCGGTAAAGGAATTAGCCATATTTTTATTTTTTTGAAATAACCAATTGTTCCAGATATGCTTTATTGATTTGTTCTATATCCCGGTTCCATTGTGAAAAGGACGAACGCGGTAATATTGATTTCTTCAGGATAAGTTCTTTTTTATAGAGCACTTTCTGACCAGCCAGTGTATAGAGGATATTGAACATGTATTCCGGTCTGTCTATTTTCACCGGAGCAGGCATTGTGGTTACTTTAGCTCCGACAGGCAGCAATAATTCGGTTTCATGCTGAAGATCATATTTGTACGGGAATACCCAATCTGTGTTTCGGTTAACGGTGTCCATGACGAGCGCAGTCAGCTCTTTTTTATGATCCATTTCTATATACCATTCGTTGCCAAATCCGGTGGCGCCATTTTTGATATTCAAATGATATTCTATGGAAAGATCGTTGTTAACGCTATTGAGATCTGAAGTTTTCACATGATCCAGCTGATCCTGGCCGGATTCAGTAGAGAGATATTGTACCAGGGCGTCAGCCAATTTATCTTTTTTTATTGCGTGTATACCAGATAACAAAAATTCCCTGCTTTCTCCTTTCCAATTTTGATAAACCTGGCCGCACAAACTGTCGCCTTTTATAGACAATATTCTTTTTTCTGTTTCCGTATTTTGAAGATAGGTTTCCTCCGGAATGCGTTCCAGCAAATAGCCTGTTCCATTTTCTATCAATACCTGCCTTCCCTGAATTCGTTCGGCGTATTGTTCAAAGCCGATATAAGTTTCCGTAGCATCCAGGTAATATAATTTGTTATTGATCTTTACCGCACAGATCATGTGATTGTCTACACTCAGGGATGGCGTTGAATAATCATATGCTATATGATTGGTACCAATCCAGCACAAACGCGCATCAAACCCGATTGACTTCAACAATCCCTTGGTAAGATTTGCCATGCCTTTACAATCGCCATATTTTCTTCTCAACACCTCCTGCGCTTTTTCAGGCCTGAACCCGGCTATTCCGTCTTCAAAAGCGACATAGCGGATATTATCCTGTACCCATTGATAGACTGCCCTTATTTTATCCATGTCTTTGTTAATGCCTTTCGCAATATCCAGGGCCTTTTCCTTTAGCAATGCGTCATCATTCCGGACCTGTTGAACCAGACTGTAATACCATGCATATTGATCGTCGAGCGTGCTGAAATAAGTAATTTTTCCAGTGCTGGTCTCGGCATATTTGCTCAGCACAAGTAGGTGAGGGTAGATATAAGAGGGGCCTGGTGAATGCGTTTCAGGCTTTTTTGCGGCTGCATTCTTTATGGTGTAGGTATAAATATCCGCATCCTTTTTGGCGTCGTATTGCTGTTCCTTCCGCACGGTTTCGTTGAAATTAAATTCCTTCAGTGTTGTTTTCATCCATCTGGGAATGATAATGACGACCTGTTTTTCCAATACGAAATAAGGCTCGGGGAAGTAAATGCTGGTAAAATAGCGTGGATCTGTATAGGTTTTTTCAATCCTGACCTCGCTGGAAGTTCCCTTTTTTTCCAATGGTAAATTGAAATAACAGACTTTAGCATCTGAATAAAAAACATCCTGCACAGAATAGTAATCATAAACCGGTTTGATGCTTTTCATCCGGCTGCCATCCACATATATATTGACATTGTCGATAGTGGTCCGGTCATCATAAGATTCCACGAATGGCATATTTCCCCGCACACTGTTGCAATAGTAGATAGTGCTGTATTCCTGCTTGATAATGACAGGATGTTCCTTGTCGCCCTGCTTAAATTCATACACTTCTTTTTTGGAAGAGATGGTAATATTGTTTTCCGAGCCATTTTCTGTTTGGCTTCGGGCAGGAAGGCCATTAAGTATAGCTGAAAGAAGAATCAAAGAAATAATCGGTAAGCGTTTGGTCATGGGGTTGAATCTCAAAAAATAAGGGTTATTCTGTATAGCGTTTGCACACCCTGGTGCCCTTTTTAAACGTCAGAATGAGGAAACTATTTTCGCCATAACCTAATAAATCTTTTGGTAGATGTTACAGCAAAAATCAATATAGTTTGGGCACCCCTGGCAGGCTGTTTCATGCAACATTTTGGCAATTGAGGGTACATTATGAACACGTACCTTGTCCTCCGTCTACTGATATCAAATAATTACGTAATATGTTCAGAAATTATTTCAAAACCGCCTGGCGAAACATCAAACGCCATAAGGCTTATTCAGCCATCAATATTCTTGGTTTAGCGATTGGCATTGCAGCCTGCCTGCTGATCCTTCAATATGTTTCGTTTGAATTGAGTTACGAAAATTTTCAGGAGAACAAGGACAGGATCTATCGTGTTCAGCAGGATCGTTTTGACAATGGCAAGCTTAGCACCCAATGGGCAGCAGGGGCCTTTGGGGTTGGCAATGCATTCAAAGCCGCGATACCTGAGATCGATGACTACGTTAAGGTGATTTCGAATGGAAGAGTGACTGCCGAAATAAAAAATCAACCGATAAAAATTGAGAACGTGTATTTCACCATTCCCTCCTTCTTCAACATATTCACTTATCCCTTGATTGCCGGCAATAAGAACACTGCATTGAAAGAACCCTTTACAGCGGCATTATCTGAAACAACCGCAAAAAAAATATTTGGCACAACCCATGTAGTCGGCAAAGCACTCGCATTGAACCGCAACAGCAATTATACCATTGTGGCCGTGTATAAAGATGCTCCCGTTAACACGCAGCTCAAGCCCGACATGCTCTTGTCTTATGCAACATTTCAAAAATGGACAACCGACTCTGCAGGCAATGGCCCGGAAACAGCCTGGCAATGGGATGGTTGTCTTACTTATTTATTGCTTAAGAAGGGCGTTAATCCGGCCACGGTTGAAAAGAAATTTATTCCCGTTGTCAAAAGGTTTACTGACGAGGATATGAAGAAATACAATGCCGCGGTAGTATATCATCTGCAACCACTAAAAGATATTCATTTGTATTCTCATTATATGTTGGAACCCGGTGAAAACGGCGATGGCAAAACGGCTTATCTTTTACTGGGTATTGCTTTTTTCATCGTCGTCATTGCATGGGTGAACTATATTAACCTGGCCACCGCCCGGGCCATCACAAGAGCCAGGGAAGTGGGCGTACGAAAAGCCGTTGGCTCGCAACGCAGCCAACTGATCATTCAATTCCTATCCGAATCTGCCGTATTGAACGCCATCGCATTGATCCTGGCATTGGTGATTGTATTAGTTGCCATTCCGGAATTCAATGCCATTTCCGGGCAGCAACTGTCATTTTCATTGTTTGGTCAACCCAATTTCTGGCTTGGATTGATCGGCTTATTCTTGATTGGCGTCTTCTTTTCCGGGTTATATCCTGCATTTGTATTGTCCGGTTTTAACCCCGTCGACGTATTGAAAGGAAAACTTGGCACTTCGAACCAGGGGGCTTTGCTGAGAAAATCACTGGTAGTATTTCAGTTTGCCGCATCCTTGTTCTTATTGATGGGTACCGTGGTTGTTTACCGACAGATTCAATACATGCGTGAGCAGTCCCTGGGAATGAATATCGATCAAACATTGGTTCTCCCTTCTCCCATTGTGGGGATTGATTCTACCTTCCTGCAAAAGATCACTGCATTCAAACAGGAATTGCAACGGAACGCTTCTATTCAGCATATAACGGTTTCAACGAGTATTCCCGGCGAACCGGTTGGCTGGAATGCAGGAGGCATCAAACTGGTAGGACAGGGTGAATCCAAACAGAAGCAGTACCGGGTGATTGGTATTGATTACGACTATTTGAAAACCTACGGGCTGAAGATAGTAGCCGGACGTCCGTTTGATAAATCTTTTGGCTCAGATAAACACTCTGTGATTTTCAATAGAAAGGGAATTGAACAATTAGGCTTCAACAAACCCGAGGAAGCCATTGGAAAGAAAATAGATTTTTGGGGAAATCAATATACGATTGAAGGGGTTACCGAAAATTTCCACCAGCAATCTTTGCGTGAGGCCTACGAGCCCCTGATATTGCGATTGATTCCGGATGTAAATGGCTCTATCTCCCTGAAAACATCAGCAGCCAATGCCGCGCAAACAATAAACAGCGTGAAAGCCGAATGGAACAAATTCTTTCCCGGCAATACCTTCGAATATTTTTTCCTGGATGATCATTTTGATGCGCAGTACAAGGCGGACCGGCGTTTTGGCAAAGTGTTCGGAATATTTACGAGCCTCGCGATCTTAGTTGCCTGTCTTGGTTTATTCGGACTCGCTTCATTTACCACGTTGCAAAGAACAAAAGAAATCGGCATCAGGAAGGTGTTGGGTGCGTCGGTTGGAAATATCCTCAACTTATTGTACCGTGAGTTTGCCCTGTTACTCATTATAGCATTCGTGATTACCGTGCCGCTGGCCTGGATAACCTCGGCAAAATGGCTGCAGAACTATACGTTCAGGATCAGCATGCATTGGCTGTATTTCTTATTGCCATTTCTCGTGATCGTTTCGATTGCTTTAATAACCGTGAGTTTCCAATCGATCAAAGCGGCGCTGGCTAACCCGGCCACCAGCCTACGCTCCGAATAATCGGAGCGTAGGTTGGCGAAGAGAGTTTGAGAACAGAATAAGGAAATACCAACTTTAAATCATCTTCATTTCTTACTCATGCGATAAATATCTCCATCATCCGTGATCGCATAAAGCATGTTATTCATATAGGTCACGTCACGGAAGCGCTGGTTTTTGTCGGCAAGCAAACGCTCCTCGCCCACAACCTTATTGTTTTTTATGATAAGCCTGTCGATATGCGCACCGCTCAGGGCTGCCAGGAATAGATTGTTGCTCCATTCCGGTATAGCATGGCCAGCGTAGAAACAAATTCCACTTGGTGAAATCACCGGATCCCAATAATATACCGGCTGCTCCATGCCCGGCTTCTGCTGAATGGCATCCCCGATTTTCTCTCCACTGTATTCGATTCCGTAGGTGATGACAGGCCAGCCATAATTTTTTCCGGGATGAATCAGGTTAACCTCATCACCCCCACGCGGACCGAATTCAGCTTCCCACAGGTCACCGGTAGCCGGGTTGATGTCCAACCCCTGCGGATTGCGATGACCGTAGGAATATATCTCAGGCATGGCACCAGCCTGGTTTAAAAATGGATTACCGGGCGCAGGTTTTCCGTCCGTCGTTATTTTAAATACTTTGCCCAGGTGCGATTCCAGCTTTTGCGCCTGTGCCCGTCCCTCCAGGATGGACCGCTCGCCTGCACTCACAAAAAGATTTCCATCTTTGTCAAATACCAATCGTGAACCAAAATGTAAATCACTCTTCAACGCCGGGGTGGCCCGGAATATGACCGACACATCCTCCACCTGACCGGTCGCTTCGTTGAGATGACCCTTGGCCACAGCAGTTAAATTGCCGGGAGGATATGGCTCGGAATAGGACCAGTAAATCATTTTGTTGTTTGCAAAATGAGGATCAAAAGCAACATCCAGCAAACCACCCTGCCCGGAATAGATGACCTGGGGAAATCCCGTGATCTTTTTTATCAGAACCCCATTCTTATCATGAATTTCCATATAGCCGGATTTGATCGTCACCATCAACCTTCCATCCGGCATGGCTACAATAGCAAACGGATATCCCAGCTTACCCGCTATTTTTTCGACCGCATACGGAGTAGTCGTCTTTGCGGCGGCAATCCTTGTTTGTCCTTTGAAAGCTGGTTTATAATCGCTGTTGGGAGATTTGGTTTCGACCGTAGGTATATTGTCGTTGTTATTGCCAGCAGCAGATTTAAGTTCATTGTTGGCGCAACCCACACAACAGATAAGCGTCAGCGGCAGCATCAGTTTGAAAGAATTTCTAATATGCATATATTTCAATCATTTAAATCTCGTTATTTTAGTTTCACCAATAAGCAGCATCGACAATATCTACCGGCGTCCATTTAGAATTTGTCACCAAAGCGGTCCGGCCGCTTTTTGCAACCCGGTATTGCAGGCTGCTGACAACAACCGCCAGGTCACCTCGTCCGAGTGAGAATGGTAATTCGAGGGATCGTGCGCCAACAGGAACGTTGTCGTAAGACATTTCCACTTCCGCGAAGGCTTGCTCCCCTACTGCAGAAGGGCTGTCCACGTCGCAGCTGGCGGCTGCGATCTTCCAGATCAGCTTCTGGGTTTTGGAAGGCGCCGCGATGTCTTTTGCCGGAGTGAGCGCGGGAATACGAACTACCGCGCGACCAGGCTTGCTCCAATCCACCGTTACAGCCTTGCGCAGGTACGAAAACAGTGAGCAATCTTCATTGAATGATAAACCATGCAGCGCCGAAAGCTCGTTCGATGGTAGCGGATTTTTTGATCTCTCCTCTTTCAACCACTGCAAAAGCGCAGTGTTCAGCCGGTACATATTTTTATAGACATCCTTCCGGGGTAAAACAGTCCCGAGACCTTGTCGCAATGCAGCCGACATGGAGACGGCCATGCCGAATAGTTTGGCACTCGCCTTGGTGGCCTTGGATTGACGTACTCTGGTAGGTACCGTACGTGCACAGGGCTTGCCCCGGAATTCATAATAAATCAGGTTCTCTATTTTACCGCTGAGAAAAATCTGTGTTGGTTTAGCCATGAGTTGTTCGGGATGAGTACCCGATGAATCCTAACAAAAATCATACCATGTCCGTACCAAGTCCGTCAATGGACGGACTTGGTACGGACATGCAGCGTATTAATTTCGAAAGGAATAAGGTTGAGCTGTGGATGTCCCGAGGTCAAGTATTCAATTACCAATAGCGGATATCAAAGTTGATGTTCAATTTTTATTTTACTTAATAGGCTACGACACGATTCATCCCAAAGGAGGGCGCAAGGGTACATTCAGTCAAAAGTTATTGATGTGGCGGAGAAAACGACATTCAAGAGGGCAAATGCGTCGAGTGGTTGAACGAGTACCCGGGGACGGGAATATTATTGAACCCTTTGAGAGTTTATTAAATGTTATTGAGTCCATTACAAGCCACCAAGAAATCTAATATCTAGAAACCCCTTGCATTTTTTTCAATTTTCCGATAGGGCGTCGAAAAAAAATGATCAACTGTTCTGTTAAAATCATCCTTATAAGCGACTGGCGTACTATGCCCCGAATTAGGCAGTATCCACAGATAGGCGTTGGGAATGTTTTGAAAGATAAGCAAGGTATGCGCCGGTTTTAAGATATCATGGTCACCTCCAATGACCAGTGTTGGTATCTTGATGGCGTGCAAAGCCAGGAGTGGTATATGCGGTTCCTCTGCTTCCAGGCGTACCAATTTCAACTGTTGTTTTTCCGATGTCGTTTTATTGGTTTTATTTTTTAGTTTCGTATAGTAAGGCATGACCAGGTTAAAGATATCCTCGCTCACCGCCGTAGTATCTGGTGAAAGGTTTGCGCCCGTTACCGCCAGTTTTTTTACTTTTTCAGGATGACGAATGGCCAGTAACAAGCCCTCGATCCCACCGTCACTCCACCCAATGACAAATGCGGAATCAATGTTAAGCGCTGTAAGTAAGGCAGCATAGTCGTCGGTCATCATTTCATAAGTGAGTGAATCACCAGCATCCGCGGATCTGCCTTGCGATCGGCTATCTGCGACAATCACTTTATATTTTTTGGAGAAATAGGGTATCTGATACATAAAATCTTTAAGGGAGCCGCCATTTCCATGAATAATGAGCAGCGGCTGGCCGGAACCGTAGATTTCGCAATACATCTTAATTCCGCGGATATCATAAAACTTCCCCACGGTAGAATCGTGACCATATAAAATCGCTTCATTTCTTAGCTGCGCATCAAAGTCCTGACTGAGCTTTTGAAAGTCCTGCGCGCAAGAACTATCCACGATGGCTCCGATGGCGAGGAGAAAAATGATTTTTTTCATTTAGGTTGTTTCGGGATGAGAAGGTACAAAAAAATAGTGAGCTAATTATCAGGGTTTATTTTCCGAAAACAACATTATGGTTTTCATATTACTTTCATATCACAACTAATACTAAAAACTCTTTTGACAGTAATTTCCAAAGGTCAAATACAGTAGCACCTATTACTTTTTGAATGCCAATTTCCTTGGCATGGAACCAATTTTTCAAGGTGTTCATCTTTGAAAACTGAAAATTCGGATTGTCAGTCAAAGCGGCTTAACAAGGAAGATGGATAATCTGCGACGGGGTGAAACGGTTAATGACTCCAACGAATGCAAGTCTAAGCCCCTCAACAAAAAAGAGTAAATAAAACGAGTCAACAGTTTG
>Ga0193728_1000954_pt1 | contig 14400 bp, 11 predicted proteins | sample U1c1metaG_FD_143037 | JGI IMG/M metagenome (GOLD analysis project Ga0193728, IMG submission 143037) | Soil microbial communities from a riparian zone of the East river system, Colorado, United States - U1c1 | ecosystem: Environmental > Terrestrial > Soil > Riparian zone | place: USA: East River...
ACATTATCACCAATGCGCATCGAATCAATGAGGGCCGAATGCCTGAACCGACGGACAAAGAAAGAGATTCGGACTTTTATTTTCTCGAACGCGAGGCGCCGGACCAGATAGCCGATACGCTGGTGGACCTGGTCAAACGACGAATCCCCGACAAATTCAAACTGGATCCGATTCGAGATATCCAGGTTCTCTCACCGATGAACCGAGGCTCGCTGGGCATTCGCGAATTAAACAATCGACTGCAAACCGAACTAAATCCCGTCAGAGCGGGCGAAGCCCAGGTGGAAAAGTTCGGCTGGCAGTTTCGCGCCCGGGATAAGGTCATCCAGACAGAGAACAATTATGATAAAGAGATATTCAACGGCGATATCGGGCAGGTTTTAAAAGTCGATCACGACGAGAAGGAGGTCATCGTAAAATTTGAGCAGCGCGAGATCCGGTATGATTACGGCGAGTTGGATGAGCTTTCGCTCGCCTACGCAATCACCATTCACAAATCACAAGGTTCGGAGTTTCCGGCAGTGGTCATCCCGCTGGCCACGCAGCATTACCTGCTATTGCAGCGCAACCTGGTTTACACCGGTGTGACGCGTGGAAAGCGGTTGGTGATGCTGGTGGGACAGGGAAAGGCATTGGCGATCGCCGTTAGAAATAACCAAACGCAGTTGCGATATTCCGGGCTGTTGGCGAGGCTTAAAAATTAGAGAGGGAAGACGTGCTTCACCGGGCCGGGATGGCTAGGGTTGAGCTATGGAACGCTTGTCGTTGCACGAATTTCATGAGGGCCTCGGAGCCACATTCACGCTCATCAACGGCGCGGAAGCGGTGGGCGATTATGGTGAATGGACATCGGAATACGCTGCGCTGCACGAAACGGCGGGTGTTCTGGATTTTAGTTTCCGCTCGCGGCTTTGCCTCACGGGGGCGGATCGGAGTTCTTTTCTCCACGGCCAGGTCACGAATGATGTTAAAGGACTGAGGGTGGGCGAGGGTTGTTATGCCGCGCTGATCACGGCCAAGGGCAAAATGGAAAGCGACCTGAACATCTTCTGCCTGGCGGATGAGTTGCTCCTGGATTTCGAACCCGGCTTGACGGCAAAGATTTCCGAACGCCTGGAGAAATACATCATCGCCGATGACGTTCAGGCAGTGGATATCTCTCCGCATTATGGCTTGCTGAGTGTTCAGGGACCCAAGGCGGATGCGGTAGCGAGCGGGCTAGGGGTTTCTGTTCCCGAGAAACCGCTTAGCTACGTGAAAGTGGCCGACCCGACTCTGGGCGACATTTACCTGATGAACCAGCCGCGCTTAGGCACGAAGGGTTATGATTTGTTCGTGCCGGTGAACGCCCTCGGGGCCGTGACTGATAAACTGATCGCCGCTGCAAAATCGAGCGGCGGACGCGCCTGCGGCTGGCAAGCTTTTGAAACGGCACGGATCGAGGCTGGCCTTCCCCGATTCGGGGCGGACATGGATGAAACGAACATTCCGCTCGAAGCGGGCCTCGAAGCCCGCGCGATTAGCTTTACAAAAGGTTGCTACATCGGGCAGGAAGTCATTTCACGCATTCGCACCTACGGGCAAGTGGCGAAGGCTTTGCGCGGTCTGCGATTAGATGACGGATTGAAGAACCTGCCGAGTAGAGGGGACAAGCTTTTTCATGGCGAAAAAGAATCGGGGTATGTTACCAGCGCGGCAGCCTCGCCTAAACTCAGAGCCAACATTGCCCTGGGATATGTGCGCAAAGAGGCCAACGAACTCGGCACAGAATTGATTCTACGAACTCCCCGAGGAGAAAGCGCGGCAAGAATCGTCGAGTTGCCGTTCCGCGCAGCTTGAGCACGAATTCGCACAAGTTGGCACCACGATAGCCTAACGCATCTTCGCCAGACACGTTCGCGCCTCGCGGCGCAAGGCTTCACGGCCGGACGGGTCGAGGCCCTGCGGATCAAACCGATAACGGTAATGCAATTGGAGCAAGTCGTGCAACGGCTCCTTCACTTCGTAAAGCGAAGGGGTGTTGGCCGCGCGCAGCAGCCAGGCCGAGAGGGGCTCGCTGGAAGCGCGCGTCAGCCCCCGATCGACGAGCGCTTTTTCGAGTTCATAAAATTCCGAATCCAAACCAGGCCAGACCAATAGGCGGGATGAGCCGCCGCGTTCAAGGCTCTGGCGACGGCGACGGCTGCGAAAAAGGATTTGATAGAGCAAAAGCCCCAGGATCGGCACGAGCGCCCACAAAATGTACGTTCGCAACTGCGTCTGGCCCCAGCGGATTTTCGAGAGCTCGAAGGCAAACCGCGACCAGGCATCAGACAAAACCTGCCAGGACGACGCCCGCTGATTCTCGACCGCAACCCACGAGGCCGGGGTGGTATCAAAGTCCTCCCAGGACTTTTTGTCCTCATTCCAGACCAGGCACCAGGAGTGCGCATCGCGCTGACGAACAATGTATTTGGAGCCGGACACCTCATGCACCGCGTAACCGACTGCGTAACGGGCGGGAATGTTTAATTTTCGCAGCAGCAAAACCGTTGCGGTGGCGAAATATTCGCAATGCCCCTGGCGCGTTTGGAGGAGGAACCGCCCTAACGGGGAGTCATTGGCGCCCGCCGGGGCGTCCTGCCAGGTTCGATAGCTGAATTTGCTTTGGAAAAACTGGCTGATTTTTCGCAGCTTCTGGTCTGTAGTGCTGTTCTCAGGGAGGTTCAGTTCCGAAAGCACCTGATCGACCGCGAAGGATTCCCGAGGATAGACCGTCAGATCTTCTCTTGGCTCCGGCGGGGAATCAATCGTAGGTCCGGGGCCGTAATAGGCATCGAACATAACCAAACCCGGCCCCTCAGCCACGACGGCACCCGCGCTATTTTTTTTCAGCAAGTAGGCGGCCAGTTTTTCGAGGCGGCCGCTACCGCCAGGCAAGGGCAGCAATCCGCTGCCGCCGGGCAGGTAACAGGCCAGATTGACTGCGGCAGTGTTGGTTTTGCCGCGCAGCAGCACCCAAACGCTGCGGTTGGTTTCTTCGATGATGTTTTCGAAGTCGTTCCGTGAGTTTCCAGCGTACCATACCTGGCCTTTATAAACGCGATAACTCGCCTCGCGCAGGAGGGCTGGCGCGGATGACTTTGATTTTGGTTCGAGGCGGATGACAATTTTGGAGGAACCTTTAACGCGTCCAATTTGACCGAGGGCAGTCTTGCTTTGGCTGGCATCAAACCCGCGCCGAGAGAAATTAACAAGCCATGGCGGGTTGAGGGTTTCAAGATAGCGTTGCAGACGGCCCAGACCTCCCTGGCCGAAATAGCCCAGCACGATCGCCACTGCCAAAGCGGCAGCCCAGAGGGCGGGACTGTAACGCCAGGGGCGCTGCGACCATAAAGCCCAGGCCAGCAGGACGCAAATGCCCCAATAAAATGTATGATCCTCCCCGGTATGGGCGCTGGCGGCGGTTAAGCATAATCCGAAGTAAGAATACGAGATGTTCATGACCCGGCTTGGGGGAGGCGGCTGGCCAAGTCGTTGCGCTCTTTTCCATCGGCGCCGCAAAATCAGCGATATGGTTTCCAAAGGCACTCCCTGCTGTGAACTGAAGGCCTGGGTAGCCAGAAACAAAAAGAAGATCATGGGCAGCCAGCGGATGAGCGATGCCATTGTCCGAGCGGTGCTGGCGCCCGCGCCGCGTTCCGTGTGAAGGTTCGGCTGGTCAAAGAAACCTCGAAAATTCGAAGGCCCTTCGTTGGCGGTAAAGCCATAAATAGCCGCCGCCAGCAGCAGCAAGGTGCAGAAGGTCCAGATCCGGCTGAAGTCGTCATTGGAGAATTCCCAACGCGCCCGGATCACCCGAGGACTTTCCAACGCCACCGCCATAAGTCCCCCCACGATAAGAAATCCGGTCTGCCAGCCCCAAAAGAGCAAGGCCGCGCCGAGCAGAAATGGAGGAGGTTTCATGGATCAATCCGATTTCAATTTCGCAAGCCCGATTTCAACCTTCCCCGCTTCCAGCACACAAAACCGGTCGGGCTGATCCCGCATGGGCCCCAAGTCCACCGATTGGGCATGCCCCGGTGGGACGATTACCAGGACAAGCACGGGAACGCCCAGAAGGTTAAGTTTTTCCACCAACGTCCGCCGCTCAGTATTCCAGGACAACAGCACACAAATGCAGCCGCTGACGGCTTTGGCATGTTCGAGCACGAGTTCTTCCAGTTCCCTGAAAAGGTGATCGCGGCAGGGACGGACGGAGGCCAGAATCTCCAACATCTGGTCCGAACGCGCTAGACCACGTCCGGCGGTAAAACAGTACGACTGAGGCCCGACGAACAGCAGATCGAGCAAAGATTCCTGCGTCCGGATGGACCAGGCGAACGAAGCGGCGACCGAAATCGCTTCTTCGAAGACTTCGCTGTGCGGGAAATCCGTGAATGTGTCGAGCACCAGCGCATGTCGAACGAAGAACTCGTCCTCGAACTCCTTGACCACCGGCTTGCCTGCCTTGGCCCAGCTTCGCCAATGTATATGGCGCATCGGATCGCCATGCCGGTAATCGCGCAGGGCGATAAATTCCTCGCTTTGTCCGACGCTGGATGCGAGAGCGATCCCGCCCGCCTGGTACCTCATGGCGCCGGGCAAAGGGATCGAGGGAAGCGGATACCGCTTGGGCAGGATGAGCATGGCCTGAGGAAGCCGCACCGTAGCCAGGGCGCGAAATAGACCCAGCGGATCGGGCCGGGCGAGGGCCATCCCATTAAAACGAAGCATCCCCCGGCGCAAAGGCGTCAATTCGGCGTAAGTTTCAACTTGCTCATTGGGAGCAACGGCGCCCACGGCCGCCTCTTTCACCGTGGCAAGTTGGAACGGAGCGGTCCGGCGCCGTTGCGAGAAGTGGAATGATCGCGCTTGCCTCTGAGCGGCAACGTTCGCCAGGTGCCACTCTTCGAATGAAGGTCTCGGATCAGCCAGGTTCTCCAGCAAGGTCAGGCCAGCCTGGGGTCTGTTGGTGAGGTTGTTGACCGAAATCCTGTAAATCAATGGGACGCCAACGGTGCCGAAGCGCGGCAAGAGGCGCGCGGCGGAAAAACGTGCCCGGAACAACCCGCTGCAACATACCGCCATGAGCAGAAGGGCTACCAGGAGCGGGAACGCCTGATAGGCGATGTTATTTTCGCTATCCGGTCCCAGGATCGCTGCAATGACCGCAGCGCACAGCACGCCCAAGCCCGCTCGGGTGAACCGGCGCTGCATCCAATGCCGCGACCAGGAGACGAAGCGGTAAATGCGATAAAGAATGCGCCAGAGCGGCTTCACAGGCTCGGGAGTTTGGGATCTTGATTTTTGCGCTGGAAATCCTGATCGGTTTGTTTCTTAAGCCGGCACCTTAATTCTTTTCACGATGTCCTCCACCACAGCGCGGGCCGTCTGCCCGGAGAAACGGGCCTGCGGCTCCATGACGAGGCGGTGGGCGATGACCGCGACCGCGAGTTCCTGAATTTGTTCGGGCGTGACGAAATCGAGGTCATCAAAAAATGCCAGGGCCTGGGCTGCCTTCATCAAAGCCAGCGAAGCGCGCGGACTGGCGCCCAATTGAACGCCGCTTGATTCTCGCGTAGCGCCAACCAGTGTCACAACGTAGCGCTTGAGTTCTTCGCTCACGCGGACCTCCTGCACCATGCGTTTGAGATTAGTAACGTCCTCAAGAGTGACACACGCTTGCAAGTCCTCCAGTGGATGAACGCGCGCCTGAGCCGTAAGGATGGCCACCTCCTCCGCCGGCTGAACATAACCGAGCGCAAATTGCATGGCGAAGCGGTCCATTTGCGCTTCCGGCAATGGGTAAGTGCCGCGAAATTCCACCGGATTCTGGGTGGCGATGACAAAGAACAGATCCGAGAGGTCCCGGCGTTCGCCATCAACGCTCACCTGGCTCTCGCCCATGGCTTCGAGCAAGGCGGATTGTGTGCGCGGCGACGCGCGATTTATTTCATCCGCCAGCAGGATGTTCGTGAAGATCGGGCCTTCGTGAAAATGAAACTGTTGGTCGCGCTGGCTGAAGATGGAAACGCCAAGGATGTCCGAGGGCAGCAGGTCGGGTGTAAATTGAATGCGTTTAAAACGGGCCGCAATTGAACGCGCCAACGCCTTAGCTAGGGTGGTCTTGCCTGTGCCCGGGAAATCCTCCAGCAATACGTGTCCGCCGCTGGCCATGGCGGCCAGCAACTTCCGGGTGCCAATCGCCTGGCCCTGCATGATCTTTGCGATATTTGTCGCAATCTTCCGATAAATTTCCCGGGCCGCCTCGTGCTGATCAGATGCACTGACCTTTTCGGCAGAAGGTATGCTGCGTGTAGGAACTGCGGAAGCTGGTGGCGTCATGGTCTCAAATCGCTTTTGCCGTGTCCGGCAGGACCGCATTCTACCTGCGACCGACATGCACAGCTAACAAATTCTAATGATTTGACAACGGCCCGGGCAAAGGGTCACGTGAGGAGGAAGTCGGAACAGTTCCGATGACTGGGACTACCTGCTGGAGCCGCCGGGTGTAAATGTGAAGGTCATCACCAACGTTGTAGTACTCCGCAATGGTGGCGGTCCGAACGAATTGCCGCGATTCGTAGAGCTTGCGGGCCGCCGCATAGGTCGCAGTCGAAGAAGTATAGATGACCATCAAGCGGCCTCCTTCAGCCGTAGCGGCGCGCAGGGCTTCGCTGAGCAGGGCCCCGCCCAATCCGCGTCCGCGCGCCTCCGGCAACGTACAAACCCAAAATAAATCCCAGGTTCCGTGCGTGAGAGCTTCCCAGCCATAACAGGCAAAACCCATCATGGCACTGTCCCGCCAGCCGGAAAGAAACCGATAGTTATCCGGTGTCGGTTTCGCCAGCGCATGGCCGAACATTTCGTCCACGCAATCCGCATCATTCGCATTGAACAATCCCGAGTGCATTAGGATATGACGGATCCGGGGGCGATCCTCGACTGTTGAAGGCAATACCTGAAGCGCCACGGTCCTTAGGGAGTTTGGATCTGGGGCCGAGCCTCGATCCTCGTGCCGGCAGGAAGCGCGCTCGCCCGGCTGGCGGCCATCGAGACCAGCCGATCAAGCAGTGTGGCATAGTCCCAACCGGCGATGCGGGCGGTCTCCACAAAACCCGAGTTTTCCGACAGTGCGCAATTGCCATTGACGTCGAGCACCATTGGCCGGCGGTCTTGCATGCGGATATCAATGCGGCTGTAATCACGAACGCCACAAGCAATATGGGCGCGGCAAGCCAGGACCTCCAGTTCGTCTTTCAAAGCCGGACTCAGCGGAGCGGGACAGGTGGGCATCGTCTTTTGATAAGCTTCGGTCTCCGGCAACCACTTGGCGTCGAAGGTGCAGAGACGGTCGCGCAGGTCCGGGAGAGCATCGTAGCGAATAACGCTGATTCCAAACACTTCGAGGTCCTCATGGTTTCCCCAGAGGGAGATTCCGTATTCCTCGCCGTCGAGGAACTCTTCAATGATCGCGCCGCCCGGGTATTGCTCCATGACCGTGGCGGCCTGCGCCCGGGCCTCCGCCAGCGTGAAGACAACCGATTCCCGCGTGATGCCAAAGGAACAATGCTCGCCCGCGGGTTTCACGAGCGCGGGAAAAAGATCAAATGAAAGCTCCTCCACGCATTCCACGGCAGTCCATCGGGGCGTGGGCAGGCGGCGGGCCTCGAGCATTCGTTTCATCATAGGCTTGAACTGGGTCCGGTGCAGCGCGTCGGCGTCGCAGCCGGTGTAGGCGAACCCGCGTCGCTCTAGTTCTCGCGCCACGCTGGCGTAATAGAAGGGCTGGTTCGGGGAACCCTCGCAGAGATTGAAGACCAGCCATTCTGCGGGAGCGAACGGGGCGAGGGCCGCGTCGAGGTCATCAGTGACTTCGCTCGCCGCGACGCGCCAAGCACGCTCACGCAGCACCTGTTCGGCCCGCGCGATCATATGCCGGGTGACTTCGGCGTCCACCGGCAGGGTTTGGGAGTCAAGGCCAAAGAGCAGCAGCACCGGGTAAGGCTTCATGACAGGCCGTAGCGGCGTAAGGCGGCGGTCAGCACGTCGGCGACTAATTGCGGGTGGGATTGGCCCTGCGCCCTCGCCATCAAGGTCATGTCGCTGCGCGGCGTGATACCTGGCAGCGCGTTGATTTCCAGGATAAAGAGCCGCCCCTCGGGTGTGAGCCGGAAGTCCACTCGCGCGTAGTCACGGCAGCCAGTGACCTCGAACGTGGCGCGAGTCAGCCGCCGGATTTCGTCCGCAATATTTTCCGGCAGGGGCGCTGGACATTGATACCGAAAAAGGTGGTCGAGATCATTTTTGTGAGTGGAGGAATAAACCGGGACCAGGTCGGAGGGATACCCAGCGAAATCAACCTCCAGGATCGGCAGGAGCCGAAGATCCCCATTGTTGCCGGTGACGCCGCAGGTCAATTCGCGGCCTTCGATGTAGCTTTCAACCAGGGCCGGCTGGCGATAATTTTGAACGACCCGCTGCACCTGGCTGCGCAACTGCGCTGTGCTGGTCACGACGCTGTCGTTGGCAATGCCCATGCCAGTCCCCTCGTGTTTGGGTTTGACGAACAATGGAAACGGCAGCGAGCACTCACAGGCCATGTCCGGGCATTCGAACACCTGGAACGGAGGCGTCGGCAAGCCGGCGGAAGCGAGCAGCCGCTTGGTGGTCGGCTTATCTTGCGTCACGGCGGCAGCCAGTGGGGTCGGGCCGCTGTACGGGAGGCCCAGGACTTCCAGCAGCGTCGGCATATGGGCTTCGCGACTCTCCCCCCCGAAACCCTCGCACAGGTTAAAACATATATCCGGGCGGGTCTCCCGCAGCCACCCGATGACGCCCAGATCCGGCACGCCTTCGCGCACCAGCGGTTCGCAACCGGCGAGGCGAATGCCTTCCGCGTAAGTCTCGATATACTTCGCGGCATCAACTTCAGCCAGCGCATCGGGCGGCGCTTGCGGCGGCAGCTCGTAATGAGCGTTGGTCGAATTGACGAGCAAAGCCACCCGCCGGCTTTTGTTCGGATCGGCACACATTTGCAAGGGCAGAGACTTCCACACCGGAGTCGCCGCTGGCAATCAGAAAGCCGCGCGAATAACTTCGCGACCTTCCGCCGCGCTCACGCCCCACGCGCCACCGCGTTGACACCCCCGCGCACCGCTGTTAGGTTGCGCGTTCTTTGAGACTTTAGATGGACTACAAGAACACACTCAACCTGCCCCGGACCGATTTTCCGATGAAGGCCGACCTTGTCGCCCGGGAACCCGAGCGCTTGAAAAAATGGGAAACCGCCGGCCTTTACCAGCAAATACAAAAGGGACGAACGGGCGCCGAAAAATTTGTTTTGCATGACGGGCCCCCGTTCGCAAATGGAGATGTCCACATCGGCAATGCGCTCAACAAAATCCTCAAGGACATCATCGTTAAGTACAAATCACTGCGCGGCTTCAACGCTCCCTACATCCCAGGCTGGGATTGTCACGGCTTGCCGATCGAATTCAAGGTGAGCCAGGATCTGCGCAAGGCGGGCGAAACCAACCCGGACGCCGCCTCCATCCGCAAGGCTTGCAACGCCTATGCGCGCAAATACATCGATCTCCAGCGCGACCAATTCAAACGGCTCGGCGTGCTGGGCGATTGGGATAATCCTTACCTGACGCTCAACAAGGAATACGAGGCGGACGAGTTGCGCCTGTTCGCCGATATCGTCGAGCAAGGGTTTGTTTATCGCGGCAAAAAGCCGGTTTACTGGAGCATTCCCTGCCGCACCGCGCTGGCCGAAGCGGAAGTCGAGTACCACGACCACGTCAGCCAGAGCGTTTATGTCAAATTCCCGCTGGTGGGGCATCCCGGCACCTCCATCGTCATTTGGACCACTACGCCCTGGACGCTCCCGGCCAACCTGGCGGTCGCTTACAATTCCACGTTCAGCTATTCCGTTGTGCGCGTCGGCCAGGAGGAATTCATCGTCTCGACGCTATTGCTTTCAACGGTTTCCGAAAAATGCGGCTGGCATGGCTATGAAATCATCCGCAGCCTCGACGGCGCGCATCTCAGCCAGATTGAATACCAGCACCCGTTCTGCAACCGCACCGGAAAGCTCTTTGCGGGAGACTCCTTTGTGGAAAACTCGACCGGCACCGGCTTCGTGCATATCGCGCCCGGGCATGGCCTCGATGACTACAACCTCGGTGTGCAGCACGGCTTGCCCATTTATTCGCCGGTGGACGACGATGGACGATTCACTTACACCACCGATCTGCCGCAGGAACAGCAAATGCCCGCCGAGATGATTGGCAAATCCATCCTTGCGAAGCACGGAAAGAGCGACGCCAACGAAGCGGTCCTGCATGAACTGCGCCTCCGCAAAGCGCTGTTGCACCAGGAAAATTATCATCATAGTTACCCGCACTGCTGGCGCAGCAAAACGCCCATCATCTTCCGGGCGATGGCCCAATGGTTCATCGAAATCGATCATGCCAAATTCCGCGAGCGGGCCCTCGGCGAGATCGATGATGTCAACTGGATCCCGGATTGGGGAAAAAGCCGGATCAAAGCCGCGGTAAAAGGGCGGCCGGACTGGTGCATCTCGCGACAGCGCGCGTGGGGTGTGCCGATTCCAGCCTTTTATGATGGCCAGGGCAATCCCATCCTCGACGCCCAAATTGTGCGCAACGCTGCGGGCCTCATCGAGCAGCATGGCTCCAATGTGTGGTTCGAAAAATCCGCCGCCGAACTCTGGGCAACGCTCAAGCCAGCGGGTTGGAACGGCCCTGAAGCCGCGAACAAATCTGGTGATACTCTGGATGTGTGGATTGATTCCGGATCCTCTTCGCGCGCCGTGCTGATGCGCCGTCCGGAACTCCATGAATGGGTTGCCCCCGATGAGTCCGGCAACTATCAGATCCGGCCAAACAAAGAACTCACTTTTTTTTCAGTTCGTCGAAGCGACAACAAATTTTTTGATTGGCAAGCCGACATGTACCTCGAAGGCAGCGATCAACATCGCGGCTGGTTCCAATCCTCCCTGCTGCTCTCGCTCGCCGGCAATGGCGTGGCTCCTTTCAAGACCGTCCTGACCCACGGCTTCATGGTGGATGCCGATCGCGAAAAAATATCAAAAAGCAAACAAGGCCAGAGCATCTATGAAAAGCCCCAGACCTCCGAGGCCTATATCAAAAGATACGGGGCCGACATCGTCCGGCTCTGGGTCGCCTCGCAGGATTTTCGCAGCGACATCATCGTCAGCGACGAACGGGTCAACAAAGTAGCCGAGACGTATCGCGTCCTGCGCAACGCGTTGCGGTATCAGCTTTCGAATCTCTATGATTTCGACCCGGCGAAACACGGCGTTGCCGATGACAAGCTGACTGGATTGGATCGCTGGGTCCTTGCCGAGTTTTCGAAGCTGGAGCAGGACGTCAGCGAAGCCTATGACCGGTACGAATTCCACGTCGTTTATCAGAAGATCAGCCAGTTCGTCGCGGTCGAACTGTCCTCGATTTATCACGATGTGGTGAAGGATCGGCTGTACACGCTTGCGGCAAATTCTTCCAATCGCCGCTCGACCCAGACCGCGCTGCATCGAATGGTGGCTAGTCTCTGCCAAATGCTTGCGCCGGTGCTGGCGTTCACCGCCGATGAGGCGTGGGAGTTTCTTTCCGCGAGGACGGCGGGTCACGTCCACGAAACGACCTGGCGCCCGCGGGCGCTCGAACGCCAGCCGCACGAAGCCTCTGTTTGGGCGCGCCTGTTCAAGCTGCGTGAGCAGGTCCTTCCTGCGTTGGAAAATGCCCGCCAGGCGAAAACCATTGGAAAATCTCTCGAAGCCCAGGTTGAAATTCAGGCTGCCGCAGAAGTTGTCTCGGAGTTGAAATCTGAATTGGTAAGTTTGCGGGAATTGTTGAATGTCTCGGAAGTGACCCTCGTCGGGAATGAACTCTCCTCCGTACCCGGCTCCCCTGGCGACCCCAAAGTTTCCGTCTCCCGCGCACGAGGGGACAAGTGCGAGCGCTGCTGGCATTGGGAAACGGATGTCGGCTCGCAACCCGAGCATCCGACCATTTGCGCCCGCTGTGTTAAAGCCGTGCAGGAATCTCCGAACAACGCTCTGGCGGTATGAGGACTTGGGTTGCCCTGGCGGTAGCGCTGGCCGCAACTTTGAACACGGCCCTCGCCGAGGTCTTAATCGTCGCCGACGAATTCCCCGCCATGGAGGTAGTCGCCGCGAAATTGAAAACCGAAGAACGCATTACGAGCAGGATTGTGTCGCAGGCGCAAATGCCTGCCGATTTGTCTGACTTCCAGGCGGTGCTGGTTTATATCCATAAAGACCTCGCAACCGATGCCGAAGACGCCTTCATCAATTACGCGAACGGCGGCGGCAAACTCGTTTTGTTTCATCACTCCATCAGCTCGGCAAAGCGGAAGAATGCCCATTGGTTTTCATTTCTGGGCGTCTCTCTGCCGGAAGGAGATGTGAGCAAGGGCGGATACAAGTGGATCGAAGGTGTGACGTTCGACCTCGTGAATCTGAATCCAAACCATTTCATCATGACCAACCAGGTGATGTACCCGGAGCAGATTCCATATGTGACGACCAATGCTGTGCCGCGCGATGGCAGCCTGCCGGGTTTCACGCTCCATGACTCCGAGGTCTATCTGAACCACGTCCATTCCGGGCCGCGCACGCTCCTTATGGGCCTGCGCTATACCAACGCCGCCACCTCTGGAACCTATATGCAAGACACCGCGGGCTGGATGAAGCGGGCGGGCAAAGGCTGGCTGATTTACCTCATGCCCGGGCATACCAAGCACGATTTCGAAAATCCCGTTTATGGACGAATTGTATTAAATGCGGTGATTTATCAGCCGTGAACGTTTTAGCGCTCCAGTTTGACATCGCCTGGGAGGACAAGGCCGCAAATTTCGCAACGGTGCGCCGGCTGCTGGCCGCGGCCAGGCCAGAAAAGAATTCAGTCGTCGCCCTGCCGGAGATGTTTGCCACCGGCTTCAGCATGAATACGGCTGCCATCGGCGAGCCGTACGGCGGGGAGACCGAGAAATTCCTCGCTCAAACGGCACAGGAATTCGGAGTCTGCCTGATCGCCGGCGCAGCTATGCGAGGAAGCGCAGGCCATGCCCGCAACAAAGCGCTGGCCTTTTCTCCGCAGGGAGAGTTGCTCGCCTTTTATGCGAAGATGCACCCCTTCACGCCGGGCGGCGAGCCGGAGCATTATATCGCCGGGAAGAAGCCGACTGCCTTCCGATGGGCTGACGCGATGATTTCGCCGTTCATTTGTTATGACCTCCGCTTCCCCGAAGTTTTCCGCGCGGCTGCGGCGGCGCACCGGCCCGAATTGTTTGTGGTGATCGCGAATTGGCCGGACAAAAGGAGCCACCATTGGGTGCGGCTTTTGCAGGCGCGCGCCATCGAGAACCAGGCCTATGTCCTCGGCGTGAACCGGATCGGCCTTGACCCTCATTATTCATACACTGGCCGCTCCCTGATCGTTGACCCGCACGGAGAAATCCTGGCCGATGCCGGGGCAGTCGAGGGAACGATTTCTGCGCGGCTGGATCTGGAGACCTTGAGAAAATATCGCGCAGGCCTGCCGTTTCTGGATGACATGGGCGCGAACTCTGCCCGGCCCACCGCTTGACAGGCACAAAGAAGTGGCGTCTAGTTTTAGTGTGCGGCTGCGCATGACATTCATATTTTTCCTGGCTCTGGCTGGCGATCGGGGTTTCGGCCAGCAGCAACCTGCGGGAGATTATTTATCCTCGATGGATTCCGCGGCCTCACGAAGTGGAGTTGCCCATGTTACCGCGGTTTTGGAGCAGCGCAACCGTTCGTCCGTCATGGTTACCAGGAACGTCGAAGCCACCGGTCCATTGGTCCGGCTATTCAAAGGCAGGATTCGGGAAGCCCCGAAGCGCTTTCTGCAGTTGATCAATCCATTTGCGTCCGGAGACGAGCAGTCCCGCATTGACGCGCCCAAAGGTTTGAGTCCGAGGGCATGGACAACGGTCGTAGGATTGCACCCGGGGGCATCCGCTTTCCCTGAGCCCATGACGCATGAGGGCGGAATCACGCTCATCTCCGCAAGCCGTCCATAACAGGAAGACCTTCGGGACTGCTCACGGGCCAGTTAATCAATTTCAATCCCGACCGGACAATGGTCCGAACCGGACACAGCGCACCGGATAAAAGCGTTCTTCAAGCGCGGCCTCAATACGGCGGAGAGCAGGAAATAATCAATGCGCCAGCCGATATTCCGTTTGCGCGCGCCGGGGGTCGGACTCCACCACGTGTAGTGGCCGCCGGCTTTTTCGAATTCCCGGAAGGCGTCAATGAAGCCTGCCTTTATGAAAGCGCTG
>Ga0193728_1000955_pt1 | contig 14380 bp, 12 predicted proteins | sample U1c1metaG_FD_143037 | JGI IMG/M metagenome (GOLD analysis project Ga0193728, IMG submission 143037) | Soil microbial communities from a riparian zone of the East river system, Colorado, United States - U1c1 | ecosystem: Environmental > Terrestrial > Soil > Riparian zone | place: USA: East River...
GGTACCAGCACGCTCGTGCCGTTGTCCCAAAGATACAGACCGGGATTGGGTTCCCCACTCAAGTAATAGACGCGAGACCCGTCCGCCGACGACGCGAGGAACCCTCCTTCCGTCGTGATGGTGGTCGTCACCCCAGTCGTGACGTCATACTCAAAGACTTCGCCCCCCTTCTCGGTAAAGACCTTGGAACCATCAGAGCTCCTGGCGACGTATCCTACCCCCGCCAGCTTAATCGTTGTCGCGTTGTTCTCACGCAGGTACACGCCTTCAGAAGGGGCGCCGCATCCTTGCGCCGTGAAAACGACGTTCGAACCATCGGGCGAGATCGCGCCGTACACGAGTGAAAACTGAAAGTTGGCATCCGCCGCGCCGTCACCGAGCCCGATCACGCACGTCTGCGAAATCGTGTCGCCTGGCAGCACTCCGACCATGTACGTGTGCCCACCGGTACGGTCGTAGAGCATGTCCCCTGGATGCGGTTCGGCGGGCGTCCGCGGCGCGACGGGCAACTGGTCGAAGGTCTGAAAGAAGACATGGCTACCGTTTTCAGAGACACCGGCAACGAAAACCCCGCCCACGCAAGCGGGAGTACCGGGTACGCAAGGGTTGAGGCTCGCCGCCATCGCACCGGTATCGGGCAGCGCCGCTAGCGACCACGCGCCGCTTGACAGATCCAGGCGGTACGCATCGATGGCGCCGTCGTCCTGGTCCAACGGATCGGTGTCGAACCCCGAGTCGACAAACGCCTCGGAAAAGTCACCGGTGAAAGTCGCCACACCAGCGAAGGCGGCGGAGTTCTGGCCGTTGTTCCGGATCGGTTGACCTGTAGCGGTGGCGGGAGCGGCGAGCGAGGTATTGACCCACCCAGAAGCCGTCCGCGTGCCCAACACGTTGCCGAAGCTCTCGCTTGCCGCACCCGGCATCGGCAGCACACTGCTGTACTCGACGTGATTGCCATCGGGGAAACCGTAGGCAGGTTTGAAGTTGCCGTTATCACCCTTGTCTTCCGGGGTCACCAGCTCGAACGCGCGGCAGTCGGGCAGGCGTTCGGAGCCCTGTTCGGCCCTGACTTCTTCATTCGGGCACGACCCGGCGCTGGCCACACCCGGCAGGGCACCAGCCGGCAAAGCCAGCACACCAGCCAGCACGACGATACGCGCGATACGAGCACGAAGACTCATCAGACCCATCCCCTTCTCACCACGCGCTCTCTCTCCTCCCCCTATAGTCCCGATCGCTCTCACGACCACTTTACTCCTCCATCCACCAATACCGTGTCGTGGGGCCGCGACACGAAATGTCACGACCCCACAGGATCAACTAATATCTTACAGCTTTGCCTTATGGCTCAACGGTTCGATTTCTATGTGTTCTCAAACAGTTCGAGTTCTACGTGTTTAGCGGGGCTACCTAATAAGAATAAATCCAATAAGACTAACGTTAACTCGGCCGATAATTCTACAGGGCCTTCTTTGCCGAGTACAGTGGTGATGGAATGCAAATCATATGTGTTTAGCACATCTTCAAATAAGAATAATCTCAAATGCTGTAAACCATGAGCCGTCTGTTGGAAATTCAGAATCGCATTTGCAAAACGTTGATTGAGCGGTATTGGTTTCTCGCTTGGATCTAACTGAAGAGCGCCGATCACGGAGCCTAAAATTAAGACTTCGGCAGCACCGCCACCACATGTGAGCTTAACATGTTTACCTAGTAAGATAACTATAGCGGGTATTTTTCCTACATTTATATTTAAATGCGCTAACCCCAGATGGAACAGCGTCGTTCCTAACGGTAGATGGATCTGACCTTCCGGCGATCCTGTAGTATTGCATTTGAGACCTTCGGTCGAGCAATTTGAGAACAATATTAAAAGATCGCCTAAAGTCGGGCTTAAGAATAAGCCAGTATTACGAACATGCGTACAATCGATTAAATGCCCACCACCATCTGTTGTCAATAATGCTAATAAACCTAACGATAAGAAAGTGACGCCTGCTATGCTCCCGCCACCCGCAACCCGGGCTAACAGTAACCCTGGTGCGGCTGAGGCACTGGAAGCAGCCATCGCGCTGAGCGCGAACACCGCCGCCAGGAACAACCCAACAATACTTATGCGTCTCATTTCTACTGCTCCTTGATTCCCGGAGCAACGAGGAAACGGCACGCGCCGAACCACGCGATGAGAACACTAGCCGAACCCGTTCCATCGACGCAAGCGCAAGTTTTTGGTTCCCTTCGAACGATTGGACGCCATCGAGAACCATCCGCCCGCGAACGACCGACCGGGCTCTGCCGAGAGAGATCATCATGCGGGAAGGTCGTGCCATCTCCTGTACGCTCCTGTTGTCAGAGCCCTGGCCCTCCGACCGGAGGGCCAGGGAGGTACGCACCGGCCGCGGAGCAAAGGGATAAGATGCTCCGCGCGCCGGCCTCTTCACATTGCCCTCTAGCCAAAGCCATTGCCGGCCTCGGCAACGGGACACCCGACTGTCTAACAAGTTTCATCGAAATATGCAATGCCGAGGATCGGAACGCGATCGTCGGGCCTGGAGTCCGATCGATCGGACTCCTGCCACGAGCAGGGATTAATCGACCCAAGCCATGAATCGCCTAATCGGAAACGGTCACTCGAAAATCGGTCATGGCGCAAGCAAAAAGGCGGGATCGGCGTGGATCGCCAGCTCGCGCAGCCCCTCGACATTGGCCTGCGACCCGTCGCGCAGGGCTTGGGCGAGTGCCATGCAATGCCCCTCGAAGCGCTCACGTGCATAGGGAACAGCGAGACCGCGCGAGATCATGAACGACCAATCGGAGGCCTGAAGCGCGAGCAGCTCGCGTACGGCGGCGGGACCGGCGCGCCCGTTAACCGTGGCGGCGATGGTCTGCAGCTCGGCCGCGCGCGTGGCGAACGCCATCTCGGCGACCGCAGGACCCGACCAGGTGGATAGGTCGCCGCCGGCTCCCCAGCTGCTCGCCTCGTCCCACTCCATGTCGCTGACCGGCGCCGGCTCGAAGCGGTCGAGCGCATCGTCCAGGCGCACAAGCTCAAGGCCCTGAGATGCGCACTCCTCGATCACACACTCCAACCAGTGCAGGCCCTCATACCACCAGTGACCGAGCAGCTCGGTGTCGAGCGCGCAGACCGCGAGCCCGCCCCCGGGCAGACCGTCGCCGTCGCGGCGCAAACGCTCGCGGGTGCGCGAGACGAAGTCCGTGGCGTGCTCACGTGCGCGTGCGAGCGCCAGCTCGTGGTCGTAGGCGGCGCCGTCGTTGCGCCAAGGCTGGTGGTGGTGGATGGTGTGGCGATGGTAGTCGCGGTAGGAGCCGTCGGCGGGGTAGCCGGCGTCGCTCCATACGAGCGAGATGGTGGCGCGGTCGATCGGGCACAGCGCAATGCCCGAGTCGGACATGAGCGGTTGCAGGTGTGTGCGCACTCCGAGACCATGACGGCGAGTGAGCTCCACGCAGGTACGTCGCACTCCGGCGGCGACCAGGATCGGCTCCAGGTGGGGTGCGTGGGCGCACTCGGGCAGCCAGAACCCTCCACGCCAGTTGGCGTCGAAGCGATCGAGGTGCGAAGCGATCCCGGCCTGCACCTGCAGGCGCGCGCCGGCGTCGGTCGCGAGCAGCGGCAGCACCGCGTGGGTGGCGGATGACGTCCAGCGTGTGTGCGGGGCGAATGCCCTCAGCAGGTCTCCCCCACGGTCCGCCATGCGCTGCGCGGCGTGCTCGTAGTCGGCGCTCCAGGCCCGCTCGAGCTCGGCGGCGAGTTCGTCGTGGCCGCCCGCGCGCAGCCCGGCGGCGTCCTCGGTGTGGGTGAAGCGGCGGGTGTCGTCGATGAAGGCGTGGAAGCGCTCGGCGAGGCCGGACGCGCCCAGCTGATCGCACAGGACCGGCGTGATCGAGAGCGTCAAAGGGGGATTGCGCGAGTCGAGCAGGTCGAGCAGTGGCAGGTAGCAGCAGGCGATGGCCTCCCACAGCCACTCCTCGCCGAACGGCCAGGTGCCGAACCCCTCGACGTAGGGCATGTGGGTGTGCAGCACGATCGCGAGCGCGCCACCGTCACGCGAAGAGATCACGGCGTGCAGACCGCGACGAAGTCCAGCGCCCGATCCAGGTCAGCCTCGCCGGGCGCGCGCAGCGCGAAGTCCGACGCGGAGATCGCCGGGGTGAAGCGGTCGTAGAACGGCCGGGTCAGGCGCAGGCGGGAATGCACGGAGTCCCAGCCCGCGCGCAGCGCGAGCTCGTGGACACGCAGCTTGCGGGCATGGAACAGCCCATGCAACTGCACCGAGGAGAACGTGCCGCGGCATAGCTGCTCGAACTCGGACGCGCGGTACTCGTGGACGTGCCAGGGATTGTCCGAGCGCGAGGCGCCGGCCGGGGCGAGCGTGAGCACGTTGGGCGTGGAGACGAACACGGTCCCGGCGGTCTCCGATGCGCTGAGCAGCGAGCGGAAGTGCTCCAGCACGGCGGTTGGATCCTGGAGATGCTCGATCGTCTGCAGGAACACGACCGCGTCGGCCGGCGTGGAGAACGTCTCGACGAGGTTGCGCTCGAAGCGCAGATTGGGGCGGCGGTAGCGCAGTCGTGCGTGCTCGTGCGCCTCGGGGTTGGCGTCTACGCCGACGACATCGGCGGCGGTGCGCGCGAGCACGTCGGAGCCGTAGCCCTCGCCACAGGCCATGTCGATCACGCGCAGTCCACCCACACGAGCGGGAGCGTGCGCTCGCCCGTCAGCTCCAGCGGGGGAACCCCGTCCGGCTGGTTGCCCTGCGCATAGACGGGCTTCACGGACACGGCGCGCGAGTATATGGTGCCGCCCCGTGCCACCTGCTCTCACCGCCGAGGAGATCCGCGACGTCAACACGCGCTATCACGACGTGGCGGCCGACCACTATGACGCCAAGTGGGGGATCGACTTCGGAGAGTTGGGCTCCGAACAGGTGCTGGGGAAGGTGCGCAGGGCGCTCGGCGAGGGCGCGCCGACCCACTTCCCGCGGGCTCTGGAGATCGGGGCCGGGACGGGATACTTCACGCTGAACATGTTGCGCGCAGGGCTGATCGGGCAGGCGACGTGCAGCGACATCTCGCCGGGCATGCTGAGCACGCTGAAAGCGAATGCCAAGCGGTTGGGACTCAAAGTGAAGACCGAGCCCGCGGACGCCGAGGAGCTGCCGTTCGAGGACGCGAGCTTCGACCTGGTGTTTGGGCACGCTGTGCTGCACCACATCCCCGACTTGGATCGGGCATTCGCGGAGTTTGCGCGCGTGCTCGCGCCCGGCGGCACGATCGTGTTCGCCGGGGAGCCATCACGCTACGGCGATCGTCTCGCGGGCGTGCCCAAGCGCGCGGCCGGCGCTCTGGCGCCGGTGTGGCGCCGGGGGATCGGAGCGCGTCCCGCCCCGCCCGCGGAGGGAGGAGCGTCGGACGCGGCGCTGGAGGTATTTGTGGACGTGCACGCGTTCTCCCCCGCCGAGCTCACCGGCCTGGTCGACGTGCGGATCACCGGCGAGGAGCTGCTCGCCAACTGGTTCGGTTGGACCAACCGCACCCTGGAGGCTACGGCCGACCCGCGCGATGTGCCGTGGGGGTGGCGCCAGTACGCCTACCGCGGATATCTGCTGCTGCAAGGGCTCGATCGCAGCCTGCTCGAGCCGCGGCTGCCGGCGGCGGTGTTCTACAACCTGATGCTCACCGCGCGCACGCCGTCGCGTTAGACACAGCAGGAGACAGCCCTGAGTGGGTAGCGCTCCGCTCAGCCGACCGACTCGCATATTTTCGATCAATTGGAAATCGGTCGGCAGACGGCAATACACTGGCGCGCATGCTCGACCATCGTCAGGAGGGGTTTCCGCTGTTCCCGCTGGGGATCGTCGCGCTGCCCACCGAGAGTGTGCCGCTGCACATCTTCGAGGATCGCTACATGCGCATGATCGAGGAGTGTCTGGAGCACGAGCGCGAGTTCGGGATCGTGTGGCTGTCCGAGGAGGAGCTCAAGCCGATCGGGTGTGCCTGCGCGATCGAGCGCGTGCTCGAGCGCGATGAGGAGGGCACCATGGACATCCTCGCGCGCGGAACCCAGCCGTTCCGATTGATCGAGCGCCAGGACGACTACCCCTACCCCGCGGGAATCGTCGAGCCGCTCGGCGACCTCGAGGAGGAGTCCGACCCCGAGGCGGCGCAGACCGCTCGTGAGCTGTACGCCGAGCTGGTCGAGCAGGCGACCGACAAGCGTCTGAGCGAGGTGGAGCTCGCAGGGCTCGACGCCTACGCGATGGCGGGTACGGTGGAGTTCGGGCCCGATGGCAAGCAGGAGCTGCTCGAGCTGCGCTCGGAGAATGCGCGCATGCGCCTGCTCGCGGTGCAGTTCAGAGCCGCGATCAAGCGGCTGGAGCTGGTGGACCGCGCTCAGGCGCGCGCACGTTCGAACGGCAAGGTCAGGTTCGGCTGAGCTTGGGCCTACGCCCCCGGCTGAGGCAGGTGGCAATTCTGCTGGGCCACCTGCAGCACGAATAGGGCCAGATTGCGCAGCACCTTCGGCTGCGTGGAGGAGTTGTCGGCGAACGACACGCTGCCGGATTCCTCGCGCACGCGGTAGGCGAACACCGATCCGGGGCGCGCCGGCAGCGAGAGGTGTGCGCCCGCGGGAGTGCGCAAATCTTCCTGGAGCGCACGCGCCTGGATGAGCTGAGGATCGCTCAGAGTCAACTTACGGACGCCGTTGCAGCGCAGAGCGCCCTGTTCGTTGACGAGCAGCGTCAGCCGCCCACCGGGGCCGGAGCGTTCGATGAGGAACAGATCGGGCGGCTGCACACCCGCGCAGCCCGCGAGCACGACCATGACCGCGATCAGGGCCGCACAGACGCCGGGCACCGCCACGCGCATGGCGCTCGTGCGACCCATGCGCTGCCACGCCGTGTCGCGCCCATCCTGGCTGCAGGCGAGGCTCACGCGCTCACCGCGACGCCGCCGCGCCGGGGGTCACCCGCGCCCGTGAGCGCACCATCGGCGCTGTGCACCGCTTGAACGCCGCCGAAGAACAGGTTCGGCGAGTGAAACCGAACGACCTCTCGCTCGGGGTGCAGAGCGCGTACCGAGGACATGTCGATGCCCGGCTCGTGGTAGACGATCCCGTCCTCGCAGTGCATGCGCGGCGCGTCGACCGCCTCGCGGGCGTCCAGGCCGTGGTCGACCACGCCGACGATCGTCTGCAGGAGGGCGGAGCGGATGCGGTTGGAGCCGGCGCTGCCGAGCACCAGCTCGACGGCGCCGTCGCGCAACACGATCGACGGCGCCATCATGCTCGGCATCCGCCGGCCGGGTGGGTGGCGGTGAAATCCGAGCGGGTTGAGGTCCTCCTCGCCCATGACGTTGTTGACATGGATGCCGGTGCCGGGCACGACCACGCCCGAGCCCTCGCCGTTGGTACACGTGACGCTGCACGCCCGCCCATACGAGTCGAGCACCGAGATATGCGTCGTCGAACCCAACTTCGCCGCCAGAAACCGCTCCAGGAAGCCATCCTGCGCGAGCCCCTCGACGAACTCGGGCGTGCGCTCGGCCTGCGCCGATTCCATCGCGACGAGCACATCCTGCAGCGGTGGCGGCTCAGGGCCACGGTCGAGCAGCGCCAGGGAGTAGGCCAGCAGCGTGCCGCCGGCGGAGGGTGGCGGGTTGGTGAGGACGGTGCGGTCGCGGTAGGAGATCCGCACCGGCTCGCGCTCGATCGCCCGGTAGGAGGCCAACTCCGGGGCGCTCAGCGAGCCACCGCGCTCGCTCAGCCACTCACATACCGCGCGGGCGATGTCGCCGCGGTAGAACGGCTGCGCGCCGTCTGAGCCCAGCCGATCGAGGGCGTCTCCGAGCTCTGGATTGCGCAGCAGCTCACCCTCGCGCAGCACGCCACGCCCTTCGGGCGCCCACAGCGCGGCACACTCGGGTGTGGAGGTGAGCAGGTCGGCGAGGATCTCCGCGACGTACGCCTGGCCGGCGTTCAACGTCACGCCCTCGCGCGCGGCGTGCGCAGCGGGAGCGGTCAGATGCTGAAGCGGCATCGTCCCCCAGCGCTCCACCGCCGCGCACACGCCCGCGGGCGTTCCATACACCCCACACGAAGCGGGACCGATATGGAATACCTGGACGGCGTCACCGAACGACACGTCTACCGCGTCAAGCTCCGCCGCGCGGCCGTCCTGCCGGCGCGCGGGCGCCTGCACGAAGAAGTCCAGCAGCACCGGCTCCTCGCCGGCACCGGCGACGAGCATGTGTCCGCCGGCCCCCAGCCCCGTGAGCAGCGGCTCGGCCGCGAACGACATCAGCATTGCCCCCACCGCCGCATCGACGGCGTTGCCCCCCGCGCGCAACACCTCCGCGCCGGCCTGCGCCGTCAGGGGATGCCCTGCCGCTATGACCCCGTGCTCAGCCGTATCGCTCATGTCAGAGCGATACCACAGGAACGATCAGCGCGGCATGAACTCGGGTACGTCCATCTCGTCCACGGCGAGCGTGGCCCGGCGTTGGGCGTGCGCCGGGCGTGGTGGCCCGCTCGTACGCCGCACGCGGGGCTCACCGGCGGGCTCTTGCAGCCCGCCGATGTCACGCGCTATCTGGCGGCGAGCGTCGCCGTAGCCGGTGGCGACGACCGTTACCCAGACCTGGTCGTCGAGCTTCTCGTCGACCATGGCGCCGAAGATGATGTTCGCGTCGGGATGGGCGGCCTCGGAGACGGCCTTGGCGGCCTCGTTGACCTCCCATAGCGACAGGTCCCGTCCGCCGGTGATCGACAGCAGGATCGAGTGGGCGCCGTCCATTGAGGTTTCCAGCAGCGGGGAGGCGACGGCCTGCATCGCGGCGTCGACCGCGCGGGACTCGCCGCCGACGCCCATGCCGATGCCGAGCAGCGCGTTGCCGGCGTCGGCCATGATCGTGCGCACGTCGGCGAAGTCGAGGTTGATCAGCCCGGGCAGGGTGACGAGGTCGGAGATGCCCTGAACGCCCTGGCGCAGCACGTCGTCGGCGACGCGGAACGCCTCGACCATCGCGGTCTGCTTGTCGAGCACGGTGAGCAGGCGGTCGTTGGGGACGACAATCAGCGTGTCGACCTCCTCGGCGAGCGCTGCGATGCCCTGCTCGGCCTGCTCTGAGCGGCGCGAGCCCTCGAAGCCGAACGGCTTGGTCACGATGGCGACCGTCAGCGCGCCGACTTCGCGCGCGATTCGCGCCACGATCGGCGCGGCGCCGGTGCCTGTGCCACCGCCGGCGCCGGCGGTGATGAAGATCATGTCCGAGCCCTTCAGCAACGCCTTGACGCGGTCGTAGTCCTCCATCGCGGCCTGCCGCCCGATGGCGGCGTCCGAGCCGGAGCCCAGCCCGCGCGTGATCTCCGCGCCGATGTGCAGGGTGATATCGGCGGTGGACTGCTGCAGCGACTGCTGGTCGGTGTTGACGGCGAGGAACTCGACGCCCTCGACCTCGGCCTCGACCATGCGGTTGACGGCGTTCACGCCGGCGCCGCCGACGCCCACGACCCTGATCCGCGGTTGGCCCACGGGACCGTTGGTGTACGCAGAAGAGGCATGGTCGCGATGCTCATACTCGTCCATGACCGGGCGCGCGCCGCGAGCAGTCTCGCCGGCGGGTGTCTCGCGGTCCATCAGACTAGCGGGGATCTCCGCGGAGAAGGCCTGCTTCAGGCGATCCTTGGGCGTCGGGACGTTGGCGGCGGAGGAGCGCTCGCGGGAGGATGGCTCGGCCGCAGAGGGGCTCAGCGCGGGATGGGGCGCCCCGCGCTCGTCGCGCGCCGCCGGGGTCTGCGATTTCGGTGCGCTCGCCCGCGAGGCCTTGCCCTCGGCGTCGGCCTCAGCCGGCTCCTCGCCTTCGGTCTTGCGAAAGAGGGCCGCGAGCGGGCCTTCGCGCATGGATGCGCGCTTGGGGTTCGTCATCGGGGCGACCGATCGGGACTAGGACTTGCCATGTGCGAGAACCTCCTGCGCGAGTTGCCGGTAGGACTGCGCGGCCACGCCGTCGGGCTCGTACTTGAGCACCGACATGCCCTTGACGGGCGCCTCCGCGAACCGCACCGTCTTGCGGATGCGGGAGGCGAACACACGGTCGCCGAAGTTCTCCTCGAGAATCTCGATCGCCTCCTTGGCGTGAATCGTGCGCGAGTCGACGAGCGTGGGCAGGATGCCCTCGATGTCGACGTCGGGGTTGAGATTCTCGCGGATCATGGCGAGCGTGTTCTGCAGCTGGATCAGACCGCGCATCGACAAATACTCGCACTGCACGGGGACGATCACCTTGTCGGCGGCCGTGAGCGCATTGATCGTCAGCAATCCCAGGCTCGGGGGCGTGTCGATGCAGATGAAGTCGTAGTCCTCCATGATCGGTTCGAAGGCCTTTTGCAGCGAGCGCTCGCGACCGATCATCGTGGACATCGCGATCTCCGCGCCGGCGAGGTCGATGGAGGCGCAGGCGATGTCGATCTCACGCTTGCGGATCACCTCGCGGATCGACACATGGTGCACGAGCACGTCGTACATCGACTGCTCGATCGTGTCCGGGTCGATCCCCTGAGACATCGTCAGGTTGCCCTGCGGATCCATGTCGACGCACAGCACGCGATGACCCTCCTCCGCAAACGCGGCGGCGAGGTTGAGCGTGGTGGTGGTCTTGGCGACGCCGCCCTTTTGGTTGGCGAACGCGATGACCTTGGCAGTGCCTTGCACGGGAGGCTCCTAGTTAGCTGGAAAGCCGCTGTCCGGTGGGTATTCGCATAAGCATGCGCGATTCCTGCATGCTCGCCGTCGGTGTGCGGCAATATGTTCGAGGACGCGGCGGCGCAACGGCGGGGGCTATGGGTGGGTGAGCCATAGCCAGCCGTTTCAGCGGTTGCGGTCCAAGCCGCTCACGACAGCAGCCGGCATATCGGGAGCGGAACGACGGGCGGCGAACCCATAGCATCGCCAGATGGCCACGCGCGCGGCGAAGCAACTGAGGGAAAGGCTGCAGGGTAAGCGCGTGGTGGTGTGCGTGGGCTCGGGGGGCGTGGGCAAGACGACGGTCGCGGCGGCGCTCGCGCTCGGGCTGGCGATGCGCGGCGGCAAGGTGGCCGTCGTGACGATCGACCCCGCCAACCGCCTGGCGGCCGCGCTGGGGCTGGACGGGCTCGCGGACGAGCCCCACCGAATCGACCCGGAGCTGCTGAGCGCTCAGAAAGTGCGGGTGAAGGGGGAGCTGTGGGCGATGACGCTGGACGCTAAGCGCACGTTCGACGACATCGTCACGCGGTTGGAGTCAGACCCCGAGCGGCTGCGAACGATCCTGTCCAACCCGGTCTACCGCGAGCTGTCAACGGCCGTGGCGGGATCGCACGAGCTGAGCGCGATCGCGAAGCTGTATGAGCTGCATTCCGAGCACGAGTTCGACACGATCGTGCTCGACACGCCGCCCTCGCGCAATGCGCTGGACTTTTTGAACGCGCCCACGCGACTGTTGGGGTTCCTGGAAGGGCGTGCGCTGCAGGTGTTCCTGGCGCCGAGCGGGCTGACCGCAAAATTGTTCGGACGCGGGACGGGGATCGTGTTCGGGATATTTGCGCGCGTCACGGGCATCGACATGATGGGCGAGCTGTCGCGGTTCTTCAGCTCGCTGACGGGTGTGATCGACGGGTTCGGCGAGCAGACCCGGGGCGTCGCCGAGCTGCTGCGCTCGCCGGAAACGGCGTTTGCGATCGTGACCTCGCCCGAGCCCGAGCCTGCGCTGGAGGCGTCGTATCTCGCCGCCAGGTTGGACGAGGCGGGGATGGCGCGGGGCGGGCTGGTCGTCAACCGCGTCCACCGCGAGGGACTGCACGGTCACTCGGTCGAGCAGGTCGCGGAACTGCTGGAGGGGGAGCTGGGCGAGCGGCTGGGCGCGCGCGTGGCGGCGAACCTCGCCGACTTCGACGTGCTCGCACGCCGCGACGCCGCGACGGTCAAGCGGTTGTCGGGCGAACTGCATGAGCCCGCGCCGGTGGTGGTGCCGTATCTGGACGAGGACATCCAGGATCTCGCGGGGCTAGCCCGCGTCGCCACCCACCTGCTGGCCTGACGGCGCCTCAGGGCCGCCGGCGGCTATGCCTCGACGAGAACCTGCTGCCGGGCGGGCGCTGGCTCGGTGCCGTGCGTGTCCACAGCGGGCTCGGCCTCCGGCGCCGACCGGGCCGCCGGCTCCTGCAGCGGTCCCGCCAGCAGTTCGTCCGCCAGCCGCGCCAGATCGGGGGTGAGGTGGCCGCAGATCACGTCGCGCAGCAACGCCCGCAGGTGGTCGGCAACATCGCGCGCGATCGCCACACCGGCGGCGCGCTCGGCGGCCGTACCGGCGATCACGGCGCGCTCGAGCTTCTGCGCCTTCCTCATCCGTTCGGTCAGCTTGACCCGATTCTCGGGCGTGGCACACAGCGCGGCGATCCGCCCGGCGAGTAGATCGCTGGAGGGGCCCTCGGGCTCCAGCAGCGCGCGCAGCCCCAGCAGATGGTCGGTGAGCGCCTCGTATGGGTGCGCGCGCTCGCACCCCAGCTCGAACCGGCGCAGCGCCCACGCGAGCTCGTTGCCGTGAGGAGCTCGCCGCGAGACGAGACTGCAGAACGCGCGCAGCTCGTCCTCCTGCTCGGGGGAGATGACGAGTATGCCGTGGGGACGTCCGCCCATACCCAGCGAAACGGTGCTCCAAGCGTCTTCCCCGCCCGTGCGCGCCCACGCGAGTGCGCCGAGCGTGACGCGGCCATCGCCGAACAGGCGCAGCGCGCGCAGCAGGTCCCTCAGCACCTCGCGTCCGTCCGCGGCCTGCTCGCACGTGAGCGCGACCAGTAGATGACCGGAGTCTCCCTCGACATCCGCGAGCGCCTGTTCGGGCGCCCAGCGCAGTGTTTCGGGCCTGGCGATAGTCAGTCCGGTCGTCAGCCTGATATCGGGCGAAGCGATCGTCAGCCCGTGCAGCGTGGCCACCAGCGTGACGGTGTCGGGCGCACTCGTCAGCTCGGAGCGCTCCAGCCGGGCCAGCGCAGCCGCGAGGCGTTCGGGGCGCAGCTCGAACTCGGTCTGCTCGGCGAACACATCGCCCAACAACACACTCAGCGCCAAGAGCGCGCGCGTATGCGCGCTCGCGTGCCGGCCGATCTCCGAGCGGTTCGCGCGTTTACGCCCATTCGGGACATCGTCTCCCCGACCGTCCCCCGCCTTGCGAGTGCGCCCGGCGAGATAGCGCTCGAGCCCATCGAACGTCGCGAGCGCGGCGACGGCCGTCGCCTGCTCGGGCAGCCGCGCGAGCTCCAGCTCGCGCTGGGCGATGAACCGGTCCGTCAGCGGTCGGCAGCTGTAGAACGGGGTCTGCGCGCGCCCGCGCTGAGATCCCAGCTCCAGTTCGACCTCCGCCCCGGCCGTGACGTCGGCGTGCAGCAGGTGCGCAGCCGCTTGGACGTACTCACCGAGAGCGGCCTCCAATTGGGGGGACAATCCGCTGGAACGCATGGTCCGCACAGTTCGCCCTCGCGGCGGGCGCTCCTGCCGGCGCACCCTCGGTTGCAGGGCCGAGCGCCCCGACCGGGCTCCCACCGGACATCGGCGTATCGGCGGATGACTTCTCGCGATCTCGCGGTGGTGGTGGGCTCAGGCTACGGCAGCGGCGACGCCGGCGAGCAGCTCAGCCGCCTGGGCGGCGTCGCGTTCGGCGCACTCTGCGCCCAGCCAGCGTTCGCCGTAGGAGCGCATGTCGTCGATGATCGGCAGCAGCGCCCGGCCCTTCTCCGTGAGCGCGTACTCCACCCGCGGAGGCACCTCGCCGAACGTGTGGCGCTCGACGATCCCCTCCTCCTCCAGCGCGCGCAGGCGCAGCGACAGCGTGCGCGGGCTGATCCCAGCCAGCGAGCGCTCCAACTCGCAGAACCGCGAGCGGCCCTCGGACAGGTCGCGCACGAGCAGCAGCGTCCACTTCCCGCACACCACTTCGGCGGTGCGGCATACCGGGCATGTCTCGTCTACGGCCATACCCTTTACTTTACCAACTGAAGTTTTGCTCTCTCAGGCGACCGTGAGCTTCGGCTTGGCATCGGGCTCGCGGCGCGCGTGCGCGTCCTGCACATCCTCCATCGTCGTGCCCTGTTTGCCGTCGGCCTGCATCAGCAGCTTGAAGTCGCTCGGGCTCGACGCCACTTTCATCGCGTCGTCGAAGCTCACCAGGCCCGCCTTGACGTGACCGAACAGAGCCTGGTCGAAGGTCTGCATGCCGTAGTACGCGCCTGTGGAGATGACTTCCGGGAGCTTGCCCGTCTGGGAGGGGTCGACGATCATGTCGCGCACCCTGCCGGTCATCCTCAGGATCTCGCACGCCGCGACGC
>Ga0193728_1000956_pt1 | contig 14379 bp, 15 predicted proteins | sample U1c1metaG_FD_143037 | JGI IMG/M metagenome (GOLD analysis project Ga0193728, IMG submission 143037) | Soil microbial communities from a riparian zone of the East river system, Colorado, United States - U1c1 | ecosystem: Environmental > Terrestrial > Soil > Riparian zone | place: USA: East River...
GCGGATCTCGGTCTTCGCGAGCCCCGCGTCGACCATCGGCATGAACGCGCCGCGCTCCCTCGCCGCCGCGATGCCGGGACGGATGTCACCGAGATCGTCGACGTTCGTGCCGAGCACGATCGGGGCATTGCCGAGCGCGGTCGCGATCGGCTGCGCGACGGTCATCAGCTCGGTCTTGCACAGCGCGCAGCGATGCGTCGGGTTCTCCGCGAAGCCGGGGACCTCGAGCTCGTGCGACTCGACAACGTGATGGCGCGCGCCGAGCCCGAGCTGCCGGCCGAGCGCGACCGCCTCGTGAACCTCCGAGCGCGCCCTCGTCGCCGACACCGCCGTGACCGCGTGCGTGCGCTCGCCGAGCGCGTCGACCGCGACCTTCAACAAGAATGCGGAGTCGACGCCGCCCGAAAACGCGACGACGACCTGCCCGTAACGGGTCAGCTGGTCGCGCAACGCTTCGAGCTTCTCGGTCGACATCGCGATTACCGTAGCATCTCGCGCGGCCACCGCGCGATCTCGACAAACCCGCCATCGAACAGCGCCGCCTCCGTCGGCCCGCCTGCATCCACGCCGATCACGAGGTAGTGAACCGGATACCCGGCGCCGCGCGCGACCTCGCGGTCGACGTCCGAGAAGTACGCACGCCCGTTCGTGTGCGAGTGATACACGACACGCGCCGGTGCCGGCCCATCGAAGCTGCGCGCGAACGCGATCAGCTCGGCCCCCGCGATCACGTACCCGCTCTCCGCGCCGCGCGCCGGCACCGTCGGGTGCAGCCCGCTCGCCTGCTCGTTCGTGCACTCCACGATCCCGGCGTCGGTGAGGTAGCCGCAGCACTCCTCCGGAAAACAGCGCACGGCATGTGCGCCGATCGCCCGCAGCAGGGGGACGGTAACAAAATGCACGAGTAAAGGTGGCGAAGATCCCGACATCACTCGACCCAAGAGGGACGGTTACAAAACTAGCGGCTCGCAGCCTCGATCAGAAAGCGCGTCGCCGCGAGGCCGCCGCGGAAGTAGGCGAGGGCGACGTCGTCGCCGGCGGTCGACGGCCACCAATCCGGCCGCGGCGCGAGCTCGACCTCGCGTTCGACCGTGCGCGCGGTGAGCTGCTTGCGCGCGCCCTCGGACTCGGCGATTACGCGCGTGTCGGGCGCGTGCGCGGCCACTTCGGCGCGCTGCGCGCGCGTCGCATTCGTGATCACGAGCGTGCCGACGCCCGCAGCGGCGAGGAACTGCGCCGCGACGAGCTCCGCGCGCGGGTCGGGCTCGCGCAGCGCGAGCTTCGCGTGGGCGACCATGATCGCGGTCTGGCCGAGGCCGCCGATGTCCGGTAGCTGGATGTGACGCGCGTAGCGTTGCGCTTGATCGTCCCGCAACTGGTTACCGTCCCCCTGCGATGGCGGGGATGATCGCGATCTCGTCGCGCGCGGTGACGGGCGTGTCGAGACCTTGGAGGGCGCCGATATCGTCGGCACCGACGTAGATCCGGATGAACGGCTTGACGGCGTCGCCGTCGAGGACCTTGCCGGCGATGCCGGGGTGCTTCTTTTCGAGCGCGGCGAGCGCGGCGCGCACGGTCGGCGCGTCGACCTCGACGTCGGCTTGGTTCGCAGTGAGAAGGCGCAGCGCGCCGGGGACTCGGATCGTCGGCATCTAGGTCGCCTTTCGTTGCGCGCACGCGGGACAGCCGGCGCGCGGCGAGAATCGCACGACGCGCGGATCGGGGGACGCGCGCAGATCGTCGAACGCATACAGCGCGCCGAGGTTGCCGCGGACGCCATCGCGCGCGCCCCGCGTCAGTAAATCGCCGGCGCGCGACGCCTCGTCGCGGGCCGCCGCGAGCGCGAGTGCCGCCGCGATGCCGCCGATCGCACCGACGACCGGACCGAGCACGCCGGCGGCGTCGCACGTGTCGGCGGCGACCGGCTCCTCGAACAGGCAGCGGTAACAGGCGGTGCCGGGCGCTCCGACGAGCACGTTGCCGCCGAACCGGAGCGCGGCCGCGATCACGTAGGGCTTGCCGCGCGCGACCGCCCAATCGGAGACCGCAAACTTGGTGGCCGGGTCGTCGCTGCCGTCGACGATGAGGTCGCTGTCGCCCGAGATGTCGTCGGCGTCCTCGGCGAGCCAGCGCAACTGGTAGCCCTTCGCGCGGCCGCCCACGCGGGTCGCGAGTGTCGTCGCCTTTGCAGTGCCGACATCGGCCGCGGTGAAATGGATCTGGCGGTGCAGGTTCGAGACCTCGACGATGTCGGGGTCGACGATCACGAGCTCGACCCCAGCCGCGCCAAGCGCCAGCGCGAGAGGTCCGCCGAGGCCGCCCGCGCCGACGACGGTCGCTTTCATGCGACGGACTTCCCGCACACGGAGCACACGCCACTGGCGCCGACCACGCCGACGCAGGCTCCGTCGGGACACAACGTACGCCGCGACCATTCGGGATCGTCGACCGGCGCGTCGGGCGCGAGCGCGACATCGGCCTCGTCGCCGTCATCTTCCTCGTCGTCGCCTTCGTCCTCGCCGTCGAGCTCGTCGTCCTCTTCTTCGTCGTCGCCCGCGGGATCGAGGCCGGGATCCGCGCCGTCGACGACCATGCCGCGCTCGCGCTCGTTGTCCCAGGTCGGCGATACGCGGCCGCACACCTTGCACGTGCCATCGGCACCGATCACACCGACGCAGCCGCCGTCGGGGCAGACCTCGCGGTAATCCCATTCGTCGACGGACATCAGGTGCCTCCAAGCGCCGCGAACAGATCCGCGGCGACGTAGAACGTGACGTCGACATCGCCGATTCGCAGCTCGACGCGCGACGGCAGCACCTGCTCCTTGCGCGGCTCGAGCCGGACGCCCCCGACATAGCTGCCGTTCTTCGGGCCGGCATCGGCGACGACCCAGCCGGTCCCCGAGCGCTTGATATACGCGTGCAGCCGCGACACCGACGTATCTGCGATCACGACGTCGTTGTTCGACGTGCGGCCGATCGTGATGCGATCCGGAAACGACGCTCCCGGCTTCTTCGAGAGCGGATAGACCTCGAGCTCGACCGACTGCGGCAGCTCCTTGCCGAACGGCATCGTCTCCTCGGTGATGTACTCGCCCCGCGAGCCCTGCTCCTGGGAGTCTTCGTCGAGGGTCAGCGTGCGCACCCCGGTGTACGAGGGGAGCTCGTCGCTCTCCTTGCGATATCGGACCAGGGCGGCCGGGGCGGCACTCGCGAGGAATTCCTCGCGCCCGAGCTGCAACAATTGGCGGTAGTGCTCGGACGCGTCCACCGCGTGTGATTCGCACATGCTGGGCTGGCCGGCAAGTGAGGTTTGACACGGTACTCACCGACGGGGTAAAGCTCGACGGCCATGTACGATACGTCGGATATTCGCAAGGGCCTCAAGGTCTTGATGGACGGGAACCCCTACAACGTCATCGAGTTCCAGTTCGTGAAGCCCGGCAAGGGCGCGGCGTTCACGCGCACGAAGTTCAAGAACTTGCTGACCGGCGCCGTCGTCGAACGCAATATCCGCTCGGGCGAGAAGCTCGAGCCGGCGAACGTCGAGACCCGCGACATGCAGTTCCTCTACAAAGAGGGCGGCGATCTCGTGTTCATGGATCAAACGAGCTACGAGCAGGTCACGATCGCCGCCGATCTGATCGGCGACGCGCACGACCTCATGAAGGACAACCTGGCGTGCACGGTCGTGTTCTTCAACGAGCGCCCCGTCGACGTCACGCTGCCGACGTTCGTGCAGCTCGAGATCACGGCCAGCGAGCCGGGAGTCAAAGGCGATACGAGCGGTAACGTCCAGAAGCCCGCGACCGTCGAGACCGGCGCCACGGTGAGCGTGCCGCTGTTCATCCGCGTCGGTGACACGATCAAGATCGACACGCGCACGCACGAGTACGTCGAGCGCGTCAACAAGACCTGATGCAACGCGGCCGCGTGGTCGCGCTGATCGATGGCGCCGCGGTCGTACGCACGCAGCGCGCGGCGGTCACCGTCGCCGATCCGCCCGCGAGCTGGCGCGTCGGGATGTTCGTCGACGTCACGACGCGCGAGGTGATCGGCGGGGGCGAGCATCTGCCGACGAGTGCCTCGGAGGTGATGCGGCTGACGCCCGCGCGGATCGCGCACCTCGAGGTCCGAGCGCGGGTCCTGACGTCGGTGCGCGGGTTCTTCGCCGCGCGCGGCTTTCTCGAGGTCGAGACGCCGTTGATCGTGCCGAGCCCGGGCCTCGAGATCCACCTCGATGCGGTCGCCGCCGGTGACGGCTATCTCATCACGTCTCCGGAGTACGCGATGAAGCGCCTGCTCGCCGGCGGGCTCGAGAAGATCTTTCAGGTCTGCAAGTGCTTCCGCGCGAACGAGCACGGCCCGCACCACGCCGGCGAGTTCACGATGATCGAGTGGTACCGCGCGTTCGATACGATCGAGTCGATCGCACGCGATACCGAGGAGCTCGTCCACGCGGTGTGCGGCGATCACGCGCAGCTCGGCGAGCGCCGGATCGCGGTCACGCCGCCGTGGGCGCGGCTGACCGTCCGCGACGCGCTGGGGAAGTGGGCCGGCGTGCACGTCGCCGGCGACGAGTCCGCGGCCGAGCTGACCGCGGCGGTGCGCGCGGCCGGCATCGAGATCGCCGACGGGCTCGCGTGGGACGACGCGTTCTTTACCGCGTGGCTGGCGCGCGTCGAGCCGGCGCTCGCGGAGCTCGATCACGCGATCCTGATCGAGGACTGGCCGGCACCGCTCGCCGCGCTCGCTCGGCGCAAGGAGGGCGATCCGCGCACCGCGCTGCGCTTCGAGGCGTACGTCGGCGGGCTCGAGCTCGCGAACGCGTTCGACGAGCTGGTCGACGCCGGCGAGCAGGAGCAGCGGTTCCGCGAGGAGCAACAGGTTCGCCGCGATCGCGGTAGGCCGGTCTATCCGATCGACGGCAAGCTGATCGCCGCGCTGCACGAGGGCCTGCCGCCGAGCGGCGGGATCGCGCTCGGGTTCGATCGCCTGGTCATGCTCGCGACCGGCGCGACGACGATCGGCGACGTCCAGGCTCTCGCCGAGGCCGAGCGCTGATCGCGACAGTGCTGTCCTGGATCTCCGACCTGGGTTGAAATGGTCGGGTGCAAATTCGCGGGTGTACGTCGGGCATGGCGGGTGCAACTCGCGGGGCATACATGCGGACTTTCTTGATCGTGCTCGCGCTCTCGTTCGCGACTCGCACCGCACACGCGCAAGCGCCGGGGATGACGACGTCGTTCGAGCGGCAGATGTCGCCGCCGATGTCCCCCGAGGACCGCCAGATCCTCGGCGAAGGCGAGATCAACGATGGCCAGTGGGCCGGTGGTGTGGCAGCGAGCGTGCTGCTCGGCTTCGGCACTGGCCAGGCGATCCAAGGCCGCTGGCACGACACCGGATGGATCTTCACGCTCGGGGAAGCCGTCTCGCTCGGTGCCGTGATCTTCTCGATCCCCGCCGCGTTCAGCGATTGCTACGACTGCGGTCCAGGCCAGAACCATCAAGAACAGGCCGCCGACATCATGATCGGCGGCATGCTCGTGTTTGCCGGCCTGCGCTTGTGGGAGGTCGGCGACGCGGCGATCGGCCCGAGCCTGCACAACGAGCGCTTCAACGATGCACGTGCCCGCCATCCCGAGACCTACGCGGTGCTGCCGTACGTCGTGCCGACGCTGAGTGGCACCGGCGGGGTCGCCGGCCTCGCGCTGAATTTCTAGCAAGACAGCTCGCCCCTGCGCGGCGATCGCCGGGCTCGTGTACGTTCCCGGGCATGAAGCAACTCCTCGTGCTCGCCTTCGTCGCCGGATGCGCCACGCCCGTCGGCGTTACCTCGACGACGCTGCCCCACGATTCGGCGCAACAGTGCGCCGGCTATTGTCAGACGATCGGGCTCTCGCTCGAGTCGGTCGTGATCATGGCGAACAACGTCGGCTGCGTGTGTGATGCGCGGCCAGCGATGCCCGCAACTCCGGCAACGCCCGCGACGCCCGCAACCCCGGCGACGAGCTCGGCGGGGTCGACCGCGAGCGCCGGCGGCATGGCGGCGATCATGATGCGCGACGCCGAGCAGCAGCAGGAGACGCACCACCAGCACTGACTCTTACGAGGCGCGCGCGTCGACGTCGTCGGCATCGTCGTCGACAGGGCGCTTCGCCGTCGCGCGCTTCGTGCCGCCGCTGCCGTTGCCGCGCGCGCTCGAGGCACGCGACTGCTTCTCGCGCTCGAGTAGCGGCTTGAGGTGCTGGCCGGTGTAGCTGCGCGGGTTCTTCGCGACATCCTCGGGCGTTCCGGCCGCGATGATCTCGCCGCCCGCGGAGCCGCCTTCGGGACCGAGGTCGATGATCCAGTCCGAGGTCTTGATCACGTCGAGGTTGTGCTCGATCACGAGCACGGTGTTGCCGTTGTCGACGAGGCGGTTCAGCACCTCGAGTAGCTTCTTGACGTCGCCGAAGTGGAGGCCGGTGGTCGGCTCGTCGAGAAGATAGAGCGTGCGGCCGGTCTGGACGCGGGCGAGCTCGCGCGCGAGCTTCACGCGCTGCGCTTCGCCGCCCGACAGCGTTGTCGCGGGCTGGCCGAGCGCGACGTAGCCGAGACCGACGTCGACGAGCGTGTCCATGATCCGCGACAGCTGCTTGTGGTGCTTGAACATCTCGGCGGCTTCCTCGACGGGCGTCTCGAGGATCTGCGCGATGTTCTTGCCCTTGTACTCGACGCGCAGCGTGGCGTCGTTGTAGCGGCGACCCTTGCACACCTCGCACGTGACGAACACGTTCGGCAGGAAGTGCATCTCGACCTCGCGCACGCCGGCGCCTTCGCACGCCTCGCAGCGCCCGCCGCCTTGCTTCGCCGACACGTTGAACGAGAATCGCCCCGACTGATAGCCGTAGGTCTTCGCCTGCGGCATCTGCGCGTAGAGCTCGCGGATCAGATCGAACGCCTTGGTGTAGGTCGCCGCATTCGAGCGCGGCGTGCGGCCGATCGGCTGCTGATCGATCACGATCGCCTTGTCGACCTTGCCGAGGCCGGTGAGCTCGTCGTAAGGGCCGACGCGATCCAGCGAGCGATGCAGCATGCGGTTGAGCGCAGGGTGGAGCGTCGCGTTGATCAGCGACGACTTGCCCGCGCCCGACACGCCGGTGATCGCGACCATCACGCCGAGCGGAATCTCGGCGGTCACGTTCTTCAAGTTGTGCTCGCGCGCGCCGCTCAGCTTGACCCAGCTCGACGGTGTGCGGCGCTGCGTCGGGACCGCGATGCGCTCGCGGCCCGCGAGGTAGTTGCCGGTGATCGACGTCGTCACCGCCTTGACGTCGTCGGGCGTGCCCTCGGCGACGACCTTGCCGCCGTGACGTCCGGCGCCCGGACCGAAGTCCACGATCCAATCGGCCGCTTCCATCGTCGCCTCGTCGTGCTCGACGACGAGCACGGTGTTGCCGAGGTCGCGCAGGCGGTGCAGCGTACGCACGAGGCGCTCGTTGTCGCGCTGGTGCAGGCCGATCGACGGCTCGTCGAGCACGTACAGCACGCCCGATAGCTCGCTGCCGAGCTGCGACGCCAATCGGATCCGCTGCGCTTCGCCGCCCGACAGCGTGCCGGCGCCGCGATGCAGCGTCAGGTAGTCGAGGCCGACATCGAGCAAGAACGTCAGCCGATTCTTGATCTCCTTGAGCACCTCGCCGGCGATCTGCAGCCGCGAGCCGGAGAGCTTCATCGTCGTGATGAACTCGTACGCGTCCTTCACGGTCATCCCCGTGACCTCGTTGATCGGACGCTCGTTGACGAACACCGCACGCGACTCCGGCCGCAACCGCGTGCCGTGGCACACCGCGCACGGGATCGCGCGGAAGAACTGCTCGTAGTGCTGCTTCGTCCGATCGCTCGACGACTCGCGGTGGCGGCGCTCGAGCTGCGACAGGATGCCCTCGAACCGCATCGCCCACTCCCCGGTCGAGTGCCGGCCTTCCCACTGCACGTTGACGCGCTTGTCGCCGGTGCCGTTCATCAGCACGTCGCGCTGCTTCTCGGAGAGCTTGTTCCACGGCTTGTCGAGGTCGATCTTGAACGCCTTCGCGAGGGCGTTGACGATGTTCGCGGTCCAGCCGCTGTCCTTCGCGATCGCCTCGCCCCACACTGCGACCGCGCCTTCGCGGATCGTGCGCGTGACATCGGGAACCACGAGATCCGGATCGGCCGCCAGCCGTTCGCCGAGGCCGTTGCACTCGACGCACATGCCGAGCGGCGAGTTGAACGAGAAGCTCTGCGGCGACAGCTCCGGGAAGCCGATGCCACACTTCGGGCAGGCGTTCGCCTCCGAGTACGTGCGGGGGATTTTCTCGCCCGCGACCTCGACCATCAGCTTGCCTTTGCCCTCGCGCAACGCGGTCTCGACCGAGTCGGTGAGCCGGCCCTTGTCCTTCGAGTTGATCGTGATCCGATCGATCACGAGCTCGATCGAGTGCTTCTTCTGCTTCTCGAGACCAGTGCTGATCTCGTCGAGCCTGACGATCATGCCATCGATGCGGACGCGCACGAACCCCGCCTTTGCGAGCTCGACGAACAGCTCGCGGAACTCGCCCTTGCGGTTCTCGGCCTTCGGCGCGAGCACGGTGACCTGCGTCTTCTCCGGCAGCTCCGCGAGCTCGTCGACGATCTGGCCCGCGGTGCGCGCCCCGACCGGACCGCCGCACTGGTAGCACCGCTGCTCGCCGGCACGCGCGTACAGCACGCGCAGGTAATCGTAGATCTCGGTGGTCGTGCCGACGGTCGAGCGCGGATTACTGCCGGCGGTCTTTTGCTGGATCGCGATCGTCGGCGACAGCCCGCGGATCCGCTCGTACTTCGGCTTCTCCATCTGGCCGAGGAACTGGCGCGCGTAGGCCGACAGCGATTCGACGTAGCGGCGCTGACCTTCCGCGTAGAGCGTGTCGAACGCGAGCGACGACTTGCCCGAGCCCGACGGGCCGGTGATGACGACCAGGCGATGCTTCGGCAGCTCCAGCCGATCGACCTGGAGGTTGTGCTCGTGCGCGCCCTCGATGATGATCGAGTCCGGCTCTCGGTTGGGTTGGTTACGGCCTGGTCCCAACGAGTTGCGCGGCATAGGCCTGACACCCTAGGGAGCGTCTGTTCAGGTGTCAAGGCAGGTGATGACGCCGGATCGGCTAGGCGAGGAATGCTGACAGCGTGCTGTCTACTTCTTCGCGAACAGCTTCGAAAACTCGCCGTAGCCCTCGGCGGCGAGCTTGTCGGCCGGGATGAACCTGAGCGCCGCCGAGTTGATGCAGTAGCGCAGCCCGGTCGGCTTCGGGCCATCGTCGAACACGTGGCCGAGGTGCGAGTCGGAGGTCTTGCCGCGGACCTCGGTGCGCATCATGCCGTGCGTGTTGTCATGGATCTCGACGAGCTTCGTGCCCGCGATCGGCGCCCAGAAGCTCGGCCACCCGGTGCCCGAGTCGAACTTCTCGGTCGAGCTGAACAGCGGCTCGCCGGTCACGATGTCGACGTAGATGCCGGCCGCATGGTTGTCGAAGTACGCGTTGTGAAACGGCGGCTCGGTGCCGCTGTGCTGCGTGACCTCGTACTGCATCAGCGTCAGCTCCTTCTTGAGCTGCGCATCGGAGGGCTTCGCGCGCACGCCGGCCGTGGCAAGGCCACCGAACAGGCAGAGCGCGAGGGCGATGCGGGTCATGTGCTTCATGCCCTGTATACGACTAACCCCGCGTCTCGGTTACCGGTACCAAGATCGCGGGGTTGCGAGGCCTGAAAGCCTCGTGGTTACGCGCGCGAGCGTTCGACCGTGATCGACTGGTCGTTGTGCTGCGTGCCGTGGACGCCCGCGATGATCGCGTCGACCAGCTCCTCGGGGACGCGCACGTGGGCGTGCGAGTCGCGCAGGCTGACCGACCCGATCCGCGCGGTGTCGCCACCGATCGGACCGGCGAGCAGCGTGCGCAGATCATCCGCCGACACGCCGTGCTTCTTGCCGAGCGACACGAACAAGCGCGCCTGGCTGCCCTCCGGCGACGGCGTCACGACGGTGTCGCGCTTCGCGCGGCCCGCCGGCGCTTCGGTCTTCGCCGGCTTGTCGCTTGCTTCCGCGTCGTGCTTCTTCGCCGCGGGCTTCGCCTCGCGCTTCGCGTCGTCCTTCTTGCCACGACCGCGACCACCGCGTGCGCCGCGGCTGCGGCCCTTCGGCTCGTCGTGGGTCTCCTCGTTGTCGGAGGCTTCCTCGGTCGCCGCCGCGGTCTTCACCGCAACGGGCGCCTCGGGCTTGGTCGACTTGTTGTCGGCCCAGGTCTCCCAGAACTCGCGCGTCGCTTCGGTCGGCTCGGTGCGCTTCTTGTCGCGGCCCTTGCCGCCGCGATCGAGCGCGGGACTCGGCGCGGCCGCATCGCTCGCCGCGTCGGTCACGGTCTCCACGGGCGCGGCGACAGGGGCGACCGGGGCAACCGGGGCCTCGGTGCGAGCCTCGGGCTGGCGCTCGCCGCGATCGTTGCGATCGCGATCGAAGCGACGCTCGCCACGATCGCGGTCACGGCCGCGGCCACCACGATCGCGATCGCGATCACGATCGCCACGGTGCTCGCGCGGCTGCTCGGCCGTGATCGGGGCTTCACCGGCCGCGAACGGGGCCGGCTCCAGCGTCGTCGGCGTCCATTCGGGGGTCACCGGCGCGGCGGTGGTCTCGGGACCGACCGGCGGGATGACGCCGTCACGCGGCGCGCGATCCTCGCGCGGACCGCGGTCGCGATCGAACCGCGGGCGATCGCCACGGTCGCCACCGAAGCGGCGGCCTTCGCCACCCTCACGAGGGCCGCCACCCTCACGCGGGCCGCGATCGTCACGCGGGCCGCGATCGTCACGCGGGCCACGATCATCACGCGGGCCGCGATCATCACGCGCACCGCGGTCTTCACGCGGGCGCTGATCCTCGCCGCCGAAGCGCGGACGGTCGCGATCGAAGCGCGGGCGATCGCCACGGTCACCGCGATCGAAGCGACGGCCTTCGCCGCGGTCCTCGCGCGGCCGCTCGCCGTTCTCGCCGCCATGCGGAACGTGCGCGGGCGCGCCCTCCGCACCCTCCACACCGATCGGTGCGGGCGCCACAGGCGCCGAAGGTCCACGATCGAAGCGCGGACGGTCGTCGCGATCACCGCGCGCCTCGCGCGGGCCACGATCGTCACGCGGGCCGCGATCGCGGTCGAACCGACCGCCGCCACGACCTTCATCACGCGGGCCGCGATCGCGATCGAACCGCGGGCGATCGCCACGGTCGGGGCGGTCGCCACGATCGAACGAGCGTTCGCCGTCGCCGCCGCCTTCTTGACGCTCGGCGCGCGGCCTCGGACCCTGGGTCTTGGTCGACAGCGCGTTGAGCTTCTCGGCGACCAGCTGCGCGAGCACGCGCTTGCCGTTCGACGTCTTCAGCAGCTTCTCGAAGATCTGGGTCTCGAGCTCGCCGGCGGTGTTCTGCACGCCGCGGATCAGGATCTGGACCGGATCCGGCGGCTGCTGGCGGCCGATCGGCGGCAGCGACGCCGCGGGCGTCCCGATGAAGATGTCGTCCTTCGGCAGCAAGCGCTCTTCCGGCTTGATCCCGAACTGCAACCGGATGAACCGGAAGTTGCCGAGCTCGCGCGGCCCGACGAGCGACAGCGCGGTGCCCTTCTTACCCGCGCGACCCGTACGGCCGGTGCGGTGGACGTAGAGCTCGGGAGACTCCGGCACCGAGAAGTTGATCACGTGCGAGAGGTTCGAGATATCGATGCCGCGTGCGGCGACGTCGGTCGCGCACAGGAAGCGAAGGTTCTTCGCCTTCATCCGGTTCATCACGCGCTCGCGATCGGCCTGCGAGAGGTCGCTCGACAACGGCTCGGCGTCGAGGCCTTGCTTCTTCAGGAACTTCGCGACCATCGTGGTCTCGTCGCGCATGTTGCAGAAGATGATCGCGCTGTCGGGCTTCTCCGCGAGCAGGATCTTCAGGAGGTCGCGGCTGCGCGCGATCCCGCTGACGATGTAGTACGCGTGGTGGATGTCGGTGACCGTCGTCGAGTCACGCGACAGCGACATGTTCTCGGCGCCCTTCATGTGGCGCTTCGCGTAACGCTCGACCTCGACCGGCATCGTCGCCGAGAACAGCAGCGTCTGATGCTTCTCGGGCAGGTTCGACGTGACGCGCTCGATGTCCTCGAGGAAGCCCATCGACAACATCTCGTCGCACTCGTCGAGCACGAACGTCGTGATCGTCTTGCAGTCGAGCGTGCGGCGACCGATGTGATCGAGCACGCGGCCCGGCGTGCCGACGATGATGTGGACACCATCGCGGAGCGCGCTGATCTGCTTGCCGATCGGCGCACCGCCGTAGACGGCTTCGGAGAGCACGCCGCGATGCTTGCCGAGCTGCGTGAGCTCGCGCGCGACCTGGAGTGCGAGCTCGCGGGTCGGGCACAGGATCATCGCCTGCGGCTGGCGCACGGCCGGAATGATCTTGTTGATCAGCGGCAGACCGAACGCGGTCGTCTTGCCGGTGCCGGTGCGCGACTGGACCAGCAGGTCCTTGCCCTCGGTGACCGGGTGAAACACCGCGGTCTGCACCGCGGTCGGCGCGAAGTAGCCCATGTCGTCGAGCGCGAGCTTGACGTCGGGGTGCAGCGGCAGGTCGTCGAAGCTCGGAGGCTTCGCCGGGGCGTCGATCGGCGCCGGAAGATCGCTAGCAGGAGTGTCGATCGTAGCGATCGACGGGGTGATCGCCGCGAGCATCATCTCGCTGGCGTCGTCCGCCGAACCCTCGTGGGTCGGCGTCGTTCCATTTGTCATTATCAGAAACTTTCAGTTTGAAATCCCCGAGGTCATCCAGTCGGAGGGCTGGTCGGAGCGCGGAGCCCGGATTCGCCGGGACCAAACGACGTCGTTCGTCGCGGCCGGGCGTGGCGCCACCGAGGCAGAGTTCTTTGTCGAGCGTCGAAATCACTTGTGAGTTGGCGCGAACCATAGTCGCCACCTCGTCGACGGTCAAGCGGGTTTAGCGCGGCAGGGCCAGCTTGAGGGTGCCGTCGTCGCCCGAGGCCGCGTGCCCGGCGAGCTGTGCGGGCACCACGCAGCCCGCGGGCGGGTAGGGGACCTCGCTGCACAGGGTCGAATCGGTCGAGATCGCGAAGATTCGCAGCTCGCCGTCGGAGACGCGGAGGTGATTCGGGTCGGCGAGCTGGCCGTGGAGGTACGCGGTATCCGGGAGCGTCGCGTCGGGGATGTCGAGCGTCGCGAGACTCGGATCGCGTGGGATCGCCAGGCTGGGGAGCGTCCAGCTCGCGATCGACACTCCCGCCGGGGCGTCGAACTCGAGGTCGTAGTAGCCCCACACCGTGTCGGGGAACAGGTCGACCGAGCGATCGACGTAGATCGCGTAATCGCCGGCCGCGGCGGTGACGGCGGTCGGGGCGGGAATCTCGGCGATGAACGCCGCCAGATCTGGCGGTGCGGCAGGCCGGAGCTGTCGAACACGTGCCCGCGGAGCTCGAGCCGCAGCGGCAGCCGGACGCCCGCGATCGTGTCGATGGGGAGCGCTTGACCGAACACGACTCCGAACGTGGAGCTCGCCGGCGGCACGACGCTGAGCGCGTAGCTCGCCGACAGCGTCGCGCCATCGAGCAACGTGAGCGTCGCCAGGCCGTCGTCGCCGGTCGTGGTCTCGGCCGCCAGCGCCGCGTTCGTGCCGCCCATGATCGGGGCGGTGTAGGTCCCAGTCACCGTGACGTGCGCGCCGGAGACCGGGCCGATCACGCCGTTGCCCGACTGGCCGGTGATCGGGATCGAGACCGTGACCTTGTTGCCGAGGTTCGGGGGCTGCGCGATCGTGTGGGTCGCGCTGCGGACCTCGAGCCCGGGGAGCATGAGCGTCGGGGCGACGACGTTCGGGTCGTACGGCGTGGCGACGATCGCGATCGGCGCGACCGCGGAGTCCGAAAGCGTCAGCGCGTACGCACCATTCGTCGTGTAGTCGACGGTCGATACGTCGGTGATCGGGCCGTCCGGGTCGAGTCGGCCACGCGCGACGACGCGATACTTGACGAGCGGGTGGCCGCCGCTGTCGGTGAGCTGCCCCGACAGCACCGGCGAGGTCGCGCTGCCGAGCGTGACGGTGCCGAGATCGAGATCGGCGGTGACCGCGAGTGGCTGCGAGACCGGTGGCGCGAGCTCGGCCGCGGACGGCGAGCCGTTCGGCGGTGGCAACAGGCCACTGCCGGCGGGCGTGAACGTGACGAGATAGTCGGGCTCGGCGGGTTGCGTGATCGGCACCGCCAGCGAGAACGAGCTGGTCCCGTGTGGCAAGCCGCCCTTCGAGGTCGCGCTCGCCGAAAACCCGGTGCCGCCGGGA
>Ga0193728_1000958_pt1 | contig 14371 bp, 10 predicted proteins | sample U1c1metaG_FD_143037 | JGI IMG/M metagenome (GOLD analysis project Ga0193728, IMG submission 143037) | Soil microbial communities from a riparian zone of the East river system, Colorado, United States - U1c1 | ecosystem: Environmental > Terrestrial > Soil > Riparian zone | place: USA: East River...
CTTTCGGGCACAGCTCGCCGCCAGTGACCGATTGCAAGATGTAGCGACCATCCCACGGGCTCGCGTGCTTTGGCTTCGCCGATGCGTCTCGGCCTTCCGAGCCGATCTTGTCGACCCGCACGCCGGCGGGACGCGTGGGATGGCTCGGCTCGGCTTGCGCGACGCCGGCGAGGATGGCGAGCGCGATGGAGATGCGAATGGGAAGCATTCGGGATCCTTCCGCCGACTACTGGCTCGAGCAGTGACCGACCTGCGCCCACGACGAGCCGCCCGGCCCATCGTCGCCGTGACATCCCGAGCCGTTCGAACAGCGATAGACCTGCGTCGGCTCGGCCGACCACGTCTGGTAGACCAGCGCTCCGGTCGTGTAGTCGTTCGAGCTCGCGAACTCGGAGAGTCCCGAGTACTTGCCCTTATCGCAGTTGATCGCGGGACCCCACTTCTTCGCCTTGTCGGCTTCGATCTTCTGGCACTTGCGATCGTTGGGACGGCACCCCGGGGCCTGCGCGGACGTGTCGGCGGGCTTCTCCGCAGCTGGCGGCGGGGGCGGCGGCGCAGGCGCGCGCGCCGGCTTCTCGGTCGGCGCCGGTGCCGCGTCGCTCGCTCCGCCACCACTACCGAGGACGCTCTGCAGGATCTTCACGTAGTCGTCTGCGACCCCGGAGAAGCCGAGGATGTTAAACGTCACGGTGAGCGTCGAGCCCTTGAGCGTCCAGCGCAGGTAGTACGCGCGGTGGCTCTCGGCATCGTTCTTCATGCTCTCGTACCGCGAGTTGTGAACGCCGGACCAGTCGTTGGTCCTGCGCGCGAACGCGATCGCGTCCTTGTCGGACTGGAACTTCAGGTCGTTGATCGGCTCGAGCACGATCTTCGTGATCTTCGAGGCCGGCCCGCGCATGTCGGCATGGTCGCGACACAGATACTGGAACGACTCGGCGATCAGGCCGCCGCGGCCGCCGAGCGGTCCGCCGGGCAAGCCACCGCGCTGCTTGTTGCCGGTGAGGATGTACTCCTTCGCCGCGGCGACATAGGACGGATCGGAGGCGCGGTTCGGGACGGACGGGTCACCGCCTTCTTCACCCGCGATCAACAGCTGGTAGTCCAGGTTCTCGAACGCCGGCCAGTCGACCACGATCGCGAGCTGCGGATTTCCGCAGTACAGCTTGATCTTGTCCGCATCCTTGGCGAGCGGCGCTTCTTGGGACGCGTGGTTGGGCGCGGCTTGCGCGACCTGGACGAGACCGATGGCGAGACACGAGGCGAGGAGCAAACGGTGCATGTGGGATCCTCAGGGTTGGGGATACCGTCATGGTCGACGGCCGCGCCGACACTGCACGCGAAATCCGTCGACCAGTATTCGGCTGATCCCACGCGCAGATCAACCGATCGATCGTATGCGCGCTCACATTCGTGATTCGTGTCATCGTCGGCGCGTGACCCCGGACGTGCGGCTGTGGGAGCTGTTTCGCGAGGTGGCAGCGCGGGGCGCCGACGCGTGGCCCGCGCTGATGACCGCGCTCGAACCAGAGCTCGTCGGCATGGCGCGCTTCCAGCCGATCGGACGCTTGCGCGACCTCGAGGACACGCCGCGCGAGATCACGACCCGGGTGTTCGCGCGCCTGCACGCCCGCGAGCTCGCGGCGGTCCACAAGTTGTGCGCGATGGATCCGCCGCCGGAGTTGCGCGCGTGGCTGCGCGTGATCGTGCGGCGCTCGGCGATCGACTACATGCGCGAGCATCCCGATTACGAGCGCGAGACCACCACGCGACCGAGCTCGTGGATCTCACTCGCGACACTGACGTCGGCGGCGCCGGCGGCCGATGTCGATTCGCTCGCCGCGAAGCGCCGCGAGGTGCTGGCCAACCTGCGCGAGATGGTCGAGCGCACCCGGGCGGCAGCCGGCGACGACGAGGCACTCGGTGCGCTCGCGCTCGAATGGCGGATCGCGCGCATCCACGTGCGCCGGCTCGCTGCACGCGGCGATCAGCTCGTGGCGGTGTTCGTCGGCTTGCTCGAGGGGCGAGCGCAAGGCGAGATCGCCGAAACGCTCGGCGTGACGCGCCGAGAGGTCGAGCTCGGCGTGCGCTATATCGAAGCGCTGTTGCGCGCGCGGTTCGGTACGGAGTAACCGTGGACTGCGATGATCTAGCAATGCTGCTGGCCGTGCGGGAAGCGCGGGCGCTGGGGCGCGATGAAGTCGCGAGGCTGCGCGAGCACGTCGCGCAGTGCGAGTCGTGCCGTGCGCTCGCGGCGGCGCCGTATCAGCTGCTCGGCGAGCTCGCGCGCGGAGGCATGGGCCGGATCCTGCGGGCGCACGATCACCGCAATGGCCACGACGTCGCGATCAAGGAGGTGCTCGGCGGCGGGCCGACCGCGCGCGCCCGGTTCGCGCGCGAGATTTCGATCACGACGCGGCTGCAGCATCCGGCGATCGTGCCGATCTACGAGGCCGGCGAGTGGCCCGACGGAACGCCGTTCTATGCGATGCGGCTCGTCACCGGCGGCACGCTCGCCGCGGCGATCGCACGTGCGCAGGATCGGATGGCGTTGTTGCCGCACGTCGTCGCGGCGGCCGAGGCGCTCGCGTATGCCCACACGCAACGGATCGTGCATCGCGACGTCACGCCGAAGAATATCCTCGTCGGCGAGCTCGGCGAGACGATCGTGATCGACTGGGGGCTCGCGAAGGATCTCGACGCCGCGGATGGCGACCCGATGACACCTGCGCTGACCTCGACCGGCGACGTGATGGGCACGCCCGGGTTCCTGTCGCCCGAGCAAGCGGCCGGCGACGACGCCGACGAGCGCAGCGACGTCTACGCGGTCGGTGCGATCCTCTACGCCCTGTGCGCAGGCCATCCGCCGTACTGGAGCACCGGCCGCACCCCCACGCCGACGCGGTTGCTCGAGCTCGTGCGCGCGGGCCCGCCGGCGTCCCTCGCGGTGCTCGCGCCGACCGTACCCGCGCAGCTCCACGCGATCGCGGAGCGCGCGATGGCACGCGAGCCGGTGGCGAGGTTCGCGAGCATGAAGGCGCTGGTCGACGCGCTACGTGCGGCGACCCCGCGGTAGCATCGGCGGATGTCCGGAAGCGATCTCGTCGGCGCCATGCTGGCCGGCCGCTACCGGGTGACGCGTCAGCTCGGCCACGGCGGCATGGGCGCGGTGTACGAGGCGGTGCACGAGCGGCTCGGCAAGCGCGTCGCGATCAAGGTCTTGCTCGACGGCGGCGCGAACGGCGCGGCGATGGCGCGCTTCGAGCAAGAGGCGCGGCTCGCGTCGTCGATCGGGAACGAGCACATCATCGATATCGTCGACATCGACCGCGCCGACGACGGCCGCACGTACATCGTGATGGAGCTGCTCGAGGGCCAATCGCTCGCGCAGCTGCTCGCAGCGACGCCCGGGATGTCGGAGCAGCGGATCGCCGGCCTCGGTGCACAAGCCGCGCGCGCGCTGGCGGCCGCGCATGCCAAGGGCGTCGTTCACCGCGATATCAAGCCCGAGAATCTGTTCGTGATCGATCGCGGCGGCCGTGACTTTCTGAAGATCGTGGATTTCGGGATCTCGAAGCTCGTCGGAGATCACGCCGGCGATGCGAACCTGACGCGCACGGGCACGGTGATCGGCACGGCCGCATACATGTCGCCGGAGCAGGCGCGCGGTGACGAGCTCGACGCGCGCGTCGACATCTACTCGCTCGGCGTCGTGCTCTATCAGGCGGCGACCGGCACGCTGCCGTTCGCGGGCGACAACGTGTTGAAGGTGCTCAACCTGATCGTGAGCACCGAGGCGACGCCGCCCCGCGTGCGACGGCCCGAGCTCTCGGCGGCGTTCGAGCGGACCGTGATGACCGCGATGTCTGCGCGGCGCGAGGAGCGGTTCGCGACCGCCGGCGCGCTCGCGGAGGCGCTCGAGCGTCTCGCCACGGGAATCGAAGCGACGGCGACAGCGGCGGCGACGGCACCGACGATCGCAACACCCGCGGCAACTGCGCCGACGGTTGCGGCGCGCCCGACAGTCGTGCCGACCGCACCAACGATCGCGACACCTGCGGCGACAGCGCCGCCGGTTGCGCCATCTGCAACACCCGCCGAGACGACGCCGACGGTCGCGACACCCGCACCAGCCGCCGCCACCGCCCCGACGGTCGCGACCCCCGTACCCTCCCCGCAGTCGCCGACCGCGCCGGGTGTCGCGGCCCTGCCCGTCACCACGGCACCCGGACCGATCTTCAGTGGCCCCCATCGCGCGCGCTGGCTGCTCGTCGGAGCCGCGTTGCTCGCGGGTGCGATCGTCGCCGGCATCGTCGTCGTCGCGCATCGCGGCGAGCGCCGCATGGTCGAGGTCGTGATCCACACCGAGCCCGAAGGCGCTGCGATCTTCGACGAGGATCGCCTGCTCGGCCCGACTCCGCTCACCTATCGCTTCGCGCGCGAGGACCGCATCATCCAGCTCACCGCGCAGATGCGGGGCTTCGACATCGCGTGCTTCAAGCTCAATCCCGCCGACGACAACAACTCGATGACGGTCCGGATGCCGGATCCCGGCACCGGCTGCGGCAACTCGACCACGCGGCCGGTCCCGCGCTAGTCGTTCTTCACCCGGCCCGACCAGCTGGCTGCGACTGTCGCTGCGACGTCCCGTGACACTCACGCCCGTTACGCAGGTGCGTGTGTTTGCTACGCACCGCGTTGGCGCACATCGTGAACAAGTGCGCGAGATGTCATTGGGGCTCTGGCCACTTCACTTCGCCATCGATCTTCTGCGTTACCTCATTCCGGCGTCGATCGCCTTCTTCGTGCTGTGGCGCTGGAAATGGGACGCGCTCGCGCATCGCCGCATCCAGGCGCGGCGGCCGCACTCCCGCGTGTTCGCGCGCGAGATTCGCTATTCGATCGCGACCGCCGCGATCTTCGCGCTCGTCGGCGTGGCGGTTCGCGACCTCGCGCACGCGGGCGTGCTCCACATCTACGATCGCATCGATACGTACGGCTGGCCGTACTGGGTCGCGAGCATCGTGCTCGCCATCGTCATTCACGACACCTACTTCTACTGGACGCATCGCGCGATGCATCACACCCGCCTCTATCGCATCGTGCATCGCGTGCACCACCTATCGACGACGCCCTCGCCGTGGGCGGCCTACGCGTTCGGCCCGTTCGAGGCGGTGGTGGCTGCGCTCGTTCTGCCGCTGATCCTGCTCGTCGTGCCGATGCACATCTCTGCGATCTTCGTGTTCCTGCTCTACATGATCGCGATGAACGTGATCGGCCATCTCGGCATCGAGCTGTACCCGCACGGCTTCGCGCATCACCGGTGGACGCGCTGGTACTCGACGTCGACGCACCACAACCTCCACCACCGCGACTTCCGAGGCAACTACGGCCTCTACTTCACGTGGTGGGACCGCCTGATGGGCACGCAGCATCCCGAGTACGAGGCGACGTTTGCACGGCTGACCGCGATCGATCGTAGCCGGTGAGCGTCACTGGCAGGCTCGCGTCGAGGTCCACAGGTCGGCATTCGCGCCGCCCAACGTCAGCGTGTCGTAGTTGAAGTACAGCGTGCGGCCGCTCGGCGCGAGCCGCGACCCGACGTCGTCCATCGTCGACGTTACCTCCGGCATCGCGGTCGGAGCCGCGAACGGCTGATCGAGGGTCGGCCGGCGCGCGGTGTAGAGGTGACTGCTCCCACCGCGAGCCGAGCTGAAGATGATCTCGAGCCCGTCGGCCGATAGCGTGGGCGCGAAGTCGTCCTGCGCCGACGCGAGCGTGTCGAGGTGAACCACCGGCTGGAACTGCGACTGGCGATCGGCGCGCGTGGTCTCGTACAGGTCGAGCCCGCCGACGCCGTCGGCGCGTCCCGCCGATGCGAAGATCAGACGAAGGCCCTCGGCGTCGATGAACGGGCTCGTGTCGGTGCTCGCGCTATTGACGCTCGCGAGCGCGACCGACATTGGCCACGACTCGGTCGTGGTCGCCCGCTGGCTCTCCCACAGCTCCGCCGGACCGGCAGCGGGATCGACCGCGTAGATCAGATCGAGCGCGTCCTCGGTAAGGGTTGGCTGGTTCTCGTTATCGGTCGTCGCGAGCTCGACGATCCGGATCGGCGTACCGAACGGCGACGCGGGGTCGGCGCGCGTGGCGTACCACAGGTCGGCGCCGAGGCTGCCGGTGCGGTACGAGTGGAAATAGAGCTGGGTCTCGCCGAGCGTCGGCGTCGGATACCAGTCGTCGGCGGGGGACTGGACCGGGCCGGGCAGCAAGGTCGGAGTAGAGAACGCGCCAAGCGTGCACGCGTCGGCGGTCGCATCGTGCGCGACTTCGATCGCGCCGAAGTCGAGCCGGCCGCAACCGGCGAGGGCGCATGCGACGAGGACAACCCTCACCCGCACATCGTAGCTCAGTGAGGGTCGCGCGCGCGCGCCAGCTCCAACCCGACGCGCGTGCCCGCGAGCTCGACCGTCGACGTTCCAACCGCATCGGCGAGTGGCGCACGCGTGACCGCGACGGCACGGCACTGATCCGCGAGCCAACCGGCATGCTCGGCGAGGACTGCTTCGAGCTCGCGCGACTCCCCGACCACCGCGAGATGAACCGGGTCGCCGTAGCGCAAGCGCGACTGCTTGCGCAGCTCTTGCACCGCACGCGCGAGCTCGCGCGCGGTCGCCTCGCGTTGCAGCGCCTCGTCGGGCGCGAGGTCGAGCTCGACCGCGAGTCCGTCCCGCACCGCGAAGCCACGCTCGCTCTCGGCCCGCGTGCGCCAGGTCAGCTCGCCGGGCGCGAGCCGCTCGCCGGCGACCTCGACCGAGCCGTCGGCGTGCTCGTCGTAATCGCCGGCTGCGACGGCGGCCGCGACACGCTTGACCTTGTCGCGCAGCCGGCGGCCGAGCTTCGCGTAATCGAGGACGAGCTCGCGATGCAGCGTCGCCGCGAGCGGCTCGACGGACTTCACGTTGAGCTCGGTGACGAGCAAGTCGCGATGCGCGTCGAGCATCGCCGGCGGCAGTCCTCCGACGCGCGCGACACGCAACGGCTGGCGATGCTTGACGCCGGCCTGCTCGCGCACGAAGCGTGCGAGCCGCACCACCGCGCGAAGCTGTCGCATCTCGGCGACGGCCATCGGATCGCAGACGGCATCGCGCGACGCAGGCCAGTCCTCGAGGTGAACCGAGCCTGCCCCGCCGAGCGCTTCGTAGGTCGCCTCCGCGAGGAACGGCACGAACGGCGCCGCGACAAGCGCGAGCTGGACGAGCGCGGCGTGGAGCGCGTCGTAGGTCGCTCGCTTGCGCGCGTCGAGGCCGTCGCGCCACAGCGCGGGCTTCGCGAGCCGCAGGTACCACGTCGAGAGCATCGCGACGAACTCTTCGAGGACCTCGTACGCGCGCGCGAAGTCGAGCTCGGCCATCGCGCGTTCGACGTCGCCGCGCAGCTGTTCGGTCTCGCTCCACAGCGCACGATCGAGCGTGCTCGCCGTCGCGAGATCGGCGACACCCGGCACGTAGCCGTCGCTCGTCGCGTAGGCGGTCACGAGGTGCAGCGTGTTCCACCACGGCAGATGCAGTCTGCGCACGACATCGCGCACGGCCGCCGCGGAGAACCGAACATCGGCGCCCGCGACGACACCCGACGTCAGGAGCGCGACGCGCAGGGCATCGGAGCCGTGCGTTGCGACGAGCTCCATCGGATCGGGATAGTTGCGTAGCCGCTTGCTCATCTTGCGGCCGTCGCTGCCGAGCAGCACACCGTGACAGACGGCCGTCCGGAACGGCGGCTCGTCGAACAGCGCGGTCGACAGCACGAGCATCGTGTAGAACCAGCCGCGGGTCTGCGCGACGTACTCGGCGACGAAGTCCCCGGGAAAGCTCGCGCGGAACGTCTCCATGTTCTCGAACGGCGCGTGCAGCGACGCGAACGGCATCGCACCCGACTCGAACCAGCAATCGAGCACGTCGGCGACACGACGCTGTTCGCCACCACACGCACACGGCAACACGTGCTCGTCGACATGCGGGCGATGCCAATCGGTGACCTGCCGTCCCGACAGTTGCTCGAGCTCGGCGCGCGAGCCGACGACGCGCATCGCGCTGCACTGCGGGCACCGCCACACGGGCACGGGTGCGCCCCACGATCGCTTGCGCGACACCGCCCAGTCCCGCGCGTTCGCGAGCCAGTCTGCGAACCGCTTGTCACCGAGCTCGCTCGGCACCCAGCGCACCTTCGCGTTGCACGCGAGCAACCGATCGCGCAGCTGCGACGCCGCGACGTACCAGCTCGGCACCGCGCGGTAGACGAGCGGCCGATCGCACCGCCAGCAATGCGGGTAGTCATGATGGACGTCACCGCGCGCGAACAAGCTCCCGGTTCGCGCGAGCGCCTGCGCGACCGGTTCGTTCGCCGCGAACACGTCGACGCCGGCGAAGTCGCGCACGCGCGCGTCGTACGTGCCGTCATCGCGGACCGGGTTCTCGCCTCGCACGCCGTGCGCCGCGCACGTGGTCTGATCGTCCTCGCCGAACGCCGGTGCGAGATGCACGACGCCCGTACCGTCGCTCGCGCTCACCCACTCGGCGGCGAGGACCGGCGCCACCTGCGTGAAGTAGTCGAACGGCGGCGTGCACTGCCGGCCTGCGAGCTCGCGGCCGAAGCAGCGCTCGCGCTCCACGAAACCCGCGAGCTGCGCCGCGTAACGTTCGCGCGCGGCCTCGGCGAGCCACACCGAATCACCGCGCGGATCTTCGAGCCGCACGTAGACGAGCGCGGGATGCACCGCGAGCGCGGCGTTCGCCGGCAGCGTCCACGGCGTTGTCGTCCATGCGAGCAGCGAGGCGCGCTCCCCGACGAGCGGGAACTTCACCGTGACCGCGAGATCGACGCGCGGCCGATACGCGTCGTCGAGCCGAGTCTCGAAGTTCGACAGCGGCGTCTGGCAGCGCGCGCAGTACGCGACGACCTTCTGACCTTCATACACGAGCCCGCGGCGATGCAGCTCGGCGAACGCCCACACGACCGACTCGGTGTAGTCGGCGTCCATCGTGCTGTACGCGCCGGCGAAGTCGACCCAGCGACCGAGCCGCGTCATCACGCCTTCCCACTCGCCGGCGTAGCGATGCACGAGGCCGCGACACGCATCGTTGAACGTCGCGACCGCACCTGGATCCGCGGCGGCCGGCGACGACAAGTCGAGCTCCTTCTCGACCTCGAGCTCGACCGGCAGACCGTGACAATCCCAGCCCCACCGCCGCGGCACCTGATAACCGCGCATCGTCTGATAGCGCGGCACGACGTCCTTCATGAACGAGGTCAGGACGTGGCCGTAATGCGGCAAGCCCGTCGCGAACGGCGGGCCGTCGTAGAACACGTAGCGTGGTGCATCCGCGCGCTGCGCGAGCGATCGTTCGAAGGTTCGCTCGCGTTGCCACCTCGCGAGCACTTGTTGTTCGAGCACGGAAAAATCGACGGAATTCGCAACTTCCTTGAGAGCCATGACACGCGCCTTCTGCCCTCGCAGACGCGAGAGCGGTTACACGACGACGAAACGACAAACGTTCAGTCGTGCAGCGCGATGGTGCGGCTGTCGAAATACGCCCACTCGCGAGTCAGTCTCGCGAGGTCCACATTGGGTTGGGCATTCGACAGCACAGCACGCTCCTGAATGAGCTGACTGTAGCATCCGCCCGCGGTGTTTTCACCCGGTACTATCCGCGCGCCATGTCTGACTCCGCGTCTTACGGCGACACGTGGGCTGCGATCTACGACGAGGTTCACGCGCACCACGATCCGACTTCGACGGTCGACGTGCTCGCCCAACTCGCAGGTAGTGGCAATGCGCTCGAGCTCGGCATCGGTACAGGCCGCGTCGCGATCCCACTCGCCGCGCGCGGCGTCGCGGTCCACGGCATCGAAGCCTCGCAAGCGATGCTCGATCGCATGCGGGCGAAGCCGGGCGGCGCAGACGTTCCCGTCACGCTCGACGACTTCACGGACGTCGCCGTCGACGGCGAGTTCGCGGTCATCTACATCGTGTTCAGCACGCTGTATAGCCTGCTGACGCAGTCCGCGCAGGTCGCGTGTGTTCGCAATGCAGGGGCACGGCTCGCGCCGCGCGGCGTGTTCGTGTTCGAAGGCTTCGTACCTGATCCCACACGCTTCAATGCAAACCAGCGCGTGCAGGTCAATCGCGTCGAGCCGACGTGCGTCGACCTCCTGTTCGGACGTCATGATCCGGTAGAGCAACGCGTCGCGAGCCAGCGTATCGTCGCCGGCCCGCAGGGCATGCAACTGTTTCCCGTCGAAATTCGCTACGTGTGGCCGAGCGAGCTCGACCTGATGGCGCAGCTCGCGGGTCTGCGACTGCGCGAGCGGTGGGGCGACTGGCGGCGCGGCCCGTACACGGGGAGCGGTGGAAACATCTCGATCTACGAACGAGCTTAGGTCGTGCCACGATGCCGGGATGAAGCACCTCGTCCCCGCGGTTGCCTTCCTGTTCGCCGCTGCCGCACCGGTGCGGGCCGGTGAGCCCACGACCACCATCGCCACGCAGATCAAGACGCTCTACCCGGACGTCGAGAAGCTCTACATCGATCTCCATCGCAGCCCAGAGCTCGCGTTTCACGAGCAGCGCACGGCGGCCACGCTCGCGGCGCGCCTCAAGGCGCTGGGCTACGAGGTCACCACGGGGGTCGGCGGAACGGGCCTCGTCGCGATCTTGAAGAACGGCGCCGGCCCGATCGTGATGTTGCGCACCGAGCTCGATGCGTTGCCGATCGAGGAGAAGACCGGGTTGCCGTTCGCGAGCGTGGTGACGGCGAAGACCGACGCCGGCGACACGGTGCCGGTCTCGCACATGTGCGGGCACGATCTGCACATGGCGGCGTGGGCCGGTACGGCCGAGCTCATGGCGAACAACCGCGACCGCTGGCACGGCACCTTGATGCTCGTCGGCCAGCCTGCGGAAGAGATCGTCGCGGGCGCGAAGGCGATGCTCCACGACGGCCTGTTCAAGCGCTTCCCGAAGCCCGAGTTCGCGCTCGGCATCCACGACGAGGCATCGTTGCCTGCCGGCGTGGTGGGCTTCCACGCCGGGTTCTTCCGCGCCGCGTCGACCGGCCTCGACGTCACCGTGTTCGGCAAAGGCGGCCACGGTGCATTCCCGCAGAACACGATCGATCCCATCGTGATCGCCGCGCGCCTCGTCGTCGGGTTGCAGACCATCGTGTCGCGCGAGACCAATCCGCTCGACGCGGCCGTAGTCACGGTCGGGAGCTTCCACGGTGGAACCGCGGCGAACATCATACCGGACCAAGTCAAGCTTCAGATCACCGTGCGGTCGCTCGACCCGAAGGTGCACAAGCACCTGCTCGACGCGATCGCGCGCGAAGCGAAGGGCGAGGCGCTTGCCGCGAACGCGCCGAAGGATCCGCTGATCGTGACGAAGTCTTCCACCGACGCCGTGTTTAACGATCCGGCGTTGACCCAGCGCATGGTGACCGCCGTGCGCGCGGCGCTCGGTAACGACAAGGTCGTCGAGATGCCGGCGCAGATGGGCGGCGAGGACTTCTCGCAGTTCGGGCTCGCCGGTGTGCATGCGGTGTTGCTGCACGTCGGCGCCGTCGATGCGGCGAAGCTCGAGGCGTCGCACAAGTCCGGTGTGCCGCTTCCCGACGTGCACTCGCCGTTGTGGGCGCCGGAGCGCGAACCGACGATCAAGGCGGCGATCGGCGCGGAGACCGCGATCCTGATGGATTTGCTGAAGACTCCGTGACGGTGGCGGCCCTAGAAGGCGTCGCCGCCCTGGGACGACGCGCGAGGCGTCAGGCGGACGAGATCGAGCAGCTGGCCCCCGAGCTCCACGGCGTGCTCGACGTCCGTGCGATCCTCCACGGTCAACGACGACCATTGGAGGACGAGCGCGTCGATCTCGTCGTTGAGGCCGAACAGCCGTTCGGCTTTCACGAAGGCCTGCTCGATCACGTCGCACGCGATCTCGGGCAGAAGCTTGGCGAACTTGACGGCCCGCTCGAGATCGCCGGAGATCTTGGTCTTCAGATCGGTATCGTGCTTGATAAGCACGCCGCGCTGAGAGACGAACGACAACGAGTCGAGATACTTGTCGAACCCTTCACAGTCGAGCCGGTTGTCCACCGCGTTGCCGTTCGCGAGGATTTCGCGGGCTTCCCAGAAGTCGCGGCGAGTATCGGAGCGAAGATACGAGAACACGTCGCTGTCGACGAAGCGGCTCATCGCATCGACGATGCGCCGGTAGTTTGTCTCCGCCACGTCGGGGGGTGTCGTACGATCCTGAAGCCGGCGATTGACCCCGTGTACACCGCGGCGCAGGTCGGCCAAGGCGCGCCGGATCGCCAGGGCCTTGCCGAGGCTGTCGCGATGCCCCGGCACCATTCGCTCGGGCTCGGCGTAGCCGAGGAAGCATTCGTACACCGACGTCATCACCGCGAAGACGCCGTCCATGAGGCCCGTCGTCGCGTCGTTGAGCTCGCTGACCGCCTGCTCCCTTTGATCGTTCTTGAGCGCTTGGGCGAACCGGCGTTCGAATTCCTTGAGCTCGGATCCCAGCCCGTACTGCAACGTCGAGATCTCTGCCGACAGCGCTTCCCACCTCTCCTCGTCCGGTCGCTCTCGATGGGCGATCACGCCGCGGAGTGACATCGGGCCGGACTTGGGAGCGGCAGCACTACTGCCAAAGTCGAGCTCTGCGTTCCCGTCGTCCGTGCTGGCGGCCGGAGCGGGCGCGACCATCGCGAGGTACTCCATCAGCCGGCGGAAGTGACTAAGGACCGCGTCGGCGACGATCTGTAACTGCTCCTCGCCGTCTTCGCGGAGGTAGAGCGCAGCGTCGAGCTCGCCGAGCGCGCGCACCGCTTCTTCGCCGAACTGGAGGAGCTTGTGAACCTTTCTGCGGATCTTGCGATCCGAGATCGTCGCAAGTAGCCCGGCAAGGGCTGCGTTCTCGGGCGCTTCGGCTACTTCGGACTCCAAACCCTAAGGATACGGGTCGAGGCCCTCATCGTCGAGCGACGAGCCCTTCAGAAGCGCGTACTCGAACAGGAGTTTCTCGTCGGTGCTTTCCGCAGAGCGTGCGAGCGGGCTCGATCAGAACAGCGAGGTGGGATCGGCCGTGGCGGTCTGGGCGACGCCGGAGTGGCCGGCGCCACAGTTCGTCGGAGTGAAGGCGTTCCAGCCGCCGCCAAAACCGCCGTCGCCCAAGGAGCCGCCGCCGCCGCCGCCGCCCACGCGAGCATTACTCGTCGTCGATCCTGGCAGCGCACCGGCGTCGCCGCCCGACACGTTCGTCGTTCCGGCGGTGATCGAGGGCGCGACGAGGCTCACGAAGCCGCCGCCACCGCCGCCGCCGCATCCCGCCGGAGCGGCGGGAAGGCCATTGCCGCCGGTCCCTCCGCTCACGCTGATCGCGCCGCCGTTCGTGATCGAGCTCCGCGAAGCGAGCACGACGATGCCACCGCCTCCGCCACCGGTGCCTGCGCTTCCGGCCGTCCCGGTCGCGGTGATGGCCGCACCGCTGCCCTGAACGATTCCACTTTGGGCGAGAACGACGAACGTTCCGCCACCCGAGCCGGCCAGGCCAAGGCTGCCGTTGAAGTCGGGGCCGAAGAATCCGCCGCCGCCGCCACCGAAGGGACCGGGATGAGCAAACGACAGCGTCGACGAGATTCCGGTGGAGTTGTCGAGCCCGAAGCCGAGGCCGCCGGTGCCGCCCCAGACCTGCGGCGTCGTGTTGACAGTAACGCCGCAGCTTCCCATCGCGGGTCCTCGAATGCTCAGGCCGGTCGCGGCGGCCTGGAGATCCTGGATCGCGGGGCAGGCGCCGGTCGTCGCAGCGCGCCGCTGTCCCGCCCCGGGAGCAACGACGAAGATCGTGCCGTTGTTCGTGAACGTTCCCGTACAGCGAATGACCGTCCCGGAAGCAACGGAGAGCGTGACACCCGCGGCGATGGTGAAGTTCGCGTACTGGTGATCGGGTCGAACCGCTACGAAGCTGCCATCCGCCGTATCGAACCAGTTCTGGCTGGTCGCGATCGTCGTCGAGCCGAGCGAGCCATCGCCGTAGATACGAAGCGATCCATCGGCGCCGGCCGGCCCTTGCGGACCTTGCAACCCTTGCGATCCCGTCGAGCCCGGCGGCCCTTGCAGTCCCTGCAGCCCTTGCGCGCCCGGCGGCCCCTGCAGCCCTTGCGCGCCCGGCGCACCTTGCGGGCCTTGCGGTCCGGTGCCGCCGGTGAGACCTTGGATGCCCTGTGGACCTTGGGCGCCTTGCAGTCCCATCGCACCGGGCGCACCTTGCGATCCTTGCGGTCCCATCGCGCCGTTGCACGAGTACTGCGTTTCG
>Ga0193728_1000959_pt1 | contig 14354 bp, 16 predicted proteins | sample U1c1metaG_FD_143037 | JGI IMG/M metagenome (GOLD analysis project Ga0193728, IMG submission 143037) | Soil microbial communities from a riparian zone of the East river system, Colorado, United States - U1c1 | ecosystem: Environmental > Terrestrial > Soil > Riparian zone | place: USA: East River...
CGCCGTGCTTGTTCCACGTCGCCCCCAAAGGCCGCGGCGAACCTGCTTGAATAGCTTTCAAATCACCGGCTTGACCGACCAAATGCGGTCCGCATACTCGCGAATACTTCGGTCGCTGGAAAAGTAGCCCATGTTCAAGCAATTGATCACAGCTTTGTGACTCCACTGATCTTCCAGCGCATACAGCGCATCCACCTGATCTTGCGCCTTCGCATAGGCGGCATAGTCCGCCAGCACCAAGAAAGGCTCAGCGTCGCTCAGCAAGCGCTCAATGACTTGTTTGGCATCGTCCGGGCGCCCTGGTGAAAAAAATCCGGAGGCGATGAGATCCAAGGTGCTTTTCAGTTCCGGGTTCGCCTCGAGCTCGCGCTTGGGATGGTAGCCCGCCGCGCGCCGCGCCTCGACCTCGTCGGCCGTGAGGCCGAAAATGAATATGTTCTCCGCACCCACGTGATCGCGAATCTCGATATTGGCGCCGTCCAGGGTCCCGATGGTCAGTGCACCATTGAGCGCGAGCTTCATATTACCGGTTCCCGACGCCTCCATGCCGGCGGTGGAAATCTGCTGCGAAAGGTCCGCCGCGGGCATGATTTTTTGCGCCAGCGAAACGTCATAGTCAGGCAGAAAAACCACGCGCAGCTTGTCGCGCATCAGAATGTCCGAATCGATGGCGCGCGCCACGTTGTTGATGAGTTTGATGATGGCCTTCGCCATCGCATATCCCGGCGCCGCCTTGCCGGCAAAAATCACGGCCCGCGGCACCGTCTCGGCACCCGGGTTCTCGCGAATTTTTCGGTAGCGGGTCACCACGTACAGCAGGTTCAGCAACTGGCGCTTATATTCGTGGATTCTTTTCACTTGCACGTCGAACAGGAAATGCGCGCCGATTTCCACGCCGGTGCGCCGCATGACCTCATCGGCAAGCCTTTGCTTGTTGGTGTGCTTGATGCCGCGGAATTGGCGGCGAAACTCCGCATCATCGGCCGCTCCGGTCAGCCGCCCGAGCTCTTCGAGATCGTTCTCCCATGCCCGCCCGAGATGCTGCGTCAACAAGGCTGACAGTCCGGGATTCGATTGTTTGAGCCAGCGGCGCACGGCGATTCCGTTGGTGACATTGATGAAACGTTCGGGATACATCTGGGCAAATCCGCTGAAGACATGCTTGCGCATGAGATCAGAATGCAGCTGCGCGACGCCGTTGATTTTGTGGCAGCCGACGATGGCCAGGTGCGCCATGCGTACGAATGCAGCTGCGCGACGCCGTTGATTTTGTGGCAGCCGACGATGGCCAGGTGCGCCATGCGTACGCGCCGATCGCCGCCGTCATCGATGATGGACATCGTGCGCAGACGCTGCGGCTCGCCGGGATAGGTCGACTCCACGATGCGCAGAAAATCTCGATTTATAAGATAGATGATTTCCAAATGCCGCGGCAGCAGGCGCTCGAGCATCGACACCGGCCAGGATTCGAGCGCCTCCGGCAACAGCGTATGATTGGTGTACGAGAACACGCCTTTGGTTATCTGCCAGCTTTCCTCCCAGGACAGTGCGTGCTCATCGACGAGCAGCCGCATCAATTCCGGAATCGCCACAGCCGGGTGGGTATCGTTGAGTTGAATGGCGATCGAGTCGGGCAAGGAAGCGAGCGATCGGCCCTCGCTCAAGTGAGTGCGCAAAATATCCTGCAAGCTGGCGCTGACGAAAAAATACTGTTGCTTGAGCCGAAGCTCCTTGCCCTGCGGCGTCGAATCGTCCGGATACAGGACCCGCGACAGATTTTTCGCCTCCAGCTGTTCTTGCACGGCGGCGGCATAGTTGCCGGCGTTGAAGGCGTCGATCTTGAACGGTGTGATCGCGCGCCCCGACCAAAGCCTCAAATGATTGACGGTCGGGCCGCCATTGCCGGGAATCAATTGATCGAACCCGATGGCGTAGATGTCATTCGTGCCCACCCAACGCAACGATGCGCCGCGCTCACGGGGGTCCCCGCCGGCGCCTCGCTGCGGCCGCCGAATCGCACCGTGTAGCGTTCATCGCTGCGCGGCGCCTCCCATACATTGCGCAGGCGCAGCCAGCTGCTGGCAACTTCGCACTGCCCGCCGTCGGTGCCGATGACCTGCGTGAATATTCCGTAGTCGTAGCGGATGCCGTAGCCGACGGCCGGGTAATGCAGCGTCGCCATGGAATCCAGGAAACATGCCGCCAATCGGCCCAAGCCGCCGTTGCCGAGACCCGGATCGACTTCCTGGGCGGCGACGTCCTCGAGCTCAAAGCCCATGCTCTTGAGAGCAGTGCGTGCTTCGTGCACCAAGTCCCCATCGAGGCTGGACAATGCGTTGATCAGAGATCGGCCCGGCAGATATTCGACGGAGAAGTAGCACACCCGCTTGACATGTGCGTTCGAGACGCGCCGTTGGGTTGCGAGCCAGCGCAAGGTGAGTTCTTCGCGCACGGCAAGCGACAGCGCGTCAAAAATATCCCGCGGCGTTGCCGAGTCCGGATTCTTGCCGAGAGTTCGGGTGAGCCGGTCCAGCAGCGCCGCCTGCAGCGTGCCCGGCTGCAGGGCGGCGTTGCGCCGAGTCGCGAATTGGGTATCAATCGAGTCCATGTTAGGCGTTATTATAGGGTTGTTATGCAGACTACGCGGGCAAACCTCAAAATGCGGCATTCGGATTGAAAAGCACCTCCTTGGCCGTGGGCGTCGACGTCGGCGGCTCCTCCATCAAATGCGCACTGATCGATCTCAATACCGGCGCATTCGCGGGCGAGCGATTCTCCACGCCGACGCCGGCTTTAGACTCCACTGATGCCTTGCTCCATGCGCTCAAGTCCGTGGTGTCGAATATCCCGGGCGACCACGCCGTGGGCCTGGCATTTCCCAGCGTCATCCGCAGCGGCGTCGTACGTACCGCGGCCAATCTCAACAAGGCATGGATCGGACAACCCCTGGCGGAGCTCGCCGGCAAGCAGCTGAGGCGCCCGGTGATCGCCATCAACGACGCGGACGCGGCCGGACTTGCGGAGTTGCACTATGGCGCGGCGCGCGATGTCGCCGGCACGGTCTTGTTGCTGACGTTGGGCACCGGCATCGGCAGCGCATTGTTCGTCGATGGACGGCTGGTGCCGAATACCGAGTTCGGACACCTTCAAGTCGCGGGGCGCGAAGCAGAAAAGCGCGCCTCGGGACGCGCGAAAGTAGAGGGAGCCTTGAGCTGGGATGCGTGGACGGATGAATTGAATTTGGTGCTCAATGAACTGCATGCCCTGCTGTGGCCGGACCTCATCGTTCTGTGCGGAGGCATCACCGAAGAGCCCGAGAAGTTCATGAGCAAACTGCACTGCGAGGCGCGGCTATGCGTCGGAACATTGCGCTCGGAAGCCGGCATCGTGGGCGCGGCATTCGCCACGACGGTTTCCGCCGCACGCGTTTAGTCCACCACGCGCGCCTGGTCAGAGCAGTTGCTGCGGCCGTGGCGTGGCTGTCGCTGGCCGCATGCGCGACGACTTCGCACGGCATCTCACGTCCCGCTGAATCGATGCGGTCGCCCGAAGCATCGGTGTTTCCGCCGCACGCGTTTAGTCCACCACGCGCGCTTGGTCAGAGCAGTTGCTGCGGCCGTGGCGTGGCTCTCGCTGGCCGCATGCGCGACGACTTCGCACGGCATCTCACGTCCCGCTGAATCGATGCGGTCGCCCGAAGCATCGGCCGAGCAGCCACTCTCCCCCGCGCAATTGATGATCCACACGGCGGCGTCGATGATCGGTCAACCCTATCGGTTCGGCGGAGCGGCGCCCGGCGGATTCGACTGCAGCGGTTTGGTCGCGTACGCAGCAACTAGCGCCGGAATTTACGTGCCGCGCACGGCGGCGGAGCAACTTCGCATTGGCGCACCCGTCAGACGCACGGAATTGCAGGCCGGCGACCTCATTTTCATGCATCTGGCCGGCAAAGAGCTGCATGTGGGCATTGCGCTCGACAGTCAGCTCTTTGTCCACGCGCCTTCCCGCGGAGGTCACGTGCGCGTCGATTCGCTCATCGCCTCGCCCTATGCGAAAGGATTCATCGGCGCAAGACGCGTAGTATCATCCGCTGCCCCACCTTGAGGACGTCTGCATGAAACTTTATTACTTCGCCGGTGCATGCTCGCTGTCGCCGCATATCGTGGCGCTTGAAGCCGGCGTGGCCGTAACCATGGTCAAGATCGACCGCAAAACCAAAAAAACCGAAACAGGCGAGGATTATCTGGCCTTGAATTCGAAGGGCGCGGTGCCCGCGCTGCAATTGGATGACGGTCGGGTACTGACCGAGGGTCCGGCGATCGTGCAATACCTCGCTGACCAGAAACCCGAATCCGGTTTGGCGCCGCGCGCCGGGACATTCGAGCGCTACCAGCTGATGGAGATCCTGAACTACCTGACATCCGAAGTTCATAAGACATTCACGCCGCTGTTCCATCCGGAGAGTTCCGCGGACATGAAGGAAGCCGCCGTGACGAGTTTGAGCAAGAAATTCGACTGGCTGTCGGGATTTCTCGCCAAGAAACCTTATCTCATGGGCAATACGTTCACCGTGGCCGATGCCTATTCTTGAGCAAGAAATTCGACTGGCTGTCGGGATTTCTCGCCAAGAAACCTTATCTCATGGGCAATACGTTCACCGTGGCCGATGCCTATTTATTCACCTTACTCAGCTGGACCGGGCACGTGAAAATTGACCTCAGCAAATGGCCGGTGCTGGCCGAGTTCAAATCCCGCATCGCGCACCGGCCGAAGGTTCAGGAAGCGATGAAAGCCGAAGGCCTGATCAAGTAGCGCTTAGCGCGAGCGATTCTGTGGTGGCTGAGGCAAACTGCAGCGCTGCCAGCCGCGCATACAGCGGGCTATGCACCAGCAGTTCGGCATGCGTGCCGACCGCGATTTTGTGGCCGTGGTCCATCACCACGATGCGATCGGCTTTGAGCACCGTCGCGAGCCGATGGGCAATGATGATCGTGGTGCGGCCCTGCATGAGTTTTTCGAGCGCCTGTTGCACCAACCGCTCGGATTCTGCATCCAAGGAACTGGTCGCCTCATCCAGCAGCAGGATGGGTGGATCCTTGAGAATGGCCCGGGCCAGCGCAATGCGTTGGCGTTGACCGCCGGATAGCCGCGTGCCGCGCTCACCGAGGAACGTGTCATAGCCTTGCGGCAATTTGCGCAAGAATTCATCGGCCGCGGCGGCCACAGCGGCGGCTTCGATTTGTGCGTCGCTCGCCGCCGGGCGCCCGTAGCGAATGTTCTCGCGCGCGCTGGCGCCGAACAGCACGGTGTCCTGCGGCACCAAGCCAATCTGCGAGCGAATGTCTTGGATCGTAAAAGCGCAGCAGCAACTGAAAGGTCGTGCTCTTTCCGGCGCCCGATGGCCCGACGAAGGCGATGGTTTCGCCCGGGGCCACCTCGAGGCTGAAATTATCGAGCGCCGCGTGTTGCGGCCGCGATGGATAGTGAAAGGTGACATTGTCGAAGCGAATGCTGCCTTGGACGCGCGGCGGCATTTCCAGCGGGTGTTCAGGTGCCCTGATGACGGGCCGCGCGTGGAGCAGTTCGCTCAAGCGTTCCATGGCGCCGGCTGCACGTTGCACCTCGCCCCACATCTCGGAAAGCGCGGCGGCCGACGTACCGACGAAGGCGGCGTACACCAAAAACTGCGCGAGCTGACCGCCCGTCATCGTGCCGGCGACGACCTGGCGCGCGCCCAGCCATAGAACGAAGGTAATGCCGCCAAACACCAGCATCACGCCGATGGCCGTCAGGGCCGCGCGCACCTTGGTGCGCCGTACTGCAGTTGCGAAACTGGCCTCAACAGCTTCTCGATAGCGCTCGCTTTGCAGCTCCTCCATGGTGAAGGCCTGCACGGTTTGGATGGCATTCAATGTCTCGTCCGCCAATCCGCTGGTATCGGCGATGCGATCCTGCGAAGCGCGGGACAAACCGCGTACGCGCCTCCCGGTGATGATGAGCGGCGCGATGACCACCGGAATCAAGATCAGAATGACACCCATGAGCTTGGCGCTGGTGAATCCCATCAGCACGATCGCGCCTACCAAGCTCAACGTGGAGCGCAGTACGATGGACAAATTGACGCCGGAGATGGCCTGCACCAACGTAGTGTCCGCGGTCAGGCGCGACAGCACCTCGCCGACGCGAGTCGTTTCATAGAATAGGGGATCCATGCGCACCACGCGCCGATAGACGGCCGTCCGCAAATCGGCAACCACGCGCTCCCCCACCCAGGTCACGAGGAAAAAGCGCAGGGCCGCGAACGCGCCGAAGACAACGGCAGCGGCGAGAAACGCGAGGAACCATCGATTGATCGTGCCGGCATCCCTGCCCGCAATGCCGTGATCGATGAGCTGCCGCAGCGCCAACGGCAGGGCCAGTTGAGCGCCTGCGGCGATGAGCAGCGCGAAAGAAGCAGCGGCCATCATCCCCACATAGGGGCGCAGGAACGGCACCAGCGCCAGCAGCGGATGCAGGGACTTGGCGCGGGGCCGTTCCTCGGGCGTGCTCATCCTCGCATGATCCCATAACTACGCGTTGCGTGCCCGCAACCAAAATTCACTCAAGCCTTTCCACCGGCGAGCCAATATGTTGCAATGTAACTAGGGACTGGCGAAAAACAAGGGCGCGATGCGCCCGCCATATTAGGATGCATCTATGCCGGACTTCCAAGTTCATCGCCCGTTATGGATCTTTGGCTGCTTGGCGGCCCTGTGCAGTGTCCATGTGTCCGGCGCAGAGACTACAACCGCTGATACCGTCGGACCGCTGCAAGAAATTACCGTCACGGCGACACGCCGCGAGGAAAGCCTCAGCAAGGTGCCGATCAGTGTCACGGCGCTGACCCAGGACGCCATGGATCTTCGCGGCATCAAGGATTTCCAGGACATCGTGCGCTTCACGCCCGGCGTGAATGTCGACAATTCGGGAACCAACAACATTGCCATCCGCGGCATTGCCTCGACCGGCGGCGCCGGCACCACCGGCATCTATATCGACGACACCCCGATCCAAATCCGCGGTACCGCCTTCAACCCCGATGATGCCCTGCCGAAGGCCTTCGATATCGACCGGGTCGAAGTGCTTCGCGGGCCGCAGGGCACGCTCTTCGGCGCAGGATCCGAGGGCGGCACCGTACGCTATATCACGACCCAGCCCAGCCTCACGACCAACAGCTTTTACAGCCGCGAAGAGGTCTCCTTCACCCAGGGAGGAGCGATGAGCTATGAAGGAGGCATTGCGGCCGGCGGACCTTTGATCGATAACACGCTGGGCGCGCGCTTGACCGTTTGGTACCGCCGCGACGGCGGCTACATCGACCGCATCGACCCTGTGTCGCTCGCGACCGTGCAAAAGAATTCCAACTTCGATCAGACCGTGCTGTATCGGCTGGCACTCATCTACGCGCCCTCGGATCAATGGACGATTACACCCAGCATCTACTACCAGGATCGATACCGTAACCAAGTTGAAGACTACTGGCCGTTGTATTCGAATCCCGGCAACAACCAATTCGTCACTGCAGATCCGGATCAGCGCTCCGATCCGGATCGGTTCTATCTGGCATCCATGAAGATCGAAGGGAACCTGGGTTTCGCCAGGCTCATTTCCAATACCTCGTATTTTCATCGCAAGGAACAGACCGGCTACGAGGGCACGCTTTATAACCTGGGGTTTTATCAATCAGGAGTGTTCCTCAACGGTGACGGATCCTCCGCTTCCACACCCTACCCCCTGCTCGATGGCGCAGGACTGCATCTACCCGCCGGGGCAACCGACTATCGCGCACCGAACTCCATCGACAACGGGCAGCAGAACATCACCCAGGAAATTCGCCTGCAATCTGCGGATGCGACCTCGCCGCTTTTCTGGACCACGGGTGTTTTCTTCAGCATCAACCGGCAGACCTATCTCGAGCAGATTCACGATCCGCTGCTCAACGAACTCTCGGTCGCAGCCACCGGGGCGCCGTACACCGATTGGTTCGTTGATCCGGACGGCGCGCCCGTTTTGTACGATCCGCGTTTCCCCAATGATTCTTATTTTTTGCAAACCAAATCGACCGATAAGCAATATGCGCTGTTTGCAGAAGGGACCTATGCCTTTACCGATCAGTACAAGCTGACGCTGGGCGCGCGCTACTCGCGAATCAAGTTCACCAATGATTCGCTCACCGGGGGACCGCAATTGTTCCTGCCGCCGCAGACGGTGGATGTGTCGCAAACGGAGAATTCGTTCACCCCCAAGGCAAGCTTCTCCTTCCAATACGATCCGCGGAATTTATTCTACGCCACCTACGCGAAAGGCTTCCGCCCGGGCGGCGCCAACAATCCCGTCCCCCAGGCAGCGTGTCAGCAGGACTTCGAAAATTTTGGCATTACGGAGTCGCCTCCGACCTTCAGGTCCGATACCGTCAACAGCTTCGAGGTTGGGGCAAAGAACAACATCAATAACCGCGTGAAAATCGCCAGCAGCATTTACTACATTCGCTGGAAAGACATTCAGCAAAGCGTCCTGCCGCCGACCTGTCAAATCACCTTTATCGCGAATTTGGGCACCGCCGTTGCCAAAGGCGGCGACATTCAAGCTGAAATCGCCTTGACGGACAATTTCACGGCCGAAATTTCCACGGGCTATACCAGCGCGCGCTATACCCAAGATTCAAAATTCTCGGCCAACGAACTTCAGTCCATCGTTTCCAAGGGGGACGCCATCGTCGGCCAAAGCGGCAATCCGCCCGGGCAACCGGGCGCGCCTTTCACCTTCACGCTGGGATTGGAATACAAATTCAACTTGTTCAATCTGCCCGCGTTCGTGCGGGTCGACGATGAATACCAGAGCCGCAACAAATGGCCGCCAGCGGCTCAAGACCCCAGCACGCAGCAATTCAGCCCGGTATTTTACACACTGTCGTCGACCAATCTGGCTTCGGCACGCGCCGGAATAAAATTTGGCAATTGGCAGGCAGCGGCGTTCGTCGACAACCTCACCGACACACACACGGTCACCAATTATAATTTCACCATCTACCCGGGCGAGGCCAGCCAACTCGAACGGCAGTACACGTTCAGGCCGCGCACCGTGGGCCTGACGATAACCTATAGGAATTGAGGTGCTAGCAGGATTGAGGTGCTAGCAGGATTGAGCTGCTAGCGGAATCGAGGTGGTGCTAGCAGGATTGAGCTGCTAGCGGAATCGAGGTGCCGGCAGGATTGAACTGCTAGCGGTATTGAGCGGCGCGCAGCGTCTGCGCCAGGCATGAGGAAGCTTGCGCCAATCCGTCGCTGAACAACTTGGTGCCGGATCGTAGCGTATTGATCGCGGCCGGATAATTCACCGAGCACTGAACCGCCGAGACGAACTCGCGCCACTGGCGTTGATTGGTAAACCTTCGCTTGAAGTCTTCGAAAGCGTTGACGGCTGCGGTCGGGAAGTCTTGCACCATGGCTCAATCATGCCCCCAAGGGATGTGGATTTGCCGTCGGCGCCGCTCAGCGCCGGACGTAGGAAATCACTCACGAAATTCAGTTGACCTGGTAGCCGCGAGCCTGCAGGCAGGCTGATATGGCGCGGTCATAATTGCTGCGATTCATGGCGGAACCGCCGGCTTGTCCGCCGCCCGGTTGCGTCGGGTCGAACCCGGTTTGACCTTTCGCCCACGTGTGGCACTCAAACTGATCCGCAGCTTGTTGATCCTTCGATTGTCCGTTCTTCGGATAAATGATCAGATCCTGTTGAGTATTGTCGGGCGCGTCGGCAGGCGCTTCGGCAGGCGAATCGGCATTGTCCGGAGGATCGACCACGGCGTAGCCGTTCTGATCGGGCTGATAGGAGTAGTACACGTTGTCCGCATAGTAGTAGGGGACTCCGCCGAACCACACCGTGGAGTAATACGGGGGAAGCACGGAAATGACCAGACCGGAGGGTGGACGTATCACCACGAAGCCAGGGCCGCGCGGCGCATACCAGATGCCGCCGTGAAAATAATAGCGATCGTGGCCACGATAATAAGGCCGGTAGCCCTCGGGCAGCGACGGCCTCACGGTTCCCATCGGCGGGTAGTAGCGGCCGTGATTGTAGCGGCCGTCCAATACTTGACCGCGCCCGTCAATCCCAGGGCGTCCCTGCGCAGGGCCGCGGCCTTGGGGGCGGCCCGGCTCGGACCGCGCCGGCTCAGGGCGTGAATGCTCGTCGCGTCCATGTTGATCCGCGGCGGCTGCAACCTGCAGGCTCCCACCGAAAAGCAAAACCGCCAGGGACAGCAACGCAAATCCAGATGTCTTATTCATAAGGTAAATTCGGCTCAAATCCTCAAGTGACCGTGTAGCCGCGCCCTTGCAGGCAGGCACCAATCGCGCGCCGGTAGCTATCGGCTCGCGCCCGCCCTTCCGCAGCGCTCATATTGATCTGTTGCTGCGTTTGTTGCGCCTGCGCCTGGGCGTTGGCATCCACCGCGGAACCGACAACGGCGCCCGTGGCGCCGCCGATCACCAAGCCGGCGCCGGCGTTACGCGGTCCGGCGATGATCGCTCCAAGGATGGCGCCGGTGATGGCCCCGCCCGCCGTATTGGCACCCGGCGGTGTCGCCGGCTGCACGACCACACGCTCATAGGCATTCGCATCCGCGCGGCTGGGATCGACACCGGTCTGCTGGACTGCCCAGATGTGACACTCGTAACGATCGCGTTCCGTCTGGTCCGGACTTTGGCCCTGCGCGGGATAGACGAACACCCGCTGCGGCGGCGGTGGAGGCGGGGCCGGCGCCCGGTAAACACGCGGCGGCGGCGTTACGCAGGCCGTCAACAGCCCCAGGATCGCGGCCGGAATGGCTACCGCGATCGCCCGTGAAATACGCGGATATTTTACGAAATTCATGCGTTCAAACCCTCGTCCTTTTGCAACTCAACGTCCAACATCCTTCCCAGTTGACAGGAAATGAGGCCCAGAGTTCGCTTTTGACGACGGCGCCGCGCCCCAGGTCCCACAGGGAGTATTCCTCGAGGGACCCAAGGCGCGTTTGCAGACTATTTCTTCTTTGGCTTACGGAATTTTAATATGAACTGATCGGTCTTGCCGCGGATGGCCGGATCGAAAACCTTCCCGGTACGCGTATCGCTCTTATTTGCCAATATATCGCTGCTGCCGACGAACTCGAATCCGGCCGCTGTCACTTCCTTTTTGACTACATCCGCATCGATGCGATGCAAGGTATTGGTGTCGCGCAAGGCGGACCCAGCTTCCGCCGAATGATCGAGCACCACATACAATCCGCCCGGCTTCAGCGAGTCGAAAATGGTCTTGTTGAACGCCACCACATCGACCGGAAAATTGTGCAAGTCATGATAGTTCTGAATTGTGCAAGTCATGATAGTTCTGCGACGTGAACACCAAGTCGACCGGCTCCGACGCGGTGAGTGTGGCCAAGGGCGCGACGACGACGCTCACATTGGAATAATTCGCATCGGCGGCGATCGCCTTCACGCGCGCGGCGAGATCCGGCATGTCCGCGGGTGCATTGGCCGGGCGCTCCGGCACCAACGCATACACATGGCCCTTCGGTCCCACGGCCTTGCTGAAGATCCGGGTGAAGTAGCCGCCTCCGGGTATGATCTCGCCGATTTTCTCGCCGGATTTCACGCCGAGGAACGCCAGCGTTTCCGCAGGCTTGCGATTGGCGTCGCGCTGCTTATCGGTATCCGGTCTATTACTGTCGGCGACCGCCGCGGTGATATTGCCGGGAATGCTTGCAGCTCGAGCGCAGGTCGCCGAAAGCGACAGCGACGCGATTAACGACGCCGCGAGAATCAGTGGATAGCGAATCATAGGACACTCCGTTGAATTGTCGGCCAGCGAAACACTTTAATTATCCGCGCAGTTTAGCATTTGTGCCTCATCGGCGCGGCTGCGCTTAGGCGCGGCTCGTTGCAGCAGCGTATTATGGGGCGCTACACGCTTTGGAATGGTTGCGCGCATCGCTTTGGAATGGTTGCGCGCATGAGTTTGAGTGTTTTCGATATCTTCAAGATCGGCATCGGCCCCTCCAGCTCGCACACCATGGGTCCCATGAACGCCGCGCGCGGTTTTGCCGAGTTGCTTGACACACGCGGCCTGCTGACGAGCACCGCCCAAGTCTCCGCGCAACTGTATGGGTCTCTCGCGCTGACCGGCCGCGGCCATTGCACCGATCGCGCAATTCTATTGGGTCTCGAGGGCATGAGCCCCGATACGATCGACTCCGCGGCGGTCGAGCCCACCCTGCAGCGGATTCGCAGCGCCAAACGGCTGCGATTGCTGGGCCGGCACGAGGTCGATTTCGACGAGCCATTGAACCTGCTGTTTCACACCGATCAGGTTTTGCCCGGCCATTCGAACGGCATGCGATTCACTGCGCACGACGCCGCGCTCAAGGTCCTGGCGCGCGAGGAGTACTACAGCATCGGCGGCGGGTTCGTGATTCGAGCCGGCGCGGAAGTGAGTGCAGGCACCGCACGGCATCAGCCGCCCTTCGAATTCGATTCCGGCGCCCAATTGCTCGCGCACGGCAGAGCGCAAGGCTTGGAGATCCACGAGCTCATGCTGGCCCGTGAGCGCACCTGGCGCAGCGACGCTGAAGTGCAGCAGGGACTGTTGCGCATTTGGCAGGTCATGCAGGATTGCGTGCGCCGAGGGTTCGACGCCCAAGGCCTGCTGCCGGGGGTGTTGGGTGTCAGGCGGCGGGCGCCCAAGCTGTATCGGCAATTGACGAGCGGCGACCCTCAAAGTCCGATGCATGCGCTCGATTGGGTCAACGCCTTTGCGCTCGCCGTCAACGAAGAGAATGCCGCGGGCGGACAGGTGGTCACCGCTCCCACCAACGGCGCCGCCGGGATCGTGCCTGCTGTGCTGCATTACTACCGGCGCTTCGAGGCAGGGGCGGATGATGGCGGGTTGGTGCGTTTTTTACTCACCGCCGGCGCCATCGGCATGCTGTATAAGCAGAATGCATCCATTTCAGGGGCAGAGATGGGATGCCAGGGCGAAGTTGGCGTCGCCTGTTCCATGGCGGCGGCAGGCTTGGTCTCAGCGCTTCACGGCAGCAATGAGCAAATAGAAAATGCCGCCGAAATCGGCATGGAACACAATTTAGGGCTGACCTGCGATCCGGTGGCCGGCCTGGTGCAGATTCCCTGCATCGAGCGCAACGCCATGGGTTCGGTCAAGGCCATCAATGCGGCGCGTCTCGCGCTGCGGGGCGACGGGCCATGGGCTCGGTCAAGGCCATCAATGCAGCGCGCCTCGCGCTGCGGGGCGACGGCTCGCACAAAGTGTCGCTCGACCAGGTCATCAACACCATGCGCCAGACCGGGCTGGACATGTCGACGATCTACAAAGAGACCTCGCAAGGCGGCCTCGCGGTCAACGTGCCGGAGTGCTAGCAGCCGATCTGAGCGTGGCCGCGAGCCCCGGCTGCTTTTAGCCGGTCGCCTGCAAGCCTTGCGCGATGCCGCTGATGGTGGCCCGCAATGCCCCGAACAAGGCTTGATCCTGTCGCTGCGTCGCGCGCCAGCGCCGCAATAAATCCACCTGCATGAGATGCATCGGGTCGACATACGGATTGCGCAGCTTGATCGAGCGCTGCAGCGTCGGATCGCTGTCGAGCAATCGGGCTGAACCCCGCAGGTGCAGCACATGGCGCACCGTCAACGCGTATTCCTTGGCGATGGGCTGCGCGAAGGTGCGCAGCGGGTCTGCCGCGAGCGCATCGTAATGGCCGGCGATTTCCAAATCTGTCCGCCCCAGCATGGCCTCCACGTCATCGAGCAAGTGCCCGAAGAAGGGCCACTGCGCCGTCATGCGGGCAATGACCTCCTCGCCATGCTGCTCCAACGCCATGCTGCTCCAACGCCGCCTGCAATCCACTGCCGAAGCCGAACCACCCCGGCAACATATGCCGGCTTTGAGTCCACGCAAATACCCAGGGAACTGAGCGCAGCGCTTGCACGCCCGCGGCGCCTGCTCGTGTCGCCGGCCGTGAGGCAATGTGCATGCGCTCGATGACGTCCAGCGGCGTCGCCGCACGGAAGTATTCGAAAAACTCCGGGCTGCCGAAAACCAGATCGCGATACGCCTTGAGGCTGTGTGCCGCGATGCTGCGCATGGCCGCGATTTGATCCGGGGCAACCGGCGGCATCTGTGCTGCCTGCGCCGTGGCCAGCGCCACGGAGGCGAATGTGCGCTCGAGGGTGCGCATCGCGATGGGACGCAGGCTGTAGCTCTGGTTGACGACTTCGCCCTGTTCCGTCAAACGCAATACACCCTGCATGGCACCGCCCGGC
>Ga0193728_1000960_pt1 | contig 14353 bp, 13 predicted proteins | sample U1c1metaG_FD_143037 | JGI IMG/M metagenome (GOLD analysis project Ga0193728, IMG submission 143037) | Soil microbial communities from a riparian zone of the East river system, Colorado, United States - U1c1 | ecosystem: Environmental > Terrestrial > Soil > Riparian zone | place: USA: East River...
GTCCCCGTTCCGCGCCGAGACGCTGGCCCAGCACATCGCCGAGCTCGTGCGTGCCCGCCAGGACGCCCTGCGCGCCGAAGTCACGATCGCGGCGCGCTACCCCGAGCACAAGCCCGCCCCCGTCTCGGGCGTGGGCACCCAGGAGATCTACACGCTCCTCGGCCGAGCCGTCGCCTACGAGCATGGCACTCGCCGCGTCGTCGGCGTCTCAGCCACCGGCATTACCGCCTGCCCCTGTGCGCAGGAGCTCGTCGCCGGCCGGGCACGCGAGCGCCTGCTCGCCGACGGATTCTCCGAGGATCAGATCGAGCGCATCCTCGCCCGGGTGCCCGTCGCGACTCACAACCAGCGCGGGCTCGGCACGCTGCAGATCGGCTGCATCGAGGAGTGCGTCGCCGAGATCGATGCCGCGTCGCTGCTCCAGATCGTCGAGTCGAGCATGTCCTCGGAGATCTACGAGCTGATGAAGCGCACCGACGAGGTCGCCGTCGTCGAAAAGGCCCATGCCCGTCCGCGCTTCGTCGAGGACTGCGTGCGGGAGATGGTCGCCGGCGTTGTCACCCGCTTTCCCGAACTGGATGGCGCAAGCTTTGTCTCGGCTGGCCAGGAGAACCTCGAGACGATCCACCAGCACAACGTCGTCGCCGAGCGACATGGCCTGCTGTCGGAGCTGCGCGCGGAGATCGACGCAGGTGCGCCGTCGCTCCATCACACCACGCTCGATGAGTGGCTCGCCGCCGGGTCTGCCCGAGCGGATCGTCAGCCGCCCGCCTGAGCGCGCGCGAGACGTCGGCGCAGCCCGAAGAAGTAGTCCAACCCGGACACCACGGTCACGATCACCGTCGCATACAGCAGCAACGAGACCCACAACGGCTGTCCGTGCACCGCGATCAGGGAGAGGATCAGGGCGATCTGCATGCACGTCTTCAACTTGCCCAGCATGCTCGCTTCCATCACCACGCCCGCCTGGGTTGCGCCGAGCCTGAGCACCGTGACCGCCAGCTCGCGCGTGATGATCACCATCGCCACCCACGCTTCCAGCCGATTCAACGACACCAGCGCGATCAGCGCCGCGACGATCAGCAGCTTGTCCGCGAGCGGGTCCATCAGCTTGCCGAACGTCGTGACCGTCTGACGCGAGCGCGCGAGATATCCGTCGATGAAATCCGTCGCCGAGGCAAGCGCGAATACGATCGCGGCGAGCACGTCCTCCGCAGGCGTGTTGCCGAGCAGCGCCACCACGAGCACTGGCACCAGCATGATGCGCAACACCGTCAGCATGTTGGGGAGGTTCAGCGGGAACACGATCGGAGCCATTATGTCCTGCGGGCCTCACCGCCGGCCTCGATGGCCTTCTAGGATCGGACTTCCCAGTTCGTCTCGATCGACAGGAGCACGACCATGAAGACCCGCACACTTGGACCTGACGGCCCCGAGGTCTCCGCGATCGGCCTCGGCTGCATGGGGATGTCGGCGTTCTACGGGACCGCCGACGAGTCCGAAGCCCGGGCCACGATCGCGCGGGCACTGGACCTCGGCTGCAACTTCCTGGACACCTCGGACATGTACGGGCCGCACACCAACGAGCGGCTCGTGGGCAGCGCGATCGCCGGACGCCGCGAGGAGGTGTTTCTGGCGAGTAAGTTCGGGATCAAGCTGATCAAAGACGACGATCTGATCAACCGCACGATCGACGGCAGCCCCGAGTACGTGCGCGCGGCGTGTGACGCTTCGCTTCAGCGTCTCGGTGTCGAGCACATCGATCTCTACTACCAGCACCGCGTCGATCCCAACACGCCGATCGAGGAGACGGTCGGGGCGATGGCCGAGCTCGTGCAGGCCGGCAAGGTCCGCCACATCGGCCTGTCCGAGGCGAGCACCGCCACGATCCGCCGTGCCCACGCCGTGCATCCGATCACCGCGGTGCAGACTGAGTACTCGCTGTGGACGCGCGACGTCGAGCCAGAGATCCTGCCGACTCTCAGCGAGCTCGGGATCGCGCTCGTCGCGTACTCGCCGCTGGGACGCGGGTTCCTGTGCGGGCGGTTCACCTCGCCCGAGGAGCTCGACGAGGATGACTATCGACGCCACGGGCCGCGCTTCACCGGCGAGAACCTGGAACAGAACCAGGCGCTCGCCGCGCGCGTGCGCGAGCTGGCCGGCGAGCGAGGAGTTACGCCCGGCCAGTTGGCGCTCGCGTGGGTGCTGCACCGCGGCGAGCACATCGTCCCGATTCCGGGCACCAAGCGGATCTCATATCTGGAGGAGAACCTGGCTGCGGCCGAGGTGCGGCTGAGCGACGCCGACGTCGAGCACATCGCCGAGGCGGTCCCGCCTGCTGCGGGCGAGCGCTATCCGGAAGCCGTGATGCGCTCGGTCAACCTATGACGAGGCTCCGATGGGGCCACCCCAACATAAAGACGGGGACGCGGGTATTGAAAAATAAAAATGGTGCGCGATGGCTATACACGGTTTGAATTTTGATGGTGCAAGCCTCCACCTGCCCACCTCATCAACCCCGGCGTCCCGCGCCACCCCGCGGGGCTCTGCTCAGTATCCGACCGAGTAGAAGCTGATGTGCCGGCACCCGTGCAGCTTGTAGCGGGGCAGCGCGTGGTGGCTCGTGTAGACCGTCTGGTGCGGGTTTTCGCAGTGGATGATCCCCGAGCCCTCGTGCGCGTGCACGACGGTCAGGCGGTTGGTGCCGGTCCACACGTAGTTGTAGGTGTCGTTGGCGTAGATGTAGTTCTTGCCGTTGCCGGCGTGGATCACGGCGGTTTGTGAGGAGGGCCAGCCATACGGGTGATAGTCGCCCCAGATCACGTCGCCCGCTTCGCCACCGTAGATCGTGTCGTCGCCGTATCCGCCCAGCAGATAGTTGTGCACGTTCGGCCTCCCAACGAGCACGTGCTGCCGGCCCGCCGGCCCCTTGTCCATAACCAGGTGCTGGTTCGTCGGCCAGCCGGCGTGACTGGTCATCGCCAGGGCCGGGACCACCGTGGTCGCGGCGGCGATGATGGCCGTCATGGCCGCCACGAGCGCCGCGAGGCGCACGTGGTGTCGAGCGCGAGGGCCGCGAGGGCCCCGAGGGGGTGTTGAGTCGATGTGCGCGTACATGCGATCGGACGGCGGTCGCGGAGCGGACGTCGGTTGCGAAAGAAGCTACACCGATTCGTCCCGAGGGCACCGTCCATCCCCGCATCGACTCCCGCAAACTGCCGCTTAAACCGTTCCCGCCGGCCTGGACCGATAGGGTGAAGCGATGCCTCTGATTCCTATGGTCGTCGAGCGCACCGCCCGCGGCGAGCGCGAGTTCGACATCTACTCGCGGTTGCTCAACGAGCGCATCATCTTCCTCGGCACGCCGATCGACGATCAGGTCGCCAACCTCGTGGTCGCCCAGCTGCTGCACCTGGAGAGCGATGATCCCGAGAAGGACATCTCGATCTACATCAACTCGCCCGGCGGCTCGGTCTACTCGGGCCTGGCGATCTACGACACGATGCGGTTCGTCAAGCCCGACATCGCGACGATGTGCGTCGGCGTGGCGATGTCGATGGGCTCGCTGTTGCTCGCCGGCGGAACCAAGGGCAAGCGCGCGGCGCTGCCGAACAGCCGCATCCTCATCCATCAGCCCTCCGCCGGGTTCGAAGGCCAGTCGACCGACATCGAGATCCACGCCCGCGAGATCCTCGCCGTACGGGGCCGCCTCGACGAGATCTACGCTGAACACACCGGCCGTCCCACCGAGCAGGTCCGCGAGGACATGGAGCGCGACCGCTTCTTCACGGCCGAGCAGGCTCAGGAGTACGGCCTGATCGACAGGGTTCTCGAGAGCCACTGAGGACCTGCCGTAGGCGCGATGTCAAGGGCGCGATGTCCCGCCTGACTTCGCCGGAGCGCATTGCACTGGCGCTGGTCGTGGCGCTGACGGCATTGGCCGGTGCGGCGAACTACGGAGCCTGGGCGCCCGTTCCGCGGTTCGCGCTTGCCACGCTCGCGCTCGCGGGCCTGGCCTGGGTCGTCTCGTTCGCGACCGAGCAGCTCGGCGAGCGCTTCGGGCCGGGGGTCACGGGCATGCTGCAGTCCACGCTCGGCAACCTGCCCGAGCTGTTCGTGGTCATCTTCGCGCTGAAAGCCGGCGAGCTCGTCGTCGCGCAGACCGCGATCGTCGGCTCGATCCTCGCCAACGCCCTGCTGGTGCTGGGTCTGGTGATCGTTATCGGCGCCCGGCGCTCCCCTGACGGGATCATGCGATTCTCGTCCCGGTTGCCCCGCGACACCGCCACGCTGCTGCTTCTGGCGGTGTTCATCATCGTCCTGCTCGGGCTGTCGCTCGCTGCCCATGATCCCGCCAGCCACCATGTCAAGGTGATCTCCGCGGTCGGGGCGGTCAGCCTGCTGGTCGTCTATCTCGCCTGGGTGATCCCCTACTTGCGTTCCGATACGGCGCCTCCCGAGGGCTATGGCGGTCCTCGTCTGGGGCTCGGCGTGACGCTCACCCTGCTGTTCCTCGCCGGTGGCGCCTCGGCGTTCGTGTCCGACTGGTTCGTCAACGGCCTCGCGCCCGCGATTGCCGTGCTGAACATCTCCCAGGCGTTCGCGGGCCTTGTGATCGTCGCGATCGCCGGTAACGCCGTGGAGAACGTCGCCGGCCTCGTGCTCGCCTACAAGCGCCGTTCGGACCTCGCGATCTCGGTCGTCAAGAACTCCGTCGCTCAGATCGCCGCGTTCCTGTTCCCGCTGCTGGTGCTCGTCTCCTTCGCCCTATCCACTCAGCTGACGTTCGCGCTCGCGCCCGTGTACATCGGCGCGCTCGCCCTGACCGCGCTGACGCTCTCGCAGGTCACCGGCGACGGCGAGGCCGCCGAGTTCGAGGGCTGGGCGCTGGTCGCTCTGTACGTGATCCTCGCCACGTTCACGCTGTATGAGTGACGCTGTGCACGGCCGTAACGGCGGGGCCGTTTCCGTCTAATCGCCCATGCGGCGAACACGCGCTAGACTGCCGTATACCTCGCGTCTGGGCGGGGTTTTTCTTCGCCCAGGCTCGGTGTCCACACCCACGATCGGCGCAGGGAGCTAGAACTCGCAATGGCCCGCGGAGACGTTCGCATCGCTATCACCCTCGCATGCGAGGAGTGCAAGCATCGCAACTACCAGACAAACAAGAGCAAGCGCAACAACCCCGATCGCGTGTCCCTGCGCAAGTACTGCCGCTGGTGCCGGCGTCACACCGGCCATCGGGAGACTCGGTAGCTAGCGCGGGAGCGCTGCGCTGTGGCCCGTGATCGCAAACGAGCAAAGCAACGTCGCGCCCGCCGCGGCGCCGCGGCATCGGGCCATAGTCCCGGGCCCGCCCCTGCCACGCCCGCGGATGTCCCGGCCGACGCGCCCCCCGCTGCCGGCGCGCGAGCAGACGTCGCGGCACAGCCCCTGGACGTGGGTCGGGTCGAGCGCGCCGACCTCCCGGGCGCGCTGGAGCACACGGGCGACGTCGACGAGTTCGACGCCGCGCTCATCGCCGGCGCCGGCGGAGTCGCCGCCAACGCCGAGACGCTCTCCGAGGCCGAGATCGAGGCCGAGGCTGAGGTCGAGGGCGATCTCACCGAGGACGAACTGCAGGAGGGGGCGGCCTCCGGCGGTGCTGGAGGCGGGCGCGACGGTGTCAGTCCGGAGCAGGCGTCCGGTGCTCCCCTGCGCAAAGGCAACCGCGCGATCGGGTTTCTGCGTGCCAGCTGGGCTGAGCTGCAGCGAGTGCAGTGGCCCGACCGTCGCCATGTGTTTCAGGCCACCGCGGTCGTCCTCGGATTTGTCGCGATCGCCGGCGCCTATCTCGGGTTGGCGGACTACGTCGCCAAGGAAATCGTCGAATTCATCCTCTGAGCGCGCCGTCGGTCGCGCGCTCCTCACGAGTTAGGAACTAGAGAGCAAACATCATGTTTCGCTGGTACGTCGTCAACACATATTCGGGCCACGAGAACAAGGTCAAACAGAACCTCGAGCACCGCGTGGTCTCGCTGGGCCAGCAGCGCGCCGTGCGCAACGTGGTCGTTCCGACCGAGTCCGTGTCGGAGATGAAGGACAACCAGAAGGTCACCGTGGAGAAGCGCACGATGCCCGGGTATGTGCTCGTCAATATGGAGCTCAACGAGGACTCCTGGGGAGTCGTCAAGGGAACGCCGGGCGTCACCGGCTTCGTCGGCGCCTCCCAGGAGCCGGTGCCGCTGACGCAGGTAGAGGTCGATCGGCTGCTGCACAAGACCGACGTCGCCACGGCGCCGCGCACGCGGGCCCAGTTCGCGATCGGCGAGTCCGTCAAGGTCGTATCCGGACCGCTGTCAGACTTCTCCGGGGAGATCTCCGAGATCAACGAGGACGCCGCCAAGCTCAAGGTGCTCGTATCGATCTTCGGCCGCGAGACCCCCGTCGAGGTGGGCTTCGACCAAGTGAAAAAGATTTAGGACGGGGCGGTACATGTACCGCCCCGCAGACGGGCGCATGCGCCCGTCTGGCCGGCGGCGCATGCGCCGCCGGTGGAGCCGCACATGTGCGGCTCCCGCGCAGGCGCGCATGCGCGCCTGCGGCCCACGGCGCATGCGCCGTGGGCGACCATGAAGACCATCCCAGTCAATCGCAGCTAACCTAGGCACTCGAAATGGCCAAGAAGGTACTCACCACAATCAAGCTCCAAGCCAACGGCGGGCAAGCCAGCCCGGCTCCGCCAGTCGGTCCCGCGCTGGGTCAGCACGGGATCAACATCATGGAGTTCTGCAAGGCCTTCAACGCGCAGACGCAGTCGGAAACCGGGACCACGATCCCGGTCGTGATCACCGTCTATGAGGATCGCTCGTTCACGTTCGTCACCAAGACGCCCCCCGCGGCGGTGCTGATCAAGCAGGCGCTGCGCATCGGCAAGGGCTCGGGCGAGCCCAATCGCACGAAGGTCGGCACGATCACCCGGGCTCAGCTGCGCGAGATCGCCGAGCGCAAGCTGCAGGATCTGAACGCCCATGACATCGATCAGGCGGCGAAGATCATCGCGGGGACGGCGAGGTCCATGGGAGTCGAGGTCGCGTCGTGAGCGCGCACGGCCGCAGACATCGCGAGGGCCTTCAGAAGATCGACCGCGAGCACGAGTACATGCCCGCCGAGGCGGTCTCGCTCGTGAAGAGCCTGGCCAGCGCCAAGTTCGACGAGGCGGTCGAGCTGCACGTGCGCACGGGCCTGAACGTCCGTCACGCCGACGAGCAGCTGCGCGGCACGATCGCGCTGCCCAACGGTCTGGGCAAGGATGTAAAGATCGCCGTGTTCGCGCAGGGCGATAAGGCCCGCGAAGCCGAGCAGGCCGGCGCGGACGTTGTCGGCGGCGAGGATCTGGCCAAGCGCATCGAGGAGGGGTGGGACGAGTTCGACGTAGCGATCGCCACGCCCGACCTGATGTCGGTCGTCGGACGCCTCGGGCGCATCCTCGGTCCGTCCGGCAAGATGCCCAACCCGAAGGTCGGCACGGTCACGATGGACGTCGCCAAAGCCGTCGAGGAGTCCAAGTCAGGCAAGGTCGAGTACCGCACCGATCGCACCGCGATCGTGCACATGGTGATCGGCCGCGCGAGCTTCGAGGAGCGCGCGCTGCTGGAGAACTACGCGGCCGTGATCGAAGAGCTGATCCGCGCCAAGCCCTCGGCCGCGAAGGGTCGCTACCTGCGCACGATCACCCTGACCTCCACCATGGGCCCGGGGGTCAAGGTCGACCCGAGCCGCACCCGTGACATCATCGAGGAGGCGTCGTCCGCGACCGCCGTCGCCGCCTAACGCTTCCACACAGGCCACCAAAGACCCCCGGCGACCACGCCCGCGTGCGTGGTGGAAGACCGGGACAGGAGCCAATCAATGAACCGAGATCAAAAGGCCGCTGCGATTGCCGAGATCGCAGCCCACATAGACGAATCCCAGGCCGTTTTCGCCGTCGACTACAAGGGCATCTCCGTGCCCCAGGCGGCGGAGCTGCGCGCCAAGCTGCGCGAGTCCGACGCGACGTTCAAGGTCGTCAAGAATTCGCTCACCGAACGGGCCGCCGATCAAGCGGGTGCGATCACGCTGAAGGAGCTGCTGCAGGGCCCTACGGCCTTGACGTTCGTGCGCGGCGACATCGCGACCGCCGCCAAAGCGCTCGCCGACTACGGCCGCGCGACCCAGCTGCTGCCGTTCAAGGGCGGCCTTATGGATGGCGCGGCGCTCGACGCCGACCAGATCCGCTCGCTCTCGCGCCTGCCCTCGCGTGAAGCGCTGTATGGGCAACTCGTCGGGGTCGTGGCCTCGCCGATCAGCGGCCTGGTGCGGACGCTCGGCGCACTCGTCGGCGGGCTGGCCGTCGCGCTCGGACAGGTGCAGCAGAAGAAGGAGGCCGGCGAGATCCCGGCGGGCGAGGCGCCGGCTGCGGTCGAGGAGCCTGCTGCCGTTGCGGAGGAGGCGCCGGCCGAGACGGCAGCGGAGGCTGCGCCCGAGGAGCCCACTGTCGCCCAAGCGACAGACGCACAAGCTGAGCCGGAGCAGGACGAGCCGGCGAAAGACGACAACCAGGCGGACGTCTCGGCTGAGGTTCAGCCCGAGGACGCCGAGACGAATCCCACCAAGGAGGACTGACTGACATGGCAACAGCCACAAGCACAGAGAAGTGGATCGAGGAGCTCAAGGGCATCTCGGTGCTCGAGCTCGCCGAGCGCATCAAGGCGCTCGAGGAGGAGTTCGGAGTATCGGCCGCGGCCGTGGCCGCGCCGGTAGCCGCCGCGGGCGGAGCGCCCGCCGGTGGCGATGGCGGTGCCGAGGAGGAGGCGTCGAGCACCGTCGATGTGATCCTCGCGGCGTCCGGCGACAAGAAGATCCAGGTCATCAAGGTCGTGCGCGCCGCGACCGGCCTGGGCCTGAAAGAGGCCAAGGCGCTCGTCGATGAGGCGCCGAAGCCCGTCAAGGAGGGCATCGAGAAGGAGGAGGCCGACAAGCTCAAGGCCGAACTGGAGGAGGCCGGCGGGACGGTTGAGCTGAAGTAAGGCTCGCCTGGAGGTTCTCTCCAGATCCCGCCGCCTGGCTCCGGCGGCGGGATGCACCGCAGTTGTCCTTTCGGCGGCGGGTGCGCGCGTGTGCGCGCCCGCGCATCCCTGTCCATGAAGGACGTTCGTGCCCGTCTTTACCCGCGCCTAACAAAAGGGCCGATTTTCCGGTAAAGTGCCCTGCGCTGGCCGATAGCCGCAGCCGCCCCAGGAGTACGACGTCGCGCCACATACGCGGTCGTCGAGGGCGGGGTCCGTGAGCGCCGGTGGCCCACTTAAGGGCGTCGATGACCTGTGCTATCTTTGCTGGTCGCGCTTTCGGGCGCCCTCCAACGTCCGTACCTCGCCCTCCGAAGGAGACGTTTTCTTGGCTGCTGTTGATGCTCTCCGGACGCGCCGTAGTTTTGCGCGCCTTGACAAGACCGTAGACGTTCCCAACCTGATCGATATCCAGCGCCGCTCGTTTGCATGGCTCACCGACCCACAGGGCGGCGGGCTGCGCGAGACGATCGACGACATCTCGCCGATCGAGGACTACACCGGCAATCTGGCCGTCCAGTTCGGCGAGTTCGTGTTCGACGAGCCGGTCGCCTCGCTCGAGCAGTGCCGCGAGAAGGACCTGACCTACGCGCGCCCGCTGACGGTCACCGTCGCGTTCATCAACCGCGAGACGGGCGAGATCCGCGAGCAGTCGGTGTTCATGGGCGACTTCCCGTGGATGACCGAGCGCGGCACATTCGTGATCAACGGCACCGAGCGCGTCGTCGTGACGCAGCTCGTGCGCTCGCCGGGCGCCTACCTGATGGAGCCCAAGGATCGCGAGAAGCAGGTGTTCATCGCCAACCTGATGCCCGCGCGCGGGTCCTGGCTGGAGCTTGAGATCGACAAGAAGGGCAAGGTGTTCGTACGCATCGACCGCAAGCGCAAGCTGCCGGTGACGGTGCTGCTGCGGGCGATGGGCTACGCGACCGACGAGGAGATTCTCAAGCTGTTCGAGGACTCCCTGTACATCCGCAACACGATCGAGTCCGACACCGAGGCGACCCGCACGGAAGAGGGCGCGCTGATCGAGCTGTTCAAGAAGCAGCGTCCGGGCGAGCCGCCGAGCGTCGACAACGCCAAGGCGCTGCTCAACCAGCTGTTCTTCGATCCCAAGCGCTATGACCTCACGCGCGTCGGCCGCTACAAGCTCAACTCGCGTCTCGGTCTCGACATCGACATCGACACCCGCACGCTGACCCACGACGACATCCTCGCGCTCGTGCGCGAGCTGGTGTCGCTGCCCAAGCGCCTAGGCATCCCCGAGCAGGAGACCGAGGTCGAGATCAAGGATTACGCGGCGGAGGCGATGAGCATGCCACGCGAGCCGGTGGCCGAACATCTCGACGAGTATGAGCACTTCGGCAACCGTCGCCTGCGCACCGTCGGCGAGCTGATCCAGGAGGCGTTCCGGATCGGGCTGTATCGCATGGAGCGCGTCGTGCGCGAGCGGTTGACGACCGAGGACGCCGACACGATCACGCCGCAGACGATCATCAACATTCGCCCGGTCGTGGCGGCACTGAAGGAGTTCTTCGGCTCCTCACAGCTCAGCCAGTTCATGGACCAGACCAACTCGCTGGCGGGGCTTACCCACCGCCGGCGCCTGTCGGCGCTGGGCGCGGGGGGGCTCACGCGCGAGCGCGCGCCGATCGAGGTGCGCGACGTGCATCCCACCCACTACGGGCGCATGTGCCCGATCGAGACCCCGGAGGGTCCGAACATCGGGTTGATCGGCTCGCTGAGCTCGTTCGCCGAGGTTTCCGAGTACGGGTTCGTCACGACTCCCTATCGCGTCGTGCGGGATGGCGTGGTGACGGACAAAGTCGTGCGCCTGGACGCCACCCAGGAAGAGGAGTTGGTGATCGCTCAGGCCAACACGCCCGTGGATCCGAAGACGGGCAAGCTCAAGGGGACCGAGATCCTGTGTCGTACACAGGCCGGTCAGTACGTGACGGTCGGACCCAAGGACGTAGATCTGGTCGACGTCTCGCCAGAGCAGATCTGGTCGGTAGCGACCGCGATGATTCCGTTCCTCGAGCACGACGACGCCAACCGAGCGCTGATGGGCTCGAACATGCAGCGCCAGGCCGTGCCACTGCTGAAGGCCGACGCGCCGCTCGTCGGCACGGGCATGGAGCGTCGCGCGGCGCTCGACACCGGCGATGTGCTGTTGGCCCACAACACCGGCACGATCGAGCACGTCGACGCCACCCAGATAGTGATCGAGACAAGCGACGGTAAGAAGGACGAGTATGAGCTGCAGAAGTTCATGCGCTCCAACCAGGGAACGCTGATTCACCACAAGCCGCGCGTGCGCAGCGGCCAGAAGGTCAAGGCAGGCGATGTGCTCGCCGACGGCTCCTCGACCGACAAGGGCGAGATGGCGCTCGGCAAGAACCTGATGGTCGCGTTCATGTCCTGGGAGGGCTACAACTTCGAGGACGCGATCATCCTGTCCAAGCGGCTAGTGCAGGACGACGAGCTGACCTCGATCCACATCGAGGAGTACGAGGTCGACGCCCGCACGACCAAGCTGGGCGAGGAGGAGATCACCCGTGACATCCCCAACCGCTCGGAGGAGTCGCTGCGCAACCTCGACGATCGCGGCATCGTGCGCGTCGGCGCGGAGGTCGCCTCAGGCGATCTGCTCGTCGGCAAGGTCACACCCAAGGGCGAGACCGAGCTCACCGCCGAGGAGAAGTTGATCAGGGCCATATTCAAGGAGAAGGCTCGCGAGGTGCGCGACACCTCGTTGAAGGTCCCGCACGGCGAGGGCGGCGTGGTGATCGACGTGATGACGTTCAGCCGCGATGCCGGCGACGATCTGCCGCCGGGCGTCAACGACCTCGTGCGGGTGTTCGTCGCCAAGAAGCGCAAGATCTCCGAGGGCGACAAGCTCGCGGGCCGGCACGGCAACAAGGGTGTGATCTCCAAGATCGTGGACGTCCAGGACATGCCGTTCCTGGAGGACGGCACGCCGGTCGACGTGATCCTCAACCCGCTCGGCGTGCCGAGCCGCATGAACGTCGGTCAGATCCTCGAGACCCATCTCGGCTGGGTGGCCGCGCAGGGCTGGTATGACGACGGCTCGGAGGCGTTCAAGGAAGCGGACGCCTCGGGCGGCTCGGGGAACGGCAACGGCTCCTCGCGGCGCGTGTATGTATCGACGCCCGTGTTCGACGGCGCCACGATCACCGACGTCGACGAGGCGCTCGTGCGCTGGCAGGACGAGCACAAGGGCCGCATCCGCATGGACATCGACAAGAATCGCCGTCCCGGAGAGCAGGCGTCGGGCAAGATGACGCTGTTCAACGGCCGCACGGGCGAGCCGTTCGCCGAGCAGGTGACGGTGGGGTACATGTACATCCTCAAGCTCCTGCACCTCGTGGACGACAAGATCCACGCCCGCTCCACCGGTCCCTACTCGCTGGTCACTCAACAGCCGCTGGGTGGCAAGGCGCAGTTCGGCGGTCAGCGCTTCGGCGAGATGGAGGTGTGGGCGCTGGAGGCGTTCGGCGCCGCCTACACCCTGCAGGAGATGCTCACGATCAAGTCCGACGACACGGTCGGGCGCGTGAAGGCCTACGAGGCGATCGTCAAGGGCGAGAACATCGCCGAGCCGTCGATCCCCGAGTCGTTCAAGGTCCTGCTCAAGGAGATGCAGTCGCTGGCGCTCGACGTCAACGTCGTCTCCGAGGAAGGTCAGCGTACGGAGATGCGCGACGAGGACGACGACCTGCTGCGCGCGGCCGAGGAGCTCGGGATCGACCTCTCGGGCGTGCGTGCTCCAGCCAACGGCGCGCCCGCCGATGAGGCATTGGAGGGGGAGGACACCGCCGACGCGGCGGAGAAGTCCGACGGTAAGGCCGAGGACGAGGCCAAGGACGAGGCCAAAGACAAAGACGAGGCCAAAGACGAGAGTGAGGCATCGGCATCATCGGAGTCCGGGGACGTCGATGAGGAGGACGTCGCGGTGGACGAGCTCGATGTCGAGGAGCTGCTCGGCGAGGGTGTGGCCGAGCTCGACATCGAGGCGCTCGCCGAGAGCTCGACCGAGGAGGAGCTGGTGCAGGAGAGCGAGACGTAGAGGAAGGCGTCGTCGCACAGCACCCGCCGGCGGTTCGGCGGGCCACCGCACCACAGAACCGCAACCGTCCGTTTCACCCGCTAGCGAAAGCCAGAGTTAACAGATGATCGACATCAACAACTTCGACGCCATCGAGATCTCACTCGCCTCCTCCAAGCAGATCCGCGGCTGGAGCTCAGGCGAGGTGATCAAGCCGGAGACCATCAACTACCGCACGCTCAAGCCCGAGAAGGATGGGTTGTTCTGCGAGCGCATCTTCGGTCCCACCAAGGACTGGGAGTGCTACTGCGGCAAGTACAAGCGCGTTCGCTACAAGGGCATCGTGTGCGAGCGCTGCGGCGTCGAGGTCACGCGCTCGAAGGTTCGGCGCGAGCGCATGGGCCACGTCGACCTGGCCGCTCCCGTCAGCCACATCTGGTTCTTCAAGGGGGTGCCCAGCCGGATCGGCTACCTGCTCGACATGGCGCCCAAGGAATTGGAGAAGGTTCTGTACTTTGCGGCGTCGATCGTCACATGGGTGGATGACGAGGCGCGCTCGAAGGACCTGGACACGCTCGAGCAGGAGGTCAACAAAGTTCTCGATTCCTACGCGGCCGAGCGCGAGGAGCGGGTGCTGGAGCTGCGCGAGTCGCTCAAGCGCCGCGAGAAGTACCTGCAGAACGGCAAGCAGACCGGGTTCAACGACGAAGACCACCTGTGGGCTGACTCGCTCGACGTGAATCTGCAGAAGATCTCCGACGAGGAGCGCGAGAAGCTCGTCAAGGAGCTGCGCAAGACTTTCGACGCCGACATCGCCGACACCGAGGCCTACATCGAGGACGCCGCCGAGCGCATGCGCAACGTGTGGGAGCTGTTCAAAACGATGGAGCCCAAGCAGATCGAGCACGACGAGACCACGTTCCGCGAGCTCAAGGAGCGGTTCGGATCGCCGTACGGATTCGGCGAGTACTTCCGCGGCGGGATGGGCGCAGAAGCCGTCAGGGATCTGCTTCAGCAGGTGGACCTGCAGGCCGAACGCAAGGAACTGGAGGAGCAGGTCAAGACCGCCAAGGGCCAGAAGCAGGCGCGCGCCGTCAAGCGGCTGAAGGTCGTCAGCGCGTTCATCCAGTCCGGCAACAAGCCCGAGATGATGGTGCTCGACGCGGTCCCGGTGATCCCGCCGGAGCTGCGCCCGATG
>Ga0193728_1000962_pt1 | contig 14342 bp, 11 predicted proteins | sample U1c1metaG_FD_143037 | JGI IMG/M metagenome (GOLD analysis project Ga0193728, IMG submission 143037) | Soil microbial communities from a riparian zone of the East river system, Colorado, United States - U1c1 | ecosystem: Environmental > Terrestrial > Soil > Riparian zone | place: USA: East River...
TTGGGCGAGTATTGGTTTTAACGCACTTAGCGGCGCATCACGAAACTAAAACCAGTTCTAAAGGAGTTATGCCGATGCTGGACATGGATTTGGGGTCCCACGCACTTCGTCGTTCACAGAAAGGGCTAGAACGGTTCTAAAGGAACTTAGGGGTTATGGGAGAGACGGCATTCGAGGATCTATGCGGTTGGCCAGCGCTGAATTGACTGAGGATTGCCCAAGCTATTTCAGGGCGTAGCCAACGTCGAAGGGCAGCTTACCGTCAATATGCAGCACCTTGACCGCGCTGTTGATGCTGTACACGTCCACCAGGCCTACCGCACCAGGCGTGGTGATCACCGTTCGGAAAACGTCTTCATCACTTCCCACTACCTTTATCAGCGGCCGCACTTCATTGATCTTGGCGATAGCCGTTTTGGCGTCGGTCGGGGAAACTCCAAAAAGCTTTTGCACCGCGACATGCATTTCCGGGGATGTTGGATCCTTTAAAACCAAGGTGAAAGTCCGGCCATCGGGCCACGATTTTTGCGCGCCTTTGGACAACTTCGTAAATTCCGCCATGGTCAGGTCGGGCAGATTGCTGTCGGCTGCCACAACCACCGCCATATTCTTTATCGCCGGGTAGGACACCGTGACGACCAGCAGGAGACAGCCGAACACCAGGGCCGCGAACTGATAGATATAAGATTGCGCTTTCATTTTTCCCACGCCAACCTTTCAGGGAACTCCCCCTGAGTATCGGCACCCGCGTTTTTGCGGACAAGTATCTGTTGCGCTGCTTGTGCTTACTTGGCGACCCCCTTACTGATACGCGCCGATGCGTTACCCAGTATGCACACCTGTCCTTTGGGTCAGTATCGGCCCCTCTAACGCCACGTTAAGTTTGCTGCTGGCCGCACTTTTTATGACTCTTGGGAGAGTATCCATGAACCGGATGTGTCGAAGAAGTCTTGCGCTGATTTTTCCTGTGCTTTTCGCAGTTCAGATGATCCGGGCCCAGGAACATCCGCCACGTATCGAAGAAGCAAAATCGCGAGCAACCCGCTCCCCACGCATCGCGCCGGCTCCCTTGCTCTTGTTCGGTGCCATTCCAGTGTCAACTCGCTCCATCGAAGCGCGCAAATTCGCGGAGCTTTCCATGGATAAATACGAAAACGTGCTGCTGCACGATGCGGTAGTTCAGGCTCAGCATGCCACGGAAAAGGATCCAAATTTCGCGCTTGGATATGCGTTGCTATCTCACGCTTCGCGCGCGGCCATACCCAACACCGCAGCCCTGGAGCGCGCCAAGGTCCTTTTGCCGCACGCTCCTCCTGATGAACAATTACTGGTGCGGTGGATGACCGGTATCCAGGACGGTAATCTCTTGCCGGCCATTGCCAGCATGAATGACCTCTTGAAGCGCTATCCCAAGAACAGGCATGTTTTGTACCTTATTTCGGAGTGGCTGTTCACGCAGCAAGACTTCGATCGGTCTCAGAAAATGATGGAGTCATTGTTGCAGATCGATCCTAACTTTCCGCCAGTGCTGAATATGCTTGGTTATTCCTACATCCAGTCCGGCCACCCTGATCCAGTCAGGGCGGTGACGTCTTTGAAGCGCTACATTGCCGTGGATCCCAGTTCGCCTAATCCCGAGGACTCCATGGGGGAAGTGCTGCGTTACGCCGGCGATGACCAAGGGTCTCTAGAGCACTACGGCGCGGCACTGCAAATCGATCCGACATTCTTTACTTCGCAGCTTGGATTGGGAGATACGCTGACGTTGGTGGGCAAGTACGATGATGCGCGGTTGGAGTATGACAAGGCTGTGTTGATGTCGGAAAACAATCGCGATTTGTTGCACGCTTCCTATCAAAAAGCATTGGTCTATTTCTGGGAGGGCCGCGCCGAGCAAGGACGGGCCGCACTTTCCAACCTCGCTGCGGAAGCGGAGCAGAAAAATGAGCCCAATGGGCAGTTCGAAATCGCATTTGGATCCGCAATGCTGGCCGCCGATTTTGCGAGCGAACTCCATCAGCTTCGTGCGCTCGAGGAGAAGTTTCAAAATACTGTGGAAGGGATGAGCGGATCGGACCGTAGCGGGGCGTTAGCAAACGTACTATGCGAAGAGGCAAGAGTTGCCTCTCAACACGGTCTTCTGGAAACGGCGGAGCAGGCAATCAGTAAATTAGAACGACTTGCCGCGCAGTCAGCTAACCTTTTGGTGGAAAATCCTTATGAGACAGCACGCGGATACCTGTTGTTGTCGCAAGGCGATCTTGCCAACGCCGTGGACGAGTTGAGCGCTAACCGGCTCTCACCACTGGCGGTGCAACAGCTGGCTGTCGCCCAACAAAAATTGGGCAATCATTCCGCCGCGAGCGAAACTGCGAATCAATTGAAATATCAACGGGCGCCAACTGTGGAATGGTATCTGGCAAGCCAAAACGGCATCGCGCGCTAGAACTTTTTTTACGACTTATTGCAAAACACCGGGCCGCAGGCTTTAAATCTTAGCCGCGGCCCGGATGTCTTTAGGCTCCAAGAATTTGTCTGTGAAAACCGTGCGCGGCCAGCGCGATGCTGAACCGGCAGGCTAGGTTCTAGAACACCCCCTTGCCGTATGTCAACCTCAAGCCGGTGGTAAACAGCAGATCATTATTTTTCAGTCCGAGCAGCGGCGTACTGACATAGCGGTCGCTGAGAGTGACTTGCCAACTCAGCCAGTTTTTCAACTTGGTTGCCGCGGTGGCGTCCAGTTGCAGACGGTAATCTCCGGTGTCCGTAAGGTTGGGGAAAAAACTGAATTGCTCGCCTAACGTTGTGCGGCTTCCCAATTTGGTAGCGAGCGTTTGGCCGAGCACGACCTCGGCAGTCTTGCGCGTTGTCGAAGGATTTGGGGGACTGAAGGACTTTGAATAATATTCCTGGTTGTAAGTGACACCGCCAAAAACATCGAAGGTACGGTCTTTTTCTTTGATCAGGTGGTAACCCAGGCCCCCGCCCAGGACACTGCGCAGATCGAGATCTTGAAAGCGGTCGTGCTCGAAATCGGCCAAACCAAAAGCAAAGGAGCGCCCTCGTAGATTTACGTCCACGCGCGCCCCGCCACGAATGGCGCTGGCGGTAGTGTTACTGACTCCTGCCAAAGTGCTTCGCGCATAAATTTCGGTGGAGTAGAGAGATATTTTGGTGCGTTTCGTTGTGCGCGCGGCTTTTCCCGTAAGCGCAAAACTGGTGGAGTCCGAATTCCCCCTGGTGAAACTGAGGCCGGTATCCAGCAGTCCCGCCCACAGGTCGATGAGGCGCGGGTGCTCCATGCGCATATATACGTCTTGCTCGGTATTATTTCGCACCGCAACGACTTCAGCCTTGGGAGCCTCAATGGGGCCACTTGGAGCGGCCACTTCGAATTTTTCGTCTGTGGTGGTGACCACGCCGACGATGGTTTGCCCATTCTTGAGCGCTATATGAAGCGGTTCAGCGGAAACGATGGCGACTACCGCGCTCCACGGCAGCTTTACATCGCCGGCAAATTCCGACTTCACTTCCAGCTTTTCATCGTCAGTTTTTACGATGGTACCGCTCAGGCGATCTCCATTTTTCAGAGTTACCTGATCGGCGAGTGCGGAGGCCGCGCAGGAGGACAAAACCAGCAGCAGGAACACATTTCGAGGCAAAGTAATTCTCCTTGTGTGGGACGAAGCTCGATGGGCCTGGCTGGGCTGACGTATCGCGCGTCGAAAAACGCTACTCGATTTTACCTGACCAGAAGAAGTAATCCTACGAATTCTGCCGGAAATGCGATGGCACTTTTTTGTGGGTGGCTTCAGATATACTTTGGCGCTTCACGGCTGCTAACTGCGGGAACACCGCAAAGGCCATGGTAGGAGCGGTGACGACTAAAGGATGGGCTCTTGCTGAACTTATGCTTGCGTAGAGCATTACGATTTGCGCTGTTGGCCGCCGTTGTATTCGGGATAGCCTGCTTCGGCACCGGCGCACAGGACGAACATCCGCTTTCGCGTGCTGAACGGCCGACGATTGTTTTTATGACCGATTTTGGTACTGCGAACGATGCGGTCGCTATTTGCAGGGCGGTCATTTTCGGCATCGCGCCTAACGTGCGGCTGACAGATATCACTCATCAGGTAACTCCGTTTCAAGTCGAAGAAGCGGCGCGTTTTCTTGCTGGCGTTACACCGTACTACCCTGCTGGGACCATTTTTTTGGTGGTGGTGGACCCAGGGGTGGGCACTGCGCGCAAGGCCATCGTGGTGAAATCCAAGAAGGGCCAATACTTTGTGTTGCCTGACAATGGGATCATCACTCCGGTGATCGAGCGCGACGGTTTGCATAGCGCGCGGGAAATCACCAATCGGAGCTGGATGATCAGTGACGCGATTTCTTCTACTTTTCACGGACGCGATATTTTTTCGCCGACCGCCGCACGCCTCGCAGCTGGTTGGGACTTCCATCAAGCCGGGCCCGAAGTTAAGGAACTGGTGCGGTTGGAGCCGAAAACTTCTGTGATGAATGAGCAAGGAATCAATGGGGACGTAATCGGTCTGGACGATCCCTATGGTTCGCTGATTACCGACGTGCCGGGCGATGATTTTAAGAAGCTGGGCTACAACTTAGGGGACAAAGTCACGGTGCGAATTGCCGGGAAGTCTGTTGTGGTGCCTTATGTAAAAGCTTTTATGGGCGTTCCGGTGGGCGAATCTTTGCTGTATATCGACTCGCGCGGGCGGGTAGGCATCGCTGTGAATCAGGGAAATTACGCCATAAAATTCGACATTGCTCCCCCGGTTAAGATTTTTATTCCTCGCAAAGGCTCCGCTACCTCGCCCAAAACAAAGCAGTGATTGGCTTTTCTCTCACAGGACACAAGACTTCTGTTCGCTGCAGATTTGCATTTTGCGGCTGCCGGGCAAACAATCGAAGTGAAGCTGTGGTTTAGCCGCGGCTTCAACGGAGACTGCTCATGCCCGAAGCTGTAATCGTGTCGGCGGTGCGCACTGCGGTGGGCCGCGCATATAAAGGATCGTTGCGGGCCACGCGCCCTGACGACCTGGCGGCGGTGGTCATCAAGGAAGCGCTGGCACGCGTAGCCGCCCTTGATCCCAAAGAAATTGACGACGTGATTCTGGGTTGCGCCATGCCTGAAGGCGAGCAAGGCATGAACGTTGCGCGTATCGCTGCGCTGCGCGCCGGCTTGCCTGTTGAAACCTCGGCGATGACTATCAATCGCTTTTGTTCATCGGGCTTGCAGGCCATTGCGCTTGGCGCGGAGCGCATTCGTGCCGGGGCCGCGCAAGTAATTGTCGCCGGCGGCACGGAGTCGATGTCCATGGTGCCCATGGGCGGAAATAAGATTTCGCCGAATCCGTGGCTGGTCGATCATTACCCGGATGCGTATATCAATATGGGGCTGGGCACGGAAAATATTGCGCGCAAATTTGGAATCACACGTGAACAAGCCGACAAATTTTCCGCGGACTCCCACAAGAAGGCCTTGGCGGCCATTGCCGCGGGGAACTTCCAGGACGAAACCGTGCCTGTTGAAGTGACCATCACCGCGTTGGCGAGCACGAATGGAGGCGGCGGTGGTGGCGGCACGGCCACCAAGACCGCTGCAAAGCCCGTCACGCAAACTTTTCAGTTCGCGACCGACGAATTGCCGCGGGCGGACACTTCGATGGAAGCGCTTGCAAAATTGAAGCCTGCCTTTCACGCGAAAGGCACCGTCACCGCCGGAAATAGCTCGCCGATGAGCGATGGCGCCGCGGCAACGATTATCATGTCCGACGCGCGCGCAAAAGCGTTGGGGCTGAAACCACTCGCTCGATTTGTGGCTTACGCAACCGCTGGTTGCCTTCCGGAGGAATTTGGAATTGGGCCGGTGTTCGCTATTCCGAAAGCGCTGAAGCTTGCGGGGCTGTCTCTCGCGGATATTGACGTGATCGAACTGAATGAAGCTTTCGCCGCGCAATCGCTGGCCGTAATTCAGCAGGCGGGATTGGATCCAGCGCGTTTGAATCCTAACGGCGGAGCGATCGCGCTGGGCCATCCATTGGGATGCACCGGCGCGAAACTTACATCCACGATCATCCGCGATCTGCAACGGCGCAAGGGCCGCTACGGCATGGTCACCATGTGCGTGGGAGGCGGAATGGGCGCAGCGGGCATTTTCGAGCTACTCTCCTGAATTTGTTGAGCCGGTTTAAGTATTTTTGCACCTCAACCGTGTAAGAAGTCTTAACTTCGTCTGCCTCCTGTGCACTGTGCGCGCTGCGATTAAACGGATCAGCGCTTCCCGGAGAAACTCTTGAACACGCTGGAATTCACGCTGCTGGTGGGCATGGGTTCGCTGCTGGCTGGCTTTCTGGGTTCGTTGACCGGGCTAGGCGGCGGTGTGGTAATCGTGCCGATGCTTACGCTGCTGTTCCACGTGGACATTCGTTACGCGATTGGCGCCGCGCTGGTTTCCGTGATCGCTACTTCTTCGGGAGCCGCGGCGGCGTATGTGAAAGAAGGCTACTCGAACGTGCGCGTGGGGATGTTTCTGGAAATTGCTACAACTGTGGGAGCTTTGGTAGGTGCGGCAGTGGCGCTGCATCTTCATGTGTCCGTGATTGCCATTATTTTTGGATTCGCGCTGATTTACTCGGCCTTCTCCAGCTTGCGCCAAAAATCCGCACACAGGACCGCGGTCGCGCCGGACCGAATTGCCACCTGGCTGCGCATGGATAGCAGCTATCCAACGGCCAACGGCATGACGCAGTATCACGTGCGCGGAGTGCCGCTGGGGTTCGCATTAATGTTTGGAGCGGGCGTGCTGTCCGGCTTACTGGGGATTGGATCGGGAGCGGTAAAAGTTTTGGCCATGGACCAGGCCATGAAGCTGCCTTTTAAAGTGTCGACCACTACCAGCAATTTCATGATTGGCGTGACGGCCGCGGCCAGCGCAGGAATTTACCTAAGCCGCGGATATATTGACCCGGGCATCGCGATGCCGGTGATGCTCGGCGTGTTGGGCGGATCGCTTGTGGGAGCACGCATCCTCGCAGACGCCAGGGTGCGAACCCTCCGGCTGGTGTTCGCGGTGGTGATCGGATTTCTCGCGGTGGAAATGATTTATAACGGGTTTGCGGGGAAGATGTGAAATGACAGCTCCGGACCTACGAAAAGATCCGCGCATGGACCAGATAATGGCGATACTGCTGCGTAGCGGAGTATCGCTCGCGGCCAGCCTGGTATTTATTGGCGGGATCGTTTATCTCTCCCGGCACGATTTGCCCACTATAAATTATCGCGTCTTTCAGGGGGAACCGCAGGAGTTGCGCACCGTCGGTGGCATTCTCCGTGAGGCTGCGAAATTTCACGGGCGAGGGTTAATTCAATTGGGTCTGCTGGTATTAATCGCCACACCGGTGGCTCGCGTGCTGTTTTCCGTTCTTGCATTTGTATATGAAAAGGATTGGACCTACGTGGCCATCACCATGATTGTGCTGGCCCTGCTGTGTTACAGCTTGTTTGGCGGCGGAGGGTTGTAGCTAGTTGGGCGAATATTTGACGCCCTGTTGCGTGTACTCTAACGGCGTTATTCGCTAGTCCCCCTTCATTTCAGCAAAAATGAGATAATTGACCTGAGCACGACCGGTACCTAACGAGGAGCCCCTGACCATGGCCACCGCAACCACCACCCCCCAAGGAACCAAAGGCGGCAGCTTTTTGCTGGAATCGCCGCGGTCCGAGGATGTATTCACTCCCGCAGACCTGAACGACGATCAAAGACTAATCGGCCAATCCGCTGAGGAATTTGTCGTCAAGGAAGTAATGCCGCATGTCAAGGATCTGGAGGCCAAGAAACCTGGCTTGCTCCCGGAACTTGTGAAAAAAGCAGGTGAGCTTGGGCTCTTGAGCGGCGGAATCCCGGAACAATACGGCGGGGCCGGACTCGACAAGGTCGCCACCACCGTCCTCACAGAGAAACTTTCCATCTACGGTGGTTTTGCCGTAACGCATGGCGCGCACGCCGGCATCGGCACGCTGCCCATCGTGTATTTCGGCACGGAAGAGCAAAAGAAAAAATATCTTCCCAAACTGGCCACTGGCGAATGGATCGGAGCGTATTGCCTTTCCGAACCGCAGGCTGGCTCCGACGCGCAGAATTCGTTGACGCGTGCGGAACTCACGCCCGACGGAAAACACTACATTCTGAATGGCCAGAAAATGTGGATTACCAACGGTGGCTTCGCGGACATTTATATTGTGTTTGCCAAAATTGGCGGGGAGAAATTGAGCGCGTTCATCGTGGAACGCACGTTCCCCGGAATTAAACCTGGAAACGAAGAGCACAAGATGGGCATCCACGGCAGTTCCACGACGCCGCTGTTCCTCGAAAACTGTAAGGTTCCCAAAGAAAATCTTTTGCACGAGGCCGGCCGCGGCCACATCGTGGCATTCAATATTCTCAACGCTGGGCGCTTCACTTTAGGCGCTTCCGCGGTGGGCGGCTCGAAATACGTGCTGGCAACGGCCGCGAAATATTCCAAAGAGCGGAAAGCTTTCGGGAAAGCGATCGGCGAATTCGGTCTGATGCGTGAAAAGCTTGCTGAAATGGCCATCCAGCTTTTTGCGGTGGAGTCCATGATTTACCGCTCGGCCGGCAACATGGAAACGGCCATGGCCTCGGCGTCGAATGACGGCTCGGAAAACGCCAGCGAGAAAATCCAGAACACCATGAAAGTTCTAGAGGAATACGCCATTGAAAGCTCCATCGCCAAGGTGTATGGCAGCGAGATGCTCGATTTCGTGGTCGACGAAGCGGTGCAGATTTTTGGTGGCTACGGTTTTCACGAAGACTATCCGGTTTGCCGCGCGTACCGCGATTCGCGCATCAATCGCATTTTTGAAGGCACCAACGAAATCAACCGCATGTTGATCATCCAGATGCTGATGAAGCGCGCCATGGGCGGGCAGTTGGCGTTGATACCGGCGGCCATGAAACTGGCGGACGAAATTCTTGCCGGCCCATCCTCCGAGGAAACGGACGACGGCGTTTTGGCGGCCGAAGCCACGGTGGTCGCCAACTGCAAGAAAATGTTTCTGCAAACGGCAGGCGGGGCCGTTCAGAAATATCGCGAGAAGTTGGCTGATGAGCAGGAACTGGTCGCCGCACTTTCCAATATCGTCATGGAAATCTACGCCATGGAATCATCGCTGCTACGCGCGCAGAAAGCCGCAAACGGTAAAGGGCAAGCAGCGGCGCAGCCGATGATCGACACCGTACGAGTGTTTATTTCCGATGCTGCCGAGCGCGTCGAGCACGAAGCGAAACGCGCGATTGCCGCTCTCCACGATGGAGACATGCTAACCACGCAGATGTCGGTACTGCGGCGTTTCGCAAAGCGCGCGCCGGTCGATACCATCGCGCTGCGCCGCAATGTAGCCAGGGCGGTGCAGTCGCAGGATCGCTATCCATTCGAGGGCAAATAACGCTGATAGCCTTCGCTGGTGCTATTATTTTGGCTGGAGTGAGACGCCAAAGTGCGGATCGTGATATGTGCCGGTCATCTCTACAGGTACTTCTGCTCCGGCATGTTTTTTCTTGAACAGCGGGTCCAGCGGTTTTAGCAACACAGCTTTTACGCCGCTACTGTCGTCCGACAGCGACGCTTGCGTTTTCAAATCTCCGTGAAAATCGATCTTGGTGTCTTCTAGATTATAAGTCCCATGCAGGATGGCTTCCGCGCTAGGCACCTTGAAGGAAACGTCGTGAAACTTGGCGATTTCATTGCTCAAGAATACGCTGCCCTTTAGATCGGCTGTCACGTTGGGAGTCTCAGGATCTTTTTTCTTTCCGCTGGCTTTTTTACTTAACATGTTCACGCTCATCTGGCGCTGCGGGTTCGTCCATTGCGCGTGCTCGATTTCAAAGTCGCCTTGAAGCACGACACGCTTTAGAAACGGCTGAGGCCCGGACGGCCAGACGATGTGCGCGTGGAAATTGGTGGCCCCTTCCATGGGGGGCTTAGGCCCATGCACGAAAAGCCACAGAACGTCCTCAATACGGCCGCTCCGCACGTTGGCATTCAGCGAAGTGGTCTTGCCAGGCTGGCCGGGTTTGCCGGCCACGGAACCTTCGATGTGTACCGGCGTTTTGATCAACATTGTATCGACGGTGTGCAAAATCGTGTCGCCGCTCATACCGTCAACAGTAGCGTTGAATTTTGCTTTGAGCGCGACCGCGTGGTGACTGCGGGTAACTTCAAATTTCGGCGTATCCGTAGTTCCCTGAGTTTCTATACGGCTCAGCACGCCGTGGAAATCTCCTTTGCCGGCCAGGATTCCGGCAATGCCTTCAAATACTCCCAGATCGACGTCATCGAAGGTGTAGGTGCCCGATAGAGGAATGTCCTTCATGTGTTGACTGTCCCAGGGACCGAGTTTTCCACGCGAACGAATTTCCCCCGGCGGCTCCGCGTTGCGCATCGCGAGGTCATAAGACATGGGCGAGCTATCGCTGATGGATTTTAGAATAAGTTGATGAATCTCGAATTTCAGAGGGCCGTGGTCTTTTCGCGCGACCTCCAGCGTCGCGTCTTTTGTAAAAACCTCGCCGATGCGAGTGGATGATCTGCTTGACGTTTTTTGCGATGCCGTTGTGTCTTGTTCCGCCGGAACTGAAATTTTGAGACCTTCGAGAATAATTCTGGATATGTAGTCGGGCCGCAATAAAAGATCGTGGTAATTGTCCTGGATAGTTACTCTTTGAATGGCGACTAGCGGCGGTGCGGAGGTTTCAGAGCCTCGCGTGAGCGCAACATTTTCCAGCACGCAACCAGGATGCGGGAAATATGTCCTGCGAAAGCGCTGCACGGCTATTTTGCCGGGCCAACTTTCCTGGACAGATTGAGTAACTTTCTGCGAAGAAAACGGCCAGTGAAAAGCCAGAATAACTCCGGCGAGGCACAGCGCCAATAAAATTACGATGGCGAGAGGAAGTAACCAGCGTCTAGTGCTGGTGGTTCTCGGCGTTGCCTGAACAGGTTCTTGTGTCGCGACGGTCATTCTTGCTTGAGCTTGCCTTGGCGCAGTATGCCATGACCGTGCGTCAGGAAGTCTCGGGGAATCTACGTAAAATGGACACGACTCGGCTGTAGGAAGTAAATTGCGACTCTCCGCCCGAAGATCCGTGCTGGTGATTTTACCGGCTTGATTTTAGGGTTTCGGGCGCGCGGAATACTTTTCGAATAGCCTTTTTTGACGGTTGTCGAGCGAAGTGAGCTGTCCACGAATAAAAAGGTAGCGCACGTCGCTAATGATTTCGAGAGGATCGCCATTCGTTACGATAACATTAGCGATCTTGCCGCTCTCGAGCGTGCCCACCTGATCAGCGAGACCGAAAATCTGCGCTGGATATAGAGTGATCGCCTTCAGCGCTTCATCGTAGGGCAAGCCGTAGGCCACTGCGTTCGCGGCATTTTGCCCCAGCCTGCGCGCAAAGGAATTATCAAAGCTGCCAAAAGCGAATTTAACGCCCGCGGCGGAAAGTTCCGCGGGCTGCGAGAGCAGGCGATCGTAAGGATCGTCCTCATACAGAGGCAAAGTCAGCATGGGTCGCAAAATCACCGGGATGCTTCTCGATCGCAGTAGATCTTTGAGTTTGTAAGCTTCGGAACCGCCGGCCAAAATCATTTTCAGATTTTGCTTGTCGCAAAATTCGATGGCATTGCGGATTTCGCGAGAACGGTCGGCAAAGATCAGCAGCGGCAACTGGCCGCGCACTACCGGCACCAGCGCTTCGAGTTTTAAATCGCGCTCATAATCCGCAGGGCCGGCGTGCCCCATGGCTTGCGCATAATGACGCGCTCGCTCAATCCAATCGGTCAACTCCGTGACCTGTTTGTCGTATTCCTGTTTTGCTTCGGCGTAGGGCTTTTCTTTTCTTTGAAAGGTTGCGAAGTCGAACGTTTTGGTCTGGATTTCTGGCCAGTTCACCACCATGGCCACGCTTCTTTTGAGCTGCATGTCGTCGACGGTCCAGCCCGCCAGATAAATGGCCGAGGCCTGGCCTCCGATGACCCCGTTCGGTCCGAAAGAATCCATGCCTCCGCTCGCCGGTACAGCTAAGACCTCGGTGATGCCCGCGACGCGCGTTACCGGAATGTGTTCGCTCGATGGCGATACCGCCGTTAACGCCACCACGTCAGGGTTATAGTTTCCAGTCTCCGTGGAGTCCACTGTCGAGCTGACGGCGCCGATTTCGCGCAAGCCCATTTGTGTGACGGGATCGAACATTCCTGGATAAATCTGCAGACCCTCGGCGTTGATAACCTGGGCGTCTTGCGGAACATCAACTTGCCCGCCAACCGCAGCAATCTTGCCGTCACGAATGATCAACGTGCCATTTTCGATGGGCGCTCCAGCGAGGGTAAAAATTTTAGCGTGTAACAACGCATAGGCTTTCGGGGTCTCCGCTTTCGGGGCTGGCTGTTGGGCCGCAAGCAACGCAGGAAATGCGAAAACCGCAGCGAGGATCAGGGCATCGCGCAACATTGTAGTCGCACGCAAGCAGTTCACAGTGCACCTCTGTCGCTGTCTGCGGCGCTACCAGCTCCGTCAGTTTCATCGGCGGTGCTTCCCCGCCCTGATTGAGGCGGGTTAGGTTTGTCGTCCGGTTTCTTCTCGTTTTGTCTTTTCTCTTCGGGCTTTTTCTCTTCAGGCTTTTTCTCGGCGGCAGCTTTCTTTTCTTTCTCGGTGAGGGCTTTCTTTTCTTTTTCACGATCGGCGCGCTCGGCAATATCGCGCGTCCGATCGAAGTAAACTCGGCCGTCGATCAAAGTTTTCTGCACAACCGCATAGGCGCTTAACGGGTCGTGATTGTAGATGACCAGATCGGCGTCTTTGCCCACGTCAATCGAACCCACGCGCTTGTCGATGCCCAGCTGCATGGCGGGATTAATGGTGACCATCTTCAAGGCTTCTTCACGCGACAGTCCACCGTAGCGAATGCTCTTGGCGGCCTCCTGATTCAGATGCGTGGCTTCTTCGGCGTCGTCGGAATTGATAGACACCAGCACGCCGCGACGGGTCATAATCGCCGCGTTATAAGGAATTGCATCGTAGGCTTCCACTTTGTACGCCCACCAGTCCGAAAAAGTGGAAGCGCCCGCTCCAGCAGCGGCGATTTCGTCGGCCACTTTGTAGCCTTCTAGAACGTGCTGGAGAGTTCGCACTTTGAAACCAAATTCCTTGGCTACCCGCAGCAACATCAAAATCTCGTCTTCGCGGTAGCAGTGCGCGTGCACGTAACGCTTTCCTTCCAACACTTCGACCAGCGGGTCCAAGCGCAAGTCACGGCGCGGGGGAATGAGATTCTTTTCTCCCGCTGAAGTTCTCTTGTTGTAGTCATCCCATTTAGTTTTGTAATCGCGCGCTTCGGTGAAGGCGGCGCGAATGGTTTCTTCCACGCCCATGCGCGTTGCGGGGTAGCGCTTTTCCTGGCCGCGAATACTGAAGTTGGAACGCTTGGGATTTTCACCGAGAGCAAATTTAATGCCCGGCAATGCGCCTTCGAACGGTAATCGCGACGCCGGGGCTCCCCAGCGCAGTTTGATCACCACGGTTTGTCCGCCGATGGAGTTCGCGGAACCGTGCAGGACGTTAGCGACGGTTACACCGCCTGCGAGATCGCGATAAATGTCGATGTCATCGGGATTCAGTACGTCCGCGATATTGACCATGGATGAAACGGAAACGCTGCCCTCATTCACGGAGCCGTCCACCGCGATGTGCGAATGACAATCGATGATGCCGGGCATCACGAATTGCCCGTTGGCATCGATTACTTCCGCGCCTTGAGGCTTGGCGATGGATTGGGCCACCTCCGCGATTTTGCCGTCGCGAATTAAGATGGAGCCATGCTCAATCGTTCCGTGGGAGACGGTGAGGATGGTGGCGTTTTGGATCAGCAGGATCGCGGGAGCTTTCGCGTCGGGAGGATTGGCCGCGAGCGCGCCCAACGTCATGAGAAAATGCAGCGCCACAATAACCGCGAAAGCTTTCAGGAGCGCGTTACCCGCACGAGCGGCCTTCACAGTGCACCTCCTGTTGCCCACGCACTGGAGTGTGCTCCAGGTTTTGTGCCGGTGAAATCCGTGGAGAATCCAGTGACGCTCACTAAACCTTTCATGGAGGTGGCGTCAAAGGTTCCGGAAAAAGTGACGTCCAACGGATTCCCTTCGATGGGAATATTTATACTGAAGCTGAATTTATCCGCGCTGGCGTAGCCATTAAGAATTGATCCGGTTCCGCGGCTGCTGGTCACTGTGCCGGAAATGGTGCCGTCC
>Ga0193728_1000963_pt1 | contig 14335 bp, 20 predicted proteins | sample U1c1metaG_FD_143037 | JGI IMG/M metagenome (GOLD analysis project Ga0193728, IMG submission 143037) | Soil microbial communities from a riparian zone of the East river system, Colorado, United States - U1c1 | ecosystem: Environmental > Terrestrial > Soil > Riparian zone | place: USA: East River...
CACTACGTTGATGTCATTCTCACCTATCTTTGATGGTGATGGAAATTTACTCAATGTTGATCCAAACACAGTAGATAGAAAATTTGGTTGTGATACTTGTGGTAGGAAATGGATCAGACAAACAAAAGGCGTTGAAGAAACTTTTGTGATGTTGAATTGAGGTTGAAATGATTAAATGTTATTGTCCCTATACAAACAATCTTGGTGATTTTCTCAATGTTATGCCAGTATTTTCTGGTCTAGCGAAATCATTGGGCGACACCATTCGATTGGTTGTTGCTGATGAACATAAGAGGATCAAAGGTTTCAGAGAGTTTTTTGAATATCAACCTTTCTTCCATGAAGTGTTGTTTCGTTCTGAGGTGCTGGGAATGGATGAAAACACTTATATGATTGTTGCATTTTCAGAATATGAATACAAAGATTTGACAACAAGACCAAATAGACCAATCGAAACAATGCGGCACGAAAAATTCATTCGTGATCATTATCCCTTCCTTACATTTGAAATTGATGATAGTTTGATTTTAGAAATTCCAAATTGGTCTGATACAGATGAAGTATTATATGGACCTGGTTTTCAAAAACGTATTGTTGGTGATCGTTGGAGTTCTGTAGTTGATACTAGACGTTCGTGGAATATATTAAAAGATTCAGGTAATTTTGATGATGAAACAAAATTTTATTTTCTTGATTATAATCAAACATTAATGGTTAATGCTGCAATCATTGCTAGTTCTCCATATCCGTTTATTGGCACATTTACTGGCTCAGGAATGTTGGCTGATCTACTTGGTGTTGAAAATTGGTGTTTATATGATGATTCCATGCTTAACCCACAATGGAATGGAATGCCAATCGAATATAGCTATTGGAAGCACTATTTCGGAGACCGAAACAATCATCTTTGTCGCGTAAATGATCCAGTTATTACAGGTTATGAACCAAGATGACAAAACTATTACATAAGCTATTTGGTTGTTTCTTTTTTTGGAGAGAAGATCGTAATCACATCAATAGTATCCATTATTATTTCGAATGTAATATTTGTCATAAAAGACAAATTATTAAATCAAATAAAGGTTATCAACCTATTGACCACCTCTGGTTAAATAATGATTGAATTTCATAGTGTAAATGAACTAAAAATAGAAAGGTTTGAAACAGTATTAAGAGAAATTAAAAATTTTCTTATTAATCCCGAATGGGGAACCTGGCCTTATATGGAAAGCACAAGAGTTTATGATGATAAAGATAGAATTTTAAATTTAGTATTAGATGTATTGGATGAAAAATGATTACTGAAAAAGAAGGCAATCTATTATATGATGACGCTGATGTGTTGATTTGCACAACAAATTGTGTCGGTGTTATGGGAAAAGGTATTGCTAAAGATTTCAAAAACAAATATCCAAAACAAGTAAAAGAATACGTTGAAGATTGTAATGATGGAAGTCTTCTCCCTGGTGATTGTAGGTTCTATCCATTAGAACAGATATTTGGCCATCAACGTTATTGGGGAGCAATTTGCACCAAAAACCATTGGAAAAAACCAAGTCAATATGAATGGATATTAAATGGTTGCGATATGTTAGCTTTTAATGCTTCATTTTATAACATGCAATCTGTTGCCATACCACCTCTTGGTTGTGGTAATGGTGGACTTGATTGGCGTATAGTCTATCCAATTATTAAGGATGTGTTTCGACATTCGTATTTAGATGTAAGGGTGTATATACCATGACAAAAGCGATTAGAGTATATAATGGTCTATTTGGACCTGATTTGACATTTGCTGCATTGAGAATGGGTGATTTGATTGCAGTTTGTAATTTCCTAGAATGGATCCGTAGTCAACATACACATGTTAATCTAAAAGATGTGCAAATGTATATACCAGATAAAGTCGTTTTTCCTAGTGAGCATTGTTTGCAATTTAGAGATTGGTTGGTAAATAATACTGATTATGTAACACCTTATGCACAACCAAATGATCTAGTTGAATTATCTATTATTGCCGGTACCGATCAAACATATCCGTCAATGTACAACCTTTGGAATATTAGACAAGATGTTATTACACAGAAACAAAATGTGTTCCATATTCCAGATGCTGTAAAATTACCTAGATTGTTTGAGAAGAGGAAAAAGATTGTTATTCAACCATTATTTGATGCCCCATATAATGCTAACAGAAATTGGTCTATGAGTTTATTTGAAGATATATTAGTAGATCATGCATTTAGAGGTGCATTAGCGGATTACGAAATTGTTGTTATTACTAGAGAACATATTATAAATGAAATGGTCGGTATTAAAGAAAGTTACGATTTTGAAACTAATTTGCGACATGTACAAGAAGCTGAAATTTTTATTGGTGGAGATACAGGCTTCTCTCACTTTGCAGCATCTTTAGTTGATGGACCTAAATGCGAATTTTGGTATCCAAAAACTACTTACGGAACAACAAATCCTTTTTATTGGAAAACCAAACATAATATGTATTATTACTGAACAATAATAAATATGTTTACCACAAGGTAAACAAATGCAACGATTTAATGATTTTTTGATAGAAAAAGAAAAGGCGGCCCAGAAACACGTGGTGCTCGCCTTTGGACGATTCCAACCACCAACCTCTGGTCATGCTAAAGTAATAAAAAAAGTCCATGAATTAGCCGAGGAACACCAAGCATCCCATCACGTCGTGTTATCACAAACGTTTAACGCAAAGAAAAATCCTCTCGATCCAGAAACAAAACTTCGACACGCAAAAGTATTTTTCCCGGATACTAATTTTGAATTAGCAACAAGGGAATATTCAGGTCTTATTCAACAAGCAAAACGAATTAACCAAGATAATACCCATTTACATATGGTTGCTGGCGATGATCGTGTTAAAGAGTATCGTGACCTATTGAATAAATATAATGGTGACCAATATCATTACAAGAAAATCCAGGTTCATTCGGCTGGTGAAAGAAAACCATCTTCTGATGGCGCCATAGGTGTTTCTGGTACCAAAATGAGAGAATATGCTGTCAATGGTGATTTCAATAAATTCATAGCCGGTGCGCCACATGGTAGTGCTAAAGCAAAAAAGGATCTTTATAACGATCTAAGAACAAGTTTGATGAAAGAGGAAACAAACAAGGCTATATTTGTAGTTGGTGGTCCCTGTAGTGGGAAAGATTTGGTGATAAGATATCTCAAAGAAAACTATTCGTTACAGGAGTTTGAAATTGGAAATCTTCATAAAAAAACCACACCTTTTAGTTTATGTTCCGAACACATTATTGTCAACGGTCCTGCTTTTGATTTTGAAACAACACGGGACGTTAAGTCTTACCTAGAAGAACAGAACTACCAATGTATGATGGTTTTTGTTCATGTTAGTAATGAAGAAAGTAAGAAACGAAACGAAGCAAGAGTAATCAAAGGTAGTAGATTGCTCGTAGAAGAAAAACGATTAGAGAAATGGTGGAAATCTAGCCTTAATCAAACACCATTTTATGAATTATTTGAAACATTTACATCATACGACAATACAACTAAAGAACCTTTTGATGAGTTGTTTGAAAAGGTTAACAAATTCATTACGGAGGTTGACATTAACGAGGAAGTAGAAAATCTTTTCGAGAAAGAAAAGTTAGTGGTTTTGAAGAAGAAAAAAACAAACCCAGTAAAACAAGGACCAGATATTACATCAACAGCACAGACTAGATTTGGTGGAGGTATCTGGTCAACAAATGGTTTACAGTATGGTATAGGTGAAAAGGTTTCATTTTCAGCATTTAGGAAAAAGTTGAATGGTTAGGTTTCATCTATTACAAGAAGAAAAAAAAGATGGATATAGAACAAAAAAAATTGATGGCGGTATCCATTTTGTTTTCAGGGGCAAAGAACATATTGGTAACATTCTAGCACCACAATTAGGTGGTGATAAAAAAACAGCCAGTCAATTCAAAGCGATTGCGAAACATTGGGGTAAAACAACAAGTCACCCATCAAAACATTCTGCAATGGAATGGTTGAAAAATTCTCATGGTTTGACTGTAAGGTTAGAAGATGCCGAAGAAGTAATGAATATGTTAATTGAAAGTGGTAGTTTAGCGTCGAAACTACAAAAAATGGATTCCAGCGGCAAAAAAGAATATTTCCGCGATCTTTATCAACAACATATAAAAAATGGTATGGCTCCAAAATATTTCAAATCACCACAACACATTGCGTCGATGATAGAGAGACAACATAAAGTACCTAGAGGAACATATAGTGGACATGTACAGGAAAATATAAATGAAGCCAACGGTGTTTCATTATTTCGATATAATAAAGTCACCGGTTATTGGAAACATGAAAGAACATTTGATGAACCTAATAATGCTCCGACCTATTTAGAACATTACAAAAAAAATGAACCTAATGAACATTTTCATATTGGAAAACAATTACCAAAACATAACCCTATGAAAAAAACTAATGAAGGTGAAGAAGCACAAAAAGTTGGCCTAACTCCAAATTCTACTCAAAATGGTCATATTAAGAAAACAATGGTTGGAGTTGTTAGAAAAGATCCAACCAAAGCTGTCATTAATAAGAACTATACACAAAGGGATGTAACAGAAGCATTTTTGCGTGTATATCATGAAGCAACAAGTAACCTCAATGATCCAAATGATAAGGCAGAAGCTAACACATCTGAAATGAAACCAACTAAAAAGAAAAATACTGGTAATGGTAACAGCGAAGTAATAAAGTTACCAAATACTGACACACATCAACCAGGACCAACTATTGAACTCAATCCATCATTGAACCATCCATATGATACTCCTGATGTAGCGCCAAGTAATCAAAGACGCTCTAAATCATAGCGCGCTTCCATCCTTTATGTATTTTAGTTATACCATTCTTTACTGCTCTCATAGTATGGAGAATTAGATTATTATCTCTACAAAATTGTGTAAGATTATGGATTTTTATTTTTTCACCTTCAGGATTATTGAAGTAATGATCCTTGCTATTTATAAAAAACGTAGGACCACCTAAATGACGGTTAGCTAATTTATTTTTTAATCTATGTTCATCTGTAACAGGTTTTCCATACATAGGATTTTTGGGGCCTATTTTTGCTAATCTTATATTAATTCTAGATTTAAGGTTTTCAGGTTTATCTTTATGCCAATTACCTCCTATCTTTGACTTTTCAATGAATATTTCTTCTTTACCTATTTGACCAGATAAACACTTCCACGCTACGTAATCTTCTTGAAAACCATAATAACACCATAACTCATAATGCCATATTGCATGATCATAAACAGTTAATTTTACAAGATTTGGAGGATCATGATAAATATGTTTAGCCATATTAGCTGAATCTCCTATCAGATTTAGAATAGGTGGAGGCAGTAACCTCGTGACCTATAAGTATTTATAAATAAGAGATAATCACCAGGAGTATAAATTACCATGAGTATATGGGGTCGGACGGATAGTCAAAATGATAAGCCTAAATGGCCAAAAGAACGTTTTCAACACGGGTTAATCAAACTTAGTGCCAATGCTGCTACGTTTCCAACATCTACTCTTAATTTTGCAACTAATGCCGTAACAACTGCTGGTATAGCCAATAATATGGTTGCATCTGGTGTAAATGTTGGTAACACTGTGGGAACGATTGGATATAACGAAATTGCTCCATATGTTGTCAATGTATCTACTAATACAGTAACATTATCACAAGCAATGGCAGGTAACATTGCTGCTGGACAAGTCATTACCTTTTCGAAATTGATTACCGATCGCCCAGCAAATACTGCAAATGGTCTATCGCCGAGAGCATCAGCTAATTCTTATAATGCAAATACAATGATGGTGACAACCGGTAGATTAAAAAATGCATCTGTTGGTTACGCAAACGCAACTACTCATGTTGGTTGGAATCATGTTAGACATGGTACAGGATATTTAAGTACTGTTGGTGTGCCCAATGGAGGTAAAGGCTATCTTCCATCTAATTCACAAACATCTTTCTTCACCATTACAGCTAATGGTTCATATGGTGAAAATACAACAGCCGCGTCAGCCAACGTCGGTTATGCTGTGAACGCCAATGGGTCCATTGCAAATACTATTACCACTATCAAAGGTTCAGGATTTATCCAAACACCCACTGTAACAACCGGAGGTGTTAACGCTGTTGCTCTGCGTTATGTTACATCTGCTGCCGTAACGTTAGGTGGTTTTGGTTATTCAAATGGAACTGTATTGACTATTTCCGGTGGTACCGGTATTGGTGCGAACGTTGTTGCTTTTGTGAATAGTGCAGGATCATTAATTGCTGCAAACGTATTTGCTACTGGTGGTGGATGGGGATCAACTGCTCCAACTGCTTCTGTACCTGCCGGTGGTTCAAGTAACGCAACAGTTTCACTAACAATGGCTAACGGTGCTAATGCAATTGTTTCCACAACAATGGGTGGGAAAGCTAATCGTATTTTCATTGAAACATTGGTTGCTCTATCAAACACAACCGCCTCAACATCTACATCTGGTGGCCAAGAATATCCAGGATCATAATATGAAAAGTCTTTCGGAATTTACTGGATTTATTAAACATAAACCAGAAATGGTTGATCTAGATAATGTCAACGACCAATTAACTGAGGTAACAGAAGATTGCCGTTATCCTGATGTTTGGTCTGCTATCGAAACTATTACACAAATAGCTAAAGAAAATGGACTAAATTTACCATTACTTGAAGACCTAGAAGATGAAGAATTTGGAGAGGAAGTGTTTCAATTAGATGAAGAACACTTCCTATATTTTTGTTATATGTTAGATGAAGAAACGAACGAATATGAAACAGTTTCAGGTATTTTTACCGAAGAAGAACTGGAAGAAATATTAGCCGAATAACTCGCTAAATATATTATGGACAATTTGACTGAACAAAATTACCTTTTGATGGCAATGAAAGCCTATGAATCGCCTAGATGTATTATGAGTGAATTTGCCGAAGATTTGAAACATATCAAATATGTGAAACGACTCTTTAGAAAATATAGTTCTGGTGATGTATTGAATGAAAGATTGATACTTAACCATATCATTTGTTTGTCTAATGTCTTTGGAATTGAACCGACTGTAAGATTATTGTTTTTTCGTGTCAATAAAAAGGACTATAGTATCTTAAAGACTTTTTTGTTGTATTTAGAATATATGCCTGATATAATTACAGGGATCAATGGAAAGAATATTCATACCGAAGATGTTCCCGTTGATCTTTCAATCGCAAAAGTATTAAGGAGTTTATAAAATGTGTTCTGTTTCTATGATTACTGGTTACGGTCTTGAAAAAGTATTTCCGGGTATTATAACACCAGCCGTTCAACCAAGTCTACCAAGTGTTCTCTCCAATGATTGGGTTGAAAAATTATATAACCAAACTAAAGTCATTACTTTAACAGAATATAATGAATTGATCCGTAAAGCTAAAGAATTTGACGCAAAGACAAATCAACCTGAATGTCCTGATCCAGAAAAAATTGCTGCTGTTGAGGAATTTTGTAAGAAATTTGAATTGATGGGAACAGAAATGTTCCGTCTAGCAAACGACCTGAGAAACCTTTTAAAATAATGAAAACTTTCCAAAAACTTAGAGAAGATGGAATTGTTGCAGTCAACAATGTTGGTTCGGGGCACATTGCTGGTACTGGTGTCGGACTACAAGGGGAACCTGGTGGACCTAAGTCGTTGATGTTCAAAAAGAAACAAAAAATAGCCAATATCTTATCAAGGAAAAATGAAGTAAAGTGAAATATTACAACAACATAAATATTCCATCTAATGGTTTATGGAAAAAATAAAGTGTCCTATTCATTTCAATCACAGAATGATCCAAGTGAAAACCAAATTAATAAGCCTAAAGAAAAGCTAACTCCAATTGACTGGTTAGGCTTCACTTATTATATGGGTTACGATCTTAGCGTCAGGTCCGATGTTGAAAGGTTATTTAAGAATTTTTCATGGTTAGATAGTGCTAGAGCGAAATCTGAAAAAAGTACCACAAGAAAAAATGCAATCATCGTAACCGTTTTAACAGCTTTGGGGACAGGTATTATTACTGTAATAGGTTCATGGATAGTGAAGAAATACGTACCCGGGTAGACCATGAGGTTTATCTTGAATTATATAAACAACATCCTCCAACATTTGTAGATTGGTGTCACGAACATCAAATATCAACATACATATCGTTCGGAGGTTTATGTGGTTTTCTACTAGGTTTAATGCTTCTCCTGTAGATTTCATTTGCTTTTTTGAATGATTTCGTATATTATGAGTCAATGTTTCTTGAGCGTAAATACCTCCTCCAAATATCATCACAATTAAAGCGTTTCAAACAGAAAAAGGACTCTCTGTTCTCTTTTCGATGTCCAATTTGTAACGATTCTGAAAAGAATGAATTTAAGACAAGGGGATTTATCTATACTCATAGAGGATCCTATCTTTATAAATGTCACAATTGTCAGATCGCGTTATCATTCAAGGATTTCTTAAAAGCTGTTAATGAAACGATCTACAACCAATATCTGTTAGAGAAATTAGCTAATAACACCATCTATATCAAACAAGAAATACCAGTTGAAGCTAAACCTAGAAAGCCATTGTTTCGAGAGCATATTAATTTACCAACCATTGCGTCTTTAGAGCAAAATCATCCAGCAAAAGAATATGTCTCAGGCAGAATGATCCCTCAAGTCTATCATTCGATATTATTCTATGCAGATGATTTTGCTCATTTCACTAATGAAATATTCCCAGAAAATGAAAAGGATTTGTGGAAGAATGATCAGAGATTGGTGATCCCTTTCTATGATGAAAATAGACAATTGCTTGGTTTTCAGGGTCGTTCTATCCCAGAAATCAACCCATCCCAAATTCGTTACATTACAATTAAGTTAATTGAAAATAATCTCAAAGTCTTTGGGATGGAAAGAGTCAATCAAAATGAAAAAATCTATGTATTTGAAGGGCCTATTGACAGTTTATTCATTCCAAATGCAGTAGCAACATGTGACGCCTCACTTCTCCTATCTGCTAAATATTACACTAAAGCCAATCTTGTTTTGGTTTTTGACAATCAATATCAAAACAAGGATGTAAGGCGACAAATCCAAAAATCAATCAATCAACAATTCAACATTTGTTTGTTTCCCAAATCAATGATTGGGAAAGACGTGAACGATTTCATTCTTCAAGGCTATACTTGTGGCGAAATAAAAAGTATAATCGATAACAATACATTTCATGGGTTACGTGCCCAACTAGAATTTAATAATTTGAAGGAGTAAACGATGACCATTTCAGCTAAAGTGATTCGTGATAGCATCAATCAATATGGTAATAGAATAACAACAATGCAGTTACGGTATCCTCGTTTCATCCATGCCGAAGAAACAACACATAGAATCTTAAATACACAACCAGAACTGATCATGATGGTGTTACCAGATGGTGTAATGTATGATCGTAACCTTTCTAGAAACGCATCATCTTCCAGAGCAGTACCTGTATCAAAATTGATTGAAGATATCGAACGCGATCCTGTTTACCCATCGTTTTGGGGTAAGAATCAACCAGGAATGTCAGCAGATGAAGAATGTAATGAACCGGTAAATATATTACTAGATTGGGTTCATGAAGTAGATGAATTTGGAACAAGAGAACAAGCATGGGATATGGCTAAGAATTATGCTATTTGGTTTGCTAAAGCTTTCGATAAAGCTGGGTATCATAAGCAAATTGTCAATCGTCTCCTAGAGCCATTTTCCCATATCAACGTTGTTGTTACTGCAACAGAATGGAATAATTTTTATTCATTACGGCGTCATAAAGATGCTCAACCAGAAATCAAAATACTAGCTGACGCAATGTGGGAAGCACAACAAACGAGTAAACCGTGTCTTCTCAAAGAAAACGAATGGCATGTTCCATACGTAGATGAATATATTGGTAATGAAGATCGTATCAAATTGTCGGTGGCCCGTTGCGCTAGAGTATCATATCTAACACATGATGGTAAACAACCAAACGTTGAAGCTGATTTGAAACTATATGATCGTCTAATTGGTTCAATACCATTACATGCTTCACCAGCAGAACACCAAGCAACACCAGATACAAGATATAAAGGTGGAGATAGTTGGAACAATAAAGAAAAACATGGAAATTTAAAGGGTTGGATCCAATACCGAAAAACTCTACCAAACGAAAGTTGCAACTAACAATAAGGAACAAGAATGATCAAGATAGACTTATCCAGAGATCAACTATTTGATGAACTGGGACTTTTAAGGTTGCGTGAATCATATATGATGGATAATGAAATTTCTCCACAAGAACGATTTCGTTATATAGCCGAAGCGTTTGGGTCAAATGAGAAACATTCTCAAAGACTATATGATTATTCATCGAAACATTGGTTATCCTATGCAACACCAATTTTATCGTTTGGTAAATCAAAAAAAGGTCTACCGATTTCTTGTTTTCTCCCATATCTACCAGACACATCTGAAGGACTTGTAAACACTCTTTCAGAGGTGAATTGGTTATCAATGATGGGTGGTGGTATCGGAATTGGTCTTGGTATTCGTTCTTCTGATGATAAATCAACTGGTGTAATGCCTCATTTGAAAATATACGATGCTTCTAGTCTAGCATATAGACAAGGAAAAACACGTAGAGGATCATATGCAGTATACCTAGATATTTCACATCCAGATATCGTTACGTTTCTTGATATGAGAAAAGTTGGTGGTGATCCTCGTATTCGTTGTGCAAATCTACATCACGGTGTAAATATTCCTGATCGTTTCATGGAAATTGTTGAAAAATGTATGAGTGATCCATATGCAAATGATGATTGGAAACTCATTGATCCACACACAAAAATAGTTAAAGAAATCATTTCTGCTAAGTATCTATGGCAGAAAATTCTAGAATTAAGAATGGAGACAGGTGAACCATATTTGCATTGGATTGATGAAAGTAATCGACATCTACCAAAATTCATGAAAGAACAAGGTCTATCGATCAAGCAATCAAATCTATGCACTGAAATATTACTTCCAACAAACGATGAACGAACAGCGGTTTGTTGTTTATCGTCATTGAATTTAGAATATTATGATGAATGGAAGACAAATGAATGGTTTATTCTAGATGTAATGGAAATGCTCGATAATGTATTACAATACTTCATCAATAACGCTCCAGATACAATCTCCAGAGCAGTCTTTTCAGCAACACAAGAACGGTCAATTGGTGTTGGGGCTCTAGGATTTCACGCTTATTTGCAACAACATAAGGTACCATTTGAATCAGCTAGTGCCAAATCTATTAATAAGCAAATATTCAAACACATTCGTAGCCAGCTTGACGCTGGTAATTATCTCTTAGGTGAAACAAGAGGTAATGCTCCGGATGCAGATGTATTTCCAATTGTTCAACGATTCTCCTTGACACAAGCCATTGCACCAAATGCTTCATCTTCAATCATTATGGGTAACACTTCACCATCAATTGAACCATATAGAGCAAATGCTTATCGTCAAGATACAATGTCGGGTTCACAGCTAACCAAGAACAAATATTTGAACACAATATTATTACAGAATGTTAATGAAGAAAGAACCATAGAAGAAATATGGTCAAGTATCATTTCACACGGTGGTTCTGTTCAACATTTAGACTTCTTAGACGACCACACTAAAGATGTTTTCAAAACGGCAATGGAAATTGATCAACGTTGGATTGTTGAACATGCGGCGGATAGACAAGTGTTTATTGATCAAGGTCAATCAGTGAACCTATTTTTTCCACCAGATGTTGATATCAAATACTTACATCTGGTTCATTTTCTTTCTTGGAAAAAACATTTGAAGACATTGTATTATTGCCGCAGCGATAAAATAGGTAAAGCTGATAAGATATCAGAACAAATCAAAAGAGAGAAGATCGAAGAAATGGATCTGAGTAATTCATCAACATTTGAAGAATGTTTACCTTGTTCTGGTTAAAAGGATAGAAAATATGACTAAAGTAAAATTAACACACGACCGTAACTATTTTAAACCCTTTTCCTATCAATGGGCCTACGATGCCTGGCTAAAATCCGAACAAAGTCATTGGATGTTGACTGAAGTCCCAATGGCAGAAGATATCAAGGATTGGCAGAACAAATTGACTGCATCTGAGAAGAAATTCCTTACCAACATCTTTCGTTTTTTCACACAATCGGATTTAGATGTTGCTGGTGGATATGTCAAGAATTATCTACCACATTTTCCTCAACCAGAAGTGAGAATGATGCTTTTGAGTTTTGCCAATCGTGAAACCATGCATATCGCAGCATATTCACATCTAATTGAAACAGTAGGATTACCAGAAACAATTTATAATGAATTTTTCCAATATGAAGAAATGAAAGCGAAACATGATTACTTCAATGACTTTGTAAACAAGGATAAGAAGAATATTGCTCAACAAATCGCAGCATTTTCAGCATTTACCGAAGGATTAGCCTTATTTTCGTCATTCATCATGCTTTTGAACTTCATCCGTCATGGGAAAATGAAGGGAATGGGTCAAATCATTACTTGGTCGATTGTGGATGAAACTTTACACACAGAATCAATGATTAAATTGTTTCGGACCTTCATCGAAGAAAATCGACACATCTGGAAAAATGATTTGAAAGGTGAAATTTACACAATCGCAACGAAAATGGTGGAATTAGAGAACAATTTTATTGATTTAGCGTTTTCAATGGGTCCAATGGAAGATTTGACAGCAGACCAAGTCAAAGAATACATCAAATATATCGCTGATAGACGATTGATCAGTCTTGGTCTTAAAGGTATCTTTGGAGTAAAGAAAAACCCATTACTTTGGGTAGAAGAAATCATCAATGCTCCGATTCATACTAATTTTTTCGAAAATCGTGCAACCGATTATGCCAAAGGTGCTCTAACAGGAACATGGGGTGATGTTTGGGCTAAAGAAGCAATGACATGGGAAGAAGGATAAATGGAATATACTGAAAAAATTAGAGAATATTTAAAATCATTGAAAAATTCTGGTATAATTATTAATTATACAATAGATAAAAATGGAGATATTTGTATCATACCACAAAAATCTATAAATATAATGCAATTTACCATTACATTACCAATCCTTAAAAAACAAACAGATTACTTATCTATAACGAAAACCGTTTTAGAGGAAGAAGGATAATGTATTATTGGTGTCTTTTCATAGTTGCTCTATTTATGTGGATTGGTGCAACATTCAATCTAATAAATGATCATTATGATAGAAAAAAATGGAGAGGTAAATAAAATCGAATAAATATACCTGTAATTATAACAGGTGATTTATGTCCAAAATTGTGGGAATCGATTATTCTATGACTTGTCCGGCTATCTGTATTCTAGGTGACTCTTTTCGAACATCAGGTATTCATTTCTTAACTCCAAACAAAAAACTTCAAGCGGCTCACATGAATATGTATGGTCACATTCATAGAGATTACAAAACTACCGAAGAACGTTTTTTCAATATAACAAATTGGGCTATGGTATGTTTACCACCAAACCTAGAAGAAAATAAAACAATCGTCTATATAGAAGATTATAGTATGGGATCAACAGGACCAACTTTTTCCATTGCTGAAAACACAGGTTTGTTGAAACACTATCTATATAAAAATAATGTTGAGTTCCATTTAATTTCCCCATCAGTCATTAAAAAAGACTTTACAGGGAAGGGCAATGCTGATAAATCTCTCATGTATGACGCATTTGTTGAAAGAACAAAAATCGATCTGTTTCAGGATTTGCATTTGATTCGTAAAACAAAGGTGGATAGTCCAATTTCAGATATAGTTGATTCATATGCTTTAGCGTTACTCGGAAGGAAAATGTATAATGGTTGACGTTGATCTTACATGAATGTGTGGTGACCGTGACCTTCACGAAAGCTAATGGTGATGAACGTGTCATGCGAGCCACACTTAAAAGCGATTTATTGCCAGTAACACAACAGGTTAACACTACGAAATCAAATCCAAATACGGCTCGCGTCTATGATATTGACGTTGAAGGTTGGAGGAGTTTTCGTTATGACAGTATTAGGGAAATCAAGGTATGAGTGTAATTGGTCTTTGTTCTAAATGTGGTGGTGAGGTTGTTTCTCTAAAATATCATACATTCCGACATGTCACTCAATTTACTCCACCAAAATGTTCTAAATGTGGTGCTA